>Ga0169931_10000047_pt1 | contig 159670 bp, 138 predicted proteins | sample Kivu_15m_20L_FD_129675 | JGI IMG/M metagenome (GOLD analysis project Ga0169931, IMG submission 129675) | Freshwater microbial communities from Lake Kivu, Western Province, Rwanda to study Microbial Dark Matter (Phase II) - Kivu_15m_20L... | ecosystem: Environmental > Aquatic > Freshwater >... | reverse complement strand
GTTTACTTCTGCCATCCACATAGTCCATGGCAGCGTAGTACAAATGAGCATACGAATGGATTTGTACGAGATTTTTTCCCAAAGGGAACAAACTTTACTAAGGTAGGTAAGCAAGAAGTCCGTGAAATGCAGCGTTGGATCAACGAAAGACCAAGAGAAACACTTGGATTTAAAACACCAATTGAAGCGATAAAAGAATTATTTTCGGAAACTAATGTTGCGTTGGCAAGCTGAGGCTACCAATGGATTATTTTGAACGAAACAGGTCTGCATGGGACAAAAGAGTGCCCTTACATCTTACATCTCGTTTTTACGATGTGGATGGTTTCCTTTTGGGAAAGGAGGTACTTCGTCCCATTGAGTTGGCCTTATTAGGCGATTTGCAGGGAAAATCGGTTCTCCATCTACAGTGCCATTTTGGTCAGGACACCCTGGCCCTAGCTCGTCGCGGAGCCAGGGTCACTGGTGTTGATTTTTCTCCGGTAGCTATAGAAAATGCAGAGAGGCTGGCTCGTGAACTAGGCATCGATGCCCATTTTGTTTGCGCAAATGTCTTGGACACTCCGGAACGGATAGGCGAAACCTTTGACCTAGTTTACACTACCTACGGGGTCCTTGGGTGGTTACCCGATCTGTCAGCTTGGGCTCGGGTAGTTCGAAGCATGCTTAAGCCAGGCGCTTCTTTGCTTTTGGTAGAGTTTCATCCGGTTTTATGGATGTTTGATGATGCGTTCCAAACGGTGTCTTATCCATATTTCAATGGCCCCCCCATTGTGGAAAAGAAAGATACTACCTACACAGACGGACGAACAACCACCTTGCAACCCTTTGAAGAAATTACCTGGAACCACTCCCTGGAAGAGGTAATTGCACCACTTATCGGGGAGGGTCTCCGCATCACCCATTTCCAGGAATATCCTTTTTCCCCTTATCCGTGTTTCAACTCCATTATCGAGACCGCCCCGGGAGCCTATCAGATTGTGGGCCTGGAAGGCAAAATACCTATGGTTTATTCCCTAATGGCAACCCTTGGACACTAAACAACACATACAACTTTCCTTGCTGCTCCTGCTACAATTCATGGTTTGGGGCTCATGGTACGTGACCACCGGAAACTACCTTTTACAAACGCTGCAGTTTTCGGGAAGAGAGGTAGGCCTAGTCTATGGCGCGATGTCTGTCGCCGCATTTATTTCCCCTATTTTTGCCGGATATATCACCGATCGCTATTTTTCAGCTTCCCGGGTCTTGGGAGTCCTTCATATACTGGGAAGTTTTTGTCTCCTTGGCATGCACGGTGCTTTGTCCTTCCGAATCTTCTACCCTCTCACCTTGCTTTACGCCATCTTATACCTCCCCACATTTGCCTTGTCGAGTTCTTACGTATTGCAGCAACTGCAGGATCCCGGCAAACAATTCCCTGGTATTCGCATGTGGGGAACCTTAGGTTGGATAATCGCTGGCAATATCGTCGGCTTTCTGGGTTGGGAAAAAACAGCAAATCCTCTTCTCCTGGCAGCCTCACTGAGTTTTTTCCTGGGCCTTTATTCTTTGTGGCTACCTGGAATTTCGCCCCTTGATTCAACGGGAAAAGCCGGTTTAAAAGCGTTCTTTACGGCAGATATTCGCCGCCTTTTCGGGCAGCGCAATTTTTTGGTGTTCATGGTAGCCCTCACCCTTTTGTACGCCATACCTATTGCGTACTATTACGGCTTCGTCAATACGTTCCTTACATCTGCCGGCATAAAGCATGCCGCAGCCTGGATGAGCTTGGGGCAAGTAACTGAAATGGCCGCCATGCTTGCCCTCCCCTATTTTCTAGGGCGATTTAGTTTTCGCTGGATAGTTTTTACCGGCCTCTTTCTTTGGGGAATCCGCTATGTGGGATTTGCCATGCTGGCGTCTGTCCCATCCTTTAAACTCATCTGGCTTCCGGCGATCCTGGTTCATGGCTTCGCATATGTATTTACCGGTTTAGCCGGACAGTTGTACATCGATGGCAAGGCGCCGAAGCATCTTCGAAGCACAGCTCAGGCCATAATCACCTTTGCCATGCAAGGACCTGGTACTTTATTGGGAACCTATTTCGCTGGATGGATGGTTGACCGCCATCACCTTAGTTCGGGGCAGTACAACTGGAGCGCCATTTGGTTGACCCCTGCGCTTGCCGGTCTGGCTTTGTCCCTGCTCTTCCTCCTGTTTTTTAAACAAGGGGAAGAGCAAGAACAAGGCTAGCCAGATTAGGCTATCAGAAGTTATAAGTAAGCTTTGCCACTGCCCGCCTGCCAATAATTGGCATATTAGGCAGGGCGCGATACTGCTGATTAAACAAGTTTATGCAGGTCGCATCAATGGAAAGCCCATTGTTGAGTTTGTAGCCAATGCCGATATCGATTAGATTTTTTGCATCGGAATTTCCTGTGAACTGTCCTGCATTGGAGAAGAAGGAGTCGTCATGCTGGAATGCGATATTGCCTCTCCAGCGTTTTGCAGGTGCATAAATTGCCCCGATACGGTACTTGTTCTTAGGGATTCCCAACCCGTAAATCAATCCCGATCCCTTGGCCTCTCCCAAATCTTCTTCGTTGAAGTAGTTCTTGTTTACTGCGGAGAAATTGGCAAAAAGACTGAAATCGTTGTTTACAGCATAAGCAAATCCGAGATCAACACCGACATAGGAAAGTTCCCCGAAGGTACGGTAGCCGGCAGCACTATGCACCATGCCGTCTTGTGGCACACCGGTAGTCTCCACTGCGCCAAAAATCGGCGACAATGGCGCAATCTGGGCCGCAAAAGCAGCACCACCCTGGGCATAAGCGCCGGCTACAGCTGCGCTGATTTGCGCTGCGGTAGCTGCCGCCGTAGCTGCTGGCAGGCCTGAAGCTATGAGTGCTGCCTCCAATTGTGTCCGCACCGTCGTGCCTACCCGGGAACTTAAGTCAGCAGCAATGTTCTGCTGAGTAAACCGGATGGTCGGGCTGATGGCTGTGAAATTGAGAAATCCCGAAGAGGAAAGCCGATAGACATCAGCAGTTACCGACAATTTCTTTCCTATCAAACCCTTGTAACCAATCTCCAACGTTTGCTCAAAACGAACCTGTGGTGCTGTTGTGGGTATTGGGTTAAGTGGAAGACCGGTAAAAAGATTGTAACCCTCAAACTTTCCTGTAAATCCGGCCGGTGTGTTGGCAGGATTGGTCAGGATGGACCGTACAATAGGGAAGATGTTCGCTGGAAGCGCTGCTTGCAATCCAGTTAGGATAGAAGGAGTGACTGCACCGTATGGAATAGCCAGAGGAAGGCCTGGAGTTCCCCAAGGAAGGTCTGGGAAACCCGGAGCCGTAAGGTCAATGACAGGATTTGCCGGAAATTGGGCGGTCTCCTTCAAGCCCTTCAGCCACACATCAAATAATCCGGAGGCCGGGGTAGCCACAGGAAAATCGATGTACATAACCAACGCATCGGGAGGCGCTGCCGTCCGGTTAAACGACACTCGGAAGGTATGATCCCGGGAGGCCTTATAAACTAAAGCAAGCCGAGGGGAGAAAGCCTGGTCATCGATAAAGTTAAAACGATCAAAACGGCCAGCTGCAACCAGTTCAATGCGATCAGTCAATTCAAAGGATGCCTGAGCATAGGCCCCAAGAATATTGTAGTCATCCACATCCTCAAAACGGCCATACACCTGATTGAACGAGTTACTTGTTGCCTGCCTGTAATCGGTACCTATCGTGATATCGGCATTCAGGAATTTCTTCAGGTTAAAATTGTATTGGAGTTGGCCTTCGAGTTGAGCCCGTTCAATAGCAGTCCGGTTTCCAGTCTGGTAGAGAAAGGTTGGCCGCTCGAGACTTCCACCATCATTGAAGTTGTAAAAGACTTGGGCAAATAATCCCCCCTTTTGAATCCTGGCTTGTCCCCAATACTGCAGCGACTGAGAAAGACCTTCGCCTTGGGAATTGTAGAAGACCGAACTGTTGGTATTCATACCCCCTGCAAGAACAATCTTTGCGTCGGATGAAGGACGCAGTTCCAAGGTTCCGTTGATGGAGCTGTTGGACCAGAAATCCTGCATCATGTTGCCATCGCCGTCCGGATCCAGATCAGCCTTTGTCAGTAGGACTTGGGCACCAGTCTGATTAGCGGAAATAATTTTGTTGGAAACCACGGGGTTGATGATGGACGTTTTAAACCGGGAGGTCTGCCTGGTAAACACGCCGGCTGAGGTGGTTCCCTCCGAGCCATCGAGCACGAATTCATCACCCCGTTTGTTGTGGGCATTGATTTTAAAGCCAACTTTCCGGTTTTTGGATGCCACGGCTACCCGAGTAGAAATACCCCAAGTGGCCATTTCTCCGCCCATCACTTCCACCGTGGTTCCGGGAAAATCGATGGGACTCTTGGAAATGAAGTGTACCACGCCCGAGGTAACACCTGGGCCGTACAGGGCACCACCGGCACCACGCACCACCTCGATGCGCTGCAGGTCAATGGAGTTCAAGCCGGAAGCGTCAGACTGAAAAGTACCAATGCCTGGACCAACTAAACTGCGGTAGTCGAGAATAGGGAATACACCCGTTCCAAAAAGACCAGCCGCCCCACGCATCTCGATGTTCATCCGAGCAGCAGATTGCTGCTGAATCTGCACCCCGGGAACGTTTATCAGTTCCCGTATGGGATCCACAGCTGAGGAAGCAGCCTGCATGGTCTTCGCAGAAACCACCGAAACGGAAGCTGGTGCCTCTTGTACCTTCTCCGCCCTTCTGGAGGCTGACACGATGATCTCGTCCAGGGTACTGATGTTTTCATCCAACTTAACATCCAACATGGTATTCGCCGAAGTGACATCTAAGACCTTGGACACGTAGCCAATAAAACTTACCTCTACCTGAAAGGGAGGCTTGGTGCTGGTTTCCAAACGATACTTGCCATCCAAATCTGCCGAAACACCGACAGAAGTACCCACCACCACGATACTGGCCCCCACCAGAGGTTCACCACCTGCATCGGTGACTTTTCCGCTAACTACCGTCTGGCTATTCAGCGCGAGGCAGCACAGCAACGTGGGAAACAGGAAAATTGCTCTGAGTTGTTTTTTTAACATAGTAGACTTTTTTGGTTCATGATTCAAAAAATAGTTTTCTAAAGGCAATTCCGGATTATAGGCAATGCCTTTGCAAAATAATAAAATTATATTCCAAATTCCTTTTTTTACCGCACCTTCTATTCTATCCGCAAGCCACCTGTGGTTTTTAATCACAAAAACTACAACCAAGCCGCATTCCCATTCTGGAAAAAAGCAGTTCAGTCTTTCTCACGCCAAATCGAAAAGCCTACCCCTGCCGTGAGGGAAACTAAAATGAAGGCCAAGGAAGTCCAAGTGGGTAGATGCACCAGATGAGAAAGTAGCATTTTCACCCCGATAAAGGCCAAAATGGCAATAAGGCTATACTTCAGGTAAGTGAACTTGTCAATAAATGCTGCCAGAACGAAGTAAAGAGACCGCAGGCCCAATATGGCAAAAATATTTGATGTAAATACAAGGAAGGAATCTGTCGTGATACCAAAAATGGCTGGAATACTATCAAAAGCAAAAACAATATCTGTAGTCTCAACAACCATCAAGGCCACAAATAGCGGGGTGGCAACCCTCCTGCCTCCTTCGAGGATGAAAAAGTGGTTTCCCTGAAACGAACTGGTTACTGGAATAAATCGCTTAATCAGTCTTATGGTCGGATTGTCTTCCGGATTAAGGGGCTCCTGATCCCCAGACTGGTACATTTTATAGGCTGCATAAAGCAAAATAATACCGAAGAGATAGATAATCCAGCTGATGTTTTCAATAAGAATGGCACCGAGACCAATCATGATGCCTCGGAAAATGATAGCTCCCACAATTCCCCAAAACAAGACACGGTGCTGATTTTCCTGCGGTATGTTGAAATAATTGAATATCACCACGATGACAAAAACATTGTCGATGCTTAGGGATTGCTCCACTAAATATCCCGTCAGGTAGGTAACCACCGCTTCCCGGCCAGAAATACCTCCTACCTCCCTCCCTAACCAATTCCCGGAATAAGCGTAGTATATGAAAAGGCTGAACATTAAAGAAAGACTCACCCAAAGAGCTGTCCAGCGCAACGCCTCCGAGGTACTAACCCGATGGGGCCTCTTGTTCAATACCCCCAGGTCGAGGCCTATCAGTAGCAGGATAAGCGCTATAAATCCCGTCCAGATGAGCATATCGGCAAGTGTTTTAAGAAAAAAAGCCTCCGGAAAAACCAGAGGCCCAAAGAGGTCGGAGGCGGATTCGAACCGCCGTACGAGGTTTTGCAGACCTCTGCCTAGCCACTCGGCCACCCGACCTTTTCCCATTTCGGGAAGGCCAAAGATAATCCAATTTTTCCTGGCGTGGTAAGGTAAAAGCCATTAATTCTCCCTTTCCTTGATTGGATAGAGCCTCCCTAAAACCTTCCACTTTGATTCCAATACTTCCATGGTGATCGATCCGGTATAGCGATATATCCGTTGCTGGCCTGGGGTGTTTGGGGACTCGAAGTACACCAGGCCTATTCCCTGGGCGTAAACTTCCCGGCATGCACAGATTCTTCTCCGGGAATTGTCCTGCAAATCTTGCATATACTTACGTACCTCAAAAACAAGGGCTGGATGTTTTTTCCCTGCAAATTCCACAATGGTATCCCGCAAAAACCTGCGTGCTTCCGACTCCACCCTTGACCCACCATCTGATCCTTTCCAGGCGATTTGGGTCGTTGCCTCAGAATAGTCTGTTTTCCTGAACGGAAACCAATTGCCCGATAGCACCTTTCCGCGCATAGCTTGCTGCCGGAAACCCCGGGAAGCCTCAGGTTCTGCATAGCGGTAATAGCCCAACAACCGCATTCCCTTCGTTGTCATCTGAGCCTGATAATGCACCCGCGGATCCATGCCGTCCTCATAGCCAGTTGCCGAAAAAATCGTTCTGCCTCCACCCAAAAAACTACGGTAATACCAGTATATCATTTTTTGGCGACCATCAGGTTCCGTGCAACTATACCGATAAACTTCCCCCTCCTGTAATCTTTCCATGGGGAAGAAATAGCCACGAAAATCCCGGTCTGGTAATAACTCATCACATCCCGTTAGGATAAGGGCCGTGTGGAAAAGGCAAAAGCAAAGTCTTGGACTAACCATGGAGAATACCAGTTGCTTCCATCAAGGCCTAACCTCGGCAGGAGGTCCCCCTGTAGGCGTCAATACTGCCTGAAAGGTATTATATTTGACGTTTGCAAAAATAACCCCTCCCCATGTTTGGCGACATTGGAAAATCCCTGCAAAAGCTTTTCGGAAGTAAACAGGAAAAGGATATCCTCCGGTTCAGTCCTGTAGTGGATGAAATCCACACCTTCGCCGAGCAATTAAGAAATTTATCCCACGACGAACTCCGTGGTAAAACCCTGGAATTTCGGGAAAAAATTGCGGATTATCTCTCCGAGATAGATGCCGCCATGGAAAACCTTCGGCAGCAAGCGCATGATTCGGAGGACCTGGCTGAAAAAGAACAACTATTTCAGGATCTGGACGTGCTGCGCAAGCAACGAGACCAGGAGCTTGAGGTGATTCTTCTGGAAATCCTTCCCGAAGCCTTTGCCGTGGTAAAGGAAACCGCTATACGGTTTAAAGAAAATTCTACCCTTCAGGTCATTGCCACTGAACACGACAGGCAGCTTGCCGTACGCCCCGGAAAATCGTACGTCACCATTAGCGGAGAAAAGGCCATCTGGAAAAATCAATGGTCTGCTGCGGGCGGTCAGATTACCTGGGATATGGTCCATTATGACGTGCAGCTAATCGGAGGTATGGTCCTCCATGAAGGCAAAATTGCCGAGATGGGTACCGGTGAAGGCAAAACCCTGGTTGCCACCCTTCCAGCTTACCTCAATGGGCTGGCAGGGCAAGGCGTGCACGTTATTACGGTAAACGACTATCTGGCCCGGCGGGACTCGGAGTGGATTGGACCTATCATGGAATTCCTGTTGCTCACCGTGGATTGCATTGACAAATACCAACCGCATTCCGATGAGCGCATCCGTGCTTACCGTTGCGATATCACCTATGGCACCAACAACGAATTTGGTTTCGACTATCTGCGCGATAACATGGTTCGGACCACTGAAGAAAAAGTGCAGGGCAAACACCATTTCAGCATGGTGGACGAGGTGGATTCGGTATTAATTGACGATGCAAGAACTCCGCTTATCATCTCTGGTCCTGTGGGTGGCGCCTCCGACGATCAGGAGTATTTTGAGTTGCGCCCAAGTGTTGAGCGCCTAATTGAGGTGCAGAAGAAGATGGCTAACGATTACCTGGTGGAGGCAAAGCGACTATTCACCGCAGGTACCCTCGGTGTAGAGGAGGGTCAAGCGGGTATGGCCTTGCTCAGGGCTTACCGGGCACTTCCAAAAGCCCGCCCCCTCATCCGCTTCCTAAGTGAGGAGGGGGTGCGGGTCCTCTTGCAGAAAGTGGAAAACCACTACATGCAGGAGCAATCGAAGAATATGCATCTCGTGGATGCGCCCCTCTATTTTACCATCGATGAAAAAAACAGGCAGACCGAACTCACCGAAAAGGGTGCCGATTATCTTTCCTCCCTTTCCAACGATGCCGGCTTTTTCCTGCTTCCAGATATTGTCTCCGGCATGGTGGAGATTGAAAACCAGACCAACCTGTCACGCGAGGAAAGTGAAAATGCAAAGACACGCCTTGCCCAAGATTATGCTGTTAAGGCTCGTAGGGTCCACACCGTAAACCAACTTCTAAAAGCATACACTCTTTTCGAAAAGGACGAGGAATACGTGGTCATGGACGGCCAGGTGAAAATAGTTGATGAACAAACAGGCCGTATGATGGAGGGTCGGCGTTATTCTGACGGCCTGCACCAAGCTTTAGAGGCCAAGGAAAACGTTAAAATCGGTGAAATCACCCAGACCTACGCCACGATTACCCTCCAAAATTACTTCCGCATGTACCACAAGTTGGCCGGCATGACAGGAACTGCCGAGACAGAAGCCAACGAATTTTGGCAGATATACAAACTCGATGTGGTCGTCATTCCTACCAATCGTCCTGTGGCCCGGATAGACCAAGAGGATTTCGTTTACAAGACCAATCGGGAGAAGTATAACGCCTTGATTGAGCAAATCAGCCAGTTGCGGGATGCCGGAAGGCCCATCCTGGTGGGAACAACTTCCGTGGATATCTCTGAAAAGTTGAGCCGCATGCTCAAATTCAAGGGGCTGGATCACAACGTGCTTAATGCCAAACAACATCAGCGGGAAGCCGAAATAGTTGCCGAGGCAGGCAAACCTGGTAAAATAACGATCGCCACGAACATGGCAGGTCGGGGCACCGATATTAAAATTAATGATGCGGTGAAGAATGCCGGTGGTCTGGCAATTATCGGTACCGAACGCCATGAGTCCCGACGAGTAGACAGGCAGTTGCGAGGCCGTTCTGGTCGGCAGGGCGATCCAGGTTCCTCCCAATTTTACGTATCCCTGGAAGACAATCTGATGCGACTATTCCAGTCTGAGCGCATCGCTTCCCTCATGGACCGAATGGGCCACAAGGAGGGAGAGGTCATCCAACATGCCATGGTTACCAAGTCTATCGAAAGGGCCCAGAAAAAAGTCGAGGAGAATAACTTCGGCATCCGCAAACGGCTCCTGGAGTATGACGACGTGATGAATATCCAGCGGGAGGCCATCTACCGGAAACGGGATAATGCACTTTTCGGTGAACGGCTCTCTGTGGACCTATTCAATATGTTCCATGCTATTGTTGAATCTATTGTTTACGATCACAAAGCCGGTGGTACCCGAGATTCTCTTCGTCAGGAAATGTTCAGTCAACTGGGTCTAGTGCCCGATTTGGGGGAAGACGATTTCCGAAAGAAAAATGCAGAAGACCTAACTGAAGACCTGTTCCAGTTTTTCCAGGCATTTTATATCCGTAAGTCTGAACACATCCAGGAGGTGCTGTTCGACCACATCAGGAATGTTATGGAAAGTGAAGGCAATCGCTATCGGCGAATTGTCGTGCCATTCTCCGATGGTAGGTCCAATCCCTACCTTATCACTGCTGATATGGAGGAGGCGTATCGCTCTCGCGGTAAGCGTATCATGCAAGACGTGGAAAAGGCTGTTACGCTATCCATCATTGATGAGAAATGGAAGGAACACCTTCGGTCCATGGACGAGCTTAAGGAATCTGTCCAGTCAGCCTCCTTCGAGCAAAAGGATCCCCTAGTCATTTATAAGATGGAAGCCTATAAGCTCTTCGAAAACCTGGTCTATGAGGTCAATGCGGAGGTATCTTCCTATCTGGCCAAAGGTACACTCATCTTTTCCGATGGAACCACCCTGGATCAGGCCCGAGAAATGCGGTCCCCAGCTTCCCGGACACGCACCCACCGCGATCAGGAAGAAGTGGCCAGAAGACGTGCTGCCATGGAGGCGGGTTCCGGCGGGGGGGTTAAGGTCGAAACCCTCCGCAGGCAGGAACCAAAAATTGGCAGGAATGATCCTTGTCCTTGTGGCAGCGGCAAGAAATTCAAAAACTGCCACGGCAAGTAAGTCACCGGGAGCAAAAATCTGCCACCAGCCCCGCAAAGTCGTACACTTCTTCGAAGGTGTTATACATCGGTACAGGAGCAACTCGGATGACTCCCCTAGAACTCGCAGTACCGGTAAGATTGTCTTCGCGCCAGTCACATATCACCCCGTTTTCGCCCAAAAATCGAAATAATTCCTTGCCCCGATATTCGACCAAAAGGGATAGTTGAGCACCACGCTCCGCAGGATTCCGGGGTGAAATGATTTCGAAATGCCGCTGGTGCTTGGGTATATTATCGAGAAGATACAACAGGTACTGGCCCATTTGTTGGCGCTTGGCGACCAAACGCTCCATGCCTGCCTCTAGAAATATATCGTGACTTGCCCTTAGTGGAGCAAAAGACAAAATGGGGGCATTGCTAAGTTGCCAGCCCTCCGCAGTTGGACTAGGTACAAATCCCTTTCTCATGAGGAATCGACTGGCAGGATCATAACCGTACCAGCCCGCTAACCGGGGAAATCGGATATCGCTAGCGTATTGTTTGTGGATGAAAACCCCACCAATTGCGCCTGGCCCTCCATTGAGGTATTTGTATGTGCACCAGGCGGCAAAATCAACTCCCCAATGGTGCAGGTTAAGGGGCACGTTCCCGGCTGCATGGGCCAAATCGAGCCCCACATAAGCTCCCTGGTCGTGTGCTGCCTTGGCTATTCCTGCCATGTCCATAACCTGACCGGTAAAATACTGCAACCCGCCAAAAAGAACCAAGGCTGTCTTTTTCCCACTGCGCTCCATAGCATCCCGGATTCGATCTGGGGAAAGCAGAACAGCTCCGGGTTCAGGAGTGACCTCAATGATGGCAGTCTGGGGATCAAAACCCCGCCAGCGAACTTGACTTTCCACCACGTACTGATCTGATGGAAAGGCACCCGCCTCCATAATGATGGCAAACCGGTCCGGGGTAGGACGATAAAAACTAGCCAAAAGCAAGTGCAGATTTACCGAAAGCGTATTCATGTGGATAATCTCCTCCGGTTGAGCACCTACAAGTGTCGCGGCTGCTTCCTCCACAGACCGGTGAAAACTTGTCCATGGCGGATCTCCCTTAAAATGACCTTCAACTGCCAAGTCCCGCCAGCGGTCAATCTCATCCTGAACCCTATCTTGAGCAGCTCTTGGTTGCAAGCCTAAGGAATTGCCGCAGAAATAAATCAACTCCCTACCATCTCGTCGAGGAATATGGTAATCAGCTCGAAAAGACCGCAGGGGGTCCTCTAGATCCATTCTTTGCGCGAAGGCTCGGTTGCTCTCAAACTGAAAGACTTGATCCATAGCTGGGGGCTCAGTTGTTTATTCGGATATCTTCAATCCGGGTTGGCAACCAAACCTGCATCGGGTTTTGACCCCTGTTGCACCAGGCATAGTATGGAATTGCCTTCACGTTTTTTCGCCGGGTGACCACCCGTTTTCCGGGACCCACGACCTGCACCACAGGGGTCTTGAATTGCAAAGTCATTAACCCACCTAAGGTTTCCTGATCAAAAACCGGATGGATGACCACCTTTTCGGGTAGGATAAAATGCCATGCCTTTCCCCCATTATCAGCACCCTCCACGCAGTAGACTAGCGGTCCGCGCTGCAATGCAACCCGCTGCGCTGCTGCCCGGACTTCAGGCCTGGCAACGATTCGTTTCACACTCATCGGCAGGTTAAAGCGAATCTCATCTCCTTCCTGCCACGCTCTTTCCAGCACAGCATAACCTCCTTTAACTTCATAAGTTGACTCCTTCCCATTGACATAAATCCGAAGGCCTCCATCAGAGGCCGTTTGGAATCGATACAATCCTCCAGGAGTGGCCTCACCTCGCAGCCAGCCCGGGATTCGGATATACAGGGAGAATATGGCCTTTTCCTTCGGATTTACTCCAATGGTTACATTCCCGTCCCATGGGTATGCGGTTTCCTGGTGGACTCCTACAGAACCGGCGCCAACCTTCAACGCTGCCGAGCTTCCAATAAAAAGGTTTACGAATATGGCAGAATCAGCCTGACCGTAAACGTAATCACCTAGGGAGGCAATCAGCCGGGCAATATTGGATGGGCAACAGGCGGTTCCAAACCACTCTTTTCGGAAATGTTGACCCACAGAGGCAAGGGGATTTCCATAGAAAAAACGGTCGCCGCCAAAGGAAAGACCATCTAATGCGCTATTGTACAGAACCCGTTCCAGGACATCCATATAGGAAGCATCGCCGCTCATGGCATTCATCCGCTGATTCCAAAAGACCATACCCACCGAGGCGCAGGTTTCACAATAAGCTTTCTCGTTGGGCAAATCGAAGTCCGTAGTAAATCCTTCATTGCTGCCGGACGAACCTATGCCCCCAGTGATATACATATTCCTGTGCACCACATCCTCCCATACCGCACGCATCGCACGGAAATAAGCCCCGTCGCCGGTCATGGCAGCGACATCAGCCGCACCGGTATAGAGATACATAGCCCGCACAGCATGGCCCGTAATTTGGGTTTGTTGTTTTACTGGGAGGACATCTTGGGCATAAGCTGTGTCCTTCCAGTCTGTCCAAGTATATCCTCGGGCATGCCCCTGACCTCTTTCGGCGAGTAGCCAATCTGCCAGGGAAAGATAGCGCTCGATTCCGGTGGCCTTATAGAGCTTAACCAAGGCGAGTTCCAATTCCTGGTGACCGGTGACCCAGTGCCGCTTTTCTGGCCCGAAACGGGCGTCGAAATGATCGGCAAACCGGATGGCCACTTCCAGCAGTTTCCTTTTTCCCGTAGCCTGGTAATAGGCTACCCCGGCCTCTATGAGGTGTCCGCCGATGTAGTCTTCATGCATACTCATGTCGGTCCACTTCTTTTCAGGCTCTTTTAAGGTGTAATAGGTATTGATATAGCCATCGGGTGCCTGGGCCGCAGCAATGGTCTCAATCCATGCATCAGCAACAGCCTCTAGGCTGTCATTGGGTTTTACCTTTAGGCCGTAGGCAATAGCTTCCAGGGCCTTATACACATCCGAATCGTCATAGAAAATACCCTCAAATTGCCCCTGACGCCGCCCCGCAACTACCTCAAAATTTCGAATCCGGGGGGTTTTATTCGCTGTCTGATCCACACAAACAGGTATCGTGACCCTGGCGACTTTTTCCTGGATGGGTTTCCAGAAATGGTCATCGATGGTGACCTGCGAAAAAGAAACGTTTTCCATCTTCTTATGGACCAACTGCCCCCTGCAAGGAAGGATAAACAAAATAAACCATCCGGTAACCCAACGCATAGCGCGCATTTTAGGCTAATATCGGGAAAATAGGGGGAATACCGAAAAGTTCCGGATGCCATCTGCCCGCACCTGAATGTGGATAAGCATAGTTTCCGGGGGTAGTAGGGCAGCCACCACCTGGGGCCATTCTATAAAGCAGATATTCCCGCTTTCCAGGTACCCGGAAATCCCGATATCCATAGCCTCGGCGATATGTTCAGTCCGATAAAAATCGAAATGAAAAATCTTTTTGGGTGCCTCTCCGGGACGAATCCATGCATACTCATTGACTATGGAAAAAGAGGGACTGCTGATGTGATCTACGCATCCTAAAACCTGGCAGAATGCCGAAATAAACGTGGTCTTACCCGATCCCATTTCTCCCTCAACTGCAAATATCCGGGTAGCATGGCAGTTTTCTTGAATCATACGCGCCACTGTGGGCAGGTCCTCAAGGTGTGAAGCCTCTACGAGGAGTTGTGGCTCCGTTTTATTCATCTAAAGCCATTCTATTCAAGCAGCAAATTTAAATAAAGACCCTTTTGTCCACCATTCCGCGTCCCGAAAGGGGGTTTTTTTGTACTTTTGATTCATGGAAAAATCAAGTAATTCCGTCGGAAAGACGCAAAAATCCGATTACGATGCCAGTAACATCCAGGCGCTGGAGGGATTGGAAGCTGTTCGTAAAAGGCCGGGTATGTATATCGGCAGCACGGATATCAAAGGTCTTCATCACCTGGTCTGGGAGGTCATCGACAACTCCATCGATGAGCATCTCGCCGGCCATTGCCAACATATCGATACGATTATCCACCTGGATAATTCCGTCTCCGTTCGGGACGATGGCAGGGGAATTCCCACGGATATGCATCAGAAACTTGGCAAATCAGCCCTGGAGGTCGTCATGACCGTTTTACATGCTGGCGGCAAATTTGACAAGGATACATACAAGGTATCCGGCGGATTGCACGGGGTGGGAGTATCTTGCGTAAATGCCCTTTCCGAATTGCTCATTGCCAGGGTTGAAAGGGAAGGCAAGATTTTTACGCAATCCTATGAAAAAGGGATTCCGGTCACCGGTGTAGACGTTGTCGGTGAGTCCTCCCGAAACGGAACCACTATCACTTTTCGTCCAGATCCTACCATTTTCGAGACCACTGAAATTAAAAGTGAAATCCTAACAGGCCGAATGCGGGAGCTCAGTTTCCTAAACAAAGGTCTGACCCTAACCCTTCACGATGAACGCACGGGAAAGCAGGAAACCTTCCTTTCCGAGGGGGGATTGATTGAGTTTGTTCGCTATGCCGACAATAACAAGGTATTGCTGACCGAACGGCCCATTCATGTGACGGGCAATCGGGACAACATGGAGGTAGAGGTTGCGCTGCAATACAATCAATCTTACCAGGAGAATATTTACTCTTACGTTAACAACATTAATACCCGGGAGGGCGGTACCCACGTGAAGGGCTTCCGTTTGGCCCTGTCTAGGGTACTGAAGCAGTATGGGGATGACGGCGGATTTTTCAAGAAAATAAAGGACGAAGTTTCCGGTGACGATTTTCGGGAGGGTCTTACCGCTGTGATATCCGTAAAAGTTCCCGAGCCACAATTTAAAGGACAGACCAAAGGGGAATTAGGTAATTCCGAGGTTACCTCTGTGGTATCCCAATGTGTTGCTGATACGCTGCGTGCCTACCTGGAGGAAAACCCCCGGGAGGCCCGTAAGATTATGGAAAAGGTGACGCTGGCCGCGGCCGCCCGCCATGCTGCCCGGCGTGCCAGGGAATTGGTCCAGCGCAAGAATGTCCTAACGGGTGGCGGCTTGCCGGGAAAATTATCCGATTGCGCATCCCGTGATCCTGCGGATTCGGAATTGTTCCTCGTTGAGGGAGATTCGGCCGGAGGAACCGCTAAACAAGGACGGGACAGGCATACCCAGGCCATTTTGCCCTTGAGGGGAAAAATTCTCAATGTGGAAAAGGCCATGGAGCATAAGATCTATGAGAATGAGGAGATAAAGAATATGTTTACTGCTATCGGGGTTAGTATCGAGGAGGATGACCAGGGGGAACGCATTTTGAATATAGCCAAGCTTAGGTACCACAAAATCGTTATCATGACCGATGCTGATGTGGACGGAAGCCATATCACAACCCTTATTCTCACCTTCTTCTTCCGGTATATGCGGCCCTTAATCGAACAGGGCTATATCTATATCGCAACACCGCCATTGTACTTGGTTAAAAAGGGGAAAAATGAACGCTACTGCTGGAACGATGAAGACCGCAAAGCCACTACCCTAGAATTTGGCGGTTCTGAAAATGACAGCTCGGTGAAAGTCCAGCGCTACAAGGGCCTGGGTGAAATGAACGCGGAGCAACTCTGGGAGACCACCATGGATCCCTCCCGCCGGATATTGCGAAAGGTGACTATTGAAGATGCTATCGAAACGGACCGGGTATTCACGATGTTGATGGGCGACGAGGTGCCCCCTCGGCGCGCATTTATCGAATCGAATGCGAAATATGCCCGGGTTGACGCCTAATACCGCCTGGGTTCCCTCCTCGATAGCTGCTCAGGTTTTCCATGGCCTGCGCCAAGAAGCGCGGCAGGATGGTATGCTGGGTTAATCTAATTTTGTCTTCGTCCTCCAGGTGCTCCAGCATTTCCAAGTATTTTTCCTCTCCATGCTGTGCAATAACCAACTGCCGCTTCGCTTCCGTCTGAAGGTAGTGGGTCATTCCTTTCGGATCAGCCTCCGGATGAAATTGAGTACCTAGCATTTCTCCCGAAAACCGGATCGCCATAATGGCACGCTCAAGGGGAATGGTGGGTCGGAATTTTTCTAGGCATAAGATGGAAGCTCCAAATTCCAGCATGCGACTCCTGTTGGGCTGAACCACTTGGAAATCCCGAGAATCCACAGCATAGAACGGCTCGGCCAATCCTTCGAATAGCGGTTCCTCCAAACCCATGCCTACCTTGTGTATTGGCATTACGCCGAATGCGGTAGATTTCCTGCGGCTCACTTCCGCCAACTTCCAATGTTGGATGACCACCTGAAAGGAATGGCAGATAAAAAAAACCCATTTCTTACGGATTTCCTGGCGGTTATGATCCCGGCAGGCGTCCATAAGCGCCAAGTAGGGTTTTTCCCAGCTTTCTCCCACCAAAAGGGGGTCTCCAGGTCCCCCTGAGGACAGAAAGATATCGTATGCCCTGTAGTCGGGAATTTCCCGCTGGTGCCTTACCTCGAAGTAGTCCAGCTTTTGCACCAAAGGATGCTTATCGGAAAATTCGGCCAGTAATTGCCGGATACATCGCATGCCTTCGTTGGGCACCTGGTTGTATAAATCGAGGACCGCAATATTTACTGGTTCTTCCATAGCGTCATTTGATGGCCTATGTGGGAACTCCCTTCAGGAAACAAGCTCCCCAATGACGGCGTGGGAAACAAAGGTACCCCAGGTTAGATTCATCATCCCAGGCTTATATTTCTCTGCCCGGCGGATAGCAAGGTCTGCGGCAGCCTCCACCACCCACTCAAAATTTTCCTGGCCCACGGAATGGACATCTGCATCGGGAGCTGGATTACAAAAGTCGATCGCATAAGGGATTCCGTCTCGCACCGCAAATTCCACAGTGTTGAAATCATAACCCAAGGCTACGTTCAGGCGCAGCACATATTCCTCCATAGTTTGCAGCAACTTCTCTCCGGCGGGACCCGTGGTTTTCATCTCAGCATCGTATCGAGACTCGTGCGGATTTGCCGGATTATAAGGCATGATGCGCACCTCGCGGCAGCCTATGGCATAGCAGCGAAAATAATCATCAAATTGAATTTCCTCCTGCAGCAGCATCACCAATTGCCCAGTCTCCTTGTGTTTATCCCACAAATCTTCAGGCCCATCTATGCGGTACACATTACGCCAACCTCCGCCGTCATGTGGTTTCATGTAGGCTGGAAAACCCACTTCTCCCATGATCATCTCCCAATCAAAGGGCATAGACAAGTTGCGGAAAGACGTCCCACTGGTGTTATCCGGATGGGCTTTTGAGGGAAGAAGGGCGGTTTCCGGCACCGGTATGCCCAGGCTTCGTGCCAGGCAGTTGTTGAAGAATTTCTCATCAGCACTCCACCAAAAGGGATTATTGATGACCGCAGTGCCCGTGAGTGCAGCATTTTTAAGGTAGGCCCGGTAAAACGGAACATCCTGGGATATCCTATCGATGATAACCGAATAGGGCGTCTCCCTACCCTGAAGAAGCTTATCGATACGAACAGGCTCTGCCACCTGGGTACCCATTTTTTGGTTTACTCGTTCTACAAAAGCCTCTGGAAACGTATTCTCCCTGCCGTAAAGGATTCCTATTTTCTTCATACGGATGCCGTTTGGAAACAAAGGGAAAGCTGAAATGCCTAAAAGGGCAGGTCTTCGTCGTCCGAAGGTGAACTGGCTGGCGGAAAACCGGAGGCTACTGGAGGCTGGTCATAGCTGCCTACCGTCGGAGATCCCGTTGATTCGGAAGGCGAAGGGGTGGTTTGGGACGACCGTTCCATACGCCAGGCGTTCAAATTAGTAAAATATTTATCCTGCCATTGTCGGCCCCTGAGGTCGAAAAATACTTTGATGTTTTCCCCTTCCTGGAACTGACTCAGGATGTCGCACTTTTCCTGGACAGCCTGAAATTTGACGAACTGGGGATAATCCCGGTCTTGGGTCTTTATTACGAACTCGCGCGCCCGAAAACCACTTGAACCCTTTACTTCCGTTTCATAAAGCTTTACGAGTTTTCCTTCTATTTCGAATCCGGCCATAGCAAAATTTTTTTTCAAAGGTAAACCGATTTAAGGGATATGAAGGAATCAAGTCCCACAATAGGTTCGATAACCCTGATCTACATCTTCGGGAATCTGCTGCATAAAAGCAGCTTCAGCCTGGTGGGTATATGGTTTGCATAGGATACCCAGCAAGTGCCGGAAAAGGCCCAAGTCTCCGGCACAGGCTTCCCCGAGGGCTTGTTCCACCAGATAGTTCCTGGGGATGTATCGGGGGTTGGTCTGCCGCATAAGCTCCCTGGTCGAATCGATACCTTCCCTTGTAAACGCCGCCCACCGGGCATGCCATTGACGAAATGCCGGTGAGGCATAGGCATTCTCTGCCTCTAAGTCTCCTTGAATCACCAGAAAAGTATGGGTATAATCGGCTCGAACCGCCTCCATCCAAGCGAATAATTCGTCGCGAATGGCCTTTCTATCAGCTGCTTCAACTCCGGGTGGAAATCCGAGTTTCCGGTCGACCATCGCCTCCCATTTTGCCTGGAAAAGGGCTGGGAAAGTATCAAGAACCTCCCGTGCCATCGATATGGCCATTTCCTGTTGCTGATGGACTTGGGGCAGCAGAGCACCTGCTAAACAAGCCAAGTTCCAATGGCCTATCTTTGGCTGATTCCCAAAGGCATATCTTCCCTGGGTGTCTATAGAACTAAAAACGGTACTCGGGGAGAACGCATTCATAAATGCGCAGGGTCCATAGTCGATGGTTTCACCCGAAATGGCCATGTTGTCGGTATTCATGACACCATGGATGAAACCTACGCGCATCCAGGATGTCAAGAGATCCGCCTGCTTTTCCAAGACAGCTTGCAACAGCTCCAGGGCAGCATTTTTACTGCCCGCTTGTTCCGGAAAATGTCGGGACAACGCATAATGCAACAGGGCCTCTTGATCCTCATTAGGCGTAGCATGGCGGGCAAATTCAAAGGTTCCCACGCGCAAGTGAGAAGCAGCTACTCGCACAAGTACGGCTCCAGGATGAACCTCTTCGCGCATAACGTTTTCTCCCGTCCTGACGACTGCCAGGCTTCGGGAGCTTGGAATGCCAAGTCCAGCCATCGCCTCACTGATGAGGTATTCCCGAAGCATGGCTCTCATGGTGGCCCGGCCATCCCCACTCCGGGAAAACACCGTTCTCCCGGATCCTTTAAGCTGCACATCCACGCGCTGCCCCTTTGCTGTCAGGTGCTCTCCCAAGAGGTGAGCCCGGCCATCTCCCAGCATGGTGAAGTGGCCAAACTGATGCCCGGCATATGCCTGGGCCAAAGGAAACGAGCCTGGAGGGACCTGATTACCGCTCAAGAAAAGGGAAAGATCAGCCTCCTGAAAAGATGCCAGATCCAGGTCGATTTCCCGGGCAAGTGATTCATTGAAGAGGACCATCGCGGGGCCTGAAACCGGCTCCGGTCTGGTGGAGACAAAGAACCTCCCCGGTAACAGGTTGTAGGTGTTTTCAAATCGAAACATGAGTCTTTAAGGCCGAATCTCCCAAATGGTTCATTGCCTGCTCAATGCGTTGAATCCCAAACCTGATCCAATACAAACTCCCTGTATTCATCCAGTGGTTTAGGGGTGTTACAAAGAATGGTGTAAAATATTTTTCGGGACGGAATCCAAACATAATCTGCTACGAATCCCCCCTGTGATCCGGTGTGGTAAATCATCCGCTCCCCCCGAAATGTACCAGTAAACCAACTGTATCCAATAAATGCCGGTTCCGAAGACGCCCACTCCTTGGGTTGGATTGGTGTTCTTGCCATAGCCGTTATTTCATTGGGTAGAAAGCGATGTTCCTGCTGACTTTTCTCATAGCGGTAAAGGTCCCGGACGGAACTCCATACCCCGCCATTTCCAGCAGCGGGAAAAGTAGGTTCCTCCCCGTAATCATCTTCCTGGTATTTCCCCTCCGAGAAAACATAGCCATGAGCTACCCCCGATTCCGGATAGGGGCCATCGGTTATTTTGCTGTTTTTCAGACCGCTGGGCTCGAAAATACGTTCAATAATGAAATCCTGCCACCGTTTGCCCGTCACTTTCTCCATGATTAGCGCTAGTCCGTTGAAGGCCGGATTGGAATATTGAAATTGAGATCCAGGAGAAAAGGCCGTGGAATCGTTTTCCAATATGGGTGCGAAATTATCTGCATCCTTTGCCGTAAGATAGAACACCGTGTCCTCTTGGACGCGCCGACTGTCTATCAATCCGGAGGAGTGGTGCAACAGATGAAACACCGTCACTTTTTGACCAATCTGTGAATTCCGGATGTTGGGGAAATACTTAATAAGAGGGTCGTCTAGGGAGAGAAGGCCCTCTTTTTCCAGGATGAGAATACCATACATCACAAAGGTCTTGGAAATTGATCCTGTGTTGAATGCCGTATTGGGCGTAATCGGTTCCAGGGAATTTAAATCGGCTAGCCCGTATCCCTTTTCCATTAGGACTTTCCCGTCACGCACGATCATCACCGCTCCGCCCGGGGAGTCGGAAGGAAAGTGTGAACGAAAATATTCGTCGAGGACCTCTTCCGTGCTATGCTGCGACGAATTCGTACTGCAGGCCAAATGTCCGACCAAAGCAATGACTGCTACCCATTTCATGCTGCGTTTTCCAGAGGCAGATTTGTTCCCCTTGGCGAAATATAAGGTATTTCTTCCTCCGGCTTTGCTTAACATTACATATGGAAAAGGATACACATCCCAAACCGAGACAACCCGAAAGCTTTCACCTGGGCACCTTAACCGGACTTTCCATCGTCATGGCCAACATGATAGGCACCGGGGCTTTCACCAGTTTGGGTTTTCAAGTGAAAACCCTATTTCTTTCCGAAACCCTCCTCACCCTTTGGGTTCTTGGCGGTTTTATTGCTTTGTCCGGCGCCTTGAGCTACGCAGAGGTGGGAACCCACATACGCAAATCGGGCGGGGAATATGCTTTTCTATCTCAACTTTACCATCCGCTGCTTGGCTATCTTTCTGGCTGGATTTCTCTCACGGTGGGCTTCACTGCGCCTATTGCCCTTTCGGCCATGGCCCTTATCTCCTATTTTCCCTCAGCGATTCCGCAGCCCCGGCTGGCTGCAGTATTCGTCATCGCAACCATCACCCTTGTTCACACCAGGGATCTAAAACGTAGCGCCCGATTTCAAGATGCCAGCACGTTTCTGAAAATAGGCCTCATTTTTTTGCTAATCGGACTGGGTATCTTCCTGCCGGGGGTGGGTGTAGGCCCCGACCCGAAGGGCCTGACTTTTGCGGGGGAATTGCTTTCGCCGGCCTTTGCCATAGCTTTGGTATTTGTGGTCTACGCCTATTCGGGCTGGAATGCCGCCGCCTATATCTCTCAGGAATTCAGGCATCCAACCCGTTCGCTCCCCATTGTCCTGGTCGGAGGAACCTTAATCGTTACCCTATTGTATGTACTTCTCCAGTGGGTTTTCCTTAAGCACCTCCCGCTTGACGAAATGGAAGGCCAATTGCATGTCGCTACGCTGGCTGCACGCCGCATGTTGGGAGATCAGGCTGCCAGCCTGGTGGGAGCTGGTATTTCCTTGTCCTTAGTTTCTAGTGTAAGCGCCATGGTTTGGGTGGGCGCCCGGATTACCTCCAGCATGGCTACGGGGCATGCCTTCTTATCCTGGTTTCAGTCCAAAACGGGCCACGTTCCAGTAAGGGCCTTGTGGCTTCAGGGAACCATCAGCTGCCTGCTTATTTTGACGGGAACCTTTGAACAAATCCTTGTTTACTGTAGTATTCTAATTACCCTTTCTTCGATGCTTGTGGTGATTGGCGTGTTCAGGTTGCGGTCTGTCGGGTCGAAAGAAAATGCATTTAGGAGCCCTGCATTTCCTTTTTTCCAGGTGCTGTATCTAATCCTGACTTCTTGGATGGTGGTGTTCGCCTTCTCGGAAAAACCGTTGGAAAGTTTGGCGGGTTTATTGAATGTTGCCCTTGGGATTGCAACCTATTACGGCCGGAAAAAAGCCATATGAATAGCTTACTGATTTATTTTCTCTCTTCGTTGCTTGGTCTTCGCTTTACCAATGCCCATCACCTTGGTCATCATGGCCCGGGGAATAGCCATCGAAATAAAATAGGTAATCAATACAGCCTTTCGTTTAGCGCTAAGTCTTCTTCCTTGCCAATCCTTTAGGTGGGCCACCTAAATTTCTCATGACCCGGGATATCGAGACTTATTTTTTGGAAGGTTGCGGCCGCTGTGCCTTAGGGGGAACGCCGGAATGTAAGGTGCACCGATGGGCTGGGGCCTTGCAGTTTTTGCGCGCCATTGTGCTTTCTTGTGGGCTGGAGGAAACGGTAAAATGGGGACAACCCTGTTATATGCACAAGGGTAAGAATATCTTGTTGGTGACTACCCTTAAGGATTTTGTCATCCTGAGTTTCTTTAAGGGTTGCCTGCTATCGGATGCTAACGGATGGTTTGCTGGCCAAGGGGGAAAGGGCCAGGAAGGACGCGTTCTTCGTTTTACAGACGAAGTGGGGATCCATAGCCGGGAAGCTGTCCTTCGGGAATATATCTTCGAAGCCATTGCGGTAGAGGAATCGGGGATTCCCCTTCCCCCCCGGGATCCGGAAAGCTTAGCGCTGCCGGAGGAATTAAGGGAACGCTTCTTGTCTGACGCTGCCTTTGAAGCGGCTTTTAGGGCCCTTACCCCGGGTCGGCAACGCGGCTATTTGTTTTTTTTTAACGGAGCAAGTAAGTCAGCTACCCGGATTTCCCGTATTGAAAAAAGCATGCCGGACATTTTTCGTGGAAAGGGCCTTCAGGATTGACTACTGTACGTAGAGGAGGAATTTTTCCCTGAAATACATCTCCGAAAAATAGTTACTCAGTGCGTGTTTTTCGCAGAGGAGGTGCCGTGGAAGTTCCTGGATTTCCGAACTCAAATTTCCTCCTTTCAGGGCTATCAGCCCATTGGGGATAGCGTGTATACCCTGCTTTTTTAGCAGGGGCATAGACCATCGGGCGAGTTGTTCCAGGGAGGCTACTCCCCTGCTCACCACGAAATCCACCTTCATGTGCGCCTCCTCTACCCGGCCATGACGAGCAATCACATTCTCTAATCCAAGGTCCTTGGCAATGGCCTCCACCACCTGGATTTTCTTACCGGTACCATCCATGAGCACAAAGTGCGTCTCCGGAAAAACGATGGCCAATGGAATACCCGGAAATCCGCCTCCCGTGCCCAAATCAAGAATTGTTGCTCCCGGCCTCAAGGTGATGAATCGGGCTATGGCCAGGGAGTGCAGCACATGATGAAGTCCAAGTTCAGCTACATCCTTTCTAGAAATGACATTGATTTTGCTGTTCCAATCTTCATAAAGCGGCGGCAATTTCTCAAACTGCTCCTTTTGTTTCTCTGTGAGACCTGGAAAATATTTCCCTAGTAACATCATGTTGCGCCAAATACCCGATATTTAATAGCGAAAATACCTCCTTCTTACCATACCCCGCCTTCCTATGGTTACACCCGTGCATTTGCCCCCTAGGAATTCCCAACTGGATGAAATGCTATCCTTACTAAAAGCATTTCTCGACAAGGAAATTATCCCTATGGAAGCACACTGGCTGAAAATATCCTGGCATGAGGCCGAACAAGAGATTCGGCGTCACAAGCCCTACCTACAGGAAATCGGAGCCTGGAATCCCTACCTTTCCAGAGATCATGGCGGACCGGGATATTCTCTTCCAGACGTAGCCCGGGTGAGTGAGGTGCTCGGGGGATCGTTCTTTGGGCATTTTGCTTGTAACTGCCAAGCCCCCGATGCTGGCAACATTGAATTGCTTTTGCAACATGGCACTCCAGAGCAAAAGGAACGCTTTCTCCAGCCCTTGCTCAAGGGGGAACAGCGCTCTTGTTTCTCCATGACTGAGCCCGAACGCGCCGGCTCCAATCCTGTCCTCATGGATACTACGGCGGTGAAATCGGGCAACACCTACCGGATTAACGGACGAAAATGGTTCACCACGGCGGCGGATGGCGCTTCTTTTGCCATCGTAATGGCCGTTACCGATGCGGGGGCATCCAATCCCTACCAACGCGCTAGCATGTTCCTGGTCCCCATGCAAAGCCCTGGGCTCCATTTAGTGCGAAATATTCCCATCATGGGCCACGCCGGCAGCGGTTGGCCCAGCCATAGCGAATTGCTCTATGAGTCCGTGGAAGTACCCGAATCCCTGCTCATCGGCGGTGAAGGACAAGGCTTTAGGCTGGCTCAGGAACGCCTGGGACCAGGCCGAATTCACCATTGTATGCGCTGGATTGGCATTTGCGAACGCGCTTTCGATCTTATGTGCCGGAGGGCTGCTACCCGCAAAACCGGAGAGCATTCATTTCTGGGGGAAAAACAGATGGTTCAGGAAATGATTGCCGACAGTCGTGCCGAAATCGAAGCTGCCCGTTTGTTAGTATTGGAGGCTGCCAGGAAGATGGAGGATTTTGGTCAGAAAGCTGCTGCCCTGGATATCTCTACCATCAAGTTTTTTGCTGCCGGAGTCTTACACCGCGTTTTGGACCGCGCGATCCAGGTTCATGGGGCACAAGGTGTTACCGACGACACCATCCTTGCACTATATTACCGCGAAGAGCGGGGCGCTCGCATTTACGATGGTCCCGACGAGGTCCACAAGGCTTCCTTAGCTCGTAAAATATTGCAACACTATGGTCTGAAGCTCTCTAACGACTGAATGTCATGGATGCCCCGGTCCCTTCAGCCACTGATGAAGAACTGCCCATTGCGGCCCTGCTTAATTACCTTTCTCCCCATATTTTGGGACTCAAATCGATAACTCGGGTTTACCGCTTTGCGGGAGGCTATTCCAATCTGACCTATGGCCTGGATACCAATCTGGGCGCTTTTGTCCTGCGCCGACCTCCTCCTGGTGCAAATATTCGCAGTGCCCATGACATGGGGCGGGAATTCAGGGTCCTCAGCCTGCTTGCCCCACATTATTCGAAATCGCCGAGGCCAATACTGCTTTGTGAGGATTCCGCGCTCATCGGTGCTCCCTTCTTCCTCATGGAAAAGGTAGAGGGCCAGATTCTGCGGCATGCCTCCCCTGGAACCGAACTTCCCGGACCAGAAACTATGGCCGCCCTTTCTGATGCTTTTGTGCAGAATTTGGCAGAACTCCATGCTCTTCCCCTGGATCATTCTGCGTTAGCTGAACTGGGTAAGCCCGAAGGGTATGTGCAAAGGCAGGTCAGCGGATGGCTGGAACGTTACCGGCAGGCCGAAACCAGTGAGGTTCCAGCAATAAACGTATTGATGGATTTCCTTCCGAGCGCGCTTCCTGCTACCCAAGCTATTTCCTTGGTGCACAACGATTACAAATACGATAATCTCGTCCTGGATCCTGCCGATTTAACCCATATAAAAGCCCTTCTGGACTGGGAAATGTGTACCATTGGGGATTCCCTTATGGATGTGGGAACTTCCTTGGCCTATTGGTTCGAAGCCCCTGAATTGAATGGTTTAGTTAAAGGATTTGCCAACCTTACTTGGTTACCCGGAAACAAAACCCGCAAAGAAATCTGGGATGCTTATTGCCGCCTTCGCAGACTCGATCCCAAGGATGCTTTGTTTTACTATGTGTTTGGGTGCTTCAAAGTGGCCGTTATCATCCAACAAATCTTTGCTCGCTTCACCAGGGGTGGTAATCCCGATCCCCGTTTCGCCCATCTTGACCAACTCGTTGCCATTTTCGGGACTCGTGGTGCAAAGGCTCTGCAATCTGGGCGGATTAGCTGCACCTAGCCTTGATCAATCCGTGTAAACCGAATACCGATTCGGATTATTTTTGCGGCCTGATTCAATCTTCCTTTCTACAGTGATGTGGTTACGAATTTTTTTTTGCCTTGTAGTGGTTTCGCTGCGTTTGACCCTGGGAATAGCCCAACGCGACCTGGATGCCAAAAGGAAATACATAGAACAATACCGTTGGGTGGCGCTTCGAGAAATGGAACGCACCGGCATACCCGCCGCTATAAAACTTGCTCAGGGCCTCCTGGAATCCAATGCCGGCTCAAGCACTCTGGCCACGGAGGCCAACAATCATTTTGGCCTGAAATGCCATAACGACTGGACCGGAGATACCTTTTACAAAATCGATGATGACCGAAACAGCCAAGGACAATTGATACCCTCTTGTTTTCGAAAATTCCGCTCGGCAGAGGAAAGTTATCTTGCCCATAGTTTGTGGCTAACACAGAAACCGCGGTACAGCAGTCTCTTTTTACTCGACCCTTCCGATTACCAGGGTTGGGCTCATGGTCTTAGAAAGGCAGGATACGCTACTGATCCCAGCTATGGACAAAAGCTCATTGCCATCATCGAGCAATTTCATCTGGACGCCATCCTACCTCCCCCGGTCTCCTCCGAACCGGCAATCTCCCTTAAAGTAGAGACAACGGTAAGGAAAGAAACTTTGCAAAAGGAATCCAAATTGGCTGTAGCGGTTGCTGATGAGCAAAGGGACGGGGTATGGATTATGAATCGCGTTCGATTTGTATATTCCATGCCTGGACTCACCTTAGACGTTCTTTCCCGGGAAACCGGTGTTCCACTCAAAAAGCTAAAACAATACAATGCCGGCTTGGCGGTTGAAATTCTGCAGCAAGGCCGTCCAACCCAGCAGCTCTTCCTGGAACCCAAACGGCGGGCTTTCCGTGGTAGGCAGCATTGGCATGAGGTGCAATCCGGAGAGTCTATCCGGGGAATCGCCGACTATTACGCTATTCAAGAGGAGCCCCTGCGTTGGCGCAATCGCTTGCAATCAACGGAAGAGCCCACCATCGGATTCCGGCTGAAACTGAAAGGCAGTAAAATAAAGGTATCTTCTTCGGGCAAATGATGCCCGGTGTAGCTTTTGAAAAATTGTAATTTCGCAACATGATGTCTTGGCGTTCCTTATTGTTTGTGCTATTGCCCTGTGCGGTCAATGCCCAGAGTTCGGCCTTTGGATTCAAGGGGGGGCCATTGATGGGTATTCAGCGCTGGGACAATAGTTTCCAGACCGAACCGCTGTTCCGCTACCAAGGCAGCGTTTTTGTGGAGTCTTACGAGGAAGAAAGCCCTTTTTCCCTTTTTGCCCAGGCTGGCTACCATATCAAGGGGAGTTCCCTGCGTACCTTTTCCACCTTATTCATCCGACCCGACGGTAGTCAGCAAACATTGCCCGGACAGTTTCTTCCGCTGGAGTTTCGCAATCTCTCGTTGGTTCTGGGTGGACGCCAGCGGTTTGGCAGTGGCTTTCTGGGTGGAAAACCCTATTACCTGCTCGGGATTCGTGGCGATTACACCGCAAGCACGCGATTTGGAACGGGTGATCCTGGCGCAAATCCTTTCTATGCTTTTATCTATCCATTTGAGGGTTTTGTCCGTCGATTCAATTATGGTTTTTCCATCGGTGGCGGATTGGAAGTACCTTTTACCCGCCTGGCTGGTATGGTGATTGAGCTGACTGTTAATCCCGACCTATCCCAGCAGTATAATCAGCCCCCCATTCCCAATGTCCGCAATCCTGATCCCTACGGAACCCAATCCTTGATTACCATTCCGGAGCGAAGGATAGCCAATCTAACGGTGGAGCTGTCCCTCGGCTTCCGATTTATCCACAAAGTCATCTTTATTGACTGATGTCCACCTGGGCGCTGGAAAACTGACCTGCACATGGTTTTGCACTCCGTTTCACTTGAGAAATACTATGGTAAAAGACCTGTCGTTCGGCAGGTATCCATCGAGGTGAATCAGGGGGAGATTGTCGGTCTTCTCGGACCCAATGGCGCTGGAAAGACTACTACTTTCTATATGTTGGTCGGCTTCATTCGCCCAGATGCTGGCAGTGTATTTTTGGGTGGCTATGAACTGACTAACCTGCCAATGTACCGCAGGGCGCAAAAGGGTATCAGTTACCTGCCACAAGAGCCTTCCATTTTCCGGAAACTGAGTGTGGAAGACAATATCCGGGCTATCCTGGAAATGTCTGGGCTTTCTGCCTCCGCACAAACTGAAAAACTGGAAAGTCTTCTGGAAGAGTTTGGCCTGGTGCGGATCCGAGCTAACCGGGGAGACACCCTTTCCGGAGGAGAGCGACGACGTACCGAAATAGCCCGGGCTCTGGCCGCCGATCCGGTTTTCATTTTACTGGATGAACCCTTCGCGGGCATTGACCCCATTGCCGTAGAAGACATTCAAGGCATTGTGGCCCGCTTGAAAACCAAGAACATTGGGATCCTCATCACCGACCACAATGTGCAGGAAACCCTCTCCATTACAGATCGTGCCTACCTTATGTTCGAGGGGAGCATTCTCAAAGCAGGTACGGCACAGGAACTCTCAGATGACGAAATGGTGCGGAAGGTTTATCTGGGTAAAAACTTTGAGCTCCGGAAAAAGCGCCTTTCCGAGGGTGCCCAGCCATGACACGACCTGTCTGGAATATTTTCTCCTTTTCAGAGGTAATGGCGGTATTCCTAGCCCTGGGGATTTTTTCCTGTTACGATCCGCCACCTTTGAAACTGACCTCTGCTCAAAGGACGGAAGTAGATACCCTCTATATGCGGGTGATAACCCCCTTGAGTGCCCAGCTTGATGCAGCCTGTGAGGCAGATCGAGAAAAGAAAATTCAGGCCTTAATAGATTCCATGATTGCCGTGCGTGCGACTGAGGAAGAATCCCTTCGGAAGAAATTCCAGTTCGATGGGGGAAAGTAATTTGTCCCGCATTGCCCTGGTCTGCGCCATTGCCCTAATCAGCGCCTCTTGTCTAACCCGGGAGGAATACAGTCCGGAGGAAATAGACCGGCTTATTCAGGTTGAGGTGGACCGACGTGTCGCAGAGTATATCGCGGTGCGCACCACATTTTGCGCAGAAACACTCCTGTCAGAGGCTACAAGGCGTCTCGACTCCATGCAACTAGAAGAAGCACGTACCAGACGGGACACCCTCCTTCAGCCTGCCAAACCGGAAAGGCCCGAGAAGCCAACATTCCGTACCCTTTCCGAGGATATCCCCCTCGTCCCACTTTTACAGCCCAAGGACACCCTAAAATGAGGTCCTCCGCCAAGGTTGGCGACGATGAAATAAATCTGCACTTTTGTGGTTCTTCGCCTAAAAGGGTATCCGCATGCAACAGGTGGACATAGATACCATCAACCAGCAAATCCAATCGGACAGCGCCTTCCTGGAAGTCCTTCGGGGGGAAACCCAAAAGGTGATTGTGGGTCAGGAAATGATGATGGAGCGGCTCCTCCTCGGTTTACTGACCGGCGGACACGTGCTACTGGAAGGGCTGCCAGGCCTGGCGAAAACCCTTGCGATTAAAGCGCTGTCAAAAGCCGTCGACGCCCGGTTCAGCCGCATCCAGTTTACACCCGACCTTCTCCCTGCTGACATTATCGGGACCATGATTTTCAATCCCGCAAGTAATGCCTTTTCTGTTCGGAAGGGCCCCCTATTTGCCAACCTCATCTTGGCAGATGAAATCAACCGGGCCCCTGCAAAGGTTCAAAGTGCTCTTTTGGAAGCTATGCAGGAAAAACAGGTGACTATTGGCGATGAATCCTATGGCCTGGATGAGCCTTTTCTCGTTTTGGCCACGCAGAACCCCATCGAACAGGAGGGAACCTATCCGCTGCCGGAAGCTCAGTTGGACCGATTTATGCTAAAGGTCAGGATTGGCTATCCCTCCATGGCGGAGGAAAGGGAGATTATCCGTAGAAGTTTGCAGGGTGATTCCCCAGAATCTCGCATTGGGCCCGTAGTGAAACCTTCTGACATCCTGCAGGCCCGACAAGTAGTGAGAAAAATTTACATGGACGAAAAAATTGAGCGCTATATCCTGGATCTTGTTTTTGCAACCCGTTTTCCCCTAGACGCCGGACTGAAAGATTTACCACGCCATATCCGTTATGGCGCCTCCCCTCGGGCAAGCTTGAACCTTGCTTTCGCTGGCAAGGCTATGGCCTTCCTGCAGCGCCGGGGATTCGTCATACCCGAAGATATCCGGCAAGTCTGTCCCGATATTCTTCGACACCGCATCGGTCTAACGTATGAAGCTGAAGCCGAAGGTGTAGATCAGGAACAAATCATTTCTCAAATCCTCCAAAAGGTCGAAGTGCCCTAACTGGCCATGGATGCTTCCGCGCTGCTGAAAAAGGTTCGCCTCATCGAATTGAAATTCAAATCGATAAGCCGGAACATCCTCTCCGGAGAGTATCACAGCGCCTTCAGGGGGCTTGGAATGTCCTTTCGCGAGGTACGCAGCTATCAATACGGCGACGACATCCGGCATGTGGACTGGAATGTTACGGCCCGCGCTCGGGAACCCTTTGTCAAGGTCTTCGAGGAAGAGCGGGAACAAGTGCTGATGTTTCTGATGGACGTAAGCGCCTCCACCCTTTTCGGCAGTGGCGAACAGCGCAAATCGGAACTTATGACTGAAATATGCGCCATGCTTGCTTTTTCGGCCATTCAGCATAACGACAAGGTTGGGGTCATCCTTTTCTCCGACAAAATTGAGCAATTCATTCCCCCTCGAAAGGGAAGATTCCATGTTTTTCGCATCATACACCAACTATTAACCTATCGGGGCGAATCGACTGGAACAAGTATCAGCGAGGCTCTTACCTATTTGACCCGTGTGCTCAAGAAGAAAGCTATCTGCTTTGTAATCAGTGATTTTCAGTCGACCGGATACGAACTGGCCCTCAAAATAGCCTCAGCAAAACACGATATCATCGGGATAAGGATATCTGACCCCCGAGAAGCTTCCCTGCCGCGAATTGGCTTGATGCACATCCGCGATCCGGAAACCGGATGCCGCGGGTGGATGGATACCCTTGACCCTGCCTCGGCAAGTGCATATGTGGAAAAGTACCGCCGGAATTCCGCAGATTTCCAGCGAATTTTCCGAAAATACAACACCGGGATGATTGAGGTGTCAATTGGCCAGCCCTACGTTGGCGCTTTATGCCATTTTTTCCGCAAAAGGACACCATGACAGGATGCTTGAACTGGAGGGTCTTTGCTTTTTTCCTCCCCTTGTCACTGGCCGCCCGGGAGCCCTTGTCACTTATTTCAAGTCGTAAGCACCTATTAATAGGGGACACCCTTTCGCTTCAGCTTATGATTTCCATGGTTGGAAAAAAGGACTTATTCCTCTCCCCTTGGCGTCTATGGCCAGGAAATGGTGTCTTTGAGTTGGTCCGTGAAGCCAGATACCGCCAGCTTTCCAGTGCATCTGGCCACCTCTTTCGAGAATACCGCTGGATTATTCGCGTATTCCAGCCTGGTAACTACCAACTTGGACCCGTACCGGTATACATTTTCCGACAGGATGGCAGCAGGGATACGCTGGATGCAGCTCCCCTGGATATTGCCGTTTCCTTGCCCAAACCGGGAAAGGATTCCCTACAAATCCGTCCCATCCGTGACATTTGGGAAGAAAGACCGACCTGGCAGGATGCTTTGCCCCTTTTTAGCTTGCTGGGTTGCCTTTTTCTTTCTGCTTTGTTTTGGCTGTTTTGGCGTCGAAGAAAAAAGGAGCCGGAGATTCCACGCCAAGTCGCACCATCTCCCCATTCACCGGCTGCGCTGGCTTTGGAACGGATGGCATGGCTGGCCAAACAAAGATTTATCCAGGAAAATGATCTGGTAAACTATCACTACGAGCTAGGCATCATCTTTCGGACCTTTCTAGAAAGACAATTTGGCGTTAAGGTGCTGGACCTGCCCGGATCGGACGTGTTGGAAGTTTTTCAAAATCTTCCCGGGGATATACCCTGCCGAGAATTCCTAACGCAATGGATTCGAGAGGCTGAATGGGTAAAATTTGCCCGGGCCAATCCGCCTGCCTTCTTCCACGAAACGTCATTCAAAACCCTAATGCTTTTCTTCCAGTCTTTCTGCACCGAAGAGAATGACCTTCAGGGAAAAGAATCCCCGTCGTCCTATGACTGAGCTCAATGGCGGCTTGACTTTGCAGGATCCGTGGTTCCTGTTGTGGGGTGCAATCCTTCCCCTGACGTTCTTTGTATTAAAGCGGCTCTCAACACGCCGTTCAGGGTCCCTTAGGCTTCCCGAAGCAAGCGTTATAATCAGGGGTCCAATGTCCTGGCGTGTGCAAGTTATGCCCTTCCTTTCCGTTTTCTTTTGGCTGGCATGGGCCTGCTTCACTCTCGCTTTGGCAAGACCCCAGGAGGCTTTGCAAGAGGTGCGGGTTCGCGCGGCGGGCATTGATATCCTAATCGCTCTTGATTTGTCAGGCAGCATGCTGGCTCAGGATTTCAAACCGAATCGACTTGCCGTTTGCAAGCGGGTTGCCATGCGCTTTATTGATAAGCGAAAACACGACCGCATTGGGTTGGTGTCTTTTGCTGGAGAAGCCTTTTCCGTGTGCCCGCTCACGGCTGACCATAATATCTTGAAAGCATACCTTCGGGGACTACAATGCGGTATGCTGGAAGATGGCACAGCCATAGGTATGGGCTTGGGGACAGCCATCAATAGGATTCGAGATAGCGAGGCGAAGAGTAAAGTTGTCATCCTGCTGACTGACGGGGTAAACAATGCCGGCTACCTGAAACCCCTGTCGGCAGCGGCTCTAGCTCGACAGTTTGGAACCAAAGTGTACACCATTGGGGTAGGAACCTCTGGGGCGGCATTAACCCCAGTCAGCCGCCGAGAAGATGGGGCGTATATCTTCGGATTGGCTCAGGTTACAATCGATGAAAACCTGCTTCAAGCGATAGCTCAAACTACCGGCGGGAAATACTATCGCGCTACCAATGAGTCTACCTTGGAAAAAATTTATAGTCAAATTGACCTGTTGGAAAAGACCCGCATGGAGGTTACCCGATTTTTGCGCTTTCGCGATTTGTTTCCTTGGTTTGTCGGTGTGGGCCTACTCCTATTAATCCTGGAAAGAGTATTGCGCGCTACCCTTTTCCTCACCATTCCCTGATTATCCATGTTTCGCTTTGAACACCCCCTCTTCCTTTACGCCCTGCTCCTTCTGCCCATCATGTGGCTGCTGCACAGGTGTGTTGCTTGGCAGCGAAAAAGAAAAATCGCCCGGCTGGGAAATCCCGAATTACTGGTACCAAAAGGTTTAGAGAGCTATCGTTCGAAGCAGGATTTCGCTTTTTACTTGGCTTTGCTTTGTATCGTTTTTGCCTTGGCCAATCCGCAGTGGGGAACCCGAAGTCAACTTGTCAGGTCACAGGGCTTGGACGTCCTAATTGCTTTAGATGTTTCCAGGTCTATGTTGGCCGAAGACATGCCTCCCAATCGACTGGAACGCATGCGCAAATTTTCGGAAGGTCTTATTCGTTCCCTGGCAGGCAATCGGATTGGCCTTATTGTTTTTGCTGGTTCTGCATACCTTCAGACCCCCTTGACTGCCGATTATCGGCTATTGCTGCTTGTCCTTCAGGGTATTTCCCCGGAGATGCTCTCAAAACAGGGAACAGATCTTGCCGCTGCACTAGCCTTGGCACGCCGCAGTTTTCCGGAAACCAGCCTTGAGGCTGGCCGGGCACTCGTGTTGATAAGCGACGGGGAGGATCATGAATCGGAGCCGGGGGAGGTATTTCGGGGAATATCCGGCATGAAGATGCCTATCTTCTCCTTGGGTGCAGGTACCACTGCCGGGGCCACTATTCCAAATCCCGAAAAGGGACCGGATGCATTTTGGAAAGATGAAAATGGCCAACCAGTCCTCACGCGACTGGAATCAGCCTCCCTGCGGCAGCTGTCGCGCCAAACCAGGGGAAGTTATTATTCGCTGGAGGACGATGCAAATTTTATCATCGCTCGAATCAGGGCAGAAATGAGCCAGCTCAAACTATCGACCGAAAACCAGCGCGTATTTACCGAATACCGCTCCGGGTTTCCCTTCTTCCTCATGATGGGTACTATATTCCTCTTGCTAGAAATTTTCCTCGGGGCTAGGAAATGGGGCCTTGCCACAATGATGCTTTTTGCCTGTATGTCGCTGAAATCTCAACCCGGGCATCATGAGATGCGCAAAGGGGATAGGTATTACCGCCGGCAGGAGGTTCGGGAAGCCGAGGAGTCTTACCAAATGGCCTTGCAAAAAAAGGAATCCCCAAAGACTAGGTATAATCTGGGGGTCACGGTATATGCTCAGGGGCGATACGAAGAGGCTGCTCGGCATTTCCGTCATTCCTTGAACAAATTGTCCGAATCTTCCAAGAGGGCCGATGCCGCTTTCAATATGGGTAATGCCTTGTTTAGGAAGGGGGACCTTGCTGGAAGTGTGGAGGCATACAAGCAAACCCTTCGCCTTCGCTCGGGGGACCAAGCGGCCAGGCACAACCTCAGCGTAGCCCTTCGCAGGCAGCAAGAGGAAAAGAAGGCCTCAAAGCCAGTCCAAGAAAACCAGGAAAGGATTCCCAAATCTCAGGAAAAGGCTCCTCAGTTGGCAAATGGGGGCTTGTCCCCGGCGGAAGCTCGGGTTCTTTTGGACATCCTTGAAGAGGAGGAGAAGAAAGTTCATGCCAAGCTGCGCCGTGGAGAGAAATCAATTACTGGCACCCAAAAAGCATGGTAGGATGCGCCCGCTGTTTATAGGATTCCTCCTGGGATGCAATCTGGGATTATTGGGACAACCAACCTTTATCGTAGCCGCGGATAAAGAGCAGCTTAAACCGGGGGAATATGTCGAGGTGTCCTATTTGTTAACTCATGCTGAGGGTGAGGATTTCATTGGGCCCAATTTTTCCTCCGATTTCCATGTTATCTCTGGTCCGGAACGACGTTTCAGTACCCTCATTCAAAGCGGAAAGGTCCGGAAAGAAATGTCTTTTTCTTTTACTTTGCAAGCTATGCGGCCGGGAACCTTTACCATTCCCGCCGGTCGTATCCGCGTCCGGGGTAGTATGATGCACAGCAAGCCCTTGACCCTTCGGGTTGTCCCTGAAACAAGCCGGCCGGAAAATCCGAAACCTGACCTGTTCTTACGAGCAGAAATCAATGTCGCTGACTGTTATCTAGGGCAGCAAATTAGGGTGGATTACCGCTTGTTCACCCGTCAGGAAATTCAGCAATATCAGATTTTCCGTGAAAGTGACTACACCGGTTTTTACGCTGTGGATTTGAACCCGCCAGCAATCCGGGTGGAAACGCAGATTCTTGGCGGCAAACCGTATTATACCAAAATTATACGAAGTGTGGCCCTTTATCCCCAGCAGACAGGAACCTTGGTGATAGATCCTTTGGTGCTTCAGGTGGGTATACTGGAGGAAAATCCTCAGCGCTCTTCCTCCTTGTACTATCGTGGTGCGATGCAATACCACCAATTGGAGAGCCCAAAACTTGGCGTTTTTGTAAGGGATTTTCCATCGCCAGTACCGGTTGATTTTTCTGGTGCTGTAGGTAATTATTCATTTACCATTAGCAAGAACAAATCGGTAAGTCTTGCCAACGAGCCCTTGGCGGTGATTCTTCGATTAAGCGGAGATGGGGATAGTAAGCGCATAGGAAGTCCAGATCTTGATTTTCCTCCATCTTTTAACGTTTACCGCGTCGCGGTCAAGGAAGAAGCATGGAAAGCTGTTGGAGACAGGTTTCTTAGTTCCAAAGAATTTATTTACACGTTGGTTCCTGGGAAATCCGGGCAATTTGGGGTGCAGCCGCGTCTGATTCATTTCGACCCGATAACCCGTCGTTTTGTAACGCAAACCCTAGATAGCTTGCGATTTGATGTATCTCCCGGGCGCCCTGTTTCTCGAGAGCGACTTTTGGATAGGAATACCTTTTTGTCTTTATCCAAAGGGGATTTTCCCGCCGGTCCCACCCTGGAAACATTCCTGTTGGTTTTGGGGTATCTCGTTCCGGTGTCGGTTTTCCTATTCCTCTATGTCTTTCGGCGTGCGCGGAATGGCGGTAGGCCCAAAAGTTCCAACAATCAGATACATGAACACTTTGAGAAAGCCTCTGCCTATGCACGGGCTGGAGACTTTAATGGCGGGTATGTAGAAATGAGTATGGCCCTGCGAAAGATTCTCGCTTTGCGGTTCGGCATTCCAGGGGAAAAATTGGCTGTACGACAAATCATTCAGCTCTTGTCCGAAAAAGAATTCCCAACCGAACAACTTTCCCTCCTGGAATCCGTCCTGCTTCATCTGGAAGACGGCCTGTATGCCCCCAAGTCTGGGGAAACCAGATTCCATGCCGACAGGAAAGAATTGGAAAGATTCCTGCAATCTCTTCCTCCGCAATAGTTGCTATTCAGTTGTTTAGCCAATAACTTAATTTCAGGACAAACGCCCGATTTTTGTTTTGGAAATTTTCCGGAAAGTAGTTGTCGGTGTACACGATAAATAAATCTGATACCGGCTTATAGCGCCATTGAAGCCTAGCGTTGATATTCACATTGCGTATCTGGGAATTGTACTGCATAAAGGTTGTAAGAAATAGATTCCTCGAAAAGGTGAGATCCAAGCGCGGTCCAATAAGCCAAAGGTTAGCGTCCTGTATGGGTTCGGGAAAACGTAGGATGTTGATGCTGCCTAACATAGACAGTAGTGCGTAGGGCTGCAATCGCAAGTTGATGGCACCTTCTAGATTCCATCTGTTTCCGTTGAAGTATTGCCCTGATCGGGAGCTCAGGAAGAAATTGAGGGCTTTCCGTGTGTTGGAGACGAATCGAAAAATAAACAAGTTGTATGCGTACCCCTCTCCCTCGGCAAGGCCGACTGGGCCTCCAGTTGGATTGAACCTGCTGAACAAGTAAACATATTCTCTGCGAAGGCGCATTTCAATATTTGCCGTATTTCGGAAAAGAACGCGATACATCAGGTTGACGTCGTAATCCGACACGCCGTATTTCTCATTGCCCAGTACGTCGAAATCAAATCCCGGGCCATGCCTGTTCAATGCTCCGCTTTTAGGATAGCAATTGTACCATAAGGCGGCGGCGGCCCGGCGGTAATCCACCCTTCTGGCAAAGCCGGTCTCGGGAAAATAATTTTCTCCCACCCATTGCCCGGTTATGGAAATATCCCAGCGATACGTATTGTAGTTCAGTTCGGAGCCGAAAACACCGCCGTTATCTTTTCGTTGCCCGTCAAAGGATTGATGGAAGAAAGCTTTTCCTGACCATTTGTTATCGGCAGTGGCCAGATTGTAATCAAATCCCACGACACGATTGAAATCTTGTCCCCCAGAGCCTGTGATTTCAGGGTCAGCAAGGGACTGTTTGTTGACCAGAATCATTCCCAGGTTTGACCGACTGAATAGTTTGCGCTGCAATGCGGTCACGCTATAATTTACAGATGGCTGACCAATTATCCGGTCTCGAGCTGTCTGCATACTCAGCATCCCGATTCGCCAGTTATTGTCGAGTTTTCCGCTCAATCTTGCCCCAAAATAAATGGGGTTCTGGATATTCTGACCCGTGCGTTCATCGCGGGCAATTCCGATTCGGCGGGAGAAGAAAGGCCTGAGCCGATCCTGCCCAAACGATGCGAAGAGATCCGCATTTTCTAGGAAAAACTGCCTTCGTTCTGGGAAGAAAATTTCGAAGCGATCCAAATTTGTCACCTGTTCATCTACCTCAACCTGCGAAAAATCTGGATTCACGGTTAGATCAAGGTTTAGCGCCGGACCAAGGCTCACCTTGGCATCTCCTCCCACGTTGAATCCGTTTTCCACTGGCCCTCCCTTCAGTTTATCGGCTTGGGAATTGGTCAGGAGATAGGGAATAATGGCCAGATTCGCGTTCTTCTTTTCAAGGGGTTCTTGCCATACCCCCCGGCACATTTGGGCAAGATTTAAGATCTGGAATTGCCGAAGGAGTCGAGGGTAAATCGTACGCTCTGCGGTTTCGCTGTCAATGCGGTAGAACTTGAAATTCCAGTGGCGTGTGCCCGGTTTGAACCGCAATGTGCTAAAGGGAATAGCTCCTTCGGCGCACCAGTAGCCCGGGAATTGTTTGGCATCGGCATACCATTTGTTGTCCCAGCTTAGACTTAGATCCATACCATCTGCACCTCCGTTGGAAATCAGGCCTTCCCGTTGCACCCCAAAAGGATTTACTCCAAACTGAAAAGCATTGGTTTGATCCAGGAAGGGATCAATAATCATGGTAAACCCATCATTAGCTTCCCCCCGATAATCCCGCCGAAGGGATGGGGTAATGTAGTTTCGTTCTGTTTTGTTATTCTTCATGACGGCCAGGAAATACAGGTTTTGGTCGTCATACCCTAGTCTCACGGAAATCTCCTGTTGGGCCCTAAGGGTGTCCGTGGGAAAATACTGCCAAAAATCGCTAATTATCAGAGAGCGATAGCCAGGCTTTGTCGTCGGGATTCCCATCTACCCGAATCGGTGAGGAAATGCGCCTTAAGGAAAATTCAGGGAAATCCTGAGCTGGCAGAATGATGGGTAGTAATCCCAATGCCAGCCCTAGGAGTCGGGCAGGTGTCATGAACGCAATGTTAAATAATATAATGATTATTTTGCGTTATCTGAAATAAAAATTGACCCCAATCCTTTTGCTATGAAACCTTTCATTCCTGTCTGTCTGCTGCTTGTGCTCGCTTTTTCCTGTGTTCCCAAAAAGAAGTACCTGGCATTACAAAGTCAGCAAAAAACAGTCCTGGCCGCTGTAGAACAACAGCTTGCGGGTTGTCAACTCCAGGCAAGCCAGCTTAGGAATCAATTACAGTCGCTGGAGACAGACTTGCAGAATCGTCTCCGGGAGTTGCAAAACAAAGACAGTGATATCAATGACAAACGCAATCAGATTCGCCTGCTGGAGGACCAGATTGCCCTGCTCAAGGGAACGAACTCAAGCCTCTTGGATCGCTTGTCCGATTTGTCCGTTATCAGCAAAAGTGGCGCTGAAAGTATCAATAAATCCCTTCAGGCCATCAGCGAACAGAGTCGGTATATTCAGGATTTGACCGGACAGATGCAGCGGAAAGATTCCCTGAGCCTCGCCCTAGTAAATACCCTAAAGCGTTCTCTGTCAGATGTCAATGATCAAGATTTGACCATCGAGGTGAAAAAGGGGGTTGTTTATGTCTCCATTTCCGACAAACTGCTTTTCCGCAGTGGGAGTTCTGAAATAAATGAACGCGCCCAATCAGTCCTGGGAAAAGTCGCCACGGTGATCAACGATCATAAAGACATCGACATCCTGGTGGAAGGTCATACGGACAATGTCTCAATCTCCAACTCCTGCCATATTGACAATTGGGATCTCAGTGTGCGGCGAGCTACCTCTGTGGTGCGCTTTCTGCAACAAAAGCACCAGGTGGAACCTCGGCGTATGACTGCCGGGGGGCGCGGGGAGTATGCGCCCAAGGTGGAAAATGACAGCGGTCCGGGTCGACAGGCAAACCGTCGTACAGAAATCATCATTACCCCACAACTGGATCAGTTTTTCAATTTGCTTTCCAGCCCAGGTGGAAAACCCTAAGTCTAGTGGGTTGTCTAATGCATCCTTCTCCCATCGGAACCCTGGAAATCAGGACGAAGGACGGTCTCCTGTGCACGGTGCGTAAAATCCAGAACACAACGGCAGAAGAAAGCCCGGATGACCTGTGCGAGGAAACAGCGCGGCAATTGACCGCGTATTTTCAGCGCGAACGTCGTGTTTTCGATTTGCCTCTTTCCTTTGGCCCCTGCACGCCTTTTGAACAAGCGGTCTGGAATGGGCTTTTGGCAGTTCCTTACGGGGAGACCGTTAGTTATGGCCAGTTAGCCCTGCATGCTGGTTATCCCCGGGCATTTCGCGCAGCCGGCATGGCCAACCGGAAAAATCCGCTGGCTATCATTGTCCCCTGCCATCGATGCATCGCTTCCGATGGATCCCTTCATGGCTACTTTTACGGGTTGGAAATCAAAGCTTTTCTTCTCGATTTGGAGAATCCTGGATGGTCTAGCCGCCGCTTACGGGCGGGATAAGGACAATTTCCGAATCTTCCGAAAGCGCCTCGTCGTCGCTCGCATATTGTTGATTCACCGCAATGGCTAAGGATTTCAGCCGACCTATTTCCGGATATTTCGCAAGAAGGTAGTCCCGCAACTCGCGGACAGATCCCGCGTTTTTCTTTTCCAGCACCAATTCCCGACACCCCAAGATATCCCGGGTTATTCCGAAGGCTGTAATTTTCATTTCCTGTTCTTTTCGTTGAAACCACTAATTTTAGCCTAAAGTTAGGGATTTTGATTATCCAAACGGACGAGGACCTGGAAGGGATGAAGGCTGCCTCCCGAGCAGTGGCCCTTACCTTGAAATCCATGGTGGCTTTCGCCCGTCCGGGTATGAGCACGCTTGGCCTCGATGCCCACGGTGCTGACCTGCTTCAGCAGTTTGGGGCAAAATCCGCCCCCGTGAAGGACTATGGATTTCCTGGCCATACCTGTATTTCGGTGAACAGGGAAGTGGCCCATGGTGTCCCCTCATCCGAAAAGATACTCAAGGCCGGCGACTTAGTCAATATTGATGTATCTGCCGAACTGCGTGGATATTATGGGGATAACGGCTGTTCTTTTGTCCTCGGGGGAGATGCGGGGGAAATTCAACCCCTGGTGGATGCATCCCGGGAAATCCTCCACTTGGCCATCCGGGAGATTCGCGCTGGACTGCGCATTGCTTTTCTGGGAAGATTCATTCAGCAAAAAGCTGCTTCCCGCGGTTTTCGCGTTATCAAAAACCTCGTTGGGCATGGTATTGGACGAAAACTTCACGAGGACCCGGAGGAAATACCTTGTTTTTACGATCCTTACAACAAAGGGGTATTTCGTCTCAACAGTATCGTGGCGGTGGAAACGTTTATCTCCACCAAAGCGACCTACGTGCGCGAGGAATCTAATGGTTGGACCATGTCCACAAAGGATGGCAGTTTGGTTGCCCAACATGAGCATACCCTGCTGATTACCAAAGAGGAACCGGTCATTCTTACCTGGCAGAATGGAATCTGAGGTGGTCCCGAGCGACTTTACCCCCATCGTCAGGCACGCATGGTCAGCCTTCGATGGCACTCGTGGGATGCTGTCTATTTCTGATATCAGTGCCCGAGTCTCTACCAATCATGTTTATAAAATCCTCTTTCCCGAAGGGGATTTCATCATCGCTAAATTATCCTGGTTTGGAAAGTATGACCATTTCGTAGAGGATCACACCATCATCAATGTCCTGGCCAATAATCTCAATACTCCTTTTCAACATTTCCTAGCCAGGTCACTGATGAAAGGCAATCAGCTTTTTGTTCATCGGTACAAAGATTCCAGCACGGATATTTGGGTGGTATTTTATAATCCGATGACCATAGATCGAAAACTTCCTCCGCAGCTGCAACCCGAGCAGATAGTCCGGCTGGGGGAGGAATTTGCTTCCTTTCACCTGGCATGCTCCCGCATAGCGCATTCCCTACCTCCCTCGTCCAAGACCCTAAAATCAGACCTCTATCAGTTGATGGATGGTCTGGGTACCCCATCCGGACTCGATCTTCCTACGGTGTATTTTCCTGTCATCCGGGAACAATGTGACCTTTTTTTGGAACACAGCGATTTGCTCCGGGTAGACAAACTCCCCAAACTCCCCGTATTTGTGGATTGGAACCTCGGCAATTTTTCTGTGAATGCTGAAAACGGGCTTTACTCGCGCTGGGATTACGACTGGTTTAGGATGGCCTCCCGAATGATGGATTTCTATTTTTTTAGCCGGATTGTCTCTGAGCGTGGGGACTGCACCGCTTTTAGTTATGATGTATCCCCGATGATGGAAGATCGCTTTCTCCTTTTCCTCAAGGCCTATCATGCCATCTATCCACTCACGGAACTGGAAATACGATTTTTGCCAGAAGCGTACCGGTTTTTCATCCTGAACTACGTGATTAAAGACGGGCGGTACTTTTTCCAGGAATCCTTTGCCAGCAGGCTTCAGCAGGAAGCTTTCCGGCTATATTTTCCCAGCATTGAAAAAACATTTGACGCAGACAAACTGCTTCGCGCCTTGTCCATCTGACCATGAAGAAGATTTCCTCCTTTTCCCGCATAGCCCGCGCTTACGACGCCATATTTTTCGATGCTTTCGGGGTTTTGAAAAACTATCAGGGCATCCTTCCCGGTATCGCCCAGACCATTGAAAACCTTCTGGCGGCAAATAAAGAGCTGTTTGTCATCACCAACGATTCTTCCCGGAGCCCGAAAGCCCTGGCGCAAAAGTATCTTGACCAAGGCGTGCGGGCATTTTCGGAGGACCGGGTAATTTCTTCAGGTACCCTGGCTCGGGAATTTCTCCAGACAAAAATCCGAAGTGGCACCTTGGCTTACCTGGGAACTTCCGTATCTGCTTTTTACATCCAAGACCTCGGATTACCCATTCTGCCCATTCGGGAGGTGACACCAGACCGTTTTGCTGACATCAGTGCGCTGGTGTTGTTGGACGAGGAGGGGTTTTGCTGGGAGGAAGACCTCAGCAAGTCAGTAAACCTTCTACGTCACAGCAATATCCCTGTGGTGGTGGCCAATACGGACCGAACCTATCCCGTTAGCCATCTTGAAATAAATATCGCCATAGGGGGCATTGCCAACATGCTGGAAGACATTGTGGGAAAGCGATTCATTCGGTTTGGGAAACCTGACCTTCCACTATTTGTCCAAGCTTACGGCCAATTGAGCCGACTTCGTGAAATCCCTAAGGATAAGGTGCTCATGGTTGGTGATACCCTACACACCGATATCCTTGGTGGGAACAAATTTGGTATTCACACCGCCCTCGTTTTGTCGGGAAACACTATATCAGCGCAATGCCACTACCTCATTGAAAGCAGCGGAATCATACCGGACTTCATCTGCGAATCCGTAGTGACCTAAGCTTTTAGCAAATCGAGAATCTGGCCTGCATGGCCCTTGGTGTCCACTTTGTCTATCACGTGGCTCACTTTGCCCGAAGAATCTATAATGAAGGTGCTGCGGATGACCCCAAAATAGGTTTTACCGTACATCTGTTTTTCCCCCCAGGCCCCCAAGGCCTTTAATAAGCGGGCTTCCGTGTCTGCTATGAGTGGAAATGGAAGTTGGTATTTGTCCTTGAACTTCTGATGTTTTTTTTCATTGTCCGGACTTACTCCATATATGGTGTAGCCCAGCTTGGTAAGGGAGGAATAATGGTCGCGTAAGCTGCAGTTTTCAGCAGTGCAGCCTGGCGTGTCATCTTTTGGATAACAAAATAGGATGAAGGGTTTTCCCGCTAACCCATTTGAACTGACCACATTACCTGCTTCGTCCTTTTCCGAAAATGCAGGTACAGGGCTTCCCACTTGAATAAAGGCCATGACGTAGCTTTTGCGCAAAAAACAACCCAACTGCTTATTGGTTCAACACCCATTCGGTGCGAATTGACGCCAGGAACCCCGGCAAGAATCATACGGCGCGTTTTGGCCCAAATATTCCAAAAACCTTTCCCGTGGGATGGCCACGGCACCTAAACTTCCAAGATGTGTCGTCTCTTGTTGGCAGTCAATAAGGAAAAAACCCATTTCCTGCAATAGACGAACCAGGGTAATAAATCCAAATTTAGAGGCATTCGATACCCGGGCAAACATAGACTCACCAAAGAAAATCTTCCCCAATCCCAAGCCATAGAGTCCCCCTACCATTTTACCGGAGTCCCAAACCTCCACAGAGTGCGCAAATCCTAAGCGGTGCAAAGCATTGTAAGCCTTTTCCATCTCTGCCGTAATCCAGGTTCCCATTTGCCCGTCCCGGACTATTTGTCGGCATTCTCGGATGACCCCAGGAAAATCTTCATCTACGGTAACGGAAAATCGCTTTTTCCTAAAGAGTGTGCGCATACTGGAGGATACCTTGACCTGATCGGGATACAAGACAAAACGAGGATCGGGTGACCACCATAAAATTGGACTGCCGTAGGAGTACCATGGAAAAATACCTTGAATGTACGCTGAGATGAGCCGCTCTGCTGACAAATCCCCACCTACAGCAACTATTCCGTCAGGGGTGGCCGATGCAATTGGGGGGAATGAAATCTGTGAAAAATCCATCTTAAAAGGAAAGAATATTTTTCCACATATTTATCAACATATGATTAGTCTCTTGAAGCCTTGCCTGTAGGGGCTCACAAAAAATCCTGCCTAAATTCCCATGCAAATCCTCCCCGACAAAAACCATTATTTCCTCCTTATAAAATTTGTTAACAATGAATTAACATCTTTTTCCACAAAATGTATTTTGTTTTAATTATTTATAAATAACTGATTTTAAATTAAATACAAATAATTTAGTCTTTTTATTAGTACAACCTACTTATCAAAAACCCAATAAACATTTGCATAAATCTTATAAATTAACAAAAACATAAATGTGTTTTGCTGCGTGGAAAAGTGGGTAAGGGCCTTTTCATGAATTCTAGATTTTAAAAGCCTTAGATGGTGTTCATGACCTAAAATCCTTTATTCCTGCCATTTTTAAAATGTGGAAAACGTGTGGATAATCTAAAACTAATTGGATACCATCGTTTTTCGGCTACCAAATGCTAAGGTCAACAAGAGGAATAGAAGCACCAATGCCATAGCTTGATGGGCTACGCCGCTACCTACCGGAACGCTAGGCACACTATGCGTCACCGTGAATATTCCCAGGATAAGTTGTGCAGCCAAAGCAATACCTAAAATTAGTAATATACTTCGGAGGACAGAGCCATGTGATTCCCGCCAATACCGCCATAGAAAAGCAATGATAGCTATCGATAACAAGTAGGCCAGCCCCCTATGGAAAGCCTGAATCCAAGCGCTGAAATAGGGATTGCTATCATAATTGATGAAATTTTCCGCGAGAAATGCATCATGCTGAAACAATACTTCCGGAATCCAATGCCCGTTCATGTCGGGCCAGGTTGGATAAAAAGGCCCTGCCTTGGAGCCGGATACAATCCCACCCAATACAATCTGTACCCCCAATAAAATCAGTAAAAGGATTGTATAGCGCCGTAATCCGGGAATTTGCCCAAATCGGGGAAAAGCCGGAAGGGAATAGAAAAAAGTCCAAAGCAAATAACCAAAGAGGATTAGGGCCAACGATAAATGTAAGGTGAGTTTGTAGGCATTCACCCAGGGTCTGTCTGTCAGACCACTTGCTACCATAATCCAGCCAAACGAGGCCACTATAGCTGCCAGTCCCATAACAACCAATAAACGGCGGATCATAAACCAATCTAGAAAGCCTTTTCGAAGAAATATAAAGAAAGGTATAGCAAAAACAACCCCCATGGTTCTTGCCCACAAACGGTGCACGTATTCCCAGAAATAGATAAACCGAAATTCCTGCATGGTCATGCCCTGATTAATCTTCTGGTACTGGGGTGTGGCGCGATAGGCCTCAAAAGCCTTCTCCCAAGATGCGGCATCCAACGGAGGCAACGTTCCCGTCACAATTTCCCATTCCGTAATAGATAATCCCGACCCGGTAAGCCTGGTTATTCCACCTATGAATACTTGTAGGAAAATCATGATTAGCCCTATTCCAAGCCACAAGGATACTACCTTGGGATATGGTGCGGAAATAGCTCGATGATCCATCAGGTTGGTTTTACGCAAAGGTATACCAATACCTTTGCTTCGAAATCTTTTGGTTTCACGACATGATTATTAATATTATATTTTTTAATATAAAAAATTGTATTCAGGTTCATTAAGCATGTGGAAATGTGGATGATATGGAATACCTACCTTTTACACTCGTTTTTTCCACAGGTATTTAACATCAGCACACAAATAAAATAGCTTAGTTACATACAATCCCTTTCATTTTCCACATGTGGTGGATTAGGTAAACACCTATTCATAGCTCTTTACCTAAAGTGTATAAGTACTCGTTTTAGTGTGAATTCAAATTGCTTTTTGTGGAAAAAGAGTGGATAGGCAATGGGTAAGTTTATCCTAAGCAACTAGTTGTGGAAAAAGGTTTATGTAATTTAGGGTTTTGTACATCGTTATGTTGGTAAACTCCCTAAAGCGTATTTTGTAAATGATTCATTTACACATGTTATAGTATGTAATGTTTAAAAGTTATGTGTGGGAGGTATTCGTTTACTATTAAAAAGGAGGAAGTCGTTGCGCTCCATCCAACAATCGAATACCTAGATAGCTGGATGGTGAGTATGAATATCTGTCCTGGGGATGAGGCTCTCGTTCTTCGTCAAGAACAGGGACTTCATGTGGTGCGCATGCGCTGGGGCATGGAATCGGGAATAAAAAAACTAGCTTCTTCTACACTTGTAATAAATGCCCGGTCCGAAACGGTTTATCAAAAACCCACATTTAGTGAGGCCATGACGAAACGGCGTTGTGTGGTATTAGCTGATAGCTTCTACGAATGGCGTAAATACGGTAAATCCAAACTACCCTATCGGATTCATCCGGGTTCCGGGAGGATGCTTTACATGGCTGGAGTTTGGGATTACCTAGTGGGTGGTCGGGCCAGTTTCGCCATCCTGACAGCCCAGGCCAATTCGGATGTTTCCGGTATTCACAGCAGAATGCCTGTTTGTCTTTGGAATCCTCGGGATGTGGTCGAATGGCTACACGAGGAAACAGCTGTGGATAGCCTTCATTCTCTCATGCGTCCCTCAGCTTCTGGCACCCTTACATCGTATCCGGTATCCCCTTTAATCAATCAGAATAGCCGAAAAATAGGGGCTTTCCATGAGCCATTTCAGGAACCTCCCCGTCTTTTTTAAGCCATGCGGGTACTTATTCAAAGGGTAAGGGAAGCCAAGGTTACGGTTGAGGGATTTACCGTAGGAAAGATCGGATGCGGATTGCTAGTTTTTGTCGGGTTCGAGGCAGATGATGGTGAAGAGGATATCCAGTGGATTTGTGGGAAAATCCATCAAATTCGCCTGTTTAATGATGCAGAAGGTGTGATGAACTTGTCCCTAAATCAGGTCGGAGGTGAGGTCCTTTTAATATCCCAGTTTACGCTTCATGCTTCAACACGAAAAGGGAATCGCCCTTCGTATATCCGTGCTGCAAGGCCGGAAATTGCGAAACCATTATACGATCATATGGCTGCGGTGTTGTCCCAACTATTAGAAAAACAAGTGGAAATGGGGGTATTTGGGGCAATGATGGAGGTGAGCCTGATGAACGACGGACCGGTAACTATTTGGATTGACTCCAGAAACAAAGAATGAATCATGGATTTTAAAGAGGCTCAGGCTAGCATAGATCGCTGGATTCGAACCTTCGGCGTTAGGTATTTCAACGAACTGACGAATACTGCCATCCTCATGGAAGAGGTAGGTGAGCTTGCCAGGCTTATGGCTCGTCTTTACGGTGAGCAGTCGTTCAAGACCAGAGAAGAGGAATTATCAGCCAGGGAAAATCTTTCCGATGAAATGGCAGACGTATTATTTGTGCTTATTTGCCTGGCAAATCAGACCGGGACGGACCTGGAAAAAGCCCTTGAGCGGAATCTAAGCAAAAAGACCCAACGCGACCACTCTAGGCATCGCGACAATCCTAAACTGAAATAAGCCTTGTTATTGGGCGTTTTTACTTGATGAATGATTTAAGCAGCATAAGCAAGCATCTCAGTGCGCTAAAGAGTCTGGAGACCTCGCTCCACCGGAAACAAATGCAGATTTCTGGACTGCTGGCTATTACGAAAGGTATAGGCCATAATTATTCAGCTGCAGATATGTACACGGAATACCAATCTTTTCTTGACTGGGTTCTTGGGGTCAAGTATATGCTGCTATTTATTTGCTACGAAGGAAAGTGGCTATTAGCCAGTTCCTTGCGCATACCGGAGCATCTGCTAAATCTGGACATAGTTGAGAAATTATCTTCCTATTTAGAGTTGCAGAACATTGAGGGAAGCGAACACCCCATGTTGAAGTATTTCGATGTGGTGATTCCTGTGGCGCACAAAAACCATCCCCTTGCCTATGTCTTCATCGGTGGATTTATGAGTGAAGACAATGACATCTACGACAAAGTACAGATTATTACCGCAGTGACCCAGGTAATCACCGTGGCTATCGAGAACAAACGGCTCATGCAGGCGGAGCTTGCCCAAGAGCGGCTTAATCTTGAGATGCAACTTGCCGCGGAGGTTCAGAAAATGCTTATCCCCAAAAAACTGCCCTCTTCAGATCACTATTCTTTTAGTAGTATTTATCAACCTAAATTGGGTGTGGGAGGGGACTACTTTGACTATATCCAATTGGAAGATGGCAAATTGGTTTTCTGTATTGGTGATTTTACCGGAAAAGGTGTTTCCGCTGCGCTCTTAATGTCCAATTTTCAAGCGAACTTCCAGACGCTCATAAAAAAACGCACAGCCCTAGATACCTTTATCCGGGACCTTAATCAGACTGTTTTTCATCTAACGGAAGGCGAGCGCTTTATCACATTTTTCATTGCAGAGTACGATAATCCTTCCCACTCCTTGACTTATATTAATGCTGGCCACCATCCGCCTTTTCTCCTCAACGGCGGGAAATTGGAGCAGTTACAGGAGGGATGCCTATTGTTGGGTGCCTTTCCCAGTATCCCCAGGGTGGACGTGGGAGAAGTTAAGTTGGTTAGGGGACAGCCCGCCATGATTCTAACCTACACGGATGGCATTACCGATATAACGGATGACGCGGGTGTTTTCTTTAGCGAAGTCCACCTCATGGAATTCCTTCTTGAAAATGCGCACCTGGACGTAGTGCCATTCAACGAAAAATTACACAGGTTCATCGATGATTTTAGAAAAAGTCAGGCGTACCCTGACGATTTTACCGTCTTGACAGGAAAATTCAGTGGCCACTGAGTAGTTTTGCTATAGCCACACGCGTTAATCTCCATGATTCCCTCCAGGAAGGAAAAGGATGTCGCCGGAATCCTGGCCCTCATTTTTGGATTTGCAGGGCTCCATCGATTTTATTTAGGTCAACGGGGCCGGGGAATTCTATACCTCATGTTGATTTTCACGGGCATTTCAGCTATTCTGGGGCTAATCGATGCTTTTACTATCTTTTCAATGGACAGTAAAACCTTCGATTTGAAATATAACAGGAATTTGCTCAAGGTTACTCCCAGAAAAGATCCTTCTTCCCAGCAAGGAAAAGCTTTCAAAACCAATCTGGAGGAACGAAATCCGCACATCCAATCTGGAAAGGTTAAGTTTTTGGCCTACGATTACGATGGGGCCATTATTGATTTTCAGCGCGCTGTGGAACATGACCCACGAAGCATAGCTGCACATTTTAATTTAGCTTGTGCCTATTCGTTAAATGAAATGCCCCAGAAATGTCTCTTTCATCTCGAGCGGGCAGTCCAGTATGGGTTCGACGATTTTGAAAAGATTAAATCCCACGAAGCGTTGGCTTTTATTCGCATTCAACCGGCGTTTGGAGAATTTGCGCGGAGAGGTTTCCGGTTTTCCGAAACGACCCAAGAGGCAATTCCTCTAAAAACTAGCGCCAGTTTGGAAAAATTGGAAGAACTTCGTTTAAAAGGATTACTCACAGAGGAAGAGTATATGGTCCAAAAAATGAAGATGCAGGGATGAAAGCAACTGGATGCATGGATTCACGTATTGTGGCGTTGCGTCCGGATTGGTCAGCTGGCCAAGCGCTCAAGGCCTTTCTACCGGGAAATCCCCAGTGGCTTCCAGTCGTTGACGATGGTATATTCCAAGGGTTGGTGAGTTGGGAATCTCTTTTGGCGGTCGATGCTGAGGAAATGCTTTTTAACCAGATAAAGAGCAAACATGTGGTAGCATATCCCAGTGATCATTGGCTTAGTTTAATTGCCCATCTTGCAGAGGCTTCGTCTGGTCTCTTGCCGGTGACAGATACCGATAATCATTATCTGGGAGCCATTACTCCAAAATCTTTTCTTCATGTTTACGGGGAGGCGGCGGTTTTTCAGCAACCCGGAGCCTTAATTCTCCTTGATTTAGACAAAATACATTATTCCCTAGTGGATATTGCGCGCATCGTGGAGTCAGCGAATATGCTCGTATTAAGCGCACAAATCAGCTCAAGCCTGGATAGCCGCCGGCTGGAAATAACAATCAAGGTAAACCGGACGGAAATTAGGGGGCTGGTGGCGGCCCTTGATCGCCACGGATACGAGGTAAAAGCCACCTTTGAAGACGAGGATTTGCGAGACTCCCTGAAGAAAAGGTACGACTCCCTGATGTCCTACCTCAATGTTTGATAAGGTTTATCCAGGTTGGTTGCATTTTCTTTTGCTTCTTTTTCCCAACCCTTTTTTCGGGCAATCGGATAGCCTGATTTTACTGAAGAGCGTTACGATTTCCGGAAATCGCCATACCAAGGATGCCATTATCCAAAGGCAGATAACCCTAAAGGAGGGAACTGTATTTTCGAGCAAAAAAGCGCTGGAGGGTGCCATAGCCCTTAGCCGTCAGGTACTCAACAACACCGGACTTTTTAGGGAGATAAACATCCGGATGGATGAAAAGCAGAAGCAGGTTGTGGATTTGGTTTTTGAACTTAAGGAGGCCTGGAACTTCTTCCCGATACCCTATTTTAAACTGGCCGACCGAAACTTTAATGTGTGGTGGGTGCAACAAAACCGGGCACTAAATCGCGTCAATCTGGGCATTCGGCTCTACCACCGCAATTTGCTTGGCTTTGCCGATCAACTCAAATGGACGCTGGCTGACGGGTACAATCGGACCTATCAACTGGAATATCGGTTTCCTTTTCTGGATAAGGCAATGAAAACAGGGCTCTATACCCGGCTTTCTTTTCAACAATGGCGGGAAATCAATTACGACACGAAAGAAAACAAACAACAATTTTTTCGCAAACCCGATAACAGTTTTCTTTCCGGGCAGCTGCTTTTAGAGGGGGGGCTTACGTATCGTCCAGCTTTCCAGTCGGTACACACCCTCGTTTTTGCTCATAACCGGCGCACGGTAGATGCGGTTATTGCCAAAGGGTTAAATCCGGATTACCTGCTAGAAGGGGCGGAGGAGCAGGTTTTTACCCTTATCAGGTATCAATACCAGAAAGATGACCGGGACAACCGTTTTTACCCCCTTAACGGCTATTTTTTCCAGGTTGAAGCGGAAAAAATAGGACTTTTTTCATCGGATGGGCGAAACGCACTCAACCTGTTTGGATTAGCCGATTTTTTTTGGGCAGCATCCAATCGCGTCAGTCTTTCCGCCGGAGCCCGAGGCAAGTATGCTGTAATTCGCCGGAAGCAACCCTACTACGACAATCGCGCTATGGGATTTACAGAGGAAACCACCCTTAGGGGATATGAATACCATTTGGTTGATGGACTAGACATGGGTCTGCTGCAAACCACAGCCAGAATACTGCTTTTTAAGGGAGTTAATACCTGGGGGAAGTGGGTAATCGAGGCCTATCGAACACAACCGTATCGCGTATTTTTCACTTTCCATAGCGACTGGGGTCTTGTGAATCATCCATTTTCGCGAGATACCAATCCGCTTGACAACAAACTTTTGTGGAGTTACGGCGCAGGAATCAATCTGACGTTGTATTTTGACATGGTAGCCCGAGTGGAATACAGCAGGAATATTGATGGAGGCAAAGGTGTTTTTCTAAAATTCAACGCTTCACTGTAGATGCAGGTCGCCGTTTATGCCAGCCTGTTTAAATCGTGGGACGGAGATGCCATTCAGGATGTCATCGATGCCCTGCATGCCGAAGATGTAACTTCCTATTGGCATAAACCCTTTTATGACGAAATAAAAGACCACCTAGTATTCCCACGGGAAGTGGGGGTGTTCGAGAATCATCTGGATTTTGTTCTTAAGCGATTCGATTTCTTGTTGGCTCTTGGCGGTGACGGAACGATGCTTCGGGCGGTGCTTTTGACACGCGAAAGTGGCGTTCCCCTGGTTGGGATAAATCTGGGACGAATGGGTTTCCTGGCCACGGTGGAGCGAAGGCGGATTTTTGAGATGGTTCAACTGATGAAGATTGGGCGTCTTGTGGTAGAAGAGCGCCAGATGCTTTGTTTAGAGAGCAATTTGCCAATGTTTGACGAAGTCCGCTTTGCGCTCAACGATTTTACCTTGCTGAAGCGGGACACCTCCTCAATGATTACCATTCACACGTACATCAATGGCTCCTATCTCAATGCTTATTGGGCAGATGGGATTATTGTTGCCACACCAACAGGCTCATCCGGCTATTCCTTAAGTTGTGGAGGCCCTGTGGTGTTTCCGCAGTCCGGCAATTTCGTCATCACCCCGGTTGCTCCGCACAATCTTAATGTTAGGCCGGTGGTAATCTCCGACGATTCTACCATTTCTTTTCGAGTTGAGGGGCGAACGGACCACTTCCTTTGTACTCTGGATGCTCGCCACGAGATGATAGGTTCACAACATGAACTTGCGGTTCGCAAAAACAAGTTTCCTGCACGGTTAGCCAATCTTCCGGACATTGGTTTTCTGGAAACACTTCGCGACAAATTGTCCTGGGGTATGGATACGCGGAACTAAGCGAACAGTAGGTAAAGAAGCCAGGAGTTGTCGCGCTTGGTGTTTAGGGCTCTTCGGCACTCAACGATGGTAACGGAATAACGGAAAAGGGTTTTAGGAATGCCGTAAGGTCCCCCAATGGCAGGTGACTAAGGCCAAGCATGTATCCCCCGCCGCCAGCCCCGCACAATTTCATGTAGGTATGCGCTTCCGCGTTGCCCGTTTTCCAAAACGGGAGGATACCCTGTGGAATCATCTCCGCAAAATAAGCTAGCTGCATAGGGCTCAGGATTTGCCATATGGACTGGAGGTCTTGGAATTTTCCCACGCAATGGGAATGGATGGCCTGCTCTATCACGGCAACATAGGATTGATTAATAGCTGTCGCATATGTTGAATCTGTCCGCATTCGCCGGATAAAATGTTGCACCAAGGGACTAGTTTGCCGGGACATTCCACAGTCTAACAAGAAAAACAAATAGCCTTCCGGTGCCCTTGGCAAATCAATGGTCTGAATATCCTCCTTATGCAATTGAAGGCTTTGATTCAGGTAGGACACCAGGGGATCAGTTCCGGAACTATTTCCATGAAAATAGGATTCAAGCGCCCCCAATTTCTTTCGTAGCTCTGGAAACCGATGCGGATTTTGGAAATGGATTGCATGGCGCGCATAACGGGCATAAAAAGCCGCAACCAGGGCACCGGAACTGCCGACACCATATCCCATGGGGATGTTTGACTGAAAAGAGAGCCCCAGGTTTAGGTCTTGCCAGAATCTTTCAAGATCGTAATCTTCCTCCTCTCCTGCCCGCAAGAGGTCATCGTGCCAATTGCGCAGGCTTCTGTTATCCTCAGCCAAATTCATAGCCCAATGGCCGGTTTTGGAAGAAAGAGGGGTAGCTAGCGCCTTTTGTTGTAGGAGGATGGAGTACTCGCCGTATAAAAGAATTTTTCCGGTATATGGCCGGCTCATACGCAGGGGAATATTGGCTAAATTACCCTTGTTTTCCTAATGACAGGGTAAATCTTTGTGATGGCTAAACGGATTGATTGGAAAGGAGGATTGGGCAGCGTATTGCTCTGGAGTGTTATTTCAGCAGCTTTTATTGGTCCGGGAACGGTTACTACCGCAGCTAGCGCAGGGGCACTTCACGGATTGAAGCTTATCTGGGCCTTGTTATTTTCTACCCTCGCCACGATATTGGTGCAAGAAGGAGTAGTTCGACTCACCCTGGTTTCAGGTAAAAGTTTTGGGGACCTCATTCGCCACCGATTCGGGTCTGAGAAAAACGGCTTGATTCCTTATGGCGTTTTCATCGGACTTTGGCTTGGCTGTGCGGCATATGAGGCGGGAAATCTTGTTGGGGCTGCTGCCGGAATCCGGATGATTTGGGCAGTACCGCAGTGGATAGCCATTCTTCTTATCGGCTTGGCGGTGTATCTCTTGTTAAAGAAGGGGAATACAATCTTTCTCGCTCGCTTTCTTGGAGGAATTGTTGCCCTTATGGGATTGGCATTTTGCTGGATGGCTTGGCATACTCCCCAACCTATCTGGGAATGGTTGTCAGGGTCCCTAGTTCCATCACTCCCTACCGGTTCCTCTTTGCTAGTAATCGGGCTTATTGGCACAACCATCGTGCCTTACAACTTATTTCTGGCTTCAGGTGTAGCGCGGCCTCAGGCTATGGGGGAAATGCGGCTGGGCATAGCTATAGCGGTAGGTATTGGCGGCTTAATTTCTCTCGCAATTCTCGTTGTAGGAACCCGATTGGAGGGTTCGTTCTCCTTTTTGACAATGGCTAAAGCCCTTGACCAATATATGGGTATAGCAGGTAAGGGTTTGTTTGCCTTGGGACTATTCGCGGCTGGATTTTCCTCTGCGATTACTGCACCTATGGCAGCAAGTCTTGCGGGGAGCAGGTTGAGCGGCGAAAAGATTTCGGCACCCGCCATCTGGTTAAGCGTGTTGGGCCTAGGCCTAGTGTTTGGACTAGCCGATATAAGGCCCATTCCGTTAATCATTTCAGCCCAAGCATTCAATGGGCTCTTGCTTCCCCTTATGACCGCCTTGCTCTATGTCCTACTTAATGACGCATCCCTTATGGGACATGCCTGGATTAACCGTCCAGGCCACAATGCCCTGTTCCTGATGGTTGTAGGAGTGACCTGCTGGCTTGGGGTGTTTAATATATTACAGGCCGGACTCAAGGCGCTGGGAAAACCAACCGAATTTTCCCTTATACAAGCTTTGCTGGTAAGTGCGTTGATGGTGGGATTCGTTGGAGGGGTGTATCGAATGGGGGCTAAACAGCGCCGGGGATAAAAACACCAGGCCCCAGATTATAGGCCGACATTTTTCCGGACACCGCGCCAATCGGAATGAATCCGGACATAAAACCGGATTTCCCTGAAAAAGAGAGAATTTTCGGGTACCTAAGGAGTAAGTTGCCCCTAGGATACCCCTACTTCAGACAATTCCTTGTTGTAAACGCCAGCCTCCAGATTTCTTTTGATGTTCCGGAATGCTTCAATTGTCAGGTCTACTTCTTCAAAGGTATGATCGGCTGTAGGTATCAGGCGCAGGAGAATCATTCCTTTGGGAATCATGGGGTACATCACCACCGAGCAGAAAATGTTGTAGTTCTCGCGAATGTCGTGCACCAGGTAAGCGGTCTCCGCAACCGAACATTTCAGAAAGACCGGGGTTACGCAGGAATTGGTGACACCCAGATCCAGGCCTTCGGCTCGAAGACCAGACTGAAGGCGGTTAACTACAGCCCACAGCTTATTTTTTAATTCGGGACTCCGACGTATTAGTTCCAGTCTTTTCAAAGCACCGATGACCAGGGGCATCGGCAATGATTTGGCAAATAGCTGGGAGCGCATATTGTACCTGAGGTAGTCGATGAGGAATGGTTCCCCAGCGACAAAGGCCCCTATACTGGCCATGGACTTGGCGAAGGTGCTGAAGTATACGTCAATTTTGTCTTGAATCCCCTGTTCCTCCCCGGCCCCTGCGCCGGTTGCACCCAAAGCGCCGAAACCATGGGCATCGTCGACAAAGAATCGGAAGCCATACGCTTCTTTTAGGGAAGCAATTTCTTTTAAGATGCCCTGATTTCCCCGCATGCCAAAGACCCCTTCGGATATCACGAGAATCCCACCTTGAGTTTCCTCGGTGTATTTGCGGGCCTTTTCTATTTGCTTCTTAAAACTCTCAAAATCGTTGTGCTCAAAGGGAAACCTTTTCCCTAACTGCATACGCACCCCGTCGTAGATGCATGCATGGCTGTCCATATCATAAACCACGGCATCGTGGCGGCCCATTAGCGCATCAATAATGGAGACAACGCCCTGGAAACCGAAATTCAAAAGTAAGCCCGCTGGTTTTGATACGAAGGTAGCCAATTCCCTTTCGAGTTGCTCGTGGTAATCAGACTCCCCGGACATGATCCGCGCACCCATTGGATAGGCCATACCCCATTGGGCAGCGGCCTCAGCATCTTTTTTTCGGACCTCTGGGTGATTGGCCAAGCCCAAATAATTATTAAGGCTCCATACGATGCGTTCCTTCCCTCGAAAGAGCATACGGGTACCAATTTCCCCTTCCAGTTTTGGAAAAGCATAGTATCCGTGTGCCACCTCCTTATACTGGCCCAGCGGGCCCATGTTGTTCAATAGTTTTTGAAACAAATCCATGGTTAGCGTACCTTTTTATTCAGTTAATTCCACTGTAAAAGTAGGCATTTTTACCAACACAGAGCGGATTAGCAAGAACCAAAGCGTTGCGGACGCTGGCGCATAGATGAACCAGCCCGTTGTTTTCAGGGGGATAAGTGTCGGGGCCCCCGGCCCACCTTGTCGGCTATCCATTGACCATTGGCGCAAAAGGGGGCTAGGTCGCTACAGATAAAAGCATTTACGGCAGTTTTTGCAGATGTTGGATAGAGTAGGTGAACATTGGGCCCTGCATCCAGCGTAAAACATAGGGGTATTCCGGAATCCTTTCGAAAACCCCTCACCTTGCGAATGATGGACAATGTTTGGGGTTCGAGGAGAATAAAATAGGGACTGGAAGCCATCATAAGGGCGTGGAGGGTCATGGCCTCGCTTTCGGTTAGATCGGCGAAGGCGTCTAAATCGCCAGCTTGAAGGATTTGAAGCATGCGGCTAAAATGCTGATTAGCCTGTTCGTATCGAATGGGGGCATAGGGATGGTTTATCATGAGTCCGTGACCCGCCCGGGAGGAGACCTCCTTTTCCTTTTGACTCACCAGTAGGATGGCATCGTGGTATGAATGGAAAAGAGGGTGAAGCGAATCTTCCAGAGGGGATGCCGTGGTGTCGGAAGAACCGGAAAGGCTTGCTGATTTACCCCAGGAAGCACAAAGGGGAAAAAGCGAGCGGCATGCGCTTCCTGAGCCAAGGCGAGAAAGAAAGGAAGCCCTCTGGGTGAAATCCGGACACCAGCCAGGCCGGAGTCGATTTTCCATTGCGGCCAAACAACAACCCAGGGCGCTCATGCTTGAAGCAGAGGAAGCAATACCCACTGAGTGTGGGAAAGAATTCGAACTGTCGATAGCGAGTGTAAATTCTGCGAGGAAAGGCATTTCGGGCAGCAAGCTGGTCAAGAAAACATGGATTTTTTTGGCAAAGGCATGATTTTCTTTACCCTCAAATCGAAAAGAAAGGTCAATGGTCGAATGTTCGGCAGATGGTTTTGGCGAGTATGTCAGTTTCATTTCTGTGCGGGCATGCTCCAGGGTGAAACTGACAGAAGGGTTTAGGGGCAACTGATTGCCGTATTTCCCCCAGTATTTCACCAGCGCGATATTGGAAGGGCTAGAAAAGGCGATGGTTCCTTCGCTTTCCGAATGGATAGATTGTTGCCGGGACGATACTGCTTCCATAGGGGCTGATTTCAGGCAAAATAAGGGAAATTTTTGGTCTGGGGTTTAGCGGAATCCTTCCCATTTGGCTACCGCCACAGGCGCCGCACAATGACTGATCACATTAACCCCAGTGCGAACGGGGTCTATGAGGACATCGATTCCAAGCAGGACACCTATCGCCGTCATAGGCAGGCCAAAGGCTGGAAAAAGTGCGGAAAGGACGACAAAATTGGCCCGGGGTATTCCAGCCACACCTTTGCTTGTGAGTTTGAGGGAGAGAAAAATGAGCAGCTGTTGGTCTAAACTTAAAGAAACCCCGGCGGCTTTGGCCGTGAATAAGGTGGCCATCATGAGGTAAAGAGTGCTTCCATTCAAATTCAGGCTCAAACTTAGCGGCGCAACAGTTCCCGTGAGTTTCTCTGGCACCCCGTATTTTCCGAGTTGGGAGAGTACCTGGGGAATGGCTGCCGCACTTGATGTTGTGGCAAAAGCGATAAGAAATGGTTCACGAATCTCGTGGATAAATCGACGCAAGTCTTCACCCATAAGGGCCAGGCTGCCGAAAAGGACTAGGAAAAGGAAAAGAATTAAGCCCCCCCAAGCTGCGGCAGTAAACAGAAATAATGCGCCTAGAGTATCTTTTCCACCAGATGCGGCCAAAGCCATAGCCGCAAATACGGCGGGTGGTGACAAATAAAGGACGAAGTGGGTAAACCGAAAGGCTATGGCAGCTAAGGACTCCATAAACTGGAGAAGCGGACGGGCCTTTTCGCCGGCTGACAGGGCAGCAATGCCGAACAAGAAGGAAAAGACGACTACCTGCATTATGTCGCCACGAGCCATAGCATCGACAATACTTTGCGGAAAGGCCTCGACAAGGATTTCCGAAAAGCTAAGGGTCGCTGCAGGTGCTGGGGTCGAAGCCGGGAAAGGGATTTTGCCCGGTATGGAAAGGAGGGAGACTGCAGCCCAGCCAGTTAGCAGCGCCAGCGTATTCCATAGCTCAAAAAACAGGAGTGACTTGAGTCCGATGCGCCCCAGATTTCGTGCATTACCTGCTGATGCAACACCCAGTATGAGGACGCTGACTAGCATGGGTGCTATGGCAGAGCGAATGAGATTAAGAAAAATGTCACTGATAAATTTCAAGTCACCTACCTGTGTTGGGAATAGCCATCCGAAGCAGCCTCCGGCCAGGGTGGCAACAAGGAGCCAGGCAGAAAGGCTGATTTGGGAGAAGCGGGATAAGAGCGGCCGCATGGGGCGTGGGGGTTTAGCGTGAAAATAGGTAATTTAGGCAGGGAAGTGGGCAAAAAAAACAAAAAAAAAAATACAAAACTCACTGATAGTGTAAATAATAAACATTAAAATATTTATTAACAACAAACGTTAAAATCCTATTGGGAGAGGTTTTTTAGCAGCAATTTGCTTCTTTTTGCACCCATTGGCCCCTATAAAAATAATCCATTCCCCCCATTTGCTACCACAAGGCTACAATGGAGAAAAAGGGTTTTTAGAAAGAAAAGACCGATGAATGACCAGCTATTTTGATTCTCCAAAACACATAAGAAATTCCCTGAAGGCACCATAATCTGACCCCATAGGCAGGGATACTTTAGTTCCTTGGGCCATTACCTGCAAACGCTCCGGAATCTCCAGGGTATCTCCCACTACTTGCCTTACCGTCTCCAGGAATTTGGCTGGATGAGCGGTTTCCAATAACACCCCATAACAGGTTGGATGAAGCCTAGCTAGTTGATTCCATGCACAATATCCTACTGCGGCATGCGGATCGAGCACGTAGCCGAATTGCCTCCAGGCCTCCTCCATGGCCTCCTTGGTTTGTTCATCGGTAACAGCAATGCCCGTTAAGGTGTCCCGAATTATGTTCCACGTGGAACAATCCGCATGATCTGGCCCAAAAAGAGCGGTTAAGCGGGGAAAGTTGGAGGGATTTCCTACGTCCATGGCATTGGACAGGGTGGCTATGGCTGCTTGGGGCAGGAAGGATCTCGATTCCAGGTAGTGGGGCACCACCCGATTGGCATTTGTCGCAGCTACAAATCGTCTTATTGGAAGCCCCATTTGCCTAGCCATAAGTCCTGCCGTTAGGTTTCCCAAATTTCCACTGGGGACTACGTAGGTAATTTCCCTTCTTTCTCTTACCGCCAGGGGTATCTGGCGAAAGCTTTCGAAATAGTAAAAGGTCTGAGGAATGAGCCGGGCGATATTGATGCTGTTGGCGGAGGAGAGTCTTAAGTTGCGCAGGGTAGGATCTAAAAATGCTGCTTTCACCAACCGCTGACAATCATCAAAGGTACCAGCTATCTCCAGGGCGGTCACGTTTCCACCCAAGGTAGTGAGCTGCTTTTCCTGCAGCTGACTTACCTTTCCTGAGGGATACAATACCACCACCCTGATTCCAGGGACCTGATGGAATCCGAAAGCCACCGCTCCGCCCGTGTCTCCGGAAGTAGCCACCAGAATCAACAGTTCTTCCGTTTCCTCCCGCTGGAAATGGTGCATAAGTCGCGACATGAACCGCGCCCCAAAATCTTTGAACGCCAGAGAAGGTCCGTGGAATAGCTCGAGTATGCCCAAATCATTTCGCAAGGGCACCAAGGGAGCTGGAAAGTTGATGGCCTCCACCGTCAGTTGGCGCAATAAGTCATCCGGCACGGCGCCTTCCAGCAAGTGCCGGGCAATTTGAAAGGAATTTTCAGCGAAGGATTGTTCTTCGAAATGGCTAAAGAAGGTATCTGGCAATGGCTGAATCCGCATGGTGTACAAGCCGTTGTCGGGTGGCAAACTCCCCATGACAGCCCGCTTCAAATCGGCCTCCAAGGCCGGGTTTCGGGTGCTGTAGAGTCTCATGGATTCGGCAAAAGATGTGCGCCATTGGCCCCAACCCGACTAATAAATACCGTGCTAAGCATACCAGCCTTCTTAAAGACTTCCTGCATGCCATCTCCACCTTTCTGGGCAGCTTCTTTCCCCAGAAATAAGGCGAAGACAGAAGGTCCGGCACCGGATATACTGCACCCTAATGCCTGGGAAGCTAGGGCTTGAGCCTTCACGGCAGGAAAAGAAGGAATGAGCCCGGCTCGCTGGGGTTCGATGATGTGGTCCCTTAGGGTCCGTCCCAAAAGCGCATAATCGCTGCGGTATAAGCCGGCGATGAATCCTCCCAGATTTCCTGTCTGAGAAATACAATTCGCCAAGGGAACCTCAGGCGAAAGAATTCCTCGTGAGGCCTGAGTCAGAACCTCCATTTCCGGATAAACCACCGCAGCATACAATTCGTCCGGAACAGGAAGCTCAATGATATCCAACTCCCGATTATCACGAATCAATACCATGCCTCCAAGTAGTGAAGGGGCCACATTGTCGGCATGATAAGCCCCATCAGCTATCTGTTCTCCCAACACGGCAAAAGGAAGCATTTGCCGCCGAGAAAGGGGGCTGCCAAGCAGGGCATTTACTGCAAAAACGCCACCCACCGCACTGGCCGCACTCGATCCTAGACCACTGCCGAAAGGCATCTTTTTATGAATGTCAAGTTCAATACCCAATTCCCCTTTTCCCAGATAATCAAGCAAGGCCTGAGCGGAGAAGGAGGCTGTATTTTTAGACGCTTCGAGCGGTAGGCGGCTGGTCCCTGTAATCTCCCTTATTCGAACACCCCGGCAGTTACCAAATCGAGCAACGATTTCATCACCCGGTGCTTCCAAGGCAAAGCCGAGGATATCAAAACCCACCCCCACATTGGCCACGGAGGCCGGAGCGAAAACACGGATTTCCATAAGGTTCAATGAAGTTGATTGGCAATTCGGATAATCTCCGCAAATACTCCGGCTGCTGTTACCTCAGCCCCGGCACCAGGGCCACGGATAACCAGAGGACGTTCGCGATACCGCGCGGTAGTGAAGACAATCATGTTGTCGCTGCCTTGTAGCTGGGCAAAGGGATGGGTCTGCTCAACAGCCTCTAGCGAAATTCGGGCTTTGCCACCTTCCATCCTGGCGACCATTCGCAATACCTTATCCTGCGCCCTTGCCTCCTCGTACCGGCGCCGGATAGGCTCATCCTCCCCAGGCAAAACCCGCAGAAAATCTTCCAGACTTCCTGCTTCCCGGGAAACCGGAGAAAGGAAAGGCTCTATTTCCACATCGTCCCTCTCTAGACCAAGGCCTGCCTCCCGCGCAAGAATAATTAGCTTACGGCATAAATCCATCCCGTTTAAGTCCATTCTGGGATCCGGTTCGGTGTATCCCAACCGCATGGCCTCCCCCAGCACCTCACTAAAAGTACGGCCATCTGCACCAAAGGTGTTGAACAAAAAAGCCATGGAACCCGACAAAATCGCCTCCATGCAAAGAATTCGGTCGCCACTTCGAATGAGGTCGTTTAGCGTGGAGATAACAGGAAGCCCCGCACCAACATTGGTCTCATACTGGAAGAAAACACCCCGCCTTCGGCTATGTTCCTGCAATCGGGCATACAATTCATAGCCCGACGAATTGGCTATCTTGTTAGGCGTAGAAATGGAAATGCTAGCATTAAGTATTTCAGCATAAAAGGGCGGTAAATCCTCACTCGCCGTATGATCTAGAAAAATGGCATTCGAAAGATTCATACCAATCATTTCCGAAATAAAAGCCCGCAAATCAGTTGGTTCACCTTGTTTCAGGGCCTCCTTCCAATAGGCCAGATCAATCCCTTCGGAAAGGAAGATCTGCCGCCTACTGTTGGCTATACCCACAAGGCGCAAATCCAGGCCAAGGTCCTTTTTCAGAAAATCACGCTGAGCTTCTATCTGCCGCAAGAGAGTGCTGCCAATGAGTCCACATCCCACCATAAATAAGTGTATGGTCTTTGTGTGGGAAAGGAAAAAGGCCTCGTGCATGACATTGAGGGCCTTGGTCTCGTTTGCCCGATTAATGACTACGGAAATATTTAGTTCCGATGACCCTTGCGCAATGGCCACTACATTGATGCCGTTCTTTCCCAGAGCCTGGAACAATCGGCCTGCTACCCCCGGGAAATAGCGCATGCGTTCCCCTATGACGGCCACCACAGCCAAATCAGTTTCTACCTTCAGCGGTTCAATCAGCCCATTTTGGATTTCTGTTTCAAAAACCTGCTCCGCCGCCTCCCGGGCCAATTGCACCTGTTCGGGTTGTACGGCTAAGGATATGGAATGCTCCGATGAACCCTGGGTGATTAAAATAATGTTGATGGATTCCCGGGCCAGTCCCGAAAATAATCGGGCAGATATGCCAGGAACCCCAATTAGACCACTGCCCTGGAGGGTTAGCAGGGCAATGTGCTGGATGGAAGATATCCCTTTTACCGGCTGATCCCCATTCGCTGTTTGATTGGATACCAGTGAACCAGCGAAACCAGGATTAAACGTATTCTTAATGTACAGAGGGATATGCTGCTTCAACGCGGGCTGAATAGTAGGGGGGTAAATCACCTTTGCACCAAAGTGGGACATTTCCATCGCCTCAGCATAGGTCAGCGTAGGTATCGTGAATGCTTGTGGCACCTTCCTGGGATCTGCAGTGAGCACACCGTCTACATCTGTCCAAATCTCAATGGCCATGGCTCGCAATCCAGCTCCCAGGAGCGCCGCTGTGTAATCCGACCCTCCCCTGCCCAAGGTGGTTGTCAGTCCACCTTTCGCCGAACCAATAAACCCAGTAACAACCTGAATTTCCTTGGTTTGATCGTAGTGATCTCGAATCTTAATATAGGTGTTCTCCAAATCGACGCGGGCATTTCCGAACTGCTTGTCCGTGCGGATAATCTTCCGAGCGTCCAAATACGCAGCGGGAAGCCCCGCTTGTTTCAAGACATGAGCAAGGATGAAAGCGGAACTTCGCTCCCCGAAACTCAACACATAGTCCATGGTCCTTGGCGTAAGTTCCCGCACAAGAAAGACACCGTGGAGAAGGTTCTTTAAGACTTCCTGATTGTTTTCCAGTTCCGACCATACGATCTGGCGCATCGGTTCATCCAAAAGGCTATTTGCAGTTTCCTGGTGGCGCATACAGAATTGGCTATGCAGGTCCAGATAACTTTCGTCGCCTTGTGCTGCCCGTTGCCCCATGGCAATGAGCTGGTCTGTGGCACCGCCAAAGGCGGAAAAAACTACCGTGATGACTTCGTTGCGATGGTAAAAATCCCGAAGAATGGCCACAACGCCCTTTATCCGGTCAGGATTTCCCACAGATGAACCTCCGAATTTCAGTACCTTCATAAACGAGCAATTTCCAGCCGACTATGCAGCGGAGAAGTAAGAAAGCGTATCGATTTGGTTTAGCGGCGGAGGCAGGGTCAAAGGTAGGTAAAATGGAATGAAGGTCCTTTTCCTAAGGCAAGAATTTACCGCAGCGATTAGACCTTATTGCATCATTTTCAAAACAGATTGCCTAATCCAGCACTAAAATTACCCAGATTTTCCGAATGTATTCCAAATCTCCTCCGATCAGAAAATGGTCTTCTTCCCTGAGGTACTGATGCCAAAATGGGTCAGCCCGCCCCCTAAATGGTACATTGACCTGCCAAAATCAAAAGCGAAGCGTGGAGTCCGAATTCCAATCCCAAAAGAAAAACCATGTAAACCACCAACACCAGGAACACCCATCTCGCGGCGAATGCGGTGATTATATGCCATTCGAAGGCTTAGATTCTCTCTTGCACCAATCAGGAGTTCCCCGTTCAGCAGGATATGTCTGAAAAGATTGTCAAGGAAAATGGCAGCAACCCCTGGACCTGTCCATTCTTCCCCGATAAGTAAGGCAACAGGCTCTTTATCTGGATAGGCATACCGGACATTCCAACGCTGCAAATTGCTGTAAATCAACGAATAACGGAAGGGAAGGTAGCGCAATCTCCGGGAAAAACCTACCTGCAAATCACCGGCAATGGGCTCCCGACCAATTTCAGGGGCAAAAGGAATTGCCTGAATTCCGGCATTGCGAAGGACAATGGCCACAGTAGTTCGCCCTGAGGTATCGGAATAACACATTCCCCCATCCAGCACCAGGGCTGTTGAAGCGAATTCACCCAGTGTGGATTGTGCCAGAGAAATCGTGGTACCCCAGCGCAGCCGAGGATGAATGGACTGCGCAAATCCAGCACTCAATCGCGATTCCCCGGCACGGAAGGTCCCGGATTCCTGAAAAAAGGCGTCGGTTCGAGGCATCTCTCCGTATCGGATAAACTGCAAGGCAAGCTGAAACTGCAATTTTTCGCCAGGGCTTTTTAAGGCCCAATTGGCCCGGCCACTATGTATGCTGCCGGGAAGTAAGAAGTGATTCCAGGCCAGTCTACCTCCCATAGACGGGTTGAGCATAGCCGGATTGCTACCCAGTAGCTGGATGTCCCCGTCGATGACAGCAATCTGGTTCCCCCCAAGGCCCGTCAGGCGAGCTGATGCGGGCTGGGACAGCATCCGGAATACCGAAGTGCCGCCGGGATATTGGGCAAAGGCAGCGATGCAAAAGACCAGCGGTAGCGTGAAGAGGAGGACCGCTCTCATTTCCGTAGAGCGTCAGAAGGCAGGATGGTTCGGCAAATGCCCCCCGAACAGTACATGCGCCGAACTACTTTCCCTGTTTCATCATACAAAGTAAGGGGACCTTCTTCGGTAGGTCCACCCTTATAAGTACCCCTGACCTTTAATTTTCCGGAGACATAGTACTCCCGAAAAGGGCCGTTTTCTTGATTCGCACCAAAAGTTACCTCCTCGGTAAGATTTCCAAGGGAATCATACCGGTACCATAGTCCCAGCATTTGATTTTCCCGATACTGTCCCATTAGCCGCAAGCAATTTCCAGGATAGAAAGATCGGAAGGGGCCGTGAAACTTTCCTTCGCGATGGGTTTCCACAACAGCTGTATCCCCTGAGGCAGGATAAAAAAGCACGCGCTCTCCATGAAGCAAGCTATCCTTAAGATGATATTGTTCCAAAAGCCGACCCTGTTCGTCATGCTGCATCACCTGCTGTATGGGAGTTTCTTGGACGCAACCTTGTAATATACCAAGAGATAGGAAGGTTTTTATGCAGGTAATTGCAGGATGACGACCCATAATCGTTCAGATTGCCTCTGGGTTTATCGTCTCCCTGCCCATGCTCTCGTAATAAAAACCCTCCTCGGCCATCAATTCAAGGTCGTAGAGATTCCTGCCGTCGAATATCCGAGGTTGTCGCATGAGTTTTTTCATGACGTTAAATCCGGGTGTCCTGAACTGGCTCCACTCTGTGGCAATGGCCAAGGCATCCGCTCCAATAAGCGCTTCATAGGGTTCTTTCGCATAAATGATGCGCTCACCCAGGACCTTGCGTACATTGGGCATAGCCTCCGGATCGAAGGCCTTCACTATAGCCCCGGCATCGAGTAATGCCTCAGCGATGAAAAGGGAAGGGGCTTCGCGAATGTCGTCGGTATTTGGCTTGAAGGCAAGGCCCCAAAGGGCAATGGTTCGGCCACGAACATTTCCCTGAAAGCAGCGGATAATCTTTTCTGCCAACACCACTCGCTGCCTGGCATTCACCTCCATAACAGCATTCAGGATGGGAAACGGGTACCTATACTCCTGGGCTGTTCTAGCCAGTGCTTGGACATCTTTTGGGAAACAACTACCCCCGTATCCCACACCAGGAAAGAGAAACCGCTTTCCTATCCGGCTATCTGACCCCATTCCTTTTCGCACCATATCCACGTCCGCACCCAGGACCTCGCACAGATTACTAATCTCATTCATGAAGGTAATTCGGGTCGCCAAATAGGCGTTCGCTGCGTATTTGGTCATCTCTGCTGAACGGAGGTCCATAAAGAAAATGGGATTTCCCTGCCGCACGAAAGGCTCGTACAATTGACGCATCATCTTTCGGGCTCGTTCGGATTGGGTACCGATGACTACCCGATCGGGCTTTAGGAAATCTTCCACCGCTACGCCTTCACGGAGGAATTCCGGATTGGACACAACATCGAAAAGTTCCACGGGAAGCTTTCGCCCCAAAACCTCAGCCACCTTTTCAGCAGTACCTACCGGAACAGTGCTCTTGTCCACGACAACTTTGTAGTCGGTTATGATTTCTGAAAGATCTTTCGCTACGCGCATGATGAAGGAAAGATCAGCAGCACCATCAGCTCCCGGCGGCGTGGGCAGAGCAAGAAAAAGTAGCGAGGATACGGACACCGCCTCTTTCAGATCGGTGGTAAATCGCAACCGACCTTGGCGGGTGTTGCGTTCAAAAAGCAAATCCAGCCCCGGTTCGTAGATAGGCACCTCCCCCTTCTTTAATCGGTCAACCTTGTCCGCATCGATATCCACACAGATGACCTGATTGCCGGTTTCAGCAAAACACGCCCCGGTCACTAATCCGACATACCCTGATCCGATGACGGCAATTTGCATGAGAGGTTATTTTTCCTTTTCGTACGTAATTCGGTAAATCACATCTGCATAGTCATCAGAGACCAGCAGGGATCCGTCTGGCAACTGCTCCAGGTCCACTGGCCGTCCGGAAACGTCATCCGTCTTGGTATCCAGCCATCCTTTGGCGAAGGGCTTATAGGATACAGCGTTAAAATCCTTGTCCAGGGTAATTAAGGAAAGTTGATATCCTGATTTCTTTGAACGATTCCAGGAACCATGTTCGGCAAGGAGAATCTGATTTTTGTAGGTCGCGGGAAAGGCTTTTCCCGTATAAAATTCGATGCCGAGCGGAGCCACATGGGCTCCCAGGTTCTGCACGGGCTTTACGAAACGCTCGCAAGGAAATTTATGGCCAAATTCGGGATCAGCAAGATTACCCTGATGGCAATAGGGATAACCGAAATCCAGAAAGTCCTTTTCGGCCCGGTTTACCTCGCAAGCGGGAAGGTCATCTCCCAGCATGTCTCTTCCATTGTCTGTAAACCATAGTTCCCGGGTTTCTGGATGCCAGTTAAATCCCACGGTATTGCGCACCCCAGATTGGACAATTTCCATGCCAGTCCCGTCGGGGTTCATCCGGGTGATGGTATTGAAAATCTTATCTTCCGATTCACAGATATTGCAGGGAGCACCCACAGGGACGTAGAGTTTTCCGTCTGGACCGAAGGCGATGTACTTCCAGCCATGGTGCTTTTCGGTTGGATATTTATCGTAGATCACTTCTGGTTGCCCGGGATTTTCCAGCTTTGACTCGATATCGCGAAACACCAAGATGCGACTCACTTCAGCCACGTAGAGATTCCCATCGCGGTAGGCTACTCCGTTGGGCATGTTGAGTTTAGATGCAATGCGGTATTGTTTTTCGGCTTTGAAGTCACCATCGCGGTCAACCAGTGCATACACATCGCCTTTGTCGCGCGTGCCTACGAACAGAACGCCAGAGGGACTAAGGGCCATGGACCGAGCATTTTCAACGTTTTCGGCATAAATCGAAATCTTGAATCCCGAAGGAAGCTGGATAGCTGACAGGTCAGGTGGCGTATTTCCCCGGAATAGCCTGGGTTTTGGCGGATTGATATTGCCACAGTGGAACAGCAGCAGGGTGGGGATAACCCACAGTGAGGCGAAAAGGGACTTTGTCATGATTTTGGTGTTTTTATTCTTCGCGTGTGACGACTTTTCCTTCCTGGAAGGGAACGACGGGTAATTTTCGGATATTCTCCCAATCAGCTTGTTCCCGAGAAGCAAACTGGCCGCCATAAACCCGGATCTGATTACCGTCCAACTCCAGCATTAGGTTTGGTTCTCCTTGAAATCCGGCAATGGCTACTCCGGTCAAGGATTCCATTGGAATTTCCCCAAGCAACCATTTGTAACAAGGGCCTTCAGGCAATAGAGAGGCTTCTTCTTTTTCAAATAACGATGGCGTGGAGAGGTTTAGCCGGGATGGCATTTCACCGGAAAACCGGAAAGAGAGGCCGTGATTTCCCAGATTGAAATCCGGAGCGACATGTGCGCGAAGGATTATCCGGTTGGTTTCCCCGGCCTTTTCAAAAAAACGGCGAATATCCTGCAGCAATGCCAAAGCTTGCAAAACACCCTCCTGGAAATCGAGCCGCACATGGGGATAAGTTACTACGGTAAGTCCGAGGTTGGGATATCCGCGAAGTAGGGTTCGCAGGTCTTCAAAGGTGTTTAGGTAGTCTCCTTCAAGGGGATGCTCTGTTCCCGAGAGCACCAACCCGTTAAAGGTTATGTCTCCACCCTCCCGATTTCCCTTAAGGGCAAGTCCAGAGGGTATCTGCAAGGCATCCTGATTCAAAAGGGGGGTATAAAAGTAGGCCATGTAAAGATCTCTGGCTCCGGACCCCGATTTTCTTGCAGACGTAAAACAAGCAGTATAGCCATCCCCGGCAACGTTAAAATGGGTATCGTCGGCAGTAGAATTGACCGGGAAGCCGAGATTTTCAGGTAGCCCGGGTATCCCCATAACAAAGCGGAAGATGTCAAACCCTCCAATACTGCGGTCCGGATCGTTGGATGAAAAATATAGGGTTTTGCCGTCGGCTGCCATAAAGGGAAAATTTTCGTCGTATGGGGAATTAATCTCAGCGCCGAGGTTCTCGGGTTTCCCCCAGATGCCATGGTGACGGCTGATCCGGAAAAGATCATATCCTCCAAGTCCCCCTAAGTCACGGCTGGCTATAAAAACGATGGAATCAGCGAAGATTTGCGGAGGTGCAAGTGCTGAGATGGGGTCCAAAGGAACATTCACGGGATTAATCCGGAACTTCCCTGTACGCCGCAGGCTGTCTGCACATAGCATGCCCTTCTGCAAATTTTCGCCCCGAAAATAGTACATCACGCGTCCTGCGGCATTGAAACCCAAAAGGACCTCGTGTCTGGGGGAATTGAGAACCGGACTATAGTTCCTAGGCTTCTGCCAGACACCGGCTTCCAGGGAACTGCAGAACAAATCAGTTTGTGGCTTCGCTATACTGACATCAGCAATCGCATGGGAAAAACAGATTTTGTTTGGTTGTTTAATTGGAAAGCTGGCCCCAAATTCGTCTCCTTGGGTATTAATCGGGGCAACGAGCTCAGCCACCTTTGCCAAAGGTTCCCGATACTGAAGGGAAAGCCCCACGGCCCCGTGGCGAATTTGATGGATTACCTCAGCGCGTCGGGGGTGCCCAATAGGAATCGCCTTCAGGTAGTCCTTGAAATACATTGAGGCCCCAGTGAAATCCTGGCGGTGAAAGCGGATTTGGCCCAAAAAAAGGAGAATCTCAGCTTGGAAGTCCCCCTTTAAAGGCAGGAGGGAAACGAACTGTTTCTCTGCTTCTTCCAGACGATTAAGTTGAAAAAGGCTGGCAGCCGAAAGAAAGGCTGTTTCGGGATCCACCTGTCGGAAGAGATTCCTTCCCTGCTGTAAATAATCCAAAACCGACTGATATTTCCGCTCACGGAACAATCTGTCTGCCTCTTGAAAACGCCCAGAACCCGCTTGTCCCCAAGTCAGAAGGGGCGAAAAAACAGCGAATACCATACCTATTAGGCAAAAAAACCAGGATGGGAGATTAAAGCGGCGGAACATCATGTTTCCTGCGACGCATCGAACCTTTCCAAATAATCAGCAATTCTTCTCAAAAAGGAACTGCCCAGCGCGCCGTCCACTACCCTGTGGTCATAGGAAAGGGATAGGAACATGAGGTGCCTGACGGCAATTAGGTCACCATAGGGTGTTTCCACAACAGCGGGCTTTTTCTTAATGGCCCCAACGGCAAGGATGGCAACTTGGGGCTGATTGATAATGGGAGTGCCCATGATGCTGCCGAATATCCCTACGTTTGTAAGGGTGAACGTCCCGCCTTGCACTTCATCAGGGCTTAGTTGATTGGCCCGGGCACGTTCGGCCAAATCATTCACCCGGTCGGTGAGCCCGGGCAAGGATAGCTGGTCGGCATGGCGAACGACGGGAACAATTAAATTGCCAGTTGGCAATGCAGTAGCCATACCGATGTGTATGTCCTTGCGCACGATTATCCGGTTCTCATCCACCGAAACATTGACTAGAGGAAAATCGCGTAATGCCCTTGCCACGGCTTGAATAAAAACCGGGGTGTAGGTTATTTTCTGTTGATATTTCGCAGCAAAGGAGTCTTTCACTTTTTCCCGCCAGCGGACAATTTCCGTTACGTCGGCCTCTGCGAATGACGTGACATGCGCAGAGGTACGTCGGGACATGACCATATGGTCCGCAATGAGTTTCCGCATCCGATCCATTTCGATAATTTCATCATGCCCGGAGGTCATAATCTTTCCCGGAGGCTGGAAAGTAGGCTTCTGGCCGCGGGCATCAAGAAATCCGAGTAAATCGGCCTTAGTGACCCGGCCCATCATACCCGTTCCGGCAATAGCGTCCAGTTCTGCCGCAGATACCTTTTCCCGTGCTGCCATTGTTCTGACCAGAGGGGAAAAAAACCGCCCGGGTTTACCAGACCCTTTGTTTGAGGATGCCGCCAAAGTGGGCGATTTTCCCCCTTCCGGCTTTGGGACTTCTTTGCTGGGAATCGGAGTGGTACCCTGGGATTTAGCCGGCAAGTCAGACACAGAGAGCCCATCATCGACCAGATTTTCGGTCGTTGTGGCAATCAGTGCGATTATCTGTCCAACCGGAACCACATCATTTGCCTTAAAGCGGATTTCTGCGAGAATACCTTTCACCGGAGACGGGACGTCTGTGTCTACTTTGTCCGTTGCAATTTCCAAAATGGTATCATCGACGTCTACGGATTCCCCCACCCCTTTTACCCAACGCAGGATAGTGGCCTCGATAATGCTCTCGCCCATCTTGGGCATGACCAATTCAAAATGGGGCATGGGAAAGGTTTTTTCCGGCAGAGATGGTGCAAAAATACAGGGTATTTTCAGAAAATTGCTGGTTCATTGGTTCATTAGAAAGAGGCGCAGCTGGTTGAGCGCCACGAAAGAAGCATACTGAATGTTCTTTTCCCTATTTTTCCCTGCTTTAATCAAAAAAGTCTTGCGTCGGTCCTTAGTCCCGAAAGCTGTCCAAATTGTACCTACGGGCTTTTCAGGAGTTCCTCCATCTGGACCGGCAATCCCTGAAATGGCCAGGCCTACATCAGCACCAGTCCGAGAGAGGATACCGTTTAGCATTTCTAATACCGTCTCTTCACTTACGGCCCCATGTGTCTTAAGGGTCTCAGCCTGAACCCCCAGAGCCGATTCCTTCATTTGGTTGGCATACGAGATCATGGCGCCCATGAAATATTTGGAAGAACCGGGGATATTGGTGATCAAATGACTCAGGTAACCCCCTGTGCAACTTTCAGCAAGGGCCAGCATTTGCCCCGAATCCTGCAACAGTCTTCCAACTACATCAGGAAGCGTTAGGTCATCCTCTCCGGCGATGTGTTGACCGAGGATCTGGTAGAGCTTGGCTACTTGGTCCTTTACCGCTTCGCGAAGCTGATCCATGTTCTGCCCAATGGCGGACAATCGAAGCCGGATTTGACTAAATGCAGGCAGGTAAGCCAATTTAATCCAGGCGGGTAGACTAGCCTCAAATGACTCCAGGTATTGAGATAGCGTGGTTTCGGGAAGGCCGCAAACGAGCAGTGTTTTATGGAGTATAGCCTCGGTGGGAAAGTGTGCCAGCAGTCTGGGAATCACCTGTTTTTCCATGAGGTGCTCCATCTCATAGGGAACTCCGGGTAAGGAGATAAGGATTCCGCCTCCCGGAGCCTGCATCCACATGCCTGGTGCCGTACCCATATCGTTGGGCAACACCTGGCAATCGCGAGGAACAGTAGCTTGAGCGGGGAGATCCAACGTAGCAGGATTGCGACCCAATCGAGTAAAAAACCGGGTAAGTCTCTCCAGCGTTTCCTCGTGAAGAACCAGGGGAACGCCCAGAAAAGAGGCCAAGGCTTTTTTGGTAATATCGTCTTTTGTGGGTCCAAGTCCACCAGTGATGATAACCACCCCGGCGCCTTGGAGGGAGATTGCCAATTCCCGGCAAATGGTTTCGGAATGGTCAGCAACGGATTTCATCTGGCCCACCTGGAAACCCGCAAGATTCAGCCTACGTGCTATCCATGATGAATTGGTATCGGTAATCTGGCCGATGAGGATTTCATCGCCGATGGTCAGAATATGCGCCAACATGATGTCAACTTTCAGGTAAAAACAGCATCCTTGACGAAAAGGATTTCTCCCTGACGGAATCTTTGAATTCCCCCCAAGGCGTTGCAGGCCACCATCAATTCGCCGTGGGATGAAATTCCAGTGATGGTTCCGGTGAAAAATTGGCCCGAATCAATCTTTTGAAAGGTTAAGGCCTGGTCTTTTCCATATAGCAAGTCGAAATAAGCCTTTTCTAGGGTTTCAGGCGCATGATAAAGCAACTCCAGGCACTCTTCAAGATGGGAAAAGAGACTGGATTCCAGCTGTTGGCGTGGCCATTCCCGGCCGCTGACCATGGCCAGGGAGCATGCCCCTGAAAGGTGTTCGGGAAAGGAGGGCTGATTGACATTGAGTCCCAGGCTAAACAGGGTGTGTTGAACCTTATTTTCTGAAAGGCTGTTTTTTACCAAAATGCCGGCAATCTTTCGGTTTCCAACAAGGACATCGTTAGGCCACTTAATGGAAATGGCTTCAGGCAGCGGACAGCACGGGACAATCGTTTCCCGGACGCACAATGCAAAGGCCATATTCATTCGGAAAAGATCACTTGCAGCTAGACCATCAAGACGCAATATGATGGACAACAGTAGGTTCTTTCCCGGGTCACTGAACCAAGAACGGTCGTTTTGCCCCACGCCAGCGCTTTGAAAATCTGCAGAGACAACGCTTCCGTGGGCAGGGTCCGTTTCAGCGAGCCATTGCAGGGCATAGAAATGGGTGGATGTCGTCTCTTCAAGGAACAGATAGGGACTTCCAATCTTTCCTATTGGCCGGTCCGCCACGCAATTTTGACTTAAATGGGTTAACTTGTTTCAAAATTACACATTGATAGCTGAAAAACCTGGCCGATTGAATACCGGCACCACTAAAAACCTTGGGGATACCTCAGTAGAAGAAGTTCCACTGAATGATGAAATTGTTGAATGTATCCGGGATTTGAAAGGAATCAATATAGTGAAAATAGACCTTCGCAGGCTACACGACGCGCCGACCGATTTCTTCATTATCTGCGAAGGCACCTCCACAACCCAAATTCGGGCGATAGCGTCCCACATCCGAAGCCAGGTAATGCAAATCCTCCGGATTAAACCCGACCATGTCGAGGGGGAGCAATCGAGTATGTGGATTTGCGTCGATTACTTCAATACGGTGGTGCATATATTTCATCCGGACACCAGGAAATACTACGGATTAGAAGATTTGTGGAGTGATGCGGAGACGGTTCAGTACGAAAATCTTTAGCGTAGACGATTTCGGTAAGGCCAACGTTTTCCGGAATTAATTGTTAACCCAGCAAAACGGTTATCCGCAATGGACAATAATAATAAGCCCTCGATTCCTGAAAACGGTGGAAATCGATTCAACGGATTCTGGATTTATGGCATCATTATTCTGACTTTCTTGGCAATCAATATGTTTTCGATGATGGGATCGGAGAAAAAACCGCTCACCCAGAATCGGTTAGAACAGATGGTCCTCGACGGCGATGTAGAGAAAATCGAAGTCGTAAATAATCAGAAAGCCCTGATTTACCTTAAGAAGAGAAGTCTCTCAAAATATAGTGATGTGGAGAAGTCCAATTTGTCGGGGGATCGGTACCACTATTTCATGGATATCGGCAATGTGGAAGTTTTCAGCTCCTCGCTTAAGGAGGTACAAGAAAGAGCAGACATACCCCGAAAAAAATGGCTTCATCCGGCCTATGTGACCAAGACCAACTGGATTGGTCCGTTGTTGAACTGGATTCTACCGGTTTTCATTCTCATTGCCATATGGATGTTCATTATGCGGCGGGTGAGCGGGGGTGGGGCCGGACCCGGGGGTCAGCTTTTCAACATTGGAAAATCGAAAGCGACGCTCTTTGACCAAAACAGCACGGTTAATGTAACGTTTGCCGATGTAGCCGGGTTAGACGAGGCCAAAGAGGAGGTTATGGAGGTAGTGGATTTCCTGAAGACCCCAAAGAAATACACGGCACTTGGCGGCAAGATTCCCAAAGGTGTGCTGTTGGTGGGTCCTCCGGGGACCGGTAAAACATTGCTGGCAAAGGCGGTTGCGGGGGAAGCAAGTGTGCCGTTCTTTTCCATTTCCGGGTCGGATTTTGTGGAAATGTTTGTTGGCGTTGGTGCTTCCCGCGTGAGGGATTTGTTTAAGCAGGCCCGAGAGAAAGCCCCCTGTATTGTGTTTATCGACGAGATAGACGCCATCGGCCGCGCCAGGGGAAAAAACAATATTCAGGGGGGAAATGATGAACGTGAAAATACCCTGAACCAGTTGCTTGTGGAAATGGACGGTTTCTCTACCGACAAGGGGGTCATCCTCATGGCAGCGACCAATCGTCCGGACATTTTGGACAGCGCCTTACTCCGTCCTGGTCGATTCGACCGGCAAATTGGTATAGACCGGCCAGACCTTAAAGGAAGGGAGGCTATATTCCGGGTTCACCTGAAGACCATCATTAAATCGGAAGAGGTAAAGCCCTTCCTCTTGGCGGAGATGACACCCGGATTTGCCGGTGCCGACATTGCAAATGTATGTAACGAAGCAGCGCTTATTGCTGCCCGGAGAAATAAGGTTGCGGTGGACCTTGATGATTTCAATTATGCCCTGGATCGAGTCATAGGGGGCCTGGAGAAGAAAAATAAGTTGATTTCTCCCGAAGAAAAGAAAATTATAGCCTATCACGAGGCCGGTCATGCTATCTGCGGCTGGTTCCTGGAACACGCATCTCCTTTGGTTAAGGTGACTATCGTGCCCCGGGGTATCGGGACCCTTGGATTTGCCCAATACCTTCCGAAGGAGGAAAATATCACCCGCACCGAACAATTGCTGGACCGTATCTGCATGACCTTTGGCGGACGGGCAGCGGAAAAACTGATTTTCAATAAGATTTCCACTGGAGCGCAAAATGATTTGGATCAGGTGACGAAGATGGCGTACAGTATGATCTCTATATTTGGCATGAATGATAAGGTAGGTCAGGTCTCCTTTTATGGAATGCAGAATGAGTCTTTCCACAAGCCATTTTCTGATGATACCGCTGCACTCATTGATGACGAAGTGCGGAATCTCCTGCAGTTTCAGTACGAACGGGCCCAGCAATTGTTGGTGGAAAAGCGGGCGGAACTGGAAAAACTAGCCCAGGAACTGTTAGCCAAGGAAGTTTTACACAAATCTGATCTGGAAAAACTCATTGGTCCCAGGCCCTATGCTGAGGAGGAAAAGTTTTATCATCCGGAGGAAATTCGCGAATCTGTCGAAGAGGTTAACCCCAATCAGGAAGAGCATACTAAACCAGAGGAAGAACCTAATCCGGTGGTTTTGGAGGGCTAATCGCCAGGATTATTTTTTTGAGCCCTTTTCAGATAGGTAAATCCTACTACAGACCCCAGAATTAAAGCGCTTCCACCGTAAAATCCTGGAGAAAGCATCCGGTGCTCCCCGAGTAACCATGCAGCCAGAAGTACCCCATAAAGAGGCTCCAGAGTCATGCTGAGGTTCGCCGTAAAGGCGCTAACCCGTTTCATGGCGTGTAGGGTTAGGGAATAGGCGAGGCTAGTACATGCCAGTGCCAGAAATAGTAGAATACCCCATTCGCGGTATCCCGAAGGGAAAAATACTGCCTTGGGATTAGTTTGAATCCACATTGGCATAACGAGGGTGAGTAGAACCAGGGCACTGCCTAGTTCTAGACAGGTTATGGTAATAGCATCCGAGAGCAGGATTATTTTTTGATTCAGTGTACTGAATACCGAGGCAAGGAATGCGGAAAACAAACCAAGGACAAATCCCGATAGATAAGCTTTAGGTAGGCTACCAGATAATAGAAACATCCCGGGTAAGATCGCCAGAGCAAAGATGACTTCTGCTGGGGCGATACGTCTTTGCTGCACAATGGGCTCCAAGAATGCCGTAAAAAGGGGGGTAAGAGCCATTGCCATGACACCCACCGAGGCATTAGATTGTTTAATGGATTCGTAAAAGGTAATCCAATGCAATCCGGTCACCAAGCCTGTGCCCAGAATAACAAGAAGAAGTCGCAGGGGCAAGGTGCGCAAAAGAGCTCGTATCCTAGAAAAAAGGAGAAGGCTCCCCACGGTTAGAAAAATTCGCCACCAGACCAGGGGTATGGAGGACAGAGGCAGCATCGCTCCGAATACTGCCGTAAACCCAAATAGAAGAACGGAAAAATGGAGAGCCAGATAGGATCGGCTGGGCTCGCTGGTGAACAATTTGGCGAAAATCTTCATTTTAGAGGAAAAATATGGTTATGTTGAAAATCGGCGATAAAGCTCCCCCCTTCACCCTCTTTTCCAGTGAGAAAAAAGAGGTATCTCTTACCGACTTCCATGGTCAACCCGTGGTGGTTTTGTTCTTTCCCCTGGCCTTTACCGGAGTCTGCACTGCGGAACTTTGCCAGACGAGAGATGACATCCATGTTTACGAAAAGCTACACGCCCAAGTTATCGCAATTTCCGTGGACTCCTTATTCACACTGGATAAATTCAAGTCAGAGCAAAAGCTCAATTTTCCCTTGCTTGCCGATTTCAACCGGGAGGTCGCTGCCGCATACGGCTGCCTCTACGACGATTTTGTCCTGGGAATGAAGCGAGTGGCAAAACGTTCGGCCTTTGTTGTAGACAAGGATGGTATCATTCGCTACGCAGAAGTTTTAGAAAGTGCCGGAGACCTGCCTGACTTCAACGCGGTTAAATCGACCCTGCAAAGTCTTTGATGCTATGACGGGCCTTGCTGAAACCGAAGAAGTGGTAGTAACGGAAAGTAATCCGGATACCGCAAATGCTGATACAAGTGTTGTGGCGCGCCTGGTGGTTTACAACGACGACCATAACACCTTTGCCTGGGTAATAGACTGCTTTATTCAGGTACTGAACTACTCAGCGTCGCAATCGGAACAACTTGCCCTTCTCATTCACCTAAAAGGAAGAGCCACAGTAAAAACAGCTCCGCTTAATGTTTTGAAACCGCTAAAAGATTCCCTAACCGAGAAGGGACTCTCAGCAGTCATCGAGCAGGATTGAAATTTTTCTGAATCTTAGAAAAAGAAAAGCCCCGGAGGGAATACTCCAGGGCTTTTTAATGGCTGAAAGCTAAAACTTAAATTACTCTACTTGCTAAAGATAGGGGCAAGTTTTGGTAAGTCAAAAAAACAGGGTTGTAAGGGATGGAATTTCCCATCGCGGTGAAAGAAACTTTCCGGTTCTCGAAAAAAAAAGAGCCAATCGGCAAGGATTGACTCTTCGCGCCTCAGGTAGGGCTCGAACCTACGACCTACGGATTAACAGTCCGCCGCTCTAACCGGCTGAGCTACTGAGGCATTCCGGACACCATTTAATCAAAGGCGCCCGCAAAAATAGGAGTATATCCATAAAAGGACAATCTTTGCCGCTAAAAATTCGAAAAATGCAATTACTCACGGTTGGTACGGTCGCATTTGATGACATTGAGACTCCTTTTGGACGAGTAGAAAAAGCAATTGGTGGAGCGGCCACGTATATTTCCTTGGCTGCTTCTTATTTCGCCAAACAGGTTCGGATAGTCTCTGTGGTGGGCGATGATTTTCCTGAAGCGGTACTTTTGGACCTTAGGCGCAGGAATATTGATCTTGAGGGACTGGATATAAAGAAGGGCGAAAAATCTTTTTTCTGGGCAGGGCGCTACCATGTCGACATGAATTCCCGGGACACCTTGGACACTCAGCTTAATGTCCTGGCCAATTTCAATCCCGTCCTGCCGACATCATACAGGCATTCGGAGTTTGTCATGCTTGGAAATCTTACCCCGGATATTCAGCTTTCAGTTATCGGGCAGCTTGCGGCGAAACCCAAGGTCCTGGCGATGGACACGATGAATTTTTGGATGGATATCGCGATGGACAAACTGAAAGAGGTCCTTCTTAAGGTGGATTTAGTTATCATCAATGATGCAGAAGCACGCCAGTTGGCAGGTACCCATTCGCTTGTTCGGGCGGCTTTAGCCATTCACCGGATGGGGCCCCGCTTTGTGGTCATCAAGAAGGGTGAACACGGTGCGCTTCTATTCGAAGACGAAAATGTCTTTTTTGCCCCGGCACTTCCCCTGGCAGATGTTTTCGATCCAACCGGGGCAGGTGATACATTTGCTGGGGGCCTGATGGGCTATCTGGCTATGACGGGGGAGCTTTCATTCAATAACCTAAAAAGAGCCATTATCTACGGATCCGCCATGGCTTCGTTTTGCGTGGAGCGGTTTAGCACTCAGCGTCTCCTGGCTCTCACCCGAGAAGAAATCGATGAGCGCATTCGACAGTTTGTGCGGCTGGTCGATTTCGATTCCATACCCGTTTGACTTATTCCTTGTTAGCCAGTTGACCGCAAGCGGCATCAATATCCTTGCCTCGGGACCTGCGTACTGTTACCATAACACCACTGTCGCGGATGATGCGAGCAAAGGCATCGGTGCGCTCCTCTCCAGATTTCTCGTAGGGAACACCTGCTACGGGATTGTATTCGATGATGTTCACCCTAACGGGGAACATCCGGCATAGCCGAACCAGATTTCGGGCATCTGCCGGGGTATCGTTGAAGCCAAGAAAGGCAATGTACTCGAAACTGATTCGGTTTCCAGTTTGCTGATAGTAGTATTTGATGGCGTCCATCAGGGAAGGCAGGTTGTTGGTTTCGTTGATGGGCATCATCCGATTCCGTTTTTCGTCATCTGCGGCATGAAGGGAAAGAGCAAGATTGGTCCTGGTGCCATCGTCCGCCAGCTGTCTGATCATCTTGGCAATGCCAGCTGTGCTGATGGTAATTCGCTTCGGGGACATGCCTGCTCCGGCGGGGGACGTCAGCCGTTCAATGCTTTCCATGACCGGCCGATATGCAAGAAGGGGTTCTCCCATACCCATATATACAATGTGGGTAAGGTTTCTGCCATAATGTTCCAGACATAGGTCTTGCACCGCTTCTACCTGGCCCACAATCTCCCCAACGGTAAGGTTTCGGATACGCTTCATCTTTCCGGTGGCACAAAAAGCGCAAGTCAGGCTACAGCCTACTTGACAGGAAACGCAAGCCGTAAACCGGTTATCTTCCACAACGGGTATGAGCACACTTTCTATGCGGTGCCTGTCGTGGAGTTTCCAACGGGCTTTGATGGTGCCATCCGTACTAACCTGCAGCCTGTCCAGGGAGATGGGCAGGAATCCAAAATGGGCTTTCAGTGACTCCCGCAGTGGAATGGGCAGATTAGTCATGTCATCGAAGCTGCCTGCCCGATGCTGCCAAAGCCAACTGTAAATTTGCTTCGCCCGGAAGGCTGGTTGGCCCCAGGAGGCAAGCAATTCCGACAAATTATCGGGGTTGAGATCGCGGATATCCTGAAGTTCCATTTTTTTGGCTTGGGTGAGGCCTTTTGGGAATTAGAGTGGTTGGCACCGATCCTTAAGCCAGGCCCGTTCTTCTGCTTCGAGCAGGGGGGACAAGGCTTCCCAAACGCGCTGGTGGTATTGGTCAAGCCAGGCCCGCTCCCCAGAATCCATCAGGGAAAGGTCAATCGTGTTTTTAGCCACTGGAAACAGGGTTAAATCCTCAAATGCGAGATAGCCATTCTCGGTAGCTATACAAAGCAACATATTTTCAATACGTATTCCATAGGCCCCTTCGGCATAAAATCCGGGTTCATTGGTTGTCACCATGCCTGGTATCAAAGCGGCTGTGCCCCTACCGGAGGCAGGATTAGTGGCAAACCCCTGGGGCCCCTCGTGTACTGGCAGGAAAAAACCGACGCCATGTCCGGTACCGTGCCCATAGTTAAGCCCTTCTTTCCACAAGGGCAATCGGGCCAAAACATCGAGTTGGATTCCCAAGGTGCCACGGGGAAAACGGGCAGAAGCCAGCGCGATGAAACCTTTCAGCACAAGGGTATAATGCCGCATAAGGGCAGCGGGGGGTTTATCGCCAAGAAACAAGGTGCGCGTTATATCCGTAGTGCCGTCCAGGTATTGCCCTCCGGAATCCAGCAAGAGGTTGCCGGGAGGGCGTATGAGGGCAGCCGTGCCGGCCTCGGGGCGGTAATGAATAATGGCACCATTGGCTTCAAATCCGATGATGGGAGGAAAACTCTCTCCCCGGTAGGCAGGGTCAGCAGCGCGACAGGCTGCCAGTTTTTCAGCCATCTTGACTTCGGAAACTTCATGACCGAGAGCAAGTTCCGCTTCCAGCCAGCGGATAGCCCGAAGCAGGGCTATGCTATCCCGGCGCTGGGTGGATCGCAAGTGGGCTATTTCCACGTCCGATTTCACAGCTTTCCAAGACATTATCCAGTCTGGCATTTCCCTAGCCTGTCCAGGAGGGATGCACCCGTATATGGATGCGTTCAGGGAGTCGGGTTGGTAGGCAAAAATACCCTGCTGCCTGGAGAGAAATGGGCCGGCCTCTTCGTAGGGCAAAAAATGGACCTCATCTTCTGCCAGTTCGTTCAGGATTGGGGTTGAAAATTTTAGGGCATCTGCAAAAAGGGTTATACTATCGTTGCCGATAAGCAGGAAAGCATAAAAAAGGGGATTGCAGGGGATATCACTTCCCCGGAGGTTTAGCACCCAGGCAATGTTTTCGAGGGCTGCAACCACTAAGTAGTCCAACTTCTCTTCGCCTAGGGTTATTCGGACCTTTTCGATTTTCTCTTTTCGGGATTGGCTACACCAGGATGTGTCGTGGGCAAATACCGGATGGTCGGGCAGAGGTGGGCGGGATTTCCACAACTTGTCTGCCGGGGCGTATCCGAAAAAAATGGATAGCCCATGGCTGCCTGCTACTTGCTGGAGGTACTCGGTCTGTCGGACGGAAAAACATCGCCCGTCGATACCAATCCGGTCGCCGGATTTTAGCTGACCACAAAGCCAGGGGATGTGTTCCGGAGCATGGGAGATGGTCTGGCGGTGCAGGTTGATTCCGGTGTCCACTAGTTCCTTTTCGGCCTGCAGGAAATACCTGGCATCCGTCCAAAGGGCCGCCTGACCGGGAAGGACAATCAGGGTGCCCGCCGAACCAGTAAAGCCGCTGAACCAGGTGCGGACATCCCAGTGTGCTGCTGTGTATTCACTCTGGTGGGGATCAGCAGAGGGCAGTATGACCGCATTAATCCCCTCACCAATCATATCCGTGCGCAGCAATTTGAGCCTTTCCTGTATAGTTTCTGCCATCGATTATTGTTATACCAAAAGTACTCAAAATGCGGAGAATGTCGGGGGAGTCCCTCCGGCTGAAGACCCATTCCCCCAAAAATCACATAGAGATTAATCATTATATTTGCACTGCGGCATCACCCCCGCAATCAGCATCATGCGCACCGGTCTGAGCCAAAAGCAGCTACAGCTGCAAAAATTATCGCCCCAGCAAATTCAGCTGATGAAGTTGCTGCAGGTACCCACGGCTTTGCTCGAACAGCGGATTAAAGAAGAATTGGAGGAGAATCCTGCGCTAGAAGAAAACGAAATTTCTTCAGAGCAGGAAACTGGAGAATCGGAACGGGAGGAGGAGAGGGAAAGTGAGGATTCGGAGCAAGAGGAGGAAACGGTCATCGATGATGACATGGGGGTTTCGGATTACATCCAGGAGTATCTCGACAATGAAGACGACACGCCGGATTATCGCCTTCAGTCCGACCCATATGCTTCGGAGGAAGAACGGACCATTCCCACGGCAGGTGAGAATACCCTGCACGACTTTCTCGAGCAGCAGGTTGGCTTGGCCTCCTTCTCCGGGGAAAGGGAATTAGCAATTGCCCGGCAATTGATTGGCAGCATTGACGAGGACGGCTACCTTCGGCGGGACATGGTAGCTTTGGTGGATGACCTTATGTTTTCCCAAAATTTGCAGGTATCGGTTGCGGAAATAGAAGAGGTACTGCGCAAAATTCAGCGTTTTGATCCACCGGGTATTGGCGCCAGGGATTTGCAGGAGTGCTTGCTCATTCAGCTTGGTCTTCTTTTGGAACAGGCAGGGCCAGGCCAATCCTCCCGGGATTCCATCTTGCTAGCGCACCGCATGTTGGAGCGTTATTTCGATGCTTTTTCCAAGAAGCATTACGACAAGCTCCTTCGGTCTCTCGATATTTCGGAAAAGCAATTGAAAGGTGCTGTCAGGGAAGTCCTTAAGTTGAATCCTAAACCCTCCAGTGGTTATATCGGAGATTTTAAGTCCAACCAGCAACAATACATCATTCCGGATTTTATCTTACTCAACAAGGATAATGGGTTGGAGTTGGTCCTGCACTCCCGGAACATGCCTGAGTTGCGCATCAGCGACCATTTCCGGGAAATGCTCAAATCGTACGGGGCCAATAGGGAAAAGACCACCCATTCGGAAAAGGAAGCTGTGCGGTTCATCCGGCAGAAAATCGAATCGGCCCGATGGTTTATCGATGCCATCCAGCAGCGCCACGATACGATGTATCGGACCATGTTTGCGATTCTGGAGTATCAATACGACTATTTTCTCAGTGGGGACCAGAAAAAGATAAGGCCGATGATTCTGCAGGATATTTCCCAGGCTACCGGGTTGGACGTGTCCACCATTTCCCGGGTAGCCAGCAGCAAATATGTTCAGACCGAATTTGGCACCCGAAGGCTGAAAGATTTTTTCTCGGAATCCATGCAAATGAGTGACGGAGAAGAGGTTTCCACCCTAGAGGTAAAGAAAATTTTGTCGGAACTGGTCGCTGGGGAAGACAAAAGGCAACCGCTTTCTGATGACAAGCTGACCCAGGTCTTGGGAGAAAAAGGCTATCCGATTGCCCGGCGTACGGTGGCGAAATACCGGGATCAGATGAACATAGCTAAGGCCTCCCTTCGCAGGGAACTCTAAGGTTTAGCAGCATCCAGACTTCTCCGAATGATGGTACAAGCAAGGTCAATTTCCTCGAAACTAATGGTCAATGGTGGCGCAATACGCAGGGCGCGCCCATTGAAGAGAAACCAATCAGCAATGAGGCCTTCGGTTAAGGCATGGGCTATCACCTGCTGCACCATCCGTTCGTCGTCCAGATCAACGGCCATGAGAAGGCCGGCAGACCGTATTTCCCGAACAGCCGGATGATTCAGGTTTTCCCTGAATCGGCGTGCCTTTTCCGGAACCTGAGCCACGTAATCGTCCTCCAGCAAAACTTGCAGATTTGCCAATGCAGCAGCGCAACTGACGGGATGACCGCCAAAGGTAGTGATGTGACTGAGGGCTGGATTATCTGCTAAGCAGGCCATGATTTCCCGGGAAGAAATGAAAGCGCCCAGGGGCATCCCACCCCCTAGACCCTTGGCTAACAGCAACACATCGGGGACGACTCCGAATTGTTGAAACGCAAAGAGGCTGCCTGTGCGCCCCATGCCGGTCTGGATTTCATCGAAAAGGAGCAGGGTGCCTGTTGAACGGCATTTTGCCGCCAGGTGGGTCAGGTAATCACCCCATGGCAGGCGCACGCCCGCCTCCGCTTGCACAGGTTCGATGATAACTGCAGCGGTATCGGGGCCGATGCGGTCAAGGCAATGGATACAATTGAAATCGATATGGCTAATCCCCGGGAGAAGGGGTGCGAAAGGTTGGGTAAGGGTGGTTGGATTCATGAGAGAGGCAGCGCCCAAAGTGCTACCATGATAAGCCCAGCGCGCGGCGATAATCTCCTGCTTACCTGTCCACTTCCGGGCAAGTTTTATAGCACCTTCCGTCGCCTCGGCCCCACTGTTAACCAAATAAATAGAAGAGAGATTAGGAGGGAGCTGTCGGGCTAGCAAGCTTGCCAGGCCAACTTGTGGACTAAGGACGAATTCCCCGTAAACCAATGTGTGAAGGTAGGTGTCTGCCTGTTCTTGAATGGCCTGAACCACTCTGGGGTGGCGGTGTCCCAATGCACTAACCCCAATACCGGCAATCAGATCCAGGTATTTTTTTCCCTGCCGGTCGTACAGAAATACCCCTTCGGCCCGGAGAATATCAAGACCCAGGGGTGCCGGGCTAGTCTGGGCGAGATGATGAAGAAACAGGGTACGGTTGTCCATATGGGCTATAAACCCGGCCAAAATAACTACATTTCGGTGCTTCAAACGGAAGACCGTAGCGTCCCATGACAAAAAGAAAAGGCTTTTCGGCCAGTTGCCTGGTGGGTCTCATCGGCCTTGGAGCAGGTTTTTTTTCCTGCATCAGACCAGTTATGGGGGATTATCCCGTTCGTGGCATTGACGTTTCCCACTACCAAAAGCTTATCGATTGGCGCAAAATTGGTGATGCGGGCATATCCTTTGTTTTCGTCAAGGCAACAGAGGGTATTGCCATGAAAGACACGCATTTTAATCGAAACTGGCATCGGATTCGGAAGGAGGGCCTTCGTCGAGGTGCCTATCATTTTTTCCGTCCAGCCATTTCAGCCCAACGACAGGCCATTCATTTTTGTAAAAGCGTGCGCCTGGAACAAGGGGATTTTCCACCCATTCTGGATGTGGAAGTTTTGGATGGTGTCTCTGGAAAGGAGCTCCGAGAAGGTGTACGCACTTGGATGACATACGTGGAACTGCAGTACGGTGCAAAACCCATTTTGTATTCCAATCAGAAATTCTATAACAGGCATCTGCGCAATGCCTTTAAAGATTACCCTCTTTGGATAGCGCGATACAACGCTAGGGAACCTCGTCTCCGGGACGGATCAAAGTGGCTATTCTGGCAATACACCAACAAAGGGCGATTGCCTGGAATCGAAGAACCTACCGATTTCAATGTATTCCAAGGAAGCCTGGAGGAATTGGCGCAACACACCCTGGGGTATTCGGCAAAAGGTGAATGAAAATAAATAGTGTGTAGCAGCGATTGGATGCTATTTTCCCCTTATATTTGCCGACGCTTCCTGAAAATGGGTGATTAGCTCAGCTGGTTCAGAGCACCTGCCTTACAAGCAGGGGGTCATAGGTTCGAATCCTATATTACCCACCCGAAAGACACTCGCCCTTGGCGGGTGTCTTTTTTTCATTGAAATGGTAGGATGGAAAACCTACCTTTAGGGAATGGGAAAACACCTTGCGACGCTTCTATTGGCCATTTTCCTGTTGGCCAATACCGAAATCACGGAGTTGCTGAGGTTGCCCAGGCTGATTTCTCATTACACCTTGCATTTGCAGAAGGGCTACTCGGAATCCTTTTTATCCTTTCTGAGCGACCATTACGCGGCCGATCGGGAGCATATTCATACCCGAAACGAGCACGGTCGGCTTCCCGGGAAATCTGGTGATTGCCTGAAATGTGCTTCCATGGTGATGCTGCTTGCGCTCCCCCAGATTCGGCTCATGGCCGATGAGATTCCCGTTTACCAAAGAGCCAATTATACTTATCGCCTGCCTTCATCCACCCCAGCCGGGGTCGAATTCTGGCAGCCACCGCAAGACCTGGGATAAACGGAAGAAATCCTGTTTCGTAGTATTCCAAAGTCTGGTCATGTTAAACGGAATCATCTCTTTTTCCATTCGCAACAAACTTATCATAGGGCTTTTCACCCTTGGCCTGGTGGGGTATGGAGCCTATCAGGCCACCCTACTGCCCATCGATGCCGTACCCGATATCACGGACAATCAGGTTCAGGTTATCACCGCAACGCCTTCCCTGGGCGCACCCGATGTGGAGCGGCTGATTACCTTTCCTATAGAGCAGGCTTCCAGTAACATTCCTGGCTTGAAGGAGATGCGTAGCTTCTCCCGGTTTGGATTGTCACTGATAACCCTGGTATTCGAAGACGATGTGGATGTGTACTGGGCGCGCCAGCAGGTCACCGAGCGCTTAAAGGTAGCGGAAACGCAGATTCCTCAGGGTGTAGGTACACCTGAACTCGGGCCGGTGACTACGGGTTTGGGAGAAATTTATCAATATGTCATCCGCCCTGCTCCGGGTTACACCTCCCGGTACGGGCCTATCGAATTGCGCACCATTCAGGACTGGTTGGTGCGTAGGCAGCTTCTTGGGGTAAAGGGAGTGGCTGATGTGAGCAGTTTCGGTGGTCGGCTCAAGCAATATGAAATTGCTGTCGATGCCGGGAAAATGCATGCGCATCGCGTGAGCATTAAGGAGGTGTTTTCAGCACTGGAAAAAAACAATGAAAACACTGGTGGGGGCTATATTGAAAAAGCAGGTACGGTGACGTATATCCGTGCGGAGGGCTTGCTCAGCAGTGTAGAAGATATTTTGGCCACGCCCTTGAAAAACCTGGAAAATGGCCAACCCCTGTTGCTTTCCGAGGTGGCCGAGGTTCAGGTTGGTTACGCCACCCGCTACGGAGCCATAACTTACAACGACGTGGGTGAGGTTGCCGGCGGGGTGGTGATGATGCTCAAGGGAGACAATAGCAGCCGGGTCATTGGGGAGGTGAAGGAAAAAATTTCCCAGATAGAGCGGACCCTACCTCCGGGCATCCTTATCGAACCTTTTCTGGACCGGACTAAGATGGTGCGGAGTGCCATTGGCACCGTGACGACCAATCTGATGGAAGGTGCTCTGATTATTATTTTTGTTTTGGTATTGTTCTTGGGGAATCTCCGGGCTGGCTTGCTGGTGGCCTCTGTCATCCCCCTTTCCCTGTTATTTGCCGTTATCCTTATGAACCAGTTCGGGGTCAGTGGCAACCTGATGAGCTTAGGCGCCTTGGATTTTGGGCTCATCGTCGATGGTGCCGTGATCGTGGTGGAGGCCGTCATGCACGGAATGGCCCAATATCCCCGACTTGGCGGTGCGCTTCGACTGGAACAAGAACAGATGGATTCCGAGGTGGCCGGCTCAGCGGGTAAAATGTTGAATAGTGCTGTATTTGGGCAGATTATCATCTTAGTGGTTTACCTACCCATTTTTGCCTTAGAGGGCATCGAAGGGAAAATGTTCCACCCCATGGCCCAAACGGTCACCTTTGCCCTGCTGGGTGCCTTTATTCTTTCGCTGACTTACGTGCCAATGATGAGTGCGCTGGTGTTAAGTCGGCAGACGGATCATCGCGAAAACTTCTCAGACCGGATGATGGCGTTCTTCTCACGACAGCAACAGCGCACCCTGCAGCGGATCATTCGGATTCCCAGGGTAGTCCTTTTGGCCGTTGCCTTTGTTTTCCTTGTTTCCATAGGTTTGTTGACCCGCCTTGGCGGTGAATTTATTCCCGAACTTCCCGAAGGAGATTTTGCCGTGGATACAAGGGTTCTTACGGGGAGTAATTTGAATACCTCTACTGAGGCCTGTTTAAAGTCGGCGCATATCCTACTTAAGCAGTTCCCGGAGGTCGAAAAGGTGGTCAGCAAGACTGGCAGCGGGGAAATCCCTACAGACCCCATGCCCATGGAGGCATCTGATATGATGGTCATCCTGAAGGACAGGAAGGAGTGGGTTTCTGCCTCAACCTGGGAGGAATTGGCCAACCGGATGGCCGAAGCACTCCAGACCATACCCGGTGTGACCTATGGTTTTCAATACCCTGTGGCTATGCGGTTCAATGAACTCATGACCGGAGCCAGACAGGACGTGGTTTGCAAATTATTTGGAGAAAATCTTGATACCCTGTCCCATTATGCTGCCGAATTGGGCAGATTGGCCCGCCGAATCCCCGGAGCAGAGAATGTCTTCGTGGAACCTATTGATGGTTTGCCCCAGCTGGTCATTCGTTATGACCGGACCAAACTGGCAGCCTATGGCATACCTATCAGGGACCTCAATGATGCAGTGCAGACCGCATTGGCCGGCCGAAGTTCAGGCTTAATCTTTGAAGACGAAAAGCGCTTTGATCTCGTGGTACGCCTTCGGGGCGAATCGAGACGCAACCTGGAGGATTTGCGGAACCTTTTGGTGGCTACCCCGGCCGGCAACCAGATACCCCTGCAGCTAATCGCGAAAGTTGATTTGGAGGAGAGTGTCAATCAGATTCAGCGAGAGGACGCCAAACGGCGCATCATCGTAGGATTTAACGTTGGGGAACGGGATGTGCAAAGTGTAGTCGAAGATTTGCAAGCGAGCATCGCGAAGGTAATCCGTTTTCCCACCGGCTATTTTGTCACTTTTGGTGGATCCTTTGAAAATCTTATGGCCGCCCGGCAGCGTTTGCTGGTGGCCGTTCCCATGGCGCTTCTCCTGGTTTTTATCTTCCTCTATTTTGCCTTTGGCAATATAAAGCAGGGACTGCTCATTTATTCTGCAATTCCGTTGTCAGCCATGGGAGGAATCTTTTTCCTCGCCCTGCGCGATATGCCTTTCAGTATCAGTGCTGGCATTGGATTTATAGCACTCTTCGGGGTTTCTGTACTTAATGGGCTGGTCTTGGTAGCGGAGTTTAACCGCATAAGAAGCCAAGGCTTGGAGGATCTCGCGGAGGTGGTTATGCAGGGAACTCGTACCCGCTTGCGACCGGTACTAATGACCGGACTGGTGGCTTCGCTTGGATTCCTGCCTATGGCCATCAGTCAGGGTGCTGGAGCAGAAGTCCAGCGGCCGCTAGCCACTGTGGTCATCGGGGGCTTGCTTATCGCCACCCTCCTCACCTTATTCGTTTTGCCCATTTTATATATACTATTTGAAAAAAGAAAGCCGATGGTCAGGTCTTCTTCGTTGCCCTTGCTCCTGCTTCCCTTTTTTCTTCTGCCGGGGAAATCTCTAGAGGCACAGCAAGCCATATCAGCAGACCAGGCAGTTCGCCTGGCTCTCCTCGATAATCTGGGAATAAAGGGTGAAAAACTCCGTGGGGCGTATTTAGAAAAGCAAATTGGATCTTTTAGGGATATCCCGCCTTTGGAAATTACTGGGGAATTTGGTCAAATAAATAGCGCTTACTTGGACACCCGTGTTGGGGTGACGCAGTCTTTTCATTTGCCAGCCTATTATCGCCTGCAACGGGAACTATATCAGGAAGCCCACCGGGAAAATAGTTTTACCAAGAACCTTCTGGTAAAGGAATTGACCCGGCAGGTAAGGTCTACGTTCTACAGACTGGTTTATCTGCGGGAAAAGGAAAAACTTTTGCTCCGCAGCGACTCCATCTATATTGGCATGGTGGAAAAGTCGGCCCTGCGGGCTGGGTTGGGAGAGACCTTGGGGCTGGAGCGCATTCTGGCTGAATCGGCCCGCGGCAAAATCCAGCTTCAGCTTCTATCGCTGAAGAAGGAGGAAGAGATAGAACAGATGAATTTAAGAACCTGGGTCAATCGGGATACCATGACGTTTACGCTGGATTGCCCCTCACTTAAATGGTCTGATTGGGCGAATACATGGGGAGATTCTTCAGGTCTGAATGGTCACCCCCGAATCTTGCTCCAGGAGCAAAAGCAGGTTATCGCTGCTGCTGAAACCCGATTGGAAATAGCCCGGAAACTTCCTGTTCTCCGGCTGGCCTATAACAATGTCAGTTTCCGTGGTATCGGGGCAGACGAGCAATTCTACCGGGGAACCCAACGATTCAGCTCACTGCAGGCAGGAATGAGCATTCCCCTTTTCCCGGCAGCTTGGAATGCCAGGATTGAAATGGCCCGCCTCCAGGAAAATCTCCAGGCGAATGCTACCGAACGGGAAAGGAAGGAACATGCCCGAGACTTGGAGCATCACCGTGCGGATTGGTTCCGCCACCGGGAAGCTGTCCGCTATTTTGAGGAAACAGCTCTTCCGAATGCCGAAATCCTTCAGCAGGCTGCAGATCTGCAATTACGAACTGGCGAGATAAATTTCCTTTCCTGGGCTGGCATCATTCAACAGGTAATCGCCCTGCGCCTCGAATACCTTGAAGCCGTGGACCACCTTAACCAGACCCTGTTTCACCTCGATTTCCTGACTCAACCCTGATAGCCATCATGAAAAAGACCCTAATACCCCTATGTCTTCCCCTTTTCTTAGTGTCCTGCGGCGGGAAATCAGTCGAGACGAAGGAAATGGATACCTCTTCGGAAATCGTGACGCTAACTTCGGAACAAGTAGCCCAAGCAGCCATCGTATCAGGAACTCTGGAGGAGAAAACCCTTGCTTCTTCCCTTCGAGTAAATGGTACCATTGAGGTTCCACCTCAGAACCTCATCGCTGTAGGTGTCCCTTTGGGTGGCTACCTTCGGGCTACTCCCTTGTTGGAGGGCATGCGCGTGCGAAAGGGCGAAAGCATTGCCACCTTGGAAGACCCTCAATACATTCAGGTCCAGCAGGATTATCTCCTGACCCAGATTCGCAGCAGTTTGCTAGAAAAAGAGTACCTGCGGCAAAAGGAACTTCAAGAAAAAGGAGCCGGGAGCGAAAAAACATTTGACAATGCCCGTGCCGAATACATGACCCAGCAGGTGATGAAAGCGGCACTGGAGGAAAAGCTCCGGCTAGCAGGAATAACTCCAGGTAAGATCAGCAGTGAAAATATCTCCCGTCAAATTGAAATCCGCTCTCCCATAACCGGATTTGTTTCCGCGGTAAACAGCCATATAGGAAAGTATGTGGCTCCGGGAGAAATACTTTTCGAGTTGGTTGACCCCTCGGACATTCACCTGACCCTGACCATTTTCGAAAAAGACCTTGCTGCCCTAGAACCGGGAATGGCCGTAGTGTCCTATTCGAATCACGATACTGGGAAGAGGTACCCAGCCCGGATTATCCAGGTTGGTAGGACACTCTCTTCGGAGCGGGCGGTCCAGGTCCATTGCCACTTCGACCGGTATGATCCCGGTCTTTTACCAGGGATGTATATGCATGCCGAGATTCCAGTGAACGCCGGATCAGGTTGGGTTATCCCTGAGGAAGGAATTGTTCGCTTCGAAGGAAGGCATTTTGTCTATGAGGAAACAGCAAAGAATCGATATGTACCTCGGGAAATCCAACCCAGGGTGACAGCGAAGGGACTTACGCAGCTAACCTTTTCCGGCCATAACCACACAGCGGATATGCGCTATGTACAACGGGGAGCTTACAACATATTGATGAAAATGAAGAACAGGGAAGAGGAGTGAATGGTATGTGGACCGGATGGTAGGTCCTGATTGCTGGTTAATCTCGGAGGCGGTAGTTGAAGGTGAGATTCACCTGTCTCCGAACCCCCTGAAAATCGCCTTCTGTGAAAAAATTAGTTCCGCGGGTGATGTAGCGGTTTCGGCGGCCGTTAAACAAATCCAGCACATTTAGGATAAGGGTTCCTTTATCTCGGAACAATTTTCTGCTTGCAGAGATATCGGTGAAAGTGATGCTTTTCCGGATCCCCTGGGCTGTTCGCTGCCTGCCTTCGTGATTAATTCGCATCTGGACATCCCAGCCATTCTTCGGGGTAAAGCGGGAGGTGTGTCGCAGGAGGAAGGATCGAGCTATGGCTGTGTAATTTTCCTGCACATTGCTGCCATTAATATGAGCTTCGAAGAGATTGAGGTTGAAATCGGTTTTCCACCAGGGCCGGATGCGATAATCGGCCGTAAATTCCACGCCAAAGGCTTGTTCCCCAATCAGATTGTAAGGTATGGTTACAGAAAATCCGTCGGACTTAACCGTCCGAATCCGGTCGATTTTACCTCTGGTGTCGCGGTAAAAAAGATTAGCCAAAAAGGTCCCCTTACCGTGCTGGCGGATAGAACCGAGTTCAAAAGCATCAGTGAATTCAGGATTCAGGTCCGGATTGCCACTAAAGAAATTCCTAGCGTCGGAAAATGTGACATATGGGCTAAGGTCGTTGTAGACTGGCCTGCGAATCCGGCGGGAGTAGCTCAGCTGCAGGGCATTGGCATCTGATACTTGCCAGGAAAGGTGAGCGCTAGGAAAGAGATTTCCGTACTGTCGCGGATTGATTTCAGCGGTTTTCCATAGTGTGGTCTGTACATCGGTATACTCAGCCCGAAGCCCCGCTTGATATCCCAATTTTCTGATTTTATTTCCCAACAAAAAGTAGGTAGCACCTATGTTTTCCTTGTACAGGAAAAGGTTATCCAGTCCGGGTAGCGCCTTGAATCGGCCATCAGCGTCTTTTTCCTTTACCACATAGTCATTTTCCATATTCCGAAAACTGGTGCGAAAGCCAGTTTCCAGTTTACCTTCCTTACTAAAAGGCTTCACGTAATCAAGCTGGAGAAGGTATTGTTTCTCAAATTCGTCATTTAGGGAAGTCTGAATCAGGTTTTTGGCTAGAAGTACTGATCCCCCGGGGCTGTAGCTGGCTTGAGTAAAAAGCTGATCTGAATTTTCCCAATAATCAAGGAAAGTAAACGCCGCATGGAGCTCATGCCCCTTCCGCGGGTAATTTTTCCGGTAGCTTAGGATGATCTCCGAATTGGGTTCCTGTTCTGTTTCCTCTTGCCGTCGTAGGCTATAGCCCAGAAAATTGTTCAGGTTGCCGCGGCAATCTTCGTAGCGAATGTCCGTTATGCGCTTAGCATCGCTGCGGCGCAAGACGTATGAAAAATTAAAGTGGCTTTGTTCACTAAAGAAGTAATCCAATCCTGCCCGAACATTGTTGTTTAAGCCATCCATTTTCCCTTGATTACGCTGAGAAAGTAAAGCCGGGAGGGAGTCGCTGTATACTTCCTGATATAAAGTACCAACGGAAGGATTGATACGCCGGCTGAGACCGTAATGAATAAATCCGTTTAATTTATTTTTCCGATAGTTAAGCAGGCTGGTGATACCCTGATTAAGTGGGATGCCCCCAATGATTTCAAAGGAACCATTGAATCCCTGGGCTTTATCCTTTTTAAGGATAATATTAATCACCCCGGCCATACCCTCCGCTTCGTACTTTGCAGAGGGATTAGTTATGACTTCTACTCGCTCTACCAGGGTGGCCGGAAGCTGTCTAAGACCGTTGCTGCCCTTAAAACTTACCAGACCGGAGGGTTTTCCATCGATGAGAATGCGGACATCGGAAGAACCCCTGAGCCGGACATTTCCTTCGGGATCGACGGCTATGGAAGGGAGGTTCATTAGGACATCAGACGCAGTCCCCCCTGCATTTGCCAAATCTTTACCTACGTGGAAAATCCGTTTGTCGAGTGCCAATTGCATGAGGGTGCGTTCGGCACGTACTTCGACTTCCTCTAGATTTCGAGCTTGAACGGAAAGGGTCAGGATTCCCAAATCCATTTCCGCATCTTCGCCCGTGAGGGTGAAAGGGTTTGTTCGGTAGCTACCATAACCCATAAATTCGACAAGAGCCTGGTAGGTACCAAAAGGCAGCATCAGGTTGAATTGGCCATTATCCGAGGAAAGACTACCCGCCATTAGACTATCTTCCTGGGTAAATACAGAAATGGTGGCATAAGGAATAGGTTCGCCAGAATCTGCCGTGCGCAAGGTGCCCTTTAGTCGGGCCTGACCATGAAGAAAGGTATGGGAAAGAAGAAGGAACAGAAGAAGTCGAAAAGGCAAAGCGGGACAGGTTTACCGGGAGGTCTGTCCTTCACCGGTGTCTTAAAGGTAAACATAGTTGCTTAATCTGATGGACAAAGAAGGGGAAAGATGCAGAGGTTTGTGGCTGTTTTCAGGATGCTTGCCCGGTAAGGGCTTCAAAGCAAGGAAAAAGGCGCTTACAACTCAGGGTGCGCTTGCGCAGCCTAAGGGGTACTTACCGAAAAACATTATATTTGACCATAGACGGATATAAGCATCATGTTGAAAATATTTTTGTCGGGATGGATGGTACTGCTGGTAGCCATTTTTCTCAATGTACTAGTTCAGCGCTTTCATATCATGGGCTGGTATGAATTTCTCAACAAACTTCAGTCGATAGGCAAAGTCACCTTTTCGGGAATGACGGTAGTCGATTACCTTTGGCTTTTCCTCGTTTATCCCCTTTGTCTGGGCTATGCTGCCCTGATGGGTGATAGATTGTATGCTTTAATCTTTCGACTCTGATAAAGGACAAAAAGCTTATAAAATGGAAAAATGGCTGTCAAGGGAGGAACTAAAGCAGCTGGTTAATTCCTCCATTAAGGAATTTAATCAGTTGGTATTATCGCTTAGTAAAGAAGACTTTGAACGGAATCCCCGAGGGAAATGGTCAGCTGGGCAGGACCTCCACCACCTGGTAAAGTCAAACCGCATGTATGGCCTCGTTTTTTCTGCGCCCCGAATTCTTTTGCAATGGCTTTATGGTTTTTCAAATCGGACCAGTCGGAGTTTGAAGCAGCTTGAGGATAAGTATGCGGAAAAAGCTAGCAAGGGAAAGATAGAGGCTCCGGCATATTTAGTGCCTCGTGCCCTGTCGTTTGCAAACCGGGGGGCATGGCTGGCCCGGCACGAAATGGCGGGTCGAAAGCTAATGCGATCCCTTGATCGCTTCACCGACGAGGATTTGGAAAAACGGCTGATGGGACATCCGCTTTTCGGGAAAGTTACCATTCGGGAAATGTTCATGAGCATTGCCGTGCATATCCAGCACCACCATGCCATTCTTAAAAAGAAACTGGTAAATGATGGTCTTGCCTGAAGCCATTTTGGTTAGCCCGGAGAGCTGGTTCTTTTGGCGAGCTCGGGGATTGCAAACCATTAGATGAGCTTATTCAGTGCTGCGATGCGGCTTGCACTAGGCCCTCTCCTATTCCTCTGGATCCCTCCTTGCTTTTGCTTCGGACAGCAGGAAGCCATTGCAGTCTATCGCGCGGGCACTGAGGGGCATGCCACCTATCGTATACCGGCCATCGTCTGCCTGCCCGTCGGCCACCTTTTAGCCTTTGCTGAGGGAAGGGTAAATGGCGGTGCCGATTTTGGAGATATTAATTTGGTTATGAAACGCAGTCAGGATGGGGGAAAATCCTGGACTCCGCTGCGCATCCTGGTGGACCGAAATGATTTTCAGGCAGGGAATCCTGCACCCGTGGTAGACCGATTCGATCCGGATTTCCCAGAAGGGGTGCTCTATCTTTTTTACAATACCGGGGATCATCACGAGCATGAGGTGCGCCAAGGGAATGGGTTGCGGGAAGTATGGTTTATCCGTTCCACCGACGCTGGCGAGACCTGGTCTGCCCCGGTTAATATCACGACACAGGTTCATCGTCCCAACCGAGGGGCATATACCTTCCCGGAAGACTGGCGCAGTTACGCCAATACGCCCGGCCATGGTTTTCAGTTTATGGAGGGCAAATACAAGGGCAGGTTGTACATTCCGGCAAATCACTCCCGGGGTGCACCCCGCAACGAATTCAGGGATTACCAATCCCACGGATTTTTTTCTGACGACCACGGAAAGACTTTTCAGTTGAGCAATGCGGTTGGATTGGATGGCTCCAACGAAGCCATGGGTGCGGAACTGAGCCGGGACCGCATGCTATTGAGCATTCGCAATCAGGCAGGAGATATTCGAAATCGTTTGTTTGCCTTTTCCTCCGACGGAGGTATGCAATGGGACACTGTGTTTTTTAACCTTGATCTCCCGGATCCAGTGTGTCAGGGTTCCATCATAGGATTAGGAAAGCGAAAGGGACAAATGGTACTGGCTTTTTGCAATCCGGCTGATCCCATCCGCCGGGATAAGCTCACCCTGCGCATCAGCACAGATGAGGGCCAGACTTGGTCCTTTAGTGAACTTCTCGATGCGGCAGCACCTGGATATAAAGGAGACTGGACTGCTTATTCTGACCTGGCCTTGTTGGAGGCAGGTAAGCTGGCTATTCTTTATGAGCGCGATAATTATCGCGAAATAGTATTCCGAATTGTACAGACCGGAAAATACCGCTGAGCTTTTTGCTCCCTTCCAAATTAGGCTGGCATGTATTGACTGACCAAATAAAGGCATAACAGCAAGAGAACCAGGGAAGGAAGGTGCTTATGCCAAGGATTTTTTATTTTGAAGTGAAAATATTGAGCACAAATCATAAGCAAAGCCATCAGTAACGAAGGAACAAGCACCAAAGACGGGTACCAGATGCCTAGCACAAGAAGGGTTGCAAGGACAATCTTCGAAGTGCCTACCATGGATCGGGTGAGGCTGCTGAGGCCATAATGCTCGAACTCCTTAACGATATTGTCAAAACGAAAGACCCAAACCATGACGATGGATCCAGCAATTACAATCTGTGTCAATTGAGCCAGGGTTACCATATGCAACTTTTTTACTTAAAAATAATGGAATTTCCATTAACCTTCACCATCGCACACCCAGCTCCCGGAACTGTGCAGCAGCATGTAGAAAATGGGCTGTAATCCAGAAGACGGTCCAGGATTCGGAGTAGCCCCCACGTAGGCGCAACAAGTCCGTCATTTCGCCGTGCTGTGCGAAAAGAGTGTGCTGAATTTGTTCGCCTTGGGATCCAGTGGGGTCGGTCAATTGACCACAACTCAGAAACATGGTGCGGGCCAGTTGCATGAGATGATTATCCTTCAAATACACACCCATTTGGTAAACCGAAGGGGCAATCAGGACACCATACACATCGAGGTGTTGATTTTGAGCTGAGACCCCTGTCCAACCACGACTTTTAAAGGCATGATCTGCCAATCGCCCGGGAGGCTGGGGGATATCCCAGAGAACCGTATAGCTCAGCGTGACATCGCAGGCATGCCGGGCATGTTCGAGATATTTCCTATCACCTGTCGCTTCGTAAGCGGCAAGGAATCCCTGAAAGGCCCCCCAGGCCCCTTCTTTGTCTTCGCAGGTGGCATCGAGGGTACCTCCCCAGTAGGGTTCGTCCATACTCAGGTGTCGGGAGGCGAAGTAATCTGCCGCTTTAAGTGCCGCCTGTCGATAGATTGCATCATGAAAAAGGGATGAGGCATGAAGAAGGGGAGCGATAAAGAAAGCTTCGGCGGTGTTGACGGGACGCCAATCCCGGGCTAGAATCCTGTGGCTGAACAGCATAGCTGCCCCTTGCAAAAATTTCTCCCACTGGGCAGTTTTCACCCGCTTATTTTTTCTGCCCTCCCGAATGGCCAGGGCAATGCTGTTCATGGCCTGTCCTTGGGATACAGGATCCTTCCCCGACCATTTCTTTTCCTTTATATCATAGATGACACAGAAGCCTTGTTCATCCATGTCAGCGGAGCAGATATGATCAAGCGATTGCTGCACCCGCTCCCAGACCTTATCATCCCCAAGTTCATCGGCAAGGACTTGCAGAGCATAGGCCGGCGCCTCACTCTGTCCAGCCCAGCCAAGAACAATCTGGGGTTTGCGGTGGGGTGGAAACATGTTGAAGCCGGCATAACCAGCTCCTTCCAGCCACCGCGAGAGGGCAAAGCGGTATTTCTTTGCCATGGTTTCCCTGTAAGTGGGCAAATCCCCTGTCCAGAAAGGCCGGTAAAGGTCTATGGCGGTGTGTACCGGGCGCTGAAATGCCGTCCCTTTCTCCTTTACCGGAAAGGCCTCCAGGAAAAACGATTTTTCGATGACTGTCTTGGGCAATACCTGCATATAGGTGTCGCCATAGGTCATGGACCCGGTCTGCAGCGCTTTGGCCGCGTTTTTCATGCCATTGTATCCAATTGGACCGGACAAACCCCGGAGTTCAGTTCTTCCTTTCAGGGTCTTCAATCCAAGGGACCACCACTGATCAGGACGATTGCCCCGGTACACCGGACTGGGAAGGGAGTGCAAGGCTGCCCCGAATCGCTGCCCTTCCTGGCCCCATTCCACACAAGAAAAAGGCATAGGATATCTATGCTCCTCAAACATGGCCTCTTCCCCCAAATTTCCGTGATACCAGGCCACTTGGTCCCTTCCGTTTCGTTCGCCAGAAGGGTTGCCATAATACAAAATACCTGGGAGGAAGGGCTTTGCCATGGCCGATGGTATCTGCCAGCGCACCGACAAAGTCACGCTATCCAACCTTTCGTTACCCTGCCATTCCCAGCGGCGGTGGCACCGTATACGGCCGGATTCTTCCCGGTACATATCACGGATTATCCAATCCCCTTGCGGCAGAGAAATCTTGCCGGTCAAAACGTTCCAATCGGCCAACTGGACTACGGTAGTGGCCTGTGCATGAAGCCAGTAATCGGGAGCTTCGTTTTTCCATTTGATGGCTATGGACCAAAGCCCTTCTTCGGGTGAGGCCAGTATTTCCTGTCCCTGAAATTGGATGGCCGCCCCTTTGCCGTAGGCTCGATCGGGAAATATCAAATCCTGTGCATGGGCACAAAAGGGGAGCCAATTTAGAACGAGTGAAAGGGGAAAAAAGAAGAAGCATTTCAGGGGCAAGGAGCAGCGGGGTGAAAGGGTCATATGGGTGGATTCAGGCAAATGGAATGCTAACTACTGGTCCTGAAAGGTTTTCCAACTATGCCAGTATTCTTGATGGACATTTATCCGCTCCAGATTCCCGACAGCGCCGGAAATGCAACGACCCTTGAGGTCAAACCAGGCTCGTCCATCGGTCAAGGTGTCCCCTTGAATGGTAAAACGTTGGGTCGGGTTTTTCCTGCGAAAGGCGAAAAGGCTTTTACCATCTTCAGCTAACAATACAACGATAGGTTGTCCTCCCACTTGGTCGTGCAGGATGCGCCGTCGTTTAAGATCATTCCAGTCCCAGGCCTTGTTCGCACCTCCCGAGGATATACCGGCAACCCACGATTTTTGCTGCCAGGAAAGCGTATCATACCGAGTGAGCCGGCCATATCTCCGCCCGCCTTCATAGGTTGCCATGGAGTCATAAGAAAGGGTAAAATCCGTATCTGGTTGCATAATCAAAGCCTTCGGATGGAGTTCAAGCCACTTGGCCAGGGTCGTCTGGGTGGATGGCATTTCTTCCAGCCGGCTTCCTTTCCGTTTTCCCGTAACGGCCTCTCCGGTCGCCTGCCGCCACCAACTTTGGGTACTGGCATCCTCAAACATAGCATTGTAGCGATCCATACCCACCAGCCGAAAGACCTCTACACGCCCTTGTACCACTGGGGAGAAAATCCGGCCTGTGCGGCATACCGTGCAATAGGTTACCATGATTGGCTGTCCGCCTACCGAATCGCGAACCTGATGATGGTAACCTAGGAACTGGATGGGATAGGCTTTTGCTTCGCCCTCCAGCTCGACACCTAGCACCAGGCGGCTGCTATCCACCCGATTTTTTTCAGCACCCTGCATAACAAGTTGTCCTGGTGGCAGAAACATGGTTTCGGCGGCCATTTGGGTATGTATACCATAACCTGCTACAACAACAGTGGCTAAGGCGGCCCCTGGTAGGAGCAGCTTAATTCGCGGGCTAATATTAAAGGCGGGTTTCAATCCTAACAGGATAAGGACTAAAAAAACACCCCGGAAAACCATGCGCCAAGTATGCAGAAAATAGGCTATGTCCAAGGAGGCTATTTCCTGGCTACCCGGCATGGGCATGATAAAATAGACATTGGCCAGCTCGAACAGGAGAAGGCATGTTAGTCCCAGATAGTAAAATAAAATGCTCATAGGGGAATCATAAGGTCCAAGTTATTTCATTCACAGGGCAAGCCCATCAAGCAAAGTGTTGGTCAATTTTCCTGCGAAGAAAAGCCACACTTCGCTGTAGTTGATCGAATCCTTCGACACCGTCCTCGATACTAATCCAGCCCTTGAAACCCACCGACCGCAGTTTGGAAAACAGGGCATCGTAATCATTTAGGCCCTTTCCGATTTCGCCATGAGCCAGGCGCCGGGCATAGCCCTCGGAGCCGGATTCTTCCCGGCGCAGATCGTCCAGAGTCCCTGTTTTCAGGTACCGGTCACTGGCGTGCATGGTCACTACCCGATGGGCAATCCGATGGAGTAATTCTTGGGGATCCTCTCCGGCAAGGAAAGCATTACTTGGGTCAAAATTGACGCCAAAGGCGGGATGGTCTATTTGGTCAAGCAGGAGGCAGAAATCATCCATTTTTTGAACAAACTCCGGATAAATCCAGAAATCGTCTTTGTAATGATTCTCGATAATTAGGGTAATGCCGCGCTCCTGGGCATAAGGAAGGCAAGCAAGAATGCATTGGGCGGCGAAACCGATACCCGAATCCCGGGGGAGCTCAGGTCGGCGCTGTCCCGAAAGAACTCGGCAATACCTGGCACCGAGGATCTGGGCCATATCAATCCAGTGCTGCTGCCGGGCTATTTGTTCTTCGCGAAAGGACTTATCCGGATGGGTAAAGTCGGGGGAACAGCACAACATGGGAATGGATAGACCCTGATCTTCCGCCACCTTGCGGCATTGGGCCCAATTTTGGCGATCCTTCATTTCGAGGAAGCCGGCGTACCATTCCAATCCATCTATAGCCAGTTGACCTGCCAGCTCTACCCAGTCGCGTATTTTCATCGAGCCGTCGCGGCACAGTGCCTGCATGTATGCTTTGGGAAAAGCAGCCAGAGAGGGTTTCATGAACTCAGCGTTGTGGCATCTTTGGGAGGATTCCGGCCTGCAAAAGGGTATTGTTCCAGATCCACCACCTGACCGGAAACAGGGCCACATTCGTCGCCTATCCAGAAAACCGCGGCGGCGGCAATTTCCTCGGGGTGAAGCAGTCGTCCTGCCGGTGCAAATACATTCGGCAGGTTACGATACCATTCCGACTCCAGGCCCTGAGCCACTTTTCGTTCTTGTTCCCGCGCTGTTAATACCCATCCAGGGTTGAGTTGGTTAACACGCACGCCGTATTGCCGGTGTAGCGTATCCCCAAGATTCCGCGTAAGGGTCATCAGGGCGCCCTTAGAAACGCTATAGGCCAGAAGGTTTGGTTCACCACTGTAGGCATTGACCGAGCCGATATTCAGAATTGATCCACGGCGTTTTTGCAGGGCATCCAAGGCATGGCGAATTAACAGGTAGGGAGCCAGCGTATTGATTCGCAGCATTTTTTCGAAAAAGGGTAAGTCGGTGGTTTGGATATCTGAGCTAGCTACCCAAGCGGCATTGTTGACCACAGCATCCAGATAACCGAAGTGCTTTAGTGCCTTTTCCACCAGAGTAAGGGCCGTTTTTTCCTCAAGGAGATCTCCCCCACAAAAGCAGGAAGAAGCTGCTCCCAGTTCGTGCACCAATTCCAGGCCTTTTTCTTCTTCTAGGCCATGCAGGACCACTCGGCCCCCTTCAAGGATGCAGCGGCGGGCAATAGCCTTTCCAATGCCCATGGTGCTGCCGGTGACGATGACCACCTTGTTGAGAAGCCGCATATCAGGACGGATTCAAAATACTCTTAACGACAGTTCCCCGATGCATCTGATCAAATGCCTCCTGCCAGTCCTGGAGGGGCCACACGCCCCCGATAATGGGTCGAACCTTCAGGGTTCCGCTGGCCAGCAGGGCTATGACCTTTTCCCAGATAGGCCAGTTGTGGCTAAAACTACCCTTCAGCGTGACATTCTTTTGCACCAGGGGATCCAGGGAAAAGCCGAGTGGCTGGGGTCCCCAACCCACCTTGGTGATTTGCCCATTGGGACGAACCCAGCGGAGGGCCGCTTCGAGGGTACGTGACACTCCGGCTGCATCTACGACGAGATCTGCTCCGAGGCCATCACGGTCCCGGGACCATTCGCCTGCATCGCCGACCAGGGTTTCGCAACCGTACTCTTTTGCAACGCCCAACCGGATTGTGTCTGAGGCTAGTCCAACGACGGCTACTTCCGCACCACAAATCCGGGCCATGGCCGCGCAAAGAATCCCAATGGTGCCTGGACCGATAACCACCACGCGGTCGCCAGGTTTTACGGAACTATTCACCACCACTGCATGGTAAGCCACACAGCAGGGTTCCGTGAGGCAAGCTTCTTCAAAGTGGAGCTGGGGTGGTATGTGGTGCAGGCAACGGGCTGGCACACGTACGAAAAGCGTCATGGCACCATTTACCCCATAACCAAAACCCTTTCTATCGGGATCAAGCTGGTACATACCTGTTCGCGAGAGTGGGCTATGCGGATTGATTACGGCGGCGGTTTCAGAAACTACCCGGTCGCCTTCTTTCCAGTCTTTTACCTTGGAACCAAGGGTTTCGATGGTTCCACCGAATTCATGTCCCAGGACGACCGGATAATTTACTGGCCAGCTATGGTCCCCGGTCCACTGATGGAGGTCACTCCCGCACACACCGACCCTGGCCACCCGGAGAAGCACGTCATCCTCTCCGATTTCGGGTAGGGCCACATCGCGAATGGCTACGGATTCCCGTTGCGGGGAATAATTTACTACACCGGGGTGCATTTGAGACAGCATATTCAGTAGGTTGTGGATGAACCGACGGACACATCACCAAAATCGTGAATTGCCTTGCAGATGCGGGAGAGGGATTCCTCTAAATTTCCATCGGCCGTGCGGAACGCATCGGCATCAATCGTGAGGGGCGCCCCTAGGACAACCAGTGGAGCGCCGTATATCGGACAGCTAATGGCTTGTTCCAGGGAAAGCCCTCCCACAGCCTGTACGGGTACCTGTACGGCCTTTACCACTTCTCTCAATTGATCGAGCGGGTTAGGCATGCGCAGGCCCCGGGCAGCGATACCCCGTCGCTCGTCATACCCTATGTGATGGATGACAAAGCCGCAGCCAAGGTCTTCCAACATCCGTGCTCCCGCGACCATATCTGGGCAACCCAGATTGTCCCCCATTACCCCGACGCCGTAATCCCTTCCCGCCTGAACCACGCATTTAATCGTCTCCTCATGTGCGCGGGCCATTACGACGACATGAGTAGCCCCAGCTTTTGCCATCATTTCTGCCTCCAGCCATCCACCGTCCATGGTCTTTAGGTCAGCCACGATAGGAGTATCTGGAAACGCGGCCCGCAGAGCCCGAACGCCATGGAGACCCTCGGCTAGGAGAAGCGGTGTGCCTGCTTCCAACCAGTCCACTCCAGCCCGCAGTGCCATACTCGCCGTCTCTATGGCCTCTCCGATAGCTGTGAGGTCGAGGGAAATCTGAACGATAGGTTTCATGCAACCCAATATATTCCTTTTCCGGCAAATGATATTGTGGAATTGGTGCTATATTTATCTAGATGAATTTGAGATATATTACCCTTACAGGCACCATGCTATATTGCATCCTTGTTCTCTTTCCTGGCCTCTGCCTGGCTCAGGCCCCCGATGGCTACCGTCTGGTCTGGGCAGACGAATTCCAAGGGCAGGGACTTCCCAATCAGGCTAACTGGAGCTATGACGTGGGTGACGGCTGTCCCCGAATCTGCGGATGGGGCAATCAGGAGTGGCAATATTACACGGGAGTCGATACCGGCAATGCCTATGTGGCTGGGGGCCATCTGCATATTGTAGCCAAACGAGAAGATAAAGGGGGAAAACCCTATACTTCGGCCCGCTTGCTAACCCGGGGTCGCCATGCCTGGCAATACGGGTATTTTGAAGTACGAGCCAAGCCGCCTCCAGGAAGGGGTGCATGGTCAGCTATCTGGCTTCTCCCTGAGGCCAACACCTACGGTGAGTGGCCCGGGAGCGGAGAAATTGACTTGCTTGAACATGTAGGATTTGCTAGAGACTCCCTTTTCGGGACAGTACATACAGAGGCATACAACCATATGCTGGGCACCCAGCAAGGAGGCGGTGTGGGAGGCGTGCAACCCTGGCAGAAATTTCACCTTTACGCTGTAGCATGGACTCCTGAAAAAATGGATTTCTTTTTCGATGGGAAGCTCTATTTCTCTTTTTCCAAGGAAGTGGGAGCTGATAGTCGGAAATGGCCTTTTGACCAACCCTTCCATATCATCATTAATCTGGCCGTAGGTGGAAATCTGGGTGGCCGGATGGGGGTGAACGAACAAGCATTTCCTGCCGCCTTAAAAGTCGATTATGTCCGGGTATACCAGAAGTAGCTTCATTGCTGCCAGTTTGTCCCTCACTTGCCTATTTGTTCTATCAGCTTGCAGCCAACGCGAGGAAGTCCTGGAAGCCCCACAATCCCTCAAGCCCAAGATTTCTTTTGCTCAAGCATCCATCTCTCAGCCTGAGGGGAACAGGGATACAATTTTTCAAATTGAAGTTCGCAGGCAAGGTGAAGTCGGCTCGGTGGTGTCAGTTAACTATCGGGTTTCACCAATAGAAGCAAGCCCTGGTCTGGACTATGTCGCTGATGCCGAGGGAACCTTACGTTTTCAGGCCGGAGAAACAGCGAAGTGGATTTCTGTGCAAATCATAGGTGACACCCTATCTGAGCCAGACGAAAAACTAGCCCTGACGCTTGTTCGATCGTCGGCTTACATCCCCGAGGAACCCGAACAGTGTATCCTCACCTTGCTCAACGACGATTTGCGACCGGTAACGGGGCTGACCATTCCTTTGGCCGGCTATACTACCCCTGATTCCTATCCTGGGTACACTCGAGTTTGGGAGGAAAACTTTGATTCAGGAAAGCTGGATCCAGTTGTTTGGAATTGGGAAATAGGGGATGGTTGCCCTACCTTATGTGGTTGGGGAAACAACGAGCTGCAGTTTTATCGCCAAGATAATGTCCGGTTGCAGGCCGGCTATCTTCTTATTGAGGGTAGAAAGGAATCTGCAGGGGGAAAATCTTTCACTTCATCCCGGCTGACCACCCAGGGCAAAAAATCGTTCCGCTACGGCCGCGTCGATATTCGGGCAGCTGTCCCCACAGGAAGGGGCTATTGGCCGGCACTATGGATGCTCGGTGAAAATCTGCCACAGGTTTCCTGGCCCGCCTGCGGTGAAATAGATATCATGGAGTGCCGAGGGGACCAGGTGGATCGAATAGTCGGAGCAGCGCATTTTGGGTCAACCTTTTCCCAGCACCGCTACAAAACTGGAATAGCAAAAGCTTCCGAGAAAGGAGATTTTGGCAGCCGATTTCACGTCTTTTCGATTCTTTGGGAAGAAAATAGTGTCACCTGGCTCGTGGACGACTTGGTATTTCTCCGCCTCACCCCTGCAGATATGGAAGGTCAACCTTGGCCGTTCAATCAGCCTTTTTTCTTTATTGTCAATCTGGCCATAGGGGGAAATTTCCCAGGAGCACCGGATGCCCAGACCCCTTTTCCCAGCTGGTTCATAGTGGATTACCTCCGGGTTTTTCAAAAAAAATAACCAATTTTTAAATCTTTATAAGAAAAAAGATTGCTACCTTACAAAAAACCTTTACCTATGGATACTATTATCAAATCGGGGAAATTTCTCCTCGCACTGCCACTGGCAGTATTTGGTGTCTTCCACTTCCTTGGTGCAAATGACATGGCTGGTATGGTACCTTCCTACCTTCCAGGTGGCGTTATCTGGGTTTACCTGACAGGGGCAGCACTTGTAGCAGCTTCAGCAGCCATTCTCCTGGATAAAATGGCCAAATTAGCTTGCGTGCTATTGGCTGTTATGCTTGTCGTTTTTGTGCTTACTATCCACCTTCAGGGGGCCATGAGTGGGGACCAATCAGCTACTGCCAGCTTGTTGAAAGACTTGGCTATTGCTGGTGGTGCCCTGATTTATGCCGGCACGCAGAAGGACGCCTAGTTTCCTTTTAAGTTCGGGCTGCCGCTTGATAGGTTTACTTAGCCTGGGGTTAGCTTTTTCGTGTTTAAATCTCAGCGGGCAAGGAATTCCTGACTGGCTTGTTCATCCTATTTCTAAAAAGGCGGAAGTAAGGCTCCAAGAAAGGGTACTTATCCTTGACAATGGATTGCTGCGACGTTCTTTTTACCTGGGTGAAAACCTTGCCTGCTTTGATTTCACGAATAACTCAAATGGCCAACAACTCCTCAGGGCGCTGAAACCCGAGGCCAGGCTTGTTCTCGACGGCGTGGAATACCAGGTTGGTGGTCTCTCGGGCCAAAAAGAACAGGCTTATTTGCTGCCGGAGTGGCTTCCCGGATTGCGAGCTGAAGCCGAGGCATTTTTCTTCAGCCATCACGAGGTTCTCCCATTGAGGCCAAGACTCGAATGGAAACCGGGTACCTGGACAGGCAGGTTTATGTCCTCTGAGGGTAAAGAGCTCATCCTGTACTTTTATGCCAAAGAGCCGAACCTGAAGGGCTTCCAGGTGAAAGTGCACTATGCATTGTACGAGGGCATTCCCCTAGTAGCCAAGTGGCTTACCCTGCGCAACGGGGCGGCACATACGGTTCGTATAGATCGCGTCGTCAACGAAATTCTTGCTCTCGTTGAGGAAGAAAGTGCTGTAGTAGGTTCCACCAGCCAGATGCAAAAACAGCACGGCATCCATTTTGAAACGGATTACGCCTTTAACAATGCAATGCGCTATGACCTTAGCGACCAGACCACGCATTGGAAGGCTGACAGCAGTTATTCCTCCCAGGTCAATTACCATTATCAGACCCCTTGTGTGGTGGAAGTGTATCCTGAATATGGACCAGGCATTGATCTGGCACCTGGGGATTCCCTCATCTCAGTCAGGACCCATGAGTTGCTCATGGATAGCTACGATAGGCAGCGACGGGGTCTGATGATTCGGCGGATGTACCGCACCATAGCGCCTTGGACAACGCAGAATCCTATTTTCATGCACCTGATCAGTAAGCATGACGAAGAGGTAATCCGTGCCATAGATCAGTGTGTCCAGACAGGATATGAGGCTATCATCCTGAGTTTTGGGAGCCACCTAAACATGGAAGACACCTCAGCTGCCAATATTGCCCGATGGAAGAATCTGGCCGACATGGCCCATGCCCGTGGAATTCTTCTCGGTGGCTACGCCCTGTTCAGCAGCCGCCGCATCAGCGATGCGGACGATGTCATCCATCCGGTGACGGGAAAACCCGGCGGTGCTTTTTTTGGTCATGCCCCCTGCTTTGGGAGTGCCTGGGGCTTGGGTTTTCGGGAACGGATCATGTATTTTTTTGAAAAGACCGGCTTCGATATTTGGGAAAACGATGGCCCTTATCCTGGTGATTTATGCGCTTCTACTTCCCATCCTGGACATAGGGATCTTGCCGATTCGCAATGGCGGCAAATGGAAATACAAAAGGGTCTATATCGGTGGATGAATTCGCGAGGTATCTACATCAATGCGCCCGACTGGTATTTCCTAGATGGTACCCACAAGATTGGTCTAGGATACCGAGAGGTAAATTTTTCCCTTCCCAGGGAACAACAACGCATTCTGAACCGTCAAAATATCCACGATGGAACCCTAGAAAAACTTCCTTCGATGGGTTGGGGATTCGTTCCCCTCACCCGCTATCAGGGTGGAGGACCCGAGGCTGTCTTGGAACCCTTAGAGGATCATCTCGAGGACTACGAACAGCTTATGGTCCAGTACTATGGCGCTGGTGTGCAGGCCTGTTACCGGGGTCCTCGGCTTTACGATACGGAAAAAACCCGATTGCGGGTTGCCGGTGTGATTGCCTGGTATAAGCAATACCGTGATATTCTCAATGCCGATATCATGCACCTGCGAAGACCTGACGGAAGGGACTGGGATGGCCTCCTGCATGTCGATCCAGGAGCTGCAAGGAAGGGACTACTTATGTTGTACAATCCGCTGAAAGAAGCAATCCGGCGCACGATTTCCGTTCCACTTTACTACACGGGCCTGACAGAGCGGGCGTTATTCCGGGAAAAGGAGGGTCCTTCGGTTTCTTTGGCCTTGGACCGTCAGTATGCTGTATCGCTGGAGGTAGTTATCCCGGCAGCCAGCTATACGTGGTTTACTATCGAATGATTGCCCAACGGCAACGGGGTTGGATACCTAAAGCCCATTCTTTTTCTTTATGTTTAGAAGATGGAATTCAGCCTAATGCGGACATGGTGGCTCCTAGTTTTGGGGACTTGCCACCTTTTGTTTCCATCCTGCCAGCCGGAGATGCCGGAAGAGGTGCATTTGGCTTTGAAGGAGGTAAGCCAAAATCCGGATTATAATCGGGAGGTACGGCCCATTCTTTCAGACAAGTGTTTTTCCTGTCACGGACCCGACGCCAACCGCCGCCAGGCAGGTTTGCGGCTTGACCGGGCCATCGATGCCTACAGCGAGTTGCCGGAATCACCGGGAAAAGTGGCAATTAAACCGGGAAATCTATATAAAAGTGAGGTTTTCCATCGGATTATCTCCGAAGATTCTCAGTACCGGATGCCGGAGGTGGGCTCTCATCTCAGCCTCTCAGCCCGGGAAAAGGCTGTGTTGATTCGATGGATGGAGAATGGGGCTACCTATCTGGACCACTGGGCTTTTGTTCCCCCATTTAAGGTAAAGCCTCCGGGATTTGCCTGGCCGGGAATGGAAAATCACGCCATTGACCGCTTTGTGCGGCAACGCCTCCGGGACGAGGGATGGCAACTTGCTGCACCTGCAGCCAGAGAGATTTTACTTCGTCGGGTGAGTCTCGACCTAACTGGGCTACCCCCATCCCTTGAAGAACTGGATGCTTTTCTACGGGACCCGAGTCCTGAGGCCTATGAAAAACAGGTGGATCGCTTGCTGGCATCCCCTCATTTTGGTGAAAAGATGGCGGTACACTGGCTCGATGTGGCTCGATTTGCCGATTCCCACGGCTATACCGTAGATAGGCTCCGGGATATGTCTCCATACCGGGATTGGGTCATAAAGGCTTTCAATGACAATATGCCTTACGATCAATTCTGTCGGGAACAACTTGCCGGGGACCTTGATCCCCGGGCTGACCGGGCCAAGCGTATCGCTACGGCATTCAACCGGAATCACCCTCAGAACATGGAGGGGGGTATTATTGAGGAAGAGTTCCAAATGGAGTATGCCGCTGACCGCACCAACACCTTCGGGGAAGCCTTTCTGGGGCTTTCTCTAGGTTGCGCCCGTTGCCATGATCACAAGTTTGACCCTGTCAGCCAACAAGACTACTATCAGGTTTACGCTTTTTTCAACCGAGTCAAGGAGGCGGGTCAGATTTCCTGGAACAGTGCCGTTCCTACGCCAGCCCTGATGTTGCCCACCCGCGAACAAGAAGAGATAATCCAATTTATTCGCGGCCGGATTGACCGGCATATCGGGAGCGGGGATAGCCTTCGGGCTGCCGGAGACGGACGTTTTCGCCATTGGCTGAATACCAATGGCCCCAGTCTCCTAGCCAGGGAAAAGGTACCCCTTGCCGGACTTATGGCACGATATACTTTTGAAGGGAAATCTTTACGCCCACTTGGGGGACCAATGCCGGCTGGCCGCATGAAAACAGAAGCAGGTATGGACGGGGGCAAGCCGGTATTTACCCCTGGAAGCCAGGGTCTCGGCCTGCAGCTGGATGGTGACACTTACCTGGATTTGGGCCCTGCTGGCGTATTCCGGAAAGCGGAACCTTTTACCATAGGTATGGATATCCGCATACCGAAGGAATTCCGGGAGGGAGTTCTATTTCACAAGAGCGAGGCAGAGCGATTGTACAATTTCAGGGGTTTCCACTTGTATTTCCGAGATGGTCAATTGGAAGCTAGCATGGCCCATACTGCCCCCTCAAATGCCATTACCCGGATAGCGAAAGGACCTATTCCCCGTGAAAAATGGCTGCATGTGGCCCTGGTTTATGATGGATCTGGTACGGCAAAAGGCATGAAAATCTATCTCGAGGGAAAACCCATGGAAATGGTAACCACCATGGATCAGCTCACCAAGGATATTCTTTTTGACAGAAATCCTGAACCAGGTCTCCAAATTGGAGCTTGGTGGCGGGGCCTCGGCTTCCGGGATGGCCGGGTGGACAATATTACCATTTACAGCAGAGAACTGTCATCCTTTGAGGTATCCACCTTGGCAGGAAAGGACAATTGGCGCAGCATGGTTACTAACGCACCAGCGGCTTTGTCCCCGGTGCAACAGGCTACGTTGCGCAGGTATTGGGAGAATGCAGTGGATAGGAAGTTGAGGGACCATAAAGACACCTTGACCGCCCTGCGGAATAGATTAGCCGACCAGGTGGAAAAAATTGCGGAGATTATGGTCATGGAGGAATCGCCTTTTCCTCCAAAAACGCATATCCTAGGACGCGGTCATTATGAGAACAAAGGGAAGGAGGTCTTTCCGGCAACACCCGCGGCCATACTTCCCTTCCCGGAGCATTTTCAAAAAAATCGGGATGGCCTGGCCCGATGGCTTTTTCTTCCCGGGAATCCCTTGACTGCCCGAGTGGCAGTGAATCGATTTTGGCAGGTATGCTTTGGCAAAGGCCTAGTGGACACTCCAGGTGATTTTGGCAATCAGGGCGGAATGCCTAGCCATCCGGAACTTTTGGACTGGCTTGCCATCGCATTCCGGGAATCAGGCTGGAATATGAAATGGTTAATCCGAACCATGGTTTTGTCGGCTACCTACCGGCAATCTTCGTGGGTGCCCAAAGCGATTCGGGAAAAGGATCCCGAAAACCGCCTATTGGCCCGAGGCCCATCGGAGCGCCTCAGTGCTGAAATGATTAGGGACAATGGATTATTCGCCAGTGGCTTGTTGAATAAGGCATTGGGTGGAAAGAGTTTCCGGCCCTATCAGCCCAATCGCCTTTGGGAAATCAACAGTGCTGTTTATGAGTCGGATACTGGCAGTACCATGTATCGGCGGAGTTTGTACATCCTTATTAAGCGCTCCGTTCCCCATCCGCTCCTTTCCACTTTTGATGCCGGGAGCCGTAGTTTTTGTGTAGTGCAGCGCCAGAGGACCAATACCCCACTGCAGGCCTTGCTTACGCTAAATGATCCGACCTATGTCGAAATATCCCGGGTTATGGCGCAAAACATGCAGGCTCAGCCCGATGAAAGGCAAGCTATCGCCGAAAGTTTCAGAAGACTCACTGCCCGCAGGCCCAATTCGGCGGAACTTCGACTGCTCATTGGATTGCGCAGGCAACAGGAAAAGGCATTTCGCTCAGATCCTAGAAAGGCCAGGGGTTGGTTACACACGGGTCAGCACCGTTACAGGCCGGGCCTGGATACGGCCCGTCTTGCCGCCCATGCCGTAGTAATAAGTACCATTCTCAACAGCGACGCAGCCCTAACGAAACGCTAGGTAAGATGGATAGACAACATACCACTCCATCAGCCAACTGGTTGAGGGACTCGGAGGAGGCACAGCGGAAAATCAATCGCAGGGATTTTCTTTTCCGTACCGCTTCAGGTTTGGGGGGCTGGGCCTTGGGGCAGCTTATGGCATCCTGTCAAGGAACGGAGCTACCTGCCGCTCATGGTGTCTCTGCTGAGGCAGTTGGCAGCCTCTTGCTCCCTCATTTTATACCCAGGGCTCGGCGGGTGATTTATTTGTGCATGAGCGGTGGTCCATCCCAGTTGGAGACTTTCGACTACAAGCCTGGACTGGAAAAATATTTTGGAAAGAACTTGCCAGACTCTGTTCGCAATGGCCAGCGCCTAACTGGGATGAGTGCCAATCAAAGTGGGCTACCTGTTGCTCCCTCCTTATTCGGATTCAAGCAACATGGTCAGATGGGTACCTGGATTAGTGACCTGCTGCCCTATACGGCGGGTGTGGCCGATGAACTTTGTCTGATTCGGTCCATGCACGCTGAGGCCATCAATCACGATCCCGCATTGACATTCCTCCAGACCGGAAATCAACTGCCGGGTCGACCTTCGATGGGGTCTTGGATAAGTTACGGGTTGGGCAGCGAAAATCGCAATCTCCCCACTTTCATTGTCCTGGTGTCCCGGGACGCTCCCAAAGACCAGCCACTCTATGCCAGATTGTGGGGTAATGGCTTTTTGCCTAGTGAACACCAGGGAGTCCAGTTTCGCTCCGGTCCGGATCCAGTATTGTATTTGCGGGATCCAGAAGGTTATGGTCCGGAAGAGCGCCGGGGTATGCTTCATCATTTGGACCGCCTGAATTCGCTGCAGCAGGAAGCTGTGGGTGATCCCGAAATCTCGGCCCGCATGGCACAGTATGAAATGGCATTTCGGATGCAGACCTCGGTCCCAGAGGTGATGAACCTTTCAGACGAACCAGAGGAGGTATTTGATCTTTACGGGAAGTCCTCCCGAGAGCCGGGAACATATGCCGCCAATTGCATCCTTGCGCGGCGCCTGCTTGAAAAAGACGTGCGGTTCGTTCAACTCTACCATCAGGGATGGGACCATCATGGCTCCCTTCCTGAGCATATGATTTCCCAGTGCCGCGTTGTTGACCAGCCGACTGCTGCCCTTATCCGGGACCTTCGACGTCGGGGATTGCTTGATGATACCTTGGTTATTTGGGGAGGGGAATTTGGACGTACTGTGTATTCTCAAGGTAGGCTAGAGCCCGGGAATTACGGCAGAGATCATCATCCGCGTTGTTTTTCAATGTGGATGGCCGGGGGCGGGGTAAAGGCAGGACTAACCTATGGTCGTACCGACGATTTTAGCTACAATATCGTGGAAGATCCTGTCCATGTCCATGACTTCCAGGCTACCCTTCTGCATTTGCTTGGAATACGGCACGAAGAACTAATCTTTCGATTCCAGGGTCGGCGATTCCGACTTACCGATGTGCACGGAAAGGTGGTAACTAACCTGCTGGCCTGAGGCGAGTGCATTGGAGAAGTGCGGTAAGTCCGGCAAAAAGGATTTATCTTGGAGAGAAAACGCCTACCATGCCTACAAGACGCGAATTTATCCGAAGAAGCACGTTGCTGACCGCCGCCGTACCGGTAGTCCCCTTATTTCATCATCTCCACCGTAAGGCCTTAAGCCCCGAAGAAAGGATTGTGGGCCATGGAGGATTCACCTATCGGGTGGAAAAAAATTGGGCCCGAATCAGTGCCAATTACCATCCCTTGATTAACTGCCATGAGATGGTACAAGATAGTAAGGGGAGACTAATCATGCTTGGAGACCATACCCAGAACAATATTCTCCTGTTCGACAAATCCGGGAATCTCTTAGACACCTGGGGTCATGCCTTTCCGGGGGGTCACGGCCTGACCCTGAGCAAGGAAGGAAGTGAGGATTTCTTGTTTATTGTCGATTGTGGCTTTTATCAGGATAAATACGGCAAGGGCCAAAGCCAGGCTGGACAGGTGGTGAAGACCGATTTGACAGGCAAGTTAATCTACACCTTAGGCCATCCGCGGACTTTAGGTATCTATAAGGAAAACGAAAGATACCAGCCAACAGAAACGGCAGTGGCACCCAATGGAGATTTGTATGTGGCAGACGGCTATGGTTCCGATTATATCCTACAGTTCAATCCCCAAGGCCAATACATTCGACATTTTGGAGGAAGGAACAATGCCAATCCGGAGCACAATCTCGTCAATGCTCATGGGGTAGTCGTCGATACTCGGGATCCAGCCCAACCGGTACTTATCTGTACCTCCCGGGAGGAAAACTGCTTTAAGGTCTTTTCCCTGGACGGAAAGTTCCTGCGGCGTATTGACTTGCCAGGCCTATATGTCTGCCGCCCCGTCATTCATGGACAGCAGTTATACGCTGGCGTATGTTGGTCGAAAGATGAAAAGGGAAATCGCCTTCCCAACTCAGGATTTGTATGCATTCTGGACCGGGAGAACAAGGTAATTTCCAATCCGGGCGGCACCGAACCGCTTTACCGGGATGGCAAGCTGCAGGAACCCAGGGCCTTGGCGGACCGCGTTTTTCATCACGGTCACGACGTTTGTGTAGATCAGGATGAAAACCTTTATGTCTGCCAGTGGAATGCAAATCAAACCCCACCGGTGAAGTTGACACGGGTTTGATACCCAATTTGGGAAAGCCATGTTTCATAGGGAAAAATTTGCGATTGACTGAAAAAAAGGGTTTATTGACAAGTAGTTGTTAAAAATTCTTTATCATTACCATATCCTAAAACAATAAAAATTTGCAAAATGATGAAAACAGGTATGCTACCGCATAATGGTAGGAGGAAACCAGAATGGCTTACGCTGGTTCTAGTTATCTTGGCATTTCAATGTACCTTTTTATCCACAAAAGCATGGGCAAAAGCTGATAGATTTGCTATTGCCACCGGTCTTAGTGTGGAAGAAAAACTTACTGGTGAGGTAGTGGACGGATCAGGCTTACCGGTCATTGGGGCAACAGTGCAGCTTAAGGGTACAAGTCTAGGAACCGCCACAGATGAAAACGGCAAGTTCAGCCTTACTGTTCCTGACCTCAAGGGAACCCTGATTATTTCCTACATAGGGTTTACCAGTCAGGAAGTATCCATCGGGGGACGAAGTATCGTGAAAATCATTTTGCTTGAAGATGCCGAACTCCTGAGTGAGGTGGTGGTTATCGGCTACGGGGAAGTAAAGAAAAGTGATTTGACTGGCGCGGTGGCTTCCATAAAGGCCACCCAGTTGGAAAACGAGAATCCCAGAACCATCCAGGATATGCTGCGCGGAAATGCCGCCGGTCTGGATGTGACCCTCAATTCATCGGCAAAGGGAGGCGGGGACTTTCTCATTAGAGGCCGGGCATCGCTGAACGCCTCCAATGCGCCACTTATAGTAGTCGACGGGGTCATTTATCCTGGACAGTTGAGTGATATCAATCCCAATGATATTGCCTCAGTGGATATCCTGAAAGATGCCAGTTCGGCTGCGGTATTCGGAGCAAGGTCTGCCAACGGGGTTATTCTACTCACCACCAAGAAAGGTAAGTCTGAGAAACCGCTGATTACCCTTAACGTCAATTTTGGAAAAAATAATATTGGCAAAAGCCTGAGGCTGCTCTCTCCGGATGAATTTATCGCCTGGCGAAGCGATGTACTTTGGAGTATGGTGGGCCACGACCCCGCCCGGGAATTCCAATTTACGAATCCAACGCAATTACCCTCAAGTATCACCCTGCCCCAATGGATTGCCTTGGGTGGTGGAGCTGGTGATCCAACCGATATCTGGCTGAACCGGTTGCGCCTCTTCCCGATAGAAATCGCGAACTACAAAGCCGGAAAATCGATAGACTGGGAAAGGGAACTTTACAATTTCAACTCCTTGCAGCAAGACCATACAGCAAGCATTACCGGAAGCACAGAAAGCACCAAATACTACATGTCTTTGGGATTTCTAGACAATCAGGGCCTCACCAAAGGGGATTATTTCAGCACCATTCGAGCCCGCATGAACCTGGAGACCAAGGTGGCGAGTTACCTGACCTTTGGTATGAATCTTCAGTTTGCGGATCGGGATGAAGGCGCCATCCCCATAAATTTGGGGAATATGATTAGGACTACTCCTTTTGGTCAGATTTATGCTGATGATGGGGTGACCCTTCGACAGAGTACAAACGACGACGTGGGTAACAATTCCAACCCCTACCTTGACCAGCGGCACAATGAACGCTTAAGGAAATTCACCAATATGTTTGGTTCCATTTTTGTCAAAGGTGACTTGGGTTATGGATTTTCTTACCAGATTAACTACACGCCCAGATTTGAATTCTATAAGTACTACAATCATACTTTTTCTAACCGACCGGGTCTGACGAGCCGCAATGGCATCACTTACAGGGAAAATGAGGAAACTTACCAGTGGCAGCTCGATAATCTCCTCAAGTGGAACAAATCCTTTGGCAAACACAATGTGGACCTTACGTTCCTTGTCAACGCAGAGAAATATCAGATATGGAACTCGGTCATCAATGCCGAGAATTATTCTCCAAACGACAACCTCAGTTTTCACAACGTGGCTGCTGCCACCCTTTATCCTGGCATTTCTACCAACGATCAGGTCCAGACTGGGGACGCCCTTATGGGAAGGCTGAATTACAACTACGATTCCAGGTATTACCTTACAGCAACGCTTCGCCGCGACGGCTTCTCCGCTTTTGGCCAGGGCAATCCCCGGGCATATTTCCCCTCTTTAGCCTTAGGTTGGGTGTTATCGGAGGAGAAATTCCTATCGGGAATATCTGAATTTTTGGATTACGGCAAGTTGCGTGTTTCTTATGGCGAAAATGGCAACCGGGAAATTGGCCGCTATGCTGCTTTGGCAAGGCTGACTTCCGGTGTCTATTCCTACACCACCCCAACAGGAACCACCTTCAATAGGGGTGCCGTGCGTACTTCGAATATGAGTAATCCCTCCCTTCGCTGGGAACGCAACAGTAGTATCAATATAGGCTTTGATTTTGGGATTAAAGGAAGCACCATTACTGGTTCGCTCGACTATTACGAGCGAAATACCAAGGACCTTCTCATGAACCGCTCGCTTCCCAATATCACCGGATTCGGGAGTGTTGTAGCCAATCTCGGTCAGGTGGCCAATAACGGGGTAGAACTCACACTGAATACTGAAAATTACCGGTCAGAGAAGTTTACTTGGCGCACCAATTTCACAGCATGGACCAATCAGAACAGGATTGTTAGGCTCTATGGCGCAGTCCCTGTAACGGATGCCAATGGCAACACCACCCTGGTTGATCAGGATGATCAAGCCAATGGCTGGTTCATCGGTAAACCTATCAATCAAATTTGGGATTACAAAGTATTGGGCGTTTGGCAGATAGCCGAAAAGGACCTTGCCAAGACCTACGGTTTCACTCCTGGAGACTTCAAACTTGAGGACTTAAATGGTGATGGCAAATACACCATTGAAGACAGACAATTCCTAGGGAACCAAAATCCTTGGCTTTCCTTCAACATCCGCAATGAGTTCCGGATTTTAAAGAACATCGATTTTTCTTTTGCCCTATATGCACGCTTGGGGCAATTTACCCAATACAATGAGGCGAAGAACGTTGACCTCTTTTACGACCGCTCCCAGTTCTACAAGCGGCCTTATTGGACGCCAACGAATCCCATCAACGACTACGCCAAGATGATGTCGGCCGCGGGGGGTGCAGTGGCCTATAACGTATGGCGCAATTCCTCTTTTATCAGGTTAAACAACATCAGCTTGTCCTATAGCTTGCCGGAATCCGTCCTACGAAGACTTAAGTTTTCGTCCCTCAAATTGTACATTAACCAGCAAAATGCTGCTGTATTTACAGACTGGGATTATTTCGACCCGGAGAATAAGGGCCTTACCCCATCCACCACAACGCTGGGATTGAATGTCACCTTCTGAGCAACATATTTCCCTGTAAACCAAATCAGCATAACATCATGAAAAATATAACATTATCTTTCTTTTGCCGGACAGTAGGGGCCCTGACGCTGTTGCTGCTTTCTGGCTGTAAGGAAAGCTGGCTCGAACCGCAGCCTCTTTCCTTTTATACACCGGAAAACACCTTGACCACAGAGTCCGGGTTCAATTCTGCACTTGCCTCTTGTGCAAGTAACATACGGGATGAATTCTACGGCGATGGATCGCCCATCATCACCGAATGTATTTTCTCGGAGGTTGCCATCGAAGGCACCACAGATAAATTTGGTCCGGCTGTCAACCTAAATGTCTTGATTACTCCCGACGCTAATCTAAACAGCGCTGATTTTAACCGTATAGGCTGGTATTGGGAAAGGGGCTGGTTGGGAATCCGCTTGGCCAATACCATTATTGACCGTCTTCCTGAAGCCAAAGAGGTAAAGGATGCTGTCAAAGAGGTTATCCTTGGCAAGGCCTATTTTTACCGGGCCTATCATTATTACCGACTAGTTCATCAATTTGGTGATATTCCCACCTCCTTCAAGGAGTTAAAAGAACCCAAACTGGACTTTCAAACGGTGAAGCGGGAGGTTATTCTCCAGAAAATCAAGTCAGACCTTGAATTTGCTATGAAATCCGTGCCCCTCGTTGCGAACAAAGGCGATGTGAACCGCGGTGCCGTCGGACACCTGCTTACCAAGGTCAATCTCGCCCTAGGCTTATATGATGATGCGATTGCCAGTGCCGACGCCGTCATCAACGCCGGGACGTTCAAGCTGATGACCAGCCGCTTTGGAGCCGATGCTGGCAATCCTGCACGCAATGTCATCTGGGATCTGCATCGCCCGGTAAACAAATTCCTTCCTGCCAACACGGAGGTTCTCTTTTCATCTGTAGACCGCTTTGGATTGCCAAGTGCCACGACAACAGGTACCACCTCTATGCGTCAGGCAGTTCCCTTTTTCACCAGTCCAAATATCCTCACACCTGATGGTAAGCAGGGAATGAATCCAAATCAGGTGGAAATCGACCTTAGTACCCGATTTGGCCGGGGTATTGGTCGCTGCCGGGCAACGCCTTACAGCACTGTTCATATTTGGGACGATGATAACGACTTGCGCCACGATGTGAAATCGGGCAACTGGATGAATATGGAGAACCTGGTGTACAACAATCCTACGATTAAAACGACTTCTCCTTGGTATGGAAAACCCCTTCAATTGCGTGACGCATCCGGAAAACTCCTTATTGCTAGCCTGGATACCATTCGGAACTGGTACAGTTGGCCGCACTATAAACTTTATGTAGAGGATGCCATACGGATTCCCTACCAGGGTGGTAATTCCGATTGGTACATATTCCGCTTGGCAGAAACGTATCTGTTGCGGGCAGAAGCTCATCTCTTTAAGGGCAATGCCGCCGCAGCCACTGCCGATGTCAATGTGGTCCGGGTGCGGGCTGGATGCAAACCTTACTCAAGCAATGTAGATATTGGTATTATTCTGGACGAACGGGCAAGGGAATTGTACTTTGAAGAACCCCGGAAAACGGAACTTACCCGGATTGCCTATCAGATGGCTAAGTCCGGCCGCTCATACAATGGGAAGACCTATACAACGTCAAATTTTTCTTCGACGAATTTCTTTTATGACCGGATCATGGATAAAAATGTGTTCTACAAGACGAACATTAAAAATATCCGAGGAGATGCTTATACCATCAGTCCGTATCATGTACTCTGGCCAATTCCCCGTGCTGCTATCCTAGCCAATAGCCTCAATCAGATTAATCAGAATATTGGCTACACAGGAAGTGAAAAGAACAAACCCGCACTGGACAAAATACCAGACTGACACCTTATGAAAAGAAGAGCATTCATCGGCAGTACCCTTATGGGGACTGCCGGTGCCCTCGTCGTTCCCACCATAGTACCTGCACATATTCTGGGTCGTCGAGCCCCTAGCAATATCATCCAGATAGGCCAGATTGGTTGTGGTCGGATTGCCCGGGATCACGACCTTCCGGGTACCATGCAGCATGAGGTAGCCCGGGTCGTAGCGGTTTGCGATGTGGACAAAAACCGCCTTGCTGATGGTAAGGCGCTTGTTGAGGCTTATTACGCGAAAAAGACAGGGAATGCTTCCTATTTGGAAGCGCGTATGTATGATGACTATCGCGAGATGCTCCTGAATAAGGATATCGACGCGGTAATTATAAGTACCCCTGATCATTGGCATTCCCAACCAGCCTTGGAGGCAGCCTTGGCCGGCAAAGACGTTTACCTGCAGAAACCAACCTCGCTCACCCTGACGGAAGGAAGGCTGCTCAGCGATGTGGTCCGGAAGAAAGGCATCATCCTTCAGGTGGGTACCCAACAGCGCTCCTCGCCCCAGTTCCGAATTGCTGCGGAGTTGGTCCGAAATGGTCGAATTGGTAAGTTGCATACGGTAAAGATCGGCTTACCGGGTGATCCATCTGGTCCTCCCGCCCCACCTATGCCTGTTCCTGCAGGCCTTAATTACGACATGTGGCTCGGGTCCACACCTGAAGTTCCTTACACCGAAATCGGTGTGCATCCCCAGAAGGGATATGATCGTCCGGGATGGCTACGCTTAGAACAATTCGGGGCGGGTATGATTTCCGGTTGGGGTCAACATCACTTCGATTCAGCAGCCTGGGGAATGGATACGGAGTACACTGGTCCAGAAGCTGTTTTCGCAGTTGCTGATTTTCCTCGCTCTGGTCTCTGGAATGTCCACGGGGACTTTATGGTAAAAGCGGAATACGCCAATGGCATCACTATGCTCACCAGCGGTGGATACCCCAATGGTATCCGCTATGAGGGTACCGAAGGCTGGATATTCGTTTCCCGGGGCAACTATGTGGCCTCAGCCAGTGATCCGGTAACCGCATCCCGCAACAGCAAGGCGCTAGATGCAAGTAATCCCGCCATATTGGGATCTGTTATTGGAGAGAAAGAAATACACCTCTACCGGAGCGAAGAACAACATGGTAATTGGTTATCCTGTATAAAAACCCGGAAAGAGCCGATTTCTCCGGTGGAAATAGGGCATCGTGCATGCTCTGTCTGCCTTATCAGCCACATTGCCATGAAGCTTCCCCGGAGGCTTCGCTGGGATCCACTCCGGGAAAGATTTATCGACGATGACGAGGCCAATGCGATGCTCAGCAGGCCCCAGCGCAGACCCTATGGTACCGGGTATGTGAAATTATCCTGAGTACCCGTCATGGCAAATTCCACCTCAAAACGGCGGATTTTTCTCAGGGAGACCGCGGCTGCTGCTGGCTTGCTCATGTTGCCCTCGCTATCCAGAGGAATCACAGCATCTGAAAGGGTTAAACCCCTTCATCCTGTTCCAAAACAAGGACCTCCCCTTCGCTTTGCTGTCGTTGGCATGAATCATGGCCATATATACGGGCAAACAGATGCCATTATTCGCGGCGGAGGACAGTTGGTTTCCTGCTATGCTCAGGAAAAAGACCTTTTGGATGCTTTTACCCGCAGGCATCCATCCGTTAAGATAGCCTCAGGGGAACAGGAAATTCTTGAAGACCCTAGTATTCAGTTGGTCCTCAGTTCCATAATTCCAGCCGAAAGGGCTCCTCTGGGGATCCGGGTCATGGAGCATGGCAAAGATTACATGGCAGATAAACCTGGAATAACCTCGCTCGCGCAGCTGACCCAGGTAAAGAAGGTCCGCAAAGCGACAGGCAGAATTTACTCCATCATGTACGGCGAGCGCTTCGAGAATGGTGCCACAGTGAAGGCTGGAGAACTTGTTAGGGCAGGTGCTATTGGAAAGGTCATCCAAACCATCGGACTAGGTCCCCACCGGATGAACGTGCGGTCCCGCCCGCCCTGGTTTTTCGACAAGCAGTACTATGGGGGTATCCTTTGCGATATCGCTTCCCATCAATTTGACCAATTTCTTTTTTTTACATCTTCCACACAGGCCCAGATTGTCGCTTCCCAGGTTGGGAATACCCACTTTTCCCAATACCCCCAGTTTGAGGATTTTGGCGATGTGATGGCTCGAGGTAATCATGGTATGGGCTATATCCGGGTGGATTGGTTCACTCCCGACGGATTGAAATCCTGGGGCGATGGGCGCTTGACCATTCTGGGAACAGATGGTTTCATCGAGTTACGCAAAAATATTGATCCCGGGGGACGGCCCGGCGGGAATCACCTCTTCCTTACGGATAGAAAGGAGACACGGCATTTCGATTGCCAGGATCAGGACCTTCCCTATGGGCGGCAATTGGTCCGGGATATCTTCGACCGAACGGAAACGGCTATGACCCAAGACCATTGTTTTCTGGCCACTGAACTGGCCCTTAAGGCTCAGAGGTTGGCGCAAAAGGTTTCGTTGTGAAAAGGAGTGGACGGCTTTTTCTTTTGGCAGGTAGCTGGGTGGGTTTGGTTTCCTCCGGCTTTTCCCAATTGAAGGTGACGGCAGTACCCCATCGGGATCGGGTGGATATCCTTATTGATAAGAACCTGTTCACCTCGTATCATTTTTCCCAAGAGGAGAAATATCCTTTTTTCTTTCCTGTGAACGGCCCCTCCCAGGCCGGGGTTACCTCCATGCGCAATGGCAATTATCCTCACCATAGTTCCTTGTTCTTCGGTTGCGATAAAGTCAATGGCGGCAATTTCTGGCAGGAAGGGCTGGACAGAGGGCAGATTCTTTCTTTCCGCACCGATTTGATACCTTCAGGAGAGTATCAGGTAATGCTTGAAAACGAGTGTATTTGGCGCAGACCAGGAGCGGGTCCCCCCATTCGGGATATCCGTCGTATTCAAATCACCGCGCCAGCGTCTGACCGTTTTCTCATCGATTTTAACATCACCCTCGAGATGCTCGAAGACGTGGTTATTGAACGCACCAATCATTCTCTATTTAGTGCTCGCATGGATCCCGATCTCTCCGTAACTTTTGGCGGCAGCCTGGTCAATGCCGAAGGGGCATCTGGAGAGAAAGCGACTTTCGGCTTACGTTCCCCATGGATGGACTTTTCCGGGCCTCGCGGCAAACAAACGGAAGGATTAGCCATTTTGCAGCATCCTTCCAATGTGGGATTCCCAGCGCCCTGGTTCACCAGGGACTACGGCTTCTTTTCACCCACCCCCATGTACTGGCCGGCTGACGAAACCAGGGGAACCATTTTCCGAAAGGGAGACCGCCTAGTTCTCCGATATCGGGTAGTGGTGCATGGCGGCGATGCCAAGGTAGCAGGAATCGCCCGTCTTTTTGAGGAATATGCCCGGGAATAAACACTCTTTTTGACCCCTAACTTTTGATTTTAACCCCGATGGCAGTATACCCCGGTCATGGCATCAAAATGCTCAGCGATTGCTGATTCCGGGCGATGCGTTCTAGGTCGGAAGTATCTTTCCAGATATACCGGAGCAATAGGGTTCCCGTCAGGGTGGGAGATGCTACCCCGAAGGTTCCGGAACTGGATTCCTCACCCTTTGGGTACAAGGTAATTGCCAGTTTTCCGTCTGGAAACTCCGCTTGGTCGATGACCCGGTAGTTGGAAGTATTGGCCTGATAGAAAGCCACGGAAAAATAGGGGGTACCCTTGGGTACTTCGCCAAGGATGGTAATTGGTCCGCGGCGCAAGTCGTAAAAAGCTATCGAATAAAGGAAATCTGGATTCGGAAGGACCACCTGACGTGTTCGATGATTTGGTTTCTTGGAGTGGACGAACTGATTAGGATTGGGATTTATCTTGCGTTCAGTCCCCCATTGAATGACATGAGGATAGGAGGTGTAAAATCCAAAGAATCCCAAGGTGAAAAAGGAAATCAGCAGAACGACCTTCATAGCGGGGTGATTTTAGGCAAGAGCCTTTCAGCAAGTCGGGTCCGGGCAGGTTTGTACATCCTGAAGCACAAAACAATTGGACCTTTTGGTGGAGCTGGTAGCCAGGGCTCAGCGCTGGGCTGGCTATCGATGACAAAGGCATATGTCTCTCCTTTTCTCACCCCCAGTTTATGACCATTAAAGTGGTATTCCCCTTTGCTATTTTCCGTAAGGAACAGGGTTTCATCATAAAGGGTAATACTCCAAAAGGCACAGTCCGGCGCGATACCACGTACCTGATAGCGTTTGCCTGCTTCCAGCAAAATGCCCCTGCTGTCCCGCTGGGTAATGAAATACCATACTTCGGTTTTCGGTAATCCGTATAATCCTACCCTGGCGACCAAAGCCCGCGAAAAAATGGATTCCCCCCGAGTCCCGATATCGGAATTGGTTAGCCAATGGGAATGGCCAACCGGGGCTTTCACCTGGCTTGTTAAGACCAAGGAAAAAAATCCTGCACCAATACCCCCAAAGAAGAGGAGAAAGGCGGGGAGCCAGAACTTTCTCATGGGATAATTGGTTTCATGCTACAATATATAGCAGTACTCCGGTAATTTTTTTCATGAGCCAGATTAAGGACAGTCTTTGTATCATAACCGGTGGCGGATCCGGTATCGGCAGGGCCTTGGCTACTGCATTCCAGGAACGTGGCGCAAAGGTCATCATAGGGGACATTGTAGCCGAGGAAATGGAGGAAACTCGGCGATTAGCGGGTGAAAAGGTTCAGGCTTTTGCCCTTGATGTCACTGATCCCCTCGCCATTTCAAGCTTTCGAGACAAGGTCTTGGATACTTATCCACAGGACCGAATCATTCTTATTAACAATGCTGGAGTGAATCTTGCTTCGGGCTATTTTTCGGAAACCCCGCTGGACGACTTCGACTGGTTGATGCAGGTAAATCTCTGGGGAGTCGTTCGCATGACCCAGGCTTTTCTGCCCCATATGCTGAAACAGCAAGCCGGTCATATCGTCAACGTGTCCAGCATGCTGGGATATGCTGCGACGGCACGATCCGCTGCCTATTGTACAGCCAAATTCGCCGTAAAAGGATTTTCTGATGTCCTAAAATCGGAGCTCATGGGCTCAGGCATAGGAGTTAGTTCAGTACATCCAGGAGGCGTGCGTACCAATATTATCCGGAAATCCAGAGTTTCCGATCACCTGGATGCAAAGAAAACCTGGAATCTTCTTCATAAGATTGAAGAAAGATCACTGACCATGCCTGCCAGTCGGGCAGCTGAAATTATAATTAGAGGCATCGAAAAAAATCGTTCGCGCATCCTGGTTGGCAAGGATGCCGTGGCAACGGATTGGCTGGTGCGCATTTTCCCCGATAACTATCACCGCCTGCTGGAGGGATTACTAAAAAAAATGTGAGCGATGGGACTTATGATTTATGGTGCCAATGGGTACACCGGCCGCATCATGGTGGCAGATTCCGCCGCTTTTGGCTTGAAACCCATGGTGGCGGGTCGTTCTCCGGAGTCCGTCCGGGAATTAGCATCCAACTATGGTCTGGATTATCGGATTTTCGATTTGGATAAGCCTGAGCGAGTAGATGAAGCCCTTCGGGGTATTACCGTGGTCCTTCACTGTGCCGGGCCCTTTCGGTTCACTGGCCGGCAAATGATGGAAGCCTGCCTAAGGAATAACATCCACTACCTGGACATTACTGGAGAAATAAGCGTCTTTGAGCTTGGAGCTAGTTTGGATGGGCAGGCCCGGGAAAAGGGTATTTTGTTGATGCCGGGCGTCGGATTTGATGTAGTTCCCACAGATTGCCTCGCAGCTTTCCTCAAAAAACAACTGCCTGGAGCCAACTCATTAAAGCTGGCTTTTGCCGGTCTTGGAGGCAGCATGTCCAGGGGAACCACCCTGACTATGGTGGAAGGCATGGGGGAGGGAGGAATGGTCCGTAGGAATGGAAAACTGGAAAAGGTTCCACTTGGATTCAAAACCATGGCATTGAGCCATCGGGGTAAATCCCTTTTCTTCATGACGATTCCCTGGGGCGATGTGTCTACGGCTTTTCATACCACAGGAATTCCCAATATTGAGACTTACACTACGGTATCCAAAAAGCGGTTTTCTCAGCTTGGCTGGATGAATGCCTTCTCCTGGATATTACGCTTTGATTTCGTCAAAGAATTTGCACGTAAAAAGGTAAGACAGGGACCCGCCGGACCAAGCGACGAAAAGCGGCTAAATTCGGATACCTACATCTGGGGTGAAGTCCGCGATGATCAGGGCTGCTCAGTCAAAGCAGCCTACGTTACACCCAACGGGTATACCGTCACTTCACATACCGCCCTGCTGATTGCAAGCAAAGTGCTTGCTGGCACCTTCAAAGCCGGATTCCATACCCCTGCTGGTCTCTATGGGGAAAACCTAGTGCAGGAAATTGCCGGGGTTAGTCCTTTCGAGCGGCTGGATTAGCCTGTTGCCGGAAATAGCGCCAAGTCGTCATATTGGGGCGCTCGTAGGTTGAGGGCGGGGCAGCATATTCGGGTTTGTTTTGGAGAATAAACTCCCTAAAATCCGCGGGAATGGTTTCTAAACCGCCACTGGTTTTATTGCCTCGGCATTGGTACACCAGGTAACCCTGCCTGCTACCCATGCGCATCCAGGGAAGAAAATCGGAAATTCGGGTCCAGCCCACCTCACTGTAAATATTCTTCGTGGACGGATCAATCAATTCCTTTTCGTCCATGAAAAACTGGAATAATTCACCCGCTTGGTATTGATCTGACCGGCTGTTTTCCGGAAATTCTTTCACAGGTAGAGGAGAAGGATACATCAGCCAGATGTCGGAAAACATGCTTATTCGCCCCTTCCCCAGCCTAGCGTATGGGACGCCCCAGGTTCCTCCTCTTCCTTGCAGGGAATAGGTCTGGTTTACCGGATCGTTCCAAATCGGAACGACAGCAACGGAATCGCGGATGATTGGATTGAACCATCGCGTTAGAATCTTCCCTGTAGTCAAATCCCTATAAACCCCCGTTTCCCGGGTAAGCATGTGGTAATCGCTGCCGTCCTGCTTGATGATGGCGATGTTCATAGCTTCAATGTCGAATAGGGCTTCCGTGCGCTGACCATCGATAAAGGCATATATCTTTCCTGTCCAATGGTAAATGGTCACCTCATTGGTGTCCAGCGACGCCCGCATTTTGATGAAAGCCAGACGATTGTCGGCTGGATTATCCAAATTCAGAGGGCTGGTCCGACCATTAGTCTGTTGGGCTTGGCCAATGAGGATGGCTATGAATAACAGTACGGAGGTGAGGATAAAATGTTTCACGATTTAATCAGTTTTGGGTAAATACAAATTGCAGTTTTTTCTCAGGCAAATGCCTGGTCCCGGATTTCTGGATAATCTGCCAGGTGATGCCCGCCGAATCTTTTAGCAGGAATGATTTTTCCTGCCATTCATTTTCGGTAATTGCCGAAACGCTTAGGCCTGGATACCTTTCAGCTGCTGACCGTATTGTGGCAATGTCCGGAGCATAGAGGCTGTGGAGCGTGATTCCCAGCTGTCCAGGTTGCTGAAAAGCTGAGCGATCGGGTTTCGGCGCAAGGGGAACGAAGAACTTGAGTTTGCCACAGATGTTATTGGGTGAAACGAATCCCTGGTAAAGATGGGTATATCCGTCGCGCATCATAAACACCCGCTGGGGACCCTTTTGCCAATCTCCGTTTACAGCAGGAGCACCTTCAGACTGAAAGCCTAGAACCTCACTTACGTATTGAACAGCCTGTAAATCCTTTCCCGGCAGGATGAAGTCGTGGTGGGTGAACTCACTGGTCCGCAGCGGGGCATCCGGATTTATGGTGCCGTAACCAGGGATTTCATAGCCATACCGCTGAAAGAAAACATGATTAAAGTAAGCTCCATACACGGCATTTTCCCGGACTAATACCGGGCGATTTATGAAATTTTTTTCACCCGAATTCAATCCGAACAAATCGTCCGTGATTGGTAAAGTGGGCAGCCAGGGCTGCTTTCGCTCCCGCAGAAAGGCATACACATCGTAGATACGCATAATGTCGGCCGTTTTCATAACGGCCATGCGGGATCCAATCGTTTCTGGTTCAGTATACCCCACACCGGGGCCTGTGGCCTTTTCCCATTTCCAGAGGCGCAACAGTCCATGGCTGTCAATGTTTCCATTCTGAAGGCGGTATGAGATTAGGGCCGAAGGAACGCCGTATAAAGCCTGAGCCTGTGCGGCGGTCAGGCGCACACTATCCACTACAGTGAATCCGTATTGTTTCCAATACTGAAAAGCATAGGCTACATCGTCCACAGCTTGTACCACCTCATACAACCCGGAAATACCAGTCTGGGGAAGGTTCTGAGCTGGGCACTGCATGGTTCCAATGAACAGGAATAGGATTAAATACTTATGCATGGGTTAACTTTTTTTCCAATCGCCGATGCCATAAGGATCCGGTAAAGCTCCGGAAACATGTTCCTGGGCAATCTTGAAACCATCTGGAGTTAAGGCGAGCACGAAACTTCCCCTAAAGATCTGTTCGAAGGACTTATCGCCGATGCTTCCACACAATTGCATCACGCCGGCCAGTGAGGCCGAATCGGTAAAAGTACAAAGGAAAGGTCCCTCCAACCAAGTGATACTTTGCAGACTGATCCGGCTATCGCAGAAATCGCGCCACCCCTGAGCTATCCGGGAAAATCCCTTTGTTGCCAAGCGGGGCCCTTCCAAGATGACATAGGTTTCTTCCGAGTCGAGATAGGCACTGGTGATATCCTCCAGCCGTTTGTCTACGATAGCCTGATAGAACGCGACGATGAATTCCTTGGGTTGCATAATCTACATCGCATTGATATCGTCGGCAATCTGATGCATGTCCCGGTTGTTCTCCGGTTCGGCAACAGCCTGTATCTCCTGTTGTACGATGCGCAGAATACGGGCTGCATAGCGGGCATGCCACCCCTGGCGCTCTGCAGCTTGAGCCTCGGTAGGTACGAATGCCTCCATGTCGGCTCGCGACAGTAAGCCCTGGCGCTCCAGAAGTCGCTCCAGGGTATCAAGTCTCTCGCGAACGACGGCCAATTCTGTCGCTACGGCCATGGTAATGTTCATGACCCGCTCTACGGACGGATCCTCGAGAAAATAGGGTCTTCCGCCTTTCGATTTGTCCCCGGCCATCAGGACATCGTCGATTCCCTGGGTGTCAAAATCCGGGGCCTTCAACTGTCCTCCGGCGTGGGATGAAGAAAGTTCGTCGCTCATGATTATTGTTTTTTCCAACCTCCAAAGACATTCCAGACAGGGGTGCGGCCAAAATCTTCTGCCACCTTTCGGTCTTGCTTCACAGGGTCTAGGTCGTTGACGGCCCGCACCCCTACCTGCATGAATTGGGCATTGGGAACCCCAGCTTCGGCCATTAGGGATTCCGGTTGTAAATCGTGCATATGACCCCAATAGGGCTCGGCATTGTAGTAGGCGTCCCAGTCGCGCATGAACTGTTCGTAGCAGCTCATTTCCGGCGTGTATTGGGGCTGTTCGATGTGCAGGTTCAGGCCACCCTCTGCTGTAACCCGTCCGATTTCCTTGAATATGCGGTGAATAGCTTTTCCCCCCGTTTCATGAAGGAACATGGTTGTCTGCACCCAGTCGAAAGATCCCGAAGCAAATGCGGATAAATCTTCGGCGTCGGCCTGGACAAAGGTGACATTGTGCACACCTAAGTCCTCTGCCCGAGCGGCACCATAGCGAAGCATCGGTTCTCCCGCGTCAATGGCAATAACCTCAGCTTCTGGATACATTGCTGCGATAGGCAGGGTATTATGCCCCAGACCACAACCTATGTCCAGTATCCGGGAAGGCTTAAAATCGGGATAGGTTTCCTTTACCCAGGCTGCAATGGCCTTACCACCCCCGTCGGTTAGGGTGCCCAGCATGCCGGCAGTGGTTACAAAAATCCCGCTGTCGTAGTTGGCGGCATTCGCTACGTCCCCCTCGAACAGGGAGGTATGATAACTACCTGGCATGAGGTGGTTGTCCACATGCCGGAGATAGGGAGGTACTTTAAATTCGGACTTGATCTGAAGCCTGTCGTGTTTTTGATTTATCTCGTGAGCTTTTTGCGCCAACTCTCTTGCTTGACGTAATACCACCGCCCTGCCATTTTGCTGCCGCATCTCCATGGTGGAACGCCGAAGTGCTGCCCATGTCTGGTAAATTGGATCGCGGGAAATAGCTTCCTTTACCTCGTGGCGGTCCTTTATGGGCCTCCCGTGCTCTGCTTCATAGGCTGGAGCCACCCGTAGGTCATAGGCCAGTTTGTTGCCGGGGGCAATAGCAGTGGCAATGTAGCGGTTGAGATTCGCCAGAAAATTATAACGCGCCCGCTCATCGTGGTCAAAATCGGGGGACACAGCGTGCTTGCGAAGCCGGGTATAGTCAGGTGGTAGGGGATAGGACATGGTTAATGTATTTGATTGCGACTGATAATGGACGGGATAATTATTCAGGAGCGCCGTAACCTCCGCCACCTGGGAGTTCCATGACCAACTCTTCTCCGGGAAGCAGGGTGTCATGGCCCTTAGGGGGAGTGAAGCGCTTTTTCCCCAAAGTATTTAGGACATAAAGCCGCCCTTTTCGACCAGGTTGACCCCCAAAAAGGCCATAGGCGCCATAGGTTAGCTTTTCCGTGACATTGCTAATATGAATAGGCAGCGTTCCAGCGTTCCTGTAGGCAAAACGCTGTCCCATGCCGCCCTGGTATTTACCAATACCCCCACTGTTGCGGAGTAGCTCTTTTCGGGTGACGAGTACAGGTGCGTCCTGCTCAAATACTTCAATAGGAACGTTTGCCACATTGGTGGGATAACATAAAGTATTTTCCCCGGCCGAACCCATCCTTCCCCCATACCCTCCGGCTAGGAAAAGGTAGGAGACGAATTCTTTCCCAAAGTTATTCTTGCCACTCAGCACCATGACCCAAACGGCAGCCCCGCAGTCGGCTTGAACCCTATCGGGAACTGCCTGGCTCAGGGCCAGCATGATGGGAGCATAAAGCAAGTTGCCAGTCACGTTCCGGGCCCCAAGTGGAGCAGGTTTGCGGGCATTGAGTAGGCTTCCTTCGGGGGCAGAGACGCTAATAGGACGGAAACTGCCCTCATTGTTGGGGATGTCCGGACTGAAAACGCATTTCACCGGGTATGCGGAATAAGCAAATACATAGTTTAAGACCGCGTTGATTGCCAAGGGATGTTCCGGGGATGTTCCTGCATAATCGATATGTATTCGGTCACCCTTGATGCTTAGGGAACACTCGAGTCGGACTGGATGGCCTAAGCCATCTCCGTCTGCCGTGTATACCGCACTATAGATTCCGTCGGGCGCTTCGGTGATGGCTGCCCGCATCGCTCGCTCCGAAACGCGGATGATTTCTTCTCCCAGCGAGGAAATGTCCGCCAGTTTATTTTCAGCCATCATGCGCTCTAGGGAACGGATACCTTGATCGTTAGCGGACACCTGAGCTAGAATATCTCCCAGCGTTTGATCTGCTGCCCGTACGTTTTGCCGTATTATATCGACTAATGCCGTATTGAGAACTCCACCGACAATGAGTTTCTGGGGAGGGATGTGCAAGCCCTCTTCGTAGTAATCCCGAGCATTGGCGCCCCATAGTGTCCCCCCAATATCAGGGCTATGCGCAATGCAACCAAAGAAACCAATCAGGGTGCTTTTCTCGTGAAATACAGGTGTGACGATACCGATATCCGGCTTATGACCCGCACATAGCCAAGGGTCGTTTGTGATGACCACATCGCCGGGTTGCCAGGCAGATAGCGGAAAATGGTCGCGAACCAGGGCCTTTACCAGAAAGGGCATCACCCCCAGGAATGATGGAACACTCACACTGGATTGCGCCAGGGATTCCCCCCGGGCATTCATGAGGACAACGGCAAAATCGGCACTTTCCCGAGTAACGGAAGAAAAGGCTGAACGTTGTAGCGTACTACCAGCTTCATCCACGATAGCGATGAGCCTGGACCACAGAATACCCAGTTCAATGGAGTCGAAGGTTTGCTTGGTGCTCATGCTGCCGACATTTCGATGATGAGATTGCCCTGAGTATCCCTCGTCACCCAGCTGTTGTGCCCAAGGACTGTGGTGCTTTCCGATTCCTCCACAATGCAAGGTCCTTGCAAACGCTCTCCTACAGCAAGACCATAGCGGTCGTAAACGGGAACTTCTTCAAAAGCACGGCCAAGGAAAATCTGGCGCTTGCCCTTTTGCATGTGCAGGCCCACATTGGATAATTCGGTCGTTGGCATGAGGCTTGGTGGGGGACCACTAAGCAGGAGTCGCCAGGTAATGGTCTCAATAGGTACCCCCTTAATGGTGCGACTATACCGCTTGCTGTATCCTTCCTCAAAGGAGCGAACGATGTCCTCCAGGTGGGATTCCTCCAGGGGAAAGGCAGGTAGGACAACAGGTATTTCATGTCCTTGGCCGCGGTAGCGCATATCGCAGGAAAGGCGGCATACCCTCTCGCCCATGGCAATGCCTGCCTGGTCAAGAAAGTGGGCTGCCCGGTCCAATTTTTCCTGTAGCAAAGCATTGACCCTCGGCCAGTTTATCTCGTCAAGCAAGGTAACATGACTGAGAATTTCCTCCTTTGCCACCGGACTTACTAGAAATCCCAAGGCACTGAGAACACCGGCACAGGCAGGTATAATCAGGCTTGGGGAATGAAGCAGGCGGGCTACATGAAAGGCGTGAACAGGTCCAGCTCCACCAAATGCCATCATAGTCAAAAACCTGGGATCATAACCCTTCTCCAGGATATGAGCCCGGGCCGCATTCGCCATATTTTCGTTGACCATGCGATGGATACCCCAGGCTGCCTCTACCGGGGAAATACCCAGAGGTTCGGCCAAGTGCCTGGAAATAGCTGCTTTCGCCAAATGAACATGGAGAGGCATACTTCCTCCCAGGAAAAAATCCGGATTGAGGTAACCCAAAACCAAGTCGGCATCAGTCACTGTGGGTAATGTCCCTCCCAGGCCATAACAAGCAGGGCCAGGATTGGATGCTGCACTCTCGGGTCCGACCCGCAACAAGCCCATGCTATCCAACGATGCGATACTTCCCCCACCTGCTCCGATTTCAATCATGTCCATTACGGGAATTCGCACGGGCAGGCCACTTCCTTTCTTGAAGCGCTTTTCTCGCGCTGCTTCAAACTGGTGGGTAATCTCAGGCTGTCCCTCCAGAATAAGGGAGGCCTTGGCCGTGGTCCCTCCCATATCGAAAGTCACCAAATTGGTCTGTCCAGTGGCGCTGCCGACGAATACCCCAGCCATGCTGCCACCAGCTGGACCACTCTCCAGCAGTTGAATGGGAAAACGAGCCGCACCTTTTGCCGTCGTCAGCCGTCCGGCGCTATCCATGATGTGAAGCATACCTTTGTAACCCTCAGCAGCTAACCTTCTTTCCAGATTTTGCAGGTAGTCTGCCACTAGTGGCTGCACATAAGCATTCATAGCGGTGGCGCTGGTGCGTTCGAACTCACGGATTTCCGGAATGACTTCGCTGGAAAGCGAATACTTCAGATTTGGAAATTCCCGCTCGATAAGGGCTGCAGTCTGTTGCTCATGGGTCGGGTTGGCATAGGCATTGAGGTAACAGATGGCTACGCTGGTAACCTTTTTCCGCAACATGGTACGCAAAGCGCGGCGAACATCTTCCTCGTTCAGGGGCGTGATGCTATTTCCATGGGCATCGGTCCGTTCCTCAATGCCGAAACGAAGGGCATCAGGAATTAGAGGCTTTGGCATCCGGATGAAAATGTCGTAAATGTCATAGCGCATTTCCCGGCCAATCGCCAGCACATCTTCGAAATGCCGGGTAGCCAACAAACCGGTTTGTGCCCCCTTCCGTTCAATGACCGTATTCGTCACTAGGGTGGTGCCGTGGACGATGCCTTTAACTTGATCCAGCGAAACGCCATGCTTTTGGGCTAAATCCCACACTCCCCGTAGGATTCCCTCCGTAGGATCGGGGTAGGTTGTGAGTGTTTTTCCCAGGAACCGCTCCGATCCATTTCCACCGGCGAGAACTAGGTCGGTGAACGTGCCGCCGATATCAATACCCAGCCGGAATCCTCCGGAGGCTGAATGCTCCCTCGCCGCCCCCATAGCCGCCGCCGCTCAGTCCAGCGATTGGGTGACCATAAAGCAGGGATTGTCTGCGAAACCCTGGAACTGGCGGGAAATCTCCTGCATGGTTTCTGTGGAAATATCCTGGAACAGTGCATCCATATCTAGGATTTCAATGACCTCCACATAGCGGTAGGGAGCGGGTGCCTCACTTCCCAATATTCCGGATGATTTATAGACGCGAAAACCGTCTACCGAGGGAAGTCTTCGCACATTAGGCATGTCCACGGTTAGGGCCCATTGCTCATAGCTGGCCTCTGCCGCTGCATCCCTCAGATTGAACAACACGATGAGTGTCATGCTTGTGACTTGAAAGGTTATAGGAATGCCTTAACTCCAGTACTGAGTATGTTCTGCACCGAGTTTAGGATAACACGACCACCCTTGGCCACTAAGGCAGCAGCTTGTTCCCGGCTGGCTGCCACGGACCCTGCAACCTTGCCCGCTGCCAAGGTGCGGCGAAAAACCTCATCGATGACGGCCTGCACTTCAGGGTGCGCAGGACCGTCGTAGTAGCCCATGCTCATAGCAAGGTCGCGGGGACCTATAATGAGCCCGTCTACCCCTACTGTGGCCAGCATATCGTCGAGGAATTCCATGCAGACAATATCTTCCATCTGCGGAAAAACAAGGGTCGAGGCATTGGCATGTTGGATGTATTCAAGTTGCCCCATGGCACCGGCCATGTAATCAGCCGACCGGACAGGCCCGAGGCCCCTTCGGCCAAGAGGGGGGTATTTGACCGCCTGTACTAGATCACGTACCTGCCCCAGGTGTTGGATACCCGGCATCATCACACCCACAATGCCTGCATCGAGAAATTGGAGGATGAGTTTTTCGTCGACCGAGCGGATTCGGGCCCAGGGGGAAATGCCGGTATTCTCACATGCCCTAATCATTGTGGTGGCTTGTGCGGGACCCAGCGGACCGTGCTCTGCATCCATCATGTAGAAATCTAGCCCAGACAACCCGAGGTACTCACAGATGATGGCATCAGCGGTAGGGGAAATGACGCCATGGAGTATTTCTCCGGCATCGAGTTTGTGGCGGCTGGATGAACGAATCATTACCTCAGGTCGGCTATAGTTCCATTAGCAATCTTTTGGCGGATAAAGGCCATCAACCCACCAGCTTGGGCTACCTCTGAAACAAAAGGAGCTACAGGTACACAGGTGAATACTGTACCGCGAGTTAGGTTGGTAACTTGTCCGGTAGCTGGTTCATAGGCCAACTCGTCGTCTGTCTCACAGGCAAGATTCATATCCCTGGCAGTAACAAAAGGAAGGCCGTAATTGATGGCATTGCGGAACTGAAGTCTGGCGAAGCTCGTGGCAAATACGGCTTGGATGCCAGCCCCCATAAGGCCAGTGATACAATGCTCAATGCTCTTTCCACCGCCGGCAAAATTGTGACCTGCCACGATGAAGGTATAGCCGCAATGCTGGAAACCGCCCTCTTTATTGAACCGTTCGTCCACGCCGGCCATAATCCACTGAGCATTTTCTTGCGGATTTATAGGTGAGGTCCAAAAACGCTGAAGCACCATATCGTAGCTCATCACGTAATCCTTAGCGACCCAAGCCTTGCCTTTTATCATGTAAAACCCTATTTAATCGATTTCATTAATCAATTGGCGGGGATCGGTAATTACTCCAAAAAGGGAGGAGGCCGCCACCACCGCCGGACTGGTAAGGTAGATCTGGGCATTACGACTTCCCATACGACCTTTCATGTTGCGATTGCCTGCACTTAGGACAATATCCCCATCTCCGGCTACCCCTGTATGAATACCCGCACATGGCCCGCAGCTGGGGGTTTCAATGGCAGCTCCTGCCTTGACCAGGGTAGCGAAATAACCTTTTTCCAAGCATTCCAGGTAGACGTCCTGACTGGCTGGGATGCATATCATGTTCACGTCGCGATGAATTTTCCGGTCTTTCAGGATGCTTGCCATGATGGCAAAGTCCTCGGTGCGCCCATTGGTGCAAGTACCAACAAAGGCCTTGTTGAAGCGGGTCCCCTGGACGGCCTCTACTGGGACGACATCGTCCAGTTTGTCTGGTCGACTTATTGTTGGGCCCACCTTGGAAACATCAATGGTGTACACAGCGTCGTAGTGGGCATCAGCATCGCTTTCGAGCATGGTCCAATCCCCTTTTTGTACAGGCTGGAGATAGGCAGCTGTCTTTTCGTCGGGAGCCACAATGCCATTCTTAGCACCCAGATCTACCGTCATATTACAGAGGGTCATCCGTCCGGCAATAGACAAATCCCTTATGGCAGGACCGGCAAACTCTAGGGTTTTGTAGATTAAGTGACCGTTCCAGTGCATCATCCCCATGATGTGGAGGCTAAGGTCCTTGGCCATGACAAAAGGCTGCCATTCGCCGGTAATAATAAATCGGACCGACTCCGGCACGCGGAACCAACACTTTCCCGTAGCCATGGCGACGGCAGCATCCGTGACTCCCACGGCATTGCCCACCGCACCCACTGCACCGTAGGTATTGGCGTGGCTGTCCGTACCAATCGATACCTTTCCAGGAAGGACATGACCTTGTTCGACCATAATCTGGTGCGCGATACCCTGTCGGCCCAAATCGTAGAAATAAGGTAAATCGTATTGCCGGACTATCTCACGCCACTCGTTGAGCAAGGTGGCCCACTCCGGCGTTGGCGGCGGAACAAGGTGGTCACTGACACAGATGAGCCGCTCCGGGTTGAAAAGCTTTCGCTCAGGACTCAGGCTTTCGAAGGCTTTGAAGCACTGTTTGCCCAGGTAGTCCATAGTCATGACCGTATGCACATCGACCCAAACGAGTTCACCTGGACGCACCTTATCCCGGCCGCTGCTGGCCGCCATTATTTTTTCCGTAATGGTCATTGCTGTCATAGATTCCTTTCGCTGCTTTCCTCAATCAGTTGTCGCTTCGACTCTGGCCTTTGAACCGTCGAGCCGGGAGCTCTTCCCAGAATGATTCGGGAATATCTTCTTGACGGGCTACTTTCCGCTCCTCAATCATGGTGATTCCCTGAAAAACGTCTCCCTCTGTCCAGCGCCAGTTGCGCACCCGATGGGTTCCGTCGCCGATGAGATCAATCATTTCGAAGAGCTTAGAACCCGGACGATTTTTGTACTCCCAAACGAGACAGACACTGTCGCGGGTTTCCCAGGAATAGCCCAAAATGCGCGGGCTGTCAAAAATCAGCGTACCCGTCTCGTCGAAATGGCTGACACCGAAATCGTGCAACTCCTCATGGCCGTCGTCCCACATATACTGGTTTACCTGATGGTATGCTCCACCTTCCGATAATTTAATGGTGAGCCGACTTTTCCATTGATTAGTTACCTTACCATTTGCATCTATGCGGACATACTTTCCTTCCCATATTCCAGTATGCTTGGGAAAGATTCGCAGATTATTCATAATCCAGAAGCAATTTTTGTAAATATACCTAATAGTTAATTCATTTAACTATTTTAGTCGAGAAAAAATTCCATGGCTTTTCCGCGATTCATTGCGATAGAAGAGCAGGGTCTGCGAGATGGTTTGCAGAATTTTCCCCGGATATTTCCCACGGAGACCAAAATCCGTTGGATTGAAAAACTCGTGGGGGCCGGCCTGCGCCGACTTCAGGTGGCTTCGTTTGTCCACCAGGAACGGGTGCCTGCCATGGCCGATGCGGAAGAATTATTTAAACAACTCTCCGGACGTTTTCCTGGGGTTCTCTTCTCTGCCCTAGTGCTCAATGCGAAGGGCCTTGAGCGGGCTATTGCGGCATCTGTGGGTCACCTCGCCATATCCTTATCTGCAAGCAACACGCATAGCTTTAAAAATACGGGGATGGAAATCCCTAAGGCAAGGCAGGAAATCGGGGCGCTTATTTCCAAGGCAAGACGGGAGGGCATTAGTGTGCGCGCAGGGATTCAGTGTGCCTTTGGTTGCCGATATGAGGGTCAGGTACCGGAAAGGGAGGTGAGGCAATTGGCTGCATTTCTGCTGGATCAGGATATTGCGGAGCTTTCCCTAGCAGACAGCACGGGCATGGCGCATCCTCTGCAGGTAGAATCTCTCGTGGGCAAGATAGTGGCCCTTGCCGGAAACCGGTTGGTGGGTCTCCATCTCCACGATACAGAAAGCAAGGGTTATGCGAATCTCTATGCAGGTCTGCGCGTGGGTGTGGGCCTATTCGATACAGCACTGGGAGGTCTTGGTGGTTGCCCCTTTATAGCTGGTGCCTCGGGAAACGTAGCTACAGAAGATGTGGTCCACCTGCTCCGCCAGATGGGTTTCGATCCAGGTATTGACATCCGCAAGGTAGCTGAGGTTTCAGCAGAAATCGGAAAAGAGGCTGCTGGGCAGCTTCCAGGCAGACTGCATGGGCTGATTGGTCGGGAAGACATCAAGATTATCTGAGATGGGAAAAACCATAGTTGAAAAAATACTAAGCCAAAAATCAGGCCTCGACGCACTGGCCAACGACTTGGTCATTGCTCCGGTTGATGGCGTCATGGCCACCGACACGACGGCACCTCTGGCTATTCGAGCATTCGAATCCATGGGTGGAACCCGAGTTTGGGATGCCGCCCGCTGTGCATTCGTTATCGATCACGCCGCACCGGCACCCAACGAGCGGATTGCCCAACTTCACACCATGATGCGGGATTTTGCTACTACTCAGGGCTTTCGACTTTACGATATTGGGGAGGGTATCTGTCATCAGCTTATGGTAGAAAACCGGCATGTTGCACCCGGAAAGCTATTTGTGGGAGCTGACTCTCACACACCGACAGCCGGTGCCATCGGGGCCATGGCCTGCGGAATGGGCAGCACCGATCTTGGGGGTATCCTACTTACCGGCAAGACCTGGTTTAAGGTGCCGCCTACCCTGCGCATCCAATGCCATGGGGTCTTGCGAAAGGGGGTACACCCGAAGGACCTCATTCTTTTTCTAACCGGAAAACTAGGTATTTCGGGCGCCACCTATCTGGCCGTGGAATTCGAAGGGGAAACCTTTCGGGAAATGACGGTGGCGGCACGCATGTGTGTGGCCAATATGCTTGCCGAAATGGGCGCCAAGACGGGGTTCATCCATCCAGAGGGACTTCAGCTGGACTATGACTTTGAGGCGGTGCTCCCGGATTCGAATGCTAATTACCTGCAAACCTTCACGTTCGATGTCTCCGGTCTTAGCCCGCAGCTTGCCGCACCGGAATCACCGGATAACATCGTGCCCATTGAATCCTTTCTGGGTAAAAAAATCCAATATGCCTTCCTAGGTACTTGCGGAAACGGGAGGCTTGAGGATTTGCAGGCTGCCGCCGCAGTGCTCGGGGAGCGGCGCGTCGCAGCTGGGGTACGATTCATTATTGCACCCGCTTCGCGAAATGTCATGCTGGCGGCCATGCGCGACGGAACGGCATCTCGGCTTCTTGAGGCAGGGGCCACCTTCCTAAATCCAGGTTGTGGTCCCTGCGTGGGAACCCATCAGGGTGTGCCCGGGAACGGGGAAACCGTCATCTCCGCAGCTAATCGCAATTTTCGGGGGCGCATGGGAAATCCAGCTTCAGCTATCTATCTGGCCTCCCCAGCCACCGTGGCCGCTTCAGCATGTACCGGGGAGATAACTGATCCGGCCTCCCTGGATTAACCTCCTTATAAATCACGCAAAAAACAATTATGCAGGAATCGGGAAAAAAAATGATGATCCTGGCGGTGGTGGCCTCCTCCCTGGGGTTTTTCGTCGATTTGTACGATATCATCATATTAAGTGTCGTCCGCCAGGCCAGCCTGATGGCCATCGGGGTGCCGGAAGCCGAGTTGCTGTCCCGTGGGGTTTGGTTGCTCAATATCCAGATGGCAGGCATGCTGCTGGGTGGATTCCTTTGGGGCATCCTAGGTGATCGCAAGGGCCGACTGACCGTCCTGTTTGGGTCCATTATCACCTATAGTGCAGCGACCTTTGCCTGTGCATATATCCAAGACTATCCCCAATATCTCCTGTTGCGTTTTATAGCGGGTATTGGTTTAGCTGGTGAACTGGGGGCAGCCGTCACCCTGACTACTGAACTGTTACCCCAGCGGTATCGGGGTATCGGGCCCGCCATTATCGCCTCTTTCGGTATGCTGGGGGCTATTTTTGGAAGCTACATTGGAGGAAATTATTCTTGGCAATTTACCTATCAACTGGGTGGCGCCATGGGGGTCATCCTGTTATTTCTTCGGGTCGGCCTCCTGGAGTCAGGGTTCTACAAACGGCTGGAAACGGTGCACGCTGCGCGCGGAAGTTTAGCCTTGCTCATCAGAAATCGGGTACTATTCCGAAAATACCTGAGCGTCATTCTCATGGGATTTCCCGGCTGGTTCGTCAACGGAGTAGTCATGACCTTTACGCCAGAAATAGCTCAGGCTATGGGCATGGAGGAACTTCCGAAAGTAAGTGTCGTGTTTATGGTATTCTTTATTGGCTTCACCTTCGGGGATTTCTCCTGTGGCCTGCTCAGTCAATGGCTCAAGCAGCGGAAACTAGCCATTCGCTGGTATCTTTCCGCATTCGCCCTCTTGTTGGTGCTTTTCTTCCTTGTCGGACACCGTTCTGTAACCTTATACTATACCCTCTTTTTGCTCATGGGTATTAGCGCGGGCTACACTATCGTACTAATTACCTTGAGTGCCGAACAGACAGGAACTAATCTTCGAGCGACGGCTACGACCTCTGCCCTCAATTTGTTGCGGGCTTCCGTGATTCCGCAGACCATTGCCTTTACATTTTTCACCCAATACCTCGGAGCCTACCAAGCTGCTATAATCGTTGGGGTTCTCTCCGTGGGACTTGCCGCCTGGGCCTACCGACAGCTGGATGAAACCTTCCATAAAGACCTGGACTATTATGAAACCTAATGTCCCGGGAACGCCCGAGGCCCTGGTCGCGCGATTCGTCTATGGCGACCATATTGATACTGATCGGATTATTCCTGGAAAGTATACCAAGACGCTTGACTTAAGTAGCCTGGCCACGCATGTGATGGAGGATCTTGATCCAGCTTTTTCCGGTAGTGTCCGCCCAGGTGATCTTCTTGTTGCTGGAGACAACTTCGGTTGCGGATCCAGCCGCGAGCAAGCACCCTTAGCCATAAAGCAGGCCGGGGTTTCCTGGGTCATCGCCCGGTATTTTGCGCGAATTTTTTTTCGAAATGCCATTAACATCGGCCTTCCGGTCCTAGAGGTTCCTGAGCACGACATCCTTCAGGGCGATTTGCTGGAACTGGATGTTTTGGGGGGCCAGGTCCGCAATCTCACCCAGGGAAAGACCTACTCCTGCAATCGGCTGCCGCCTGCCATGCTGCAGATTATGGCTGAAGGTGGAATGGTCCCTTATTTACTGAAATACGGGGACTACCAGATTTGAAAAAGATCCTTTTCACCATAGATTACTTGGGAAAAACAGGGTTAAGAAGAATCGAATGGGGTATATCCGGCATTAAAAAAAATATCTCCAAAAATATTTTTAGGTCATGGATAAGGTAATCCACAAATTTTACATTAATTTTAGCGATAGTTAAATGGTTTAACTAAATACTAGACAATCTATCACCTTTTTAATATTGTTAGACTATGCATAGAATCGTTAACACTTCAAAGATGATTGCTTTGCTGGGGATGGTCCTGTTCTTTTCCACGGCAGCCATCGGACAGAAAGCCATCTCCGGGGAGGTAAAACTTCCTGATGGTAATCCTGCGGCTGGTGCTGCCGTAACCGAGAAAGGCACATCCAAAGGTACCGTCACTGATGATAAGGGGGCATTCACCATTTCCGTTGCCGGAGACCAATCGGTTTTGATTATCTCCTACTTGGGAATGGAAACGGCTGAAATTTCGGTCGCCGGAAAATCCATTATACAGCATATGTTCGAGGAAGACCGCAACCTGATGGAAACGGTTGTGGTCACGGCCAGTCCCTCCGCAGTGCGCAAGCTGGTGGCTACGGCTACGGTAGAGACCATCAGCGCTGCCAGACTGGAGGCCTTAAAGCCTGAATCCTACAATGAGGCGCTACAAAACATCCCTGGAGTATTTGTCAATCCCAATCAGGGGCGGCGAAACAATATCCGGCTCCGGGGCTTCCCAGACGGTACGCCTTTGGGCGGTATGGCCTACACCGCCGTATTGCTGGACGGTATCCCTACCTTGGCTACTCCGGGCAAGTTGCCCGAGAATGGATTTGGGTTTGATGCAAATGTTCAGCGCGTTGAGCTGGTAAAAGGTTCAGCAGCTACCCTTTTCGGACGGGGTGCCGCCGCCGGGGTGGTCAACATGATTACCAAAACCGGTGGAGAGAAAATCGCAGGATCCTTCCGCCTTACCAACTATAACGATATTCTTGATAAAGGCGGGTTTAACTACCGCGCCGATTTCAATATTAACGGTCCCATTACCAAAAATATCCGCTTTAACGTTGGCGGATGGCTACTCGATGACACAGGCTTCCGCAATACCGGTTTCAACGACAAGGGTACGCAGATTCGGGCAAATATTGATTTCCTGTTCCCCAAGGATAAGGGTAGCATTAGGGTTTATGGCCAGTTTGCTGACTTCAATTTCCAAAACCTGACGGATGTGCCAATAAATGCCAATACCCTCACCCTGGATCCGCGCTGGAAGAATACAGATACCTACAATTTCCCGAATGCCTCTCAAATTAACTACCGCATCTTGGTGCGGAACGCTGCCAATCCGGCCACCCAGGTACCCCTTACCGGTGCCAATGGTGCCCAGCTGGTGCGTAACTTCGGTGATGCCCTCGCTGGCGGATCTTATGCCGAGGGTTTCCATGCCGGGGTTAGGCTTCGCTATGACATTGGGGCTGGATTCAACATAGAGAACCATTTCCGCTACCAGAACATGGCCACAGGGGTTAAGTACGGATTTGCCATCCCTGCCTTTTACACCAACACCAATGTTTTGCGGTTGCTGCTTGATGGCGATAATGAAGACAATGAATTCATCAACGACTTCAAAATCCGAAAGACCATTTCCGGGGGCACTATGACGCACAAGCTCTCAGCGGGCTTCTATGCTTCCAGCATCCATCTTTTGCCCCTCACCTATTCGCTGCTACATGGAAGCAGCACCAGCCCTACTAGCTTGAGTCTGCAAAATGCATTTACCGGAGCACTTATCGTAAAGGATGCTACAGGAAATCTTCCTCTTCAGGGCGGGGGTATTACCCGGAGAGGCGATTATACGGAAAACCTGATTGCCTTTTCCTTTGGGGACGAGATTGCCATTGGGGACAAGCTGAATATCCTGCTCGGTTTCCGCTATGACAATCTGAATATCGATATGTCGGAGACTAAATTCCCTGCCGATGCCGCCCTAACCCGGGTGGAGAAATTTTCTGATTGGTCGGGTACCCTTGGATTCAATTATCTTCTTGGAGAAACCTCGGCGCTCTACGGCAATCTAAACCGTGCCTTCCGGATGCCAGACTATACGGCATTTACCTCTTTAGAATGGACAAGTGTTACCAACAAGAACCTACTGCGTGCGCCCGCCGGCATTAATAAAAATGAAATTATCTTCAATTATGAAGTGGGTTACCGCAACACGGTTAAAGATTTGACTATTGATGCTGCCGTTTTCCTGACCAATATCAACAACAGATTGGCGGCTATTTTTGAGGACGGTATCCTACAATCCAAACCCCTGGGTGATAACCGCATCTTTGGCGCTGAACTCAGCCTGATTTACCGGCCGGCCGCCGTGAAGGGCCTTACCTTGGGAACTTCCTACACTCTGCAGAACGGAATTTTCACTGATTTCCGGATAACGACTACAGCTGATCCGGCAAAGGAACTTTTTGGCAACGTCATCGTGCAAGTCTCGCCCACGGTTCGCTTACTTGACCTCAAGGACAAGAAACTTCCTGGCGTTCCTGAGCACATGTTCAATATCTCAGCAGATTACGACAGCCGGCACTTTGGTTTCAACGTAGGCTACAACTTGGTGACTAATCGCTTTCAAGATGCCACGAATATCCTCAAATTACCCAATCTGCCCAACCTGAATGCCGGAGTATATGGAAATATTCGGTTCAGCGGCAATGTTCTTCGCTTGGGTATACAGGCCAGGAACCTGACCAATGACCAGTCGCTGGTCAATATAGCCGGGGTGTCTGACAACGATTCTATCCTGCAGCGCAGGCAGGGAGTTGCTGCCCAATCGGGTCCGCTGGCTCACGGCTATATCCAGTTGCCACGAAGGATTCTGCTTTACGCATCCTATACTTTCTGATTCCCTCGAATGGGAACCGTGTGCCATAAGGGCTGCGGTTCCCATTCTCCTTTGCTTCCGGATGGCTCTTCCTCTTTCGAACATTGTGGTTCTGGAGTTTACCCATGCGGTCATGGGACCGGCTGCCGGAGTGATTCTTGCCGATATGGGGGCTGAGGTCATTCATATCGAACCGATTGACGGGGATCCGACCCGCAAGCTGAAGGGATTTGGTGCCGGCTATCACTCCTTTTTCAATCGCAACAAGAAGAGCCTGGCCATTGACCTGAAGTCGGAACAAGGGAAGGATATCATTTTTCGACTCCTTGGCCATGCTGACGTGCTGGTTGAAAATTTTGGCCCTGGTACCCTTGATCGCCTGGGATTCGGGTATGAAGCCCTAGCGCCCCAATTTCCCAGACTTATCCATTGCTCCCTGAAGGGCTTCTTACCCGGGCCCTATGAGAAGCGTCATGCCATGGACGAGGTCGTCCAGATGATGGGTGGCCTGGCCTACATGACGGGAAGGTCTGGCGACCCACTCCGGGCCGGCACCTCCATCGTGGATATTTCCGGTGGAATGTTCGGGGTTATCGGCATCCTGGCGGCATTGCTGGAGCGGGAGCACAGTGGGAAAGGCGGGCTGGTGCAGGCGAGTCTATTTGAAACCACGGCCTTTCTCATGGGTCAGCACATGGCCAACAGCGCGATAACCCAACAACCGCTTCCACCCATGCCGGAACGAGTCAGTGCCTGGAGCATTTACCGCATTTTTCAAACGCGGGACCACCAGCAGCTTTTCATCGGCATCATCAGCGACAAACACTGGCAGCGCTTTTGCGAGGTATTTGAAAAACCTGACTGGGCAGCTGATGAGCGGCTTCGAACCAACAACGACCGCATCGCGCAGCGGGATTGGTTTATTCCAGCATTCGAAGAACTCATACGGTCCCTGGATAAGGAAGTGGTCATTGCCCGGTGCGAAGGTGCCGGCATCCCCTTTGCTCCCATTTCCCGGCCTGAGGATTTATTCCATGATATCCAGCTTATAGAAGGGGGTTCTCTTCTGGATACCCACTTGCCGGACGGTGGCATCACTCGGCTACCCAAGCTGCCCCTTCGTTACCAGAATGAGGATTTTGGGCTTCGGAGACAGCCCCCAAAAATCGGCGAGGATACAAGGGCCCTGCTTTCCCGTGTTGGAATACCCGATGATACGATTGAGGCGATGCAGGAACAACACATCATTTCTGGTTAATTCTGTCTATGGAACTTTCTAATAAAAGTGCCCGGGAGATTTACTATGAAATCAGGGCCAATCCTACCCGCAAAAAATTTGGCTTTGGGCAAAAGGCTGCGATGGTGAACATCGATTTGCAAATGGCTTACACCAAAACAGACGAATTTGCCACAGCCTATGAGACAGACCCTAATCAGATACCCTATATTAATCAACTGAACAGGTTGGCGCGTCAAGCGCATCTACCTGTGGTATTTACCTACGTCGCTTACATGGAATCCGGGGAGGATGCCGGTGTTTGGGGAACACGGACAGATACCCCGGATTCCCTGCAAAATATAAAATTCAATAGCCGAAGGGCTGCATTTGACGATCGCTTAGAGATTTTTCCAGGTCGAGATCTCATCTATTGCAAACGAATGCCCTCCCCCTTTTTTGAGACTCCGCTGGCCTCACTGCTGGTTTGGCATAAAGTAGATACGGTTATTCTGACCGGCGGCTCCACCTCGGGGTGCATCCGGGCGGCTGCCGTAGATTCTCTTTCCCGTGGATACCGGACCATTGTTCCAGAGGAGTGTGTCGCTGACAAGCACGAGAGTTATCATTTTGCCAATCTGACGGACATGCTTCTTAAGTATGCCGATGTAGTCTCCTTCCAGGAGGTGGTCGATTACCTTGCATTATCCGCAGCCCATGGTCAGTGATCCGGAACGTTATGCTTTTTGGCCTTATCGGGATAGGCCCCGGATTCGCTGGAAAAACGGGGCTCGTCTGGCCTTTTGGGTCGCCCCCAATATTGAGTTCTACGAGTACGACCCACCCCGCAATCCCCAGCGCACCCCATGGCCCCGGCCGAATCCGGACGTCAGCGGTTATAGCATGCGCGATTACGGCAATCGGGTGGGCCATTACCGCATGATGGAGGCTATGGACCGTTACGGGGTCCGGGGAAGTGTATCCCTGTCCGTGGCCATGTGCCAGCATCACCCGGAAATTATCGAATCCTGTCTAGAGCGGCAATGGGAATTCTTCTCCCATGGCATATACAATACCCGGTACTGTTACGGGATGGACGAAGAACAGGAAAAGGCCATAATCCAGGATGCCATAAATACGGTTCGAGAGGCCACGGGTCAAACGATTGCCGGATGGCTAGCTCCAGCGCTTACCCATACAGAGCGCACCTTCGATTTACTGGCAGCTGCAGGTATTCGATATACCTGCGATTTGTTCCAGGACGATCAGCCACAGCCCATTCGGGTCCGCGAGGGTCGGCTTATATCTATGCCCTACTCCCTGGAGGTGAATGATGTCATTTGCTACAATAGCTATCTGATGTCACCACGGCATTACGGGGATATTCTAAAACGGCAATTCGACCAGCTCTACCTTGAGGGCGAAGACTCCGGCACCGTCATGTGCATCCCGCTGCATGCTTACCTTGTGGGTCACCCTCACCGGATTGCTGCCTTTGCCGATGCCTTGAGGCATATCACATGCCACCAGGACGTTTGGGTGACTACGGCAGCAGAAATTTCCGATTATTACTACGCCAATTACTATGACACCTTTTCTCAACTTAGCTATTCCTGACCATGGCCCTCGATCCGGAACACCTGGCATATCCAAAAAGGCGGTATGGAATGGACCACGACCTTTACCCTTGGCGTAATTTATTTGCCGAAGGGCCACCGACTTTTGCCGATGGCACCCGGCTTGCTGTGCTCATCACTGTTCCCTTGGAATTTTTTCCACTCGATCCCCGCGGTATTCCCTTCCGTGCACCTGGTAGTATGGTCACTCCCTATCCAGATTTTCGGCACTACACCACCAGGGACTACGGCAATCGCGTCGGGATATACCGTCTGCTTAAGGTCCTGGAGGCCAGTTCGATGAAAGCCAATGTGGCTATCAATGCCGCGGTGGCAAAGCGTTACCCTGTCCTGCTGCGCGATATCCTAGCTGCGGGTCACGAACCGGTGGCGCATGGGGTGGACATGGATGCCCTGCACTATGGTGGCATGGAGGAGGAGACCGAACATCGGCAAATCCGGGAATCCATCGACACCCTACAGGAGGCATCGGGGCAACCCATTGCGGGTTGGCTGTCACCGGCCTATTCCTCTTCTTTTCTTACCCCCGAGTTGTTGGCAGCCCATGGATTTCGCTACACTTGCGACTGGTCCAACGACGATATGCCCTACACCATTCAGACCCGTAAGGGTGACCTTACCGCAGTTCCCATTTCTCAGGAATTGTCAGACCGACGAATCATAATCGATTGCCATCAGTCAGAAGACAGTATGGAAAGACAGGTCAGGGATCAATTCGAAGTCCTTTACAGCGAAACATCTAATCAAGGAGCCCGCATGCTCTCCCTTACCCTTACCCCTTACATCAGCGGTCTTCCCTTCCGCATCCGAACCGTGGCTTCCATTTTGGCCAGCTTGCTTGGGGAGCCCGGGGTGCGGGCTATGACCGGAACCGAGTTGGTAGAAGCTTACCGCCCCGGGCGCTTGGAAGTGCATTCATCCGTTTAAAGTTAAGCCTATGTACGCCAGTTTAAAAGACAAAGTTGCTGTGATTACCGGATCCGGTAGACGAAAGGGAATCGGGGAAGGCATTGCTCGCTATTTGGCAGATCAAGGGTGTCGTGTGGTCATTTCCGATCTCGGCGCACCCTCCGGACAGCATTTCGGACCTGAGCACATAGGCACAACTGGTGATATGGAGGCCATTGTGGAGGAAATCCGGGATGCCGGAGGCCAGGCCATTGCCCTGTCTTGCGATGTGCGGCATGAAGACTCAGTAGTCCGGCTGATGGAAGAGACAGCAGCTTCTTTGGGCTCGGTGGATATCCTGGTCAATAACGCAGGCGTTGGTTACCTGATGGAGCCTTTTCCCGATTTCCGCGAGGAAAGTTGGGACGCTGTCCTGGCCGTAAACCTCAAGGGAGCCTTTTTGTGCGCCAAGCATGCTGCCAGGCAAATGATTGCCAAAGGCCGTGGGGGCTGTATTGTGAATATTGCCTCCCAGGCAGCTAAGTCCGGATTTCCATTCGCTGCCGCCTACACTGCTTCCAAACACGGTATGCTTGGGCTCACAAGGTCTAATGCTGTTGAATTGGGCCGGTACGGCATCCGCGTCAATGCGGTCTGCCCCAACCACATCACTACGGGGCTAGGTCACTGGCAAAACACCTTTTTCAGCGAAAAAATGGGTCTGGATTACGAAACCTATTTGGAAGGTATTCGCAGTCGGAATCCGCTTGGCCGAACCGGCATGGTGGAGGATATCGCCCGTGCGGTGGCTTTCTTGGCCTCGGATCAAGCTGCTTATATCACCGGAGAAGCCCTCAATGTGAGCGGAGGGGAGGAATACCACTAGGCATGAAAATCTGGATCCTAATTCTCATCCTGCTCAGCGGATGCAGTTCCATGAAATGGCAGCGAATGTCCTCGATAGACTTTTTTCGAACCTGCATTAGCGGCGATTTTGACAATGCTGCTCAGGTTGAGGTCCAGCGAAGTGCCGGATTGCAGATACATCCCTATGCCATGCATATCAACCGTGTGTTTGATACCCGAATGAAGCACGCTCCATACACGAAAGGTTTCTGGATTCTGGAGGAAAGTTATTACGTACCCCCAGGCTCGAATAAGGTGGACATCAAACCCTACCTGTTTCTCTTCGAACCTGAAGGAAAGGACCAGATTAAACTGACGCCCTATACCCTTCCACCGGGGCTTGAACCTCCCAGCGTGCGTAACGACCGGGATGACTTGTCCATCGATTTTCTGGAAATCCGGCCCTCTCCTACATTTAAACCGGCCTTTTACACCCGGAAGGGAAATCAGTTTACCTTGCATGCACCGAATGATTTACCCGGAGGTATGCGCTTTACCCTCATTGAGACTATTGATGCGCAGCGGCTGGAGGTAATGGAATTACTGGAAAAAGACGGCAAGAGGCTCACGCCTTACGCCACACCCATCCTGTACGACCGCAAGTCAGGGTTGAAACCACCAAGGTGAGGCTTCTTTATTTTCATTGATTAAATAGGCCTTGCGGCGCATGAAACGCTGCATAGACGCCGGACCCATGCGCGTGCCGCCAAGGCCGGAAAATCGGAAAGCATTCTTCTCACCCTCGTGCACAATGGCTGTCAGGGCGCATTCATTGATGCTTATGGCACCCGCCTCCAAGCGTTTGCCAACGCCCAGCGCAATGTCTCGGTTTGCAGCAAAAACGGCCCCGCTTAGGCCAAAAAGACTGTCATTGGCCAAGGCAATACCCTCCTCAACGTTGCGAAAGGGCATGACCGGCATGATGGGACCAAAGGTTTCTTCCCTCATTATCTTCATGCCGTGGTTGACTCCGGTCAGGATGGTGGGCCGGCAATAATATCCGCCATGGATGTTTACGCAGGCTGCATCCCCACAAATGAGAGTGGCTCCCTTTTCCAGGGCATCCTGCAACTGTGTATTGATGATTTCTACCTGTTTCTGGGAAATGACGGGACCCAGATGGCCGTCCCGGGGATTCTCAGCGCAAAGTCGCACCTTGGCCGCCGCTTGCCGAAGTTTAGCCACAAATTCAGGGAATATGGATTCCTGAACATAGACACGCTCCACGGACAGGCAGGACTGACCGCTATTAACTGTACTTCCCCAAAGGATGGCTTGGGCAGCATGATCCAGCCTGGCACCTTCCAGAACCAGCGCGGCATCCTTTCCCCCCAACTCCAAAAAGCAGGGTCGGAAGAAGGCAGCGGCCTGGGTAAGAACCTTGCGTCCCGTTTCCACACTACCTGTAAAACAGGTGAGATCTGCTCTGGTGACAAGTTGCTGCCCCGTGTGACCATCCCCGGCAACATAGCGCAATACCGAAGCCAGTCCCGGGGTCGCGGCTATTGTCCGCTGCAAAATGGGTATGAACCGGGGAGTAATCTCAGAGGGTTTTACCACCACGGCACTTCCTGCAAGAAGGGCTGGCAAGGTGTCAATAACAGAAAGCAGCAGGGGGAAGTTCCATGGACTGATGACCGACACCAGGGGATAGGGCACATGGTCCTGAAGGATGGCTACATGCGGCACCGCAGAGCGTCGCTCCCTGGGCTGCCCGAAGAAATCACGGGCCCAGCCAATCCAGCGCTGCAGGGAGGCGGGAAGAAGATCAAATTCCAACACGCTTTCCCCATACCGGCCCGTATCACTAACCAAGGCCTCAATAATTTCTTCACGTGCTTTTATCAAATGGCTCTGCCAGGCTTCCAAGACGGCTATTCTCTCCTCAATCCCTCTAACCTGCCAGTTAAGCTGGGCCTTCCGAATCGCTTCCAGCATGTCGACTAAATCCTGCTCCGGCATGGCGGTGAAATGGTAGTCCATTTCGCCGGTGCGCGGATTCCTCACCGGTATATCCATGAATCAAGAACTTGGCGGGTAAAGTTGGCGAATGACCCGGCGCTGAATCTCTAGGAATTCAGCTTTTTGAAAACCTGGTTTCCAGGTATTGGGAGGATAAAATTCGTGGCGTGCATACTCCTTGGCAAAAAGGGCATTGCGCTGCCGGCTGATGAAATTGGCCATGCCAGGCCGCTCGCGCTGGTGGCGCAAGGCCCCGATATCCAGGGTAGCATGCGCCACCATGGATTCCCCTTGTCCGGCTTCTGTCAGGACCAGGCCGTCGAACTGCACAATCTGTGACCTTCCGTCGGTAGATGCTTCCGGGAAAGACGTACCCCGGATGGAGGCCGAATTGGCAGAAACCACGTAAGCCATATTTTCTATGGCTCGTGCCAGTTTGGCGATGTGCTTTTGGGTCGGCATTGGACTTGAAACTTCCGAAGTGTGATGGCAAAATACTTCCGCACCGTTCATCATCAGGCATCGGGCAATCTCTGGGTAAAGAATTTCTTCAGACGCAATGCAGGCCAGCCGTCCGATGGGGGTTTCCACCACGGGAAACAGGGAATCCCAGCCGTAAATCTCCAAATATTGGTCAAGAACATCGTAAGGGGTTACGGCAAACATGGAATTCAAGCGACGATACAGGAGGAGGGTTTCCCCTTTGGGCCCAAGGATAAATCCAGACTGGAAATAACAATTTGGGAAGTGGGGATCGGCTTCGTAGAAATTCCCCGAAAGGTAAATGCCATTGTCCAAGGCAATCCTGCGGATTTCCCCAAAAGCATCCTCTTCAACGGATAGGCATGCTTTTTCCCGCCATAATTCCAAGGATTCCTCCATGGGAAAGCCGGTAGCAAAGTACTCGGGCAAGACCACTAGGTGTAAATCCGGACCGATAAATTGCTTCGAAGCCTGAACCTGCCGACCCACTCGACGGATATTTTCCACGAGGGCATCCCGAGCAATCTGCACGTCATCCAGCCTATTCAGGGCATGGCAGGTAGTCTGCAGTGCGAGCGCCTTATACCTCATGGACTTCCAGGGTTATATTCTGGATGAATTTATCTACGAAATGCAGCATTTTCTCCATTTCTTCCACTGTAAAACCTTTAAAGAGTTCTGTATTCAACTTCTCCCGCTTCAATTGCAGGCTGTCCAAAAGTTCCTCTCCTGCCCGGGTGAGTTTCAGACGCTTCTGGCGTTTGTCCTGCTGGTCGGTTTCTTCCCGGATGAGTTTTTTTTCGATTAGGCTGTTAATGATAACCGTTACGTTGGATCGTGAGGTGCCATTGGTTCGGGCAATTTCCTTCGGCATTAAATCTTTTTTGTGATTTTCCATGTCGAAGAAAGGAATATTCGGGTCTTTGGCAATATGCAGCAGGATAAGCCATTGCTGCGTGGAAATTCCGATGCGTTTACTGATTTTATCCCGCCGCTTCTTTAGGCGGTCTCCGACCAGAATCATCCGAAGCAAGATGGATTCCTCGCAGCGTTTACGAATCATACCCGCTGTTTATCGGGAAGCAGAGCCACAAGTACTGCGGTGATCAGGGCTATGGCCAGCAAAAGCATAAAGGCGCTGTCATAGGATCCGCTTGCCGTGCGCATCCGACCCAACACCAGAATGCCCATGACGCCAGCAAGGGTGTCTGCCATGGTGAAAACCCCTAAAATCTTGCCGTAAGAGGGCCCCTGATAGTATGCTGCAGCAAGGAGCTGAATCATGGTAAATGTTCCGCTGAATCCGATGCCAAATACCAGGGCGTAAAGCCAGAGAAGGGTTTCGGGATTGCTCCGGATGAAGACCAGAATAAGGGCTCCAAGGGAAAGATTGAGGACAGCCAGCAGCATAATCCGCTTCTTGTCGTACCGGTCGCTAAGCCACCCAAAAAACACTTTGCCTAAAACACTGGCGATGAAGAACGTGCTGAGTACTGTCGCGGCAGACACTGCCGTACCCAGATCGCTGATGAAGAGCGCCTGGTGCTGGATAATCCCCACGATACAGAACCACATCGCCGCCGTTATCAGGAGTAGCTGGACAAAAACCGGTGACCCGAATAAAGCGGCGTATGAGACGGGCTGTATGGTCTCTGAAGCCAGCACCTTCTCCTGGTCACCGTCCCGCACGCCGTCGGGACCAATACGCACGAAGAACAACAGGGGTAAGAAAATGAGTACTGCGGTCAGGGCACCCAAGGCCAGCAAAGCTGTCCGCCATCCATAGGTATCGATGAGGCCCCCGGCAACCGGATTGAATAGCGCACCCCCCAGGCTCGATCCAACCAAGAGAATTCCTACGGCAATACCCCTGCTCTTGCCAAACCAGTTGGTTACAATTTTCATTGAAGGAATGATACCCGCCAAGGTTATTCCCAGGGAAAAGAGGACGTAAGCACCCATGAGCCCCTCCACAGATTGCACATTGGCGAATAGCAGGAAACCACCCAGCAGTAAAAAGCCTCCCGCAAGCATCATGCCCTTTACAGGCCAGCGATCCACTAGATTTCCGGCAAGCGGGGAGAAAATAGCTACTAAGAAGAACAATAGCTGTGCCGGGCGTGTCACCACATCCTGGGTCCAGCCAAATGCCGCAATAAGCTTTGGGTAAAATAGGGGTAGGGTATTTAGGATAACCCCGTTGGTCATGGCGTATATGACAAACAATGCTGCTAATACCCACCACCCCGAATAGATTTTTTTTGTTTCCATAAACTAGCTATTTCAGTCAAGAGAATCAAAGGAAAAAAATATGTTGAAAGTTAAGTAATTTAACTAATTTTAGCTATGCCATTATTCGCTATTACCATGAAAAGAACCAATGCAAGTCTCCTTTTACTTTCCTTAGTTCTTTTGCCCTCTATCTCCTGGGGGCAGTCGGATGCCTTCCGCCGGCTCAATGAGCTATTTGCTGGAGAATTCAATAACTATGGACAAGTGCACCAGGAGCGAGAAGACAGTATTCCCAAAGAAATGATGCACGAACACATCCACAGCATCTTTAAACCGGTAACTGTTCCCTGGCTGGGTTCCTCGGTCTATTTTGTCAAACAATTCATGGACAATGATCGATCCAAGGTTTATCGGCAGCGCATGTATCATTTCCATGAAAATGAATCGGAAAAAGCGGTCCAACTAGATATCTATTCCTTTCGGGACAAAGAAACAGAAAAGGCATTCGCTGAGTCCGACGTTCGGCCCGAAATATTGTTAGGTCTCACGCGAGAAAAACTTACCCTGAGTCCAGGCTGCGAGGTTTATTGGAAACAAATTGCCCGAGATACATTCATTGGTTACATGAAAGAAAGGGCCTGCAATTTCATCAGCCGGAATAGCGGCAAACGGATTTTTATCACCGATAGTCTTTTGTTAAATCGGGATGAAATCCGCATACGGGACGAGGCTGAGGACGAACACGGCAACTATGTATTTGGGCACCGGGGAAAGATTCCCCATATTCTTCGACGCTGCCACTATTACACCGGTTGGGCAGCTGCCTTGCCGGAAGGAGCCAGGGATATGGTGGCCATTGGGGACCTGCGCATACATGACCAAGGTGACCGGCAAGTGGTGCGCTACGCCGACGGATTGCCCACTGGCTACGAAATCCGGTTGGCAGAGCTGATTTACGGGCATCGCACATCTGTTCTTCAACTGGCAGTATTCCTCACGGGGGCAGAAAAACCTGTGGTGTACAACTGGTCAGACCCGGGAAGCCGGCGCATTGGCATTAACATGATGCGGCAGTTTCAGGCAGGCCTTACCCATACTCCATAAAATAACCTGAGACGCTGCCCTCGGAAACGCTAGGATATTTTACCAACCCGCATGGCATGCCGCCCACCCTCGAAAGAAGTGGATAAGAAGCTATCCAGTATTTGGATTGCCTCCTCAGCGCTTAGGTAACGTGCAGGCAAAGCAAGCATGTTGGCATCGTTATGCGCTCTGGCCATCGCCGCAATCTCGGCATTCCAGCACAAGGCCGCACGTATCTCCGGATGTTTATTGGCCGTTATGGCCACGCCGTTGCCACTACCGCAAAGCAAAATACCCAAGTTAGCCGCACCGCTTGCAACTGCCCTGGCAGCAGGATGGGCAAAATCTGGATAATCCACGGATGCGGCCGAATCCGTGCCAAAATCCAAGACCGTGATGCCCCGCTCTTGGAGCAAGGCCATCACCACAGCCTTCAGGGGAAAGCCTGCGTGGTCACATGCCAGCGATACGGTCATCGGTGCACGGGCTATTGCGGGAATGGCATAGGATTCCCATCTGCTGCCTTTGTCCGGAATGGTGCAAACTGGGACTCCAATTTTTTGGTGAGAGCCGCATCGTTATTGGATGAGGCATCTACCATCAGGATATCCACTGTCCGCATCGCGGTATCATAGTCGTCCCGGTAACTACTGGTAAGTATTCTGGCATCTACACTGGTGTAAAACTGTAAATCCTCTACCGTATTTGCCGCCAGCTTTTCGATGATTGGCTTGGCCTTGGTATACTCACCGGCTCGCAGGTATACGTCAATCATGAAATGGGTCCGGTAATTGTAGCGGAAGTTAAAGTCTGGAAACTTCTTGAAATACAAGTCAGTTAGCGCCACCGCGCGGACTTTGTCGCCCTTATCCAGCATACCCATGGCTCCACGCAGCATGACCAACTGAAGACTTTGAACACTGGGTTCATAACTCCTATCCACAAAGGTGGGATGGGTATCGAAGTTACCCCAACGAAACTTTTTAGTCACATTGGTATAAATCCTGTCCAAATCTGCACTTCCGCTTCCGATAATTCCGAAAGTTGGGTCAGAGGTATTTCGGGTAGGAACCAGGCGAAGAGCAAGTCCGTCCAGGCGAAGGTAATCTTGCAGGCCAAAAAGCTTGTCGGGGCGATTGGTCACTGCAAAATAAATGGGCCGCTCCCATATATTGGTTCCTATGACATCCAACATGGCAATGTCATCCTTGGTCAGGTAGTTGTTTGTAGCTAAAAGCTGCATAGGAATGACGGAAACTGCACTGGTATCACCAGGTTTAATAGCTCCTGATTTTACCGCTGCTTTTAGATCTACGGGGATGAATGCCTCTCGGGTCGGCACATAGGTCTCCGTCCGATTGCCATCCTGGGTCTGCAAACCATTTTCCTGCGCCATGAAGTTGAGCACATCCTTTAGGGCCATTGGGCTGGAAGAAAGTCCTTCCGGATACATCACCTGATTGCGACGGCTGCCGCGGTAATCATCTTCGGAAAGGGTTAGACGGATAGGCGGGGAGTCATTAATCTTTCGGCGCAGGCCCTCGATATACCAATCCACAGCGATAAGGCTCAGGTTCACTACCCGTACATCCCGACGCACACCTTCCACCTCCTGAGCATACCAAAGGGGATACGTATCGTTGTCCCCGTAGGTGAAGACAATAGCATTTGGATCACAGGATTCCAGGAAATTGCTGGCATAATCACGGGCAGCATAATGCCCCATGCGGCTATGGTCATCGAAATTCTGAGTGCCCATAAGCAGCGGAGCAATAAGCACCGTCGCAGCTGCCATACCTGCCGCCAAAGTGGACCCTAGTTTTACCCGGGACATGAGAAACTGCATAAGCGCAAGAACCCCCATGCCAATCCAGATGCAAAAAGTGAAAAAAGACCCCACTAACACATAATCCCGCTCCCGGGGCTCGTTGGGTGGTTGATTGGAATAGACAATGATGCCAATCCCTGTTATGATAAAAAATCCGAGCAAACCGATGAAGTCGTCCCGTCGCTGGCGAAGGTGATAAAGCATACCAAGCAAACCAAACACTAGCGGCAAGAGGAAATATCGATTTCTGGCCGGATCATTTTGCATCGCCTTCGTTAATTTTTCCTGGGAGCCAAGCCGCGCTTCATCCAGCACCGAAATGCCAGATAACCAGTGACCATCCGATTTATCCCAAGGATAAAATCCTTGTTCCCCATTTTGCCTTCCGGCAAAATTCCACATGAAGTACCGGAAATACATCCAGTTCAACTGATAATTCCAGAAGAAACTAAAGTTGTCAGCCCCGTTTGGCCTGCCAAAAGGCAGCTCTGCCTGCGGGTCAAGCCCTATCCATTGCTTGTAAATGGCAGGTCTTCCCTGGGTACCGTCATACATCCTCGGAAACAGCCGGTTGCCAGATTCCGGGAATATATAGGTCATCTTTTGATCGACTACCTCGTAGCGATCTCCTACCCGCCCGTAGCGTGGCTCTGTCTTGACATCGACCGGATTGACCTCGAAATTTGGTCCCCGAAATAGCGCCCGTTCTCCGTATTGCTCCCGATTCAAATAAGGAATCAGCCGCATCGCATCCGAGGGATTGTTCATGTTGATAGGCGGATTGGCCACAGCTCGGGTAATGACAACCCCATAGGTAGACAGGGCAACGATAATCAGGGATACCGCTACAACCAGATTGTGCAAGAACACCCTATTCGTTCGGCGCGCATAGGAAAGGGCGTAGTAAATAACTAATGACAGGAAAACAAGTAACAATATCAGACCCGAATTAAATGGGAGACCCAGGGTGTTCACAGCTAGGATTTCAAACCATCCCCAAATAGCAGGTATGCCTGAGATAATCAGCGATTGCACCCCTCCCACAAAGGCCAGACCCGCCACGGAGGCCAGAAGCATACCCAAGAGTGTCGCTCTCTGAGTCTTTTTGAAATAGTAAAACAAGGCAATGGCGGGAAATGTCAGGATACTCAGAAGGTGTACCCCTATAGACAAGCCTGTCATGTAGATCGCCAACACAAGCAGGCGATCATTTTGAGGTGCATCTGGCAAGCAAAACCACTTGATTGTAATCCATAGGGTCAGGGCGGTAAAGAAGGTGGAAAGGGCATAAACCTCTCCTTCAACTGCCGAAAACCACACTGAGGTGCTGAATGCTGTAGCCAGCCCGGCGACCAAACCTGCACCCGCCAAGGCGATCAGCCCAGCAGAATCAGGTTCTTCCTCCCGCCCAACCAGGGTCAGTTTACCCAGCAGCATGGTAATCCAGGCCACAAACATCGCGGCAAAGGCAGATGCCATACCCGACATCAGGTTCACGGCAAAAGCAATATCTTCTGGTTTTTCGGAAAACAGTTCAGCCGCCCAGGCAAAGAGGCGGCCCACCAAAAGAAAAACAGGTGCACCGGGGGGGTGCACAATCTGCAACTTGTAGGCTCCGAGGATGAATTCTCCGCAATCCCAGAGACTTCCCGTCCGCTCTACGGAGAAATAATAAACGGTGGCACTGATTAGAAAGACGAGCCATCCCGTCACATCAGTCATTTTCCGAAAGGCAGCCATGGATGAAAATTAAACAGGTAAATAAAGTTTCGGAGTTGCTAAAAAATTGATATTCAGAAAATTAAATCAAAACAAAGTTCTATTTTTGAGCATAACTTGTAAATTTTGAGTGTGTTAAAGGAAAATTTCCAAATCAGGCAAAAATAAAACAAAGTTATTAAAAATATATCTGAAATAGGTAAATAGTCATCAGATTCAAATATTTTATTAAAAACGTTTGAAAACATCATCGGATAGTTCCGTAAGAACGAATTGGTTGACAGGGGTAAAATACTTACTAATTTTTCTAGGCAATTCTTAAAAATTACAAAAAGCAAAGGAGACTCGACGGCTATTTCTAGTCCTAAATGCTTGATTATAGATAGCTAAAGTTTCGGAGCAAATTTAAGCGGCATTTTTAATTGGACATTTTAAAAATTCAAACTGAATAATTACCAATTTTTCGATACTGATTTCATTTTCGGCAAGCTTGTCAAGGAATATTTCCCAGTCAACACCTAGTTCAGCTAATATTTCCTGGTAGCGTAATTCAATGATTTGCCACCGTTTTTCTACCAGGGTAATCTCTACTAATTCATTTTTAAAATCTCTGAATACTTCGCCCATTGTCTCGTAGTCATCGAAGTTTTTGCGAAGGGAGAGCATCATATAGCCGAGGAAACTTAAGGTTATCCAAGCGGTGTGTGCGTCAAAATCAGTTGATTGACATTTATTTATATTTAAATTTTGTTTACATTCTTTAAAAAATATTTCGATGCTCCAGCTTATCTGATAGTATTTCACAGCATTAGTGAAGATAATGTCGGTGTCCGTACTGATTAACATTTTCCAGGTTTCACTTCCCTTAGTCTTTACCCCAAACTGCCTTTAGCTTATTACCTTTGTATTTTATCCATGTAGCCAGATATTTACATTTGTGTTTTTTACAAAATCTGATGTCTTTTTACTTATAAACTGGCATCAAATTTGCCGCCTTTTTTATACCAATAATCATGATAGATCTATTGGTTTTCATGAGTCCGATGACATGTAGCTTTTTTGCATATCTGATTTTAATCTTCTGTATTTAAGACACAAAGGTATCACACACAAACCAACACCGCCTGACTATATGGAAGGAATTGAACCCCACTGGAATAAAATCAGACCTTTTGTACTGGATTCCGCCAGTCAGTTCAAACCTGCCCCAGCCCTTACCTTTGATATGACCAAG
>Ga0169931_10000046_pt1 | contig 162329 bp, 122 predicted proteins | sample Kivu_15m_20L_FD_129675 | JGI IMG/M metagenome (GOLD analysis project Ga0169931, IMG submission 129675) | Freshwater microbial communities from Lake Kivu, Western Province, Rwanda to study Microbial Dark Matter (Phase II) - Kivu_15m_20L... | ecosystem: Environmental > Aquatic > Freshwater >... | reverse complement strand
CAACTGAATAGCCGGACGGGCCTCCGAACGGATTGAAAGACCAAGGCTCGGCAATCCCTCACAAGTCAGGGCATTGTCAAGAGTCCTCGTTTTATCTGGCAGGAGAAGGGTCGGTTTCCAAGTTGGATTCGCACGGAGTAATTTGGCCAGCCAGGAAGCCATTTCGGCGTCCCGCCGCCCTGTAAATAAACACAAACTGCCGTCTCCGCGGGCCTTCACCGGACGAAAGTCGGTCATGTCGGACCGAGTCAGATAACGTTGGAAAGCCCCCAGATCGGATGATGCCTCAATAGGTTCCCCAACAGGAAGCAAACCTATTTTGGCGCCATGGCTCTCCAGTAATTTTAAAAGCTCCTGCCAGAAAACAGGGAGCAGGTCGAACGGTTCAACCAGCAGGAAAGTCCATTTTTGAACACCCTTAAATGGTAGTTTAGCCAAAAGCCGGCGGTGGCGGTCTGCCCAACCCAGAGGCCAGATCCCATTGGTGGCTAACCTTTCCTCTACCATAGCCAGGTCCCGTAGCCTTGGTGGTGCCTCGGGTCCAGCTTTTCCATTCCAACCACAAAGGAGGAGTTCATCGCGCATGTCCAGAACTACGCGGGCGGTGGCGAAAGGATCAGCCTCGAAGGAGCGGGCAAAAAAAGCCTCGTGATGATGATCGAGAAGGGATTTCAGCACTTGCCGGAAAACTTCTAACCTAAGCCCGGGCGTGTAATCCCCGGGAGGCCGAAGTCCACAACGCTTCTCCAGCCAAAGGGTAAACCGCTGGGGTCCGACCCCGGTCAATCTGCTTGCAGCCTGCGACGCATGGTCATATTGCAGGCCGAAGACCAGGATATCCGATCCCCCTTCAACCACCGCACTCTTTCTGAAGATTGCGAATCTGCTGATTCCAGTATTGGGTCGTGTCGGCGACCTCGTCATCATCGCAAAAATCGGTCAGCAAAAGGATAGTCTCCCCGGTGACAGGTGCTTCAGAAATGCGGAATTCCAGAAATTCATTTTCATAGGCTGAATCGGCCCATCGCAGGCGTAGCAATTCCTCCTCGTGATCGCTGAGAATAAGGGCTACTTCCTCATTTCCACTCCAGGAATAAACGATCTGATGTTCCTCCACCTCGGCTTTGTCGCAAAACCAACGCACGATGCAAGCCGGTGTCGTTAAAAAGGAGTAGAGGATGTTCGGCGAAGCCCTGAATAAAAATTCCAATTGAAGCTTGGTGCGTTGCATATGGCTGCCGGATTAGACCCGTGCAATAAAAAATATTTATACCGAAAAACCAAATGCAATCCCCTTTTGCTCCCGATTTTCAATCAACACGTTGTATGACCCGGATATTGCTTGACTGAAAACCCATTTTCTTCTACTTTTGTGCCTTTCAAGATTTCAACACCCCGGCGACCGGGTCGCACCTTAAACCATTCCTGCATGAGACAACTGAAGATTACCAAATCCATCACAAACAGGGAAAGCCAATCCCTGGAGAAATACCTCCAGGAAATCGGAAAGGTGGACCTACTCACCCCAGAAGAGGAGGTGGATTTGGCTAAAACTATCAAGGAAGGTGATCAGGCCTCCCTAGAAAAGTTGACCAAGGCTAACCTGCGCTTCGTTGTCTCTGTGGCAAAACAATACCAGAATCAAGGACTCTCGCTAAGTGACCTTATTAACGAGGGGAATCTGGGGCTCATCAAGGCGGCACAGCGCTTCGATGAAACGCGGGGTTTTAAATTTATTTCCTATGCTGTCTGGTGGATTAGGCAGTCCATCCTGCAGGCTCTTGCAGAGCAGTCCCGTATCGTTCGTCTGCCGTTGAACAAGGTAGGATCCCTTAACAAAATCAATAAGGCTTTCTCCGAACTTGAACAGGAGTTCGAGCGGGAACCCTCTCCAGAAGAATTAGCTACGCTGCTTGAAATTCCTACCGAGGAGGTGGAAACTACGCTTGGAGTTGCGGCAAGGCATGTCTCCATGGATGCCCCCTTTGTGGAAGGCGAGGACAATAGCCTGCTCGATGTCCTGGAAAATGCAGGCACACCGGGTACCGATCTGGAACTGGATTACTATGAATCGCTGCGGCGCGAAATCGAAAGGTCCCTGGGAACCCTCACCGACAGGCAGTGCGATGTCATAAAGCTCTACTTTGGCATAGGGGTGGAACATCCAATGTCCCTGGAGGATATTGGTGACAGATTCGGACTTACCCGGGAGCGGGTGCGCCAAATAAAAGATAAAGCCATCAATAAACTTCGATCGGCAAACCGCAGCCGCCTACTCAAGAATTATCTCGGAGCCTAGAGGGAAGCCCTCTGACTTTGGAGTATGGTCTAAGTGTATGCTTCGCTCAATACCAGCTTCCAAGGATATAAAGGTCTCAGTACGCTGAATCCCTTCCGTTTCCTGGATGGTATGCAAAACGGCGCGAAGGTGATTGGTGTCGCGGCAGATGACGCGTGCGAAAATATTGTAGCCTCCTGTGGTATAATGGGCAGAAACGATTTCGGGTACCCCGGCCAGGGTCTTGATGACGGCCTCGTAGTGAGAGCTCTTGTCTAAATAGATGCCTAAAAAAGCCGTGATATCATATCCAAGCTGCTCGGGATCTACGTGGAGTAGATAGCCACGCACAATGCCACAGTCCTCTAGTTTCTTCATCCTCACGTGAATGGTGCCCCCACTGACCTGCAATTTCTTCGCTACCTCCGTGTAAGCCATGCGGGCATTTTCCATTAGGAGGGCAAGGATTTGCCGATCCAGATCATCCATATCGGGTGGCATCTGCATTGATATTATTTTAAAATAATAGCCATTTTTTTGCTAAAATAATAATGTTCGTTCCAAATACAGGCATGTTCTTGCTACTTTTCTTAATTATCTTTGGCGGGTAAAATTAGGAACGATGACCGCTCAGCCAGGAAAATCTCGCAATGCCCGTTTGCTGATTCCCCTGATTGCTGCGCTTTCCTTTGTGGCAGGTTACATGGCTGGGGGATTGTCGGGACCTTTTTTTGCGGTTCGCCAAGTTGCCGGAGGGGAGGCACAGCCAGCTAAGGACGCGCTGTGGCGACTTAATGAGGTCCTTGGTTACCTTACTGCACATGCTATAAATCCACTATCTGCAGACAGTCTGGCTTCGGAAGCTATCCATCACTGGATGCGCGGCCTAGATCCCTATTCAGCCTATCTATCCCCCAAGGAACGAAGGGCTGCCGAAGACCGCTTGACGGGTACTTACTTTGGTCTCGGCTTGGGGTATGAGCTCCGTCGCGATAGTATGGTGGTGATTTCCCTAACACAAGGTGGCCCGGCAGAGATTGCAGGAATCCACGAGGGCGACAGACTTCTTGCTGCAGGTCCAGTTGGTTCCACGCTAAAAGATATGATTGCGCCAGCTGTCAAGCAGGTCCTTACTGAGCGCATGGACTCCATATGGCGCCTCCGCCTTTTCCGGCCTATTGGTCGGCAGATTTTGGAGCTGACCTGCACGGCTACTCGATTGCCCCTTCCTGGTATTGGTCCAGCCCTCCTATTGGAGCCGGGACTAGCCTACCTGCGCATCCGGGAATTTAGCGAATTGACAGACCGGCAGTTCCTATCGGCAATGGATTCCCTGTTTGCCACTGGAAGCCAGGAGAAGGATCTGATTCTGGATTTGCGGGATAATCCCGGGGGATTGCTCGAATCATCCATCAAAATAATAAATCAGCTTATTCCCGAAGCCGGTAAAGTCATGCTTACTACAGTTTCCGGGAGGGGTAAACGCACGGTATTCAAGACCTCCGGCAGATCCTTTTTCCGAATACGAAGACTAGTTGTTCTCGTCAATGAAAAGACCGCCTCTGCTGCGGAAATTCTGGCAGGTGCCCTGAAAGACTTAGACCGGGGCACCCTCATTGGCCGGCCTACTTTCGGTAAAGGCCTCATACAACATGCTTTTCCACTTTCTGATGGCGGATTGCTCAAATTGTCCACCTCCAGATGTTACACGCCCTCCGGTCGGCAGATTCAGTTGCCCCTGACCGGGGAACAATCTGGAACAGCGCAGGGTAGGATCCACCCGAATATCGCCGTGCCGCTCTCTTCCTGGGATACGTTTCCGGCTTGGCAGGATGCGCGTTTGCTGCTATCCGGATTTGCACGCACCAACAAGCCAGTTGGTGCTGCACGGCAAGCAGCCCTCAGGGCCATGCGCACCGGTGCGGAACATCCACTCCTTGAAGACTTCCTGCGCCAATGTGGGCTTCCCCTGGCAAGTAGCCAGTTTGTAGGTAAACAATTGGCCCTTGCCTGTGCCCAAAATTGGTTAGGGGGTTCCGAGGCGCTGAAAATGGCCTTGGAAGAGGATCCCATCATGCGGGCAGCCCGGCTATTTCTGAGCGAAAAATCCACAACAGAATAGCTCAATGGCTGAACAAGTAGTATCCTCTATCTGTTGGCGCCCTAGGCTTTAGTCTAAACCACCTATGCTAGATTCACCCTACGACGATTGCTTTTTGAGCCGGCATATCGGGCCGGATGAGGCCCAACAAGCCGCTATGCTCCTCGAAGTCGGGGCAGAGAACCTAGAAACCCTGATTGGTGAAACGATTCCGGCTGATATTCGCAGCCACAAAGTCCTTGGTCTCCCAGAAGCGATTTCAGAATATGCCTACTTGCGCGAGCTTCAGGTCCTGGCTGAAAAGAATAAGGTTTACAGGACCTACATTGGCCAGGGATATTCGGGAACCTGGACCCCCTCGGTCATCAGTCGTTCAATTTTTCAAAATCCCGGTTGGTACACCCAATACACGCCTTATCAGGCAGAGATTGCGCAAGGAAGGCTGGAGGCTCTCCTTAATTTTCAGACTATGGTGAGCGATCTCACTCGCTTGCCGGTAGCTAACGCATCATTGCTTGACGAGGGCACAGCGGCTGCAGAAGCTATGGCTTTGTTTTTTGGAGTTAGAAATAAAAAAGGCAAGGAAGCCAACCTTTTTCTGGTTAGTGACAAGGTATTGCCTCAGACGCTTTCAGTGCTTCGCACTCGAGCAGAGCCACTGGGTATTGACATACAGGTTTCGCCGGTGGAGGCTTTTGATTTCAGCGACAATGTATTCGGCATCCTGCTACAGTATCCGGATGCTGAGGGGGGCATCACCGACTTTCGGGAATATGCGGCCCGAGCCAAGGGTGCCGGAATTTTTGTCACGGTGGCCTGTGATTTGTTGAGTCTGGCTGTGCTTGAGGCTCCGGGCGATTGGGGAGCCGATTGTGCCGTGGGAAATGCCCAGCGCTTTGGGGTTCCGCTTGGTTATGGTGGGCCACATGCCGCATTTTTTGCCATCGCCGATGCTTTCAAGCGGGTCATACCGGGACGCATTATCGGGGTGTCAGTGGACAGGTCGGGCAAACCAGCTCTTCGTATGGCACTTCAAACCCGGGAGCAACACATTCGGCGCGAAAAGGCGACTTCTAATATTTGCACCGCCCAAGCCTTATTGGCTATTATGGCCGGAATGTACGCCGTTTATCACGGTCCTCGAGGTATTGCCGGAATTGCCAACCGGGTGCACGGTCAAACCTGCCTGCTGGCAGCCAACCTTGCCCGACTTGGCATGGTGCCTGAGCGGTCGGTATACTTCGATACCTTGACCTACCGGGTATCGAGTGAACTTGCAGACCGCATTAGGAAGGAGGCTGAGGAGAAGAAAATTAATTTTTTCTTCGGCAATGGCGTCGTGCAAATTGCCCTGGACGAGACCGTGCTCCCCCAAGATTTGCAAGATATTCACGAGATATTACGCAAAGCGACTGGGCGGGACTTCTCCTTCAGTGCCACCTTGGAATATGCTTCACCCTTGCCAACGTCCCTTCAGCGAAGCGCGCCCTTTTTGACCCATCCCGTCTTTCATTCCTGGCACACCGAAACGCGGATGATGCGCTACATCCGTAGGCTGGAAAACAAAGATCTCTCCCTGGTTCATGCCATGATTTCCCTAGGTTCCTGCACTATGAAACTCAATGCGGCCAGCGAACTCCTTCCGGTATCCTGGCCTTCCTTTGCCTCTTTGCACCCGTTGGTGCCAGCTGCTCAGGCAGCAGGATATCTCGAGATGTTTCGGCATCTCGAGGCTTGGCTCTGTGAGGTAACTGGACTAGCCGCCTGTTCCCTGCAGCCCAATTCCGGGGCCCAGGGCGAATATGCCGGACTCCTGACTATTCGCAAATATTTTCAGGCTACTGGGCAGGGCTACCGCCATATAGCCCTTATTCCATCCTCAGCACATGGAACCAATCCAGCAAGCGCTGTCATGGCTGGAATGCAGGTGGTTGTTGTGGATTGCGATGACCGGGGGAATGTAGACTTCGAGGACCTTCGTAGCAAAGCCGAGGCCCATGCAGATGTCCTTGCCGTCCTTATGATTACTTATCCCTCTACCCACGGTGTTTTTGAAACCCGGGTAAAGGAAATGACTGCCTTGGTGCACCAATTGGGCGGCCGGGTTTATCTCGACGGTGCTAACATGAATGCCCAGGTTGGCCTGACCAGCCCCGGACTTGTCGGGGCTGATGTTTGCCATCTCAATCTACATAAAACCTTCGCCATTCCGCACGGAGGGGGCGGTCCGGGCATGGGGCCTATTTGTGTCCATGCCGATTTGGCACCCTTTCTGCCCAGTAAGGAAGCCGACTCGGGCTATGCAGTGTCCTCCGCAGCCTATGGCAGCGCAAGTATTTTACTGATTTCCTACGGATATATCCGAATGCTGGGCGCCGAAGGCGTTTCGCAGGCTACACGAATCGCCATCCTGAATGCGAACTACATGAAATGCTTGCTGGAAAAAGATTACGAGGTGCTCTACTTAGGAGAAAAGGGCCGAAGTGCCCATGAACTCATCCTCGATTTGAGACCTTTCAAGCAATGGATTAGCGCCGAGGATGTAGCCAAACGGCTAATAGATTATGGTTTCCATGCCCCAACATTGGCATTCCCTGTGGCTGGAACTATTATGATCGAACCAACCGAAAGTGAGGATAAAGCAGAGCTTGATCGCTTTTGTCTCGCCCTCCGGGAAATCCGGGAGGAAATCCGGGAAATCATGGAGGAGGCCTATCCTGTCGATAATAATGTGCTACACAATGCCCCCCATACCCTGGAAATGGTGACTGGTAGCGATTGGACTTTTCCTTACTCCCGGGAAAAAGCAGCATTTCCGCTGGATTACCTGCGGGAGGGGTATAAGTTTTGGCCTGCCGTATCCCGCATCGACGGAGCCTACGGCGACCGAAATCTTATCTGTACTTGTCCAGAAATGACGGAATACGCCTGAAATCAGCGGTAAATACGCTTTTCGCGGATGCGAGCCTTCTTTCCCACAAGGTCACGCAGGTAAAATAGACGCGCACGGCGCACCTTGCCTCGCTTGAGCACCTCAATGCCGACGATATTGGGCGTGGCAAATGGAAAAATCCTTTCTACGCCCACACCATTCGAAATCTTCCTTACAGTAAAGGTGCGAGTGGATCCGTGTCCGCTGATTTGAATGACATCCCCTCGGAAGGCCTGGACTCTTTTCTTGTCCCCTTCCACAATCTCGTAATTGACTGTTATGTTGTCCCCAGGCCGGAAATCAGGAAACTCGCGAGCCGGAGTTAGTTGGGCGTGCACGTATTGGATGGCATCCATCGATTGAACTTTTAGCGCCGCAAAAATAATCGATCGGTGCCGATTTTCCAAATAAACTGCCAAATACCCGGGAAATTATCGAAGGAGGGTAACGAAACCTTTTATTTCAACTGGTAATCCGCGGGGATCAGTATATCGGACCAAGGTGATGTAAACCCCTTCTGGAGAAGCGGAGCCTGTGTTTAGATGCAGGCCATTCCAGCCTTCCCGGGTATCTTCGGTGGAGAAAACCCGGTCCCCCCAGCGGTTCCATATTTGAAAACTGAACCGTGTAGCGCCAATCATGATACCCACCCCTCTAAAAACATCATTTTTTCCATCGAAATTGGGAGTAAAAGCATTGGGTAGATAAAAGCGCACATCCGGGCGGATATCCACTATCCCCTGGGCAGTGTCGGGGCAGCCACTCGGATGGAAAACTACCAGGGTGACCGTAAATCTGCCTGTATCCGGATAAAGATGAATTGGATTGCGGTCATTGCTATCAAACTCGTTGCCAAAGTCCCAAATCCAGCGTACCGCATCCAGGGACTTATCCGTGAAAACTACCTTGTTGTCGATAATAGTGGCTTGTTTCGGTGCGAATTCGAAGTCAGCCACAGGTGAGGGGGATACTTTGATGAGCCTTTGGAACACCGTATCCTTTCGGCAGCCAATCGGGGAAACTACGGAAAGGGATACGGTGTAAGTCCCTTCCTTGGTGTAGGTATGGGTAGGGTTTACCTGATTGCTTTTGCCCCCATCTCCAAATTCCCAGCTGATTTTGTAGGTGTTGTCAATTGGTTTAGAGAGGTTGCCGAAAGTCAAGTTCACCGGAACGCAGGCATCTGTCTGGGACGGTCGTACAAGCAGAATGGAAGGGGCGGGGAAATACCTTATTTTTCGGGTGACCGTCTCGGTGCACTGATTAAGGTCTTTTACCGTAAGGGCTACTGAAAATTCTCCGGAAGTGGTGTACGGATGGCTTATCGTTTTGCCCGAACCCTTTTGTCCGTCTCCAAAGGCCCAGGTATAACTGGCAATACCGCCACTGGCCGTGGTGGATTGGTCGGCGAACTGGACGGCGTCGGCGTAGCAGGTGTCATAGCGATAGGAAAAATCGGCGTTGAGTGAGGGAAATACACGTACCTCAATGATTGCCGAATCCGCACAATTTGTTCCCGGGTTTAGAAGTAACTGACCCTTGTATCTGCCTACTCCTGGAAATTTTAGCTTTGGCTCCCACTCGGTTGATGTTACCACCGTATTGCCAATTGGGAAGGACCATCGTTGATTTTTAATGTATTGGCGCTGATAGCTGCTGTTGACAAACTGTATTTCGGCCACACCGCAAGATATAACCTGGTATTCCTTGTCTGTCACGGCCACAGCTTCACCCAGTTTAGCAAATACCAGCGGATCACAATCTGCCACATTGAATTGGAAATCCCGGTTAGACCGGCTCAGCAATAGCCCATTGCGGTATTCAGTAATGCAGACACCAACCACGAACTGTCCCTTGGCGGTGGGTTTGCCTGTTATCAGTCCGGTTTTTGCATCGATGCTGATAACCGGATCCCCGGCCATAGGGGTGGTGGCTGTGATGTTCCCGCCCCGGAAACTCACCACCCCATAGGGGGGAGGACAGGACGGGCTGGGGTAGGCACCATTGCAGGTGAGGTAGGTGAAATTGTTGGTGGCAGAGCCGCCTCCGGCAAATGGGGCACAGAAAGAGTAAGCCAGGGAATCCCCGTCAGCATCCCGGGCTCCATGATCGTAGTTTAGCGCGCTGTTTACGCAGATGACTGTAGGTGGAAATGTTTTGAATTCCGGACTGTTGTTGCACAGGGCCTGAGCTTCGGGGGTGATCTCCACACTGTAGGTGGAGCCTACCTGGTCCGGATTGATAATATTCGTAATGGTGTTGTTGCGGCAGCAGCGCTGGTAACCGACATGGTAGGAGGTATTTCCGGCTGGGAGCCGGACATTGTAGCTGCTCAGCCTGAACTCGTAGATGCCCTCCTCTACGCAGATATTTGGTGGAATAAGGCAGGGGTAGTCAGGTTGCCCGACATTTCTACGGGAGGTGAGCCGAATGGCTAGGCGGGCATAGGTTTGCTGTTGCGTTAACCGGGAACAATCGGCATCGCCGTTGCAGCGATAAATTCCTATTTGGGCTATCTCATCCAACGCGGCACAGTTGGTGCAGTTGCAATCGCGGTAAACCTTAAGCGTAAAGGCATAGTCACCATTGCCCAGGCATCGGTAGGTCAGATTACCTCCTATAAGATGTCTGGCTTGCAGTCTGGCCACAGGCAGCAGGAAAAGAAAAAGTAGCAGAAAAGGAAAGCGAAAGGGGAGCATGCTGGTCAGCGTATAATCTGAACTGTTCCCGAAAGATATTGTTTTTCTCCTTTTCCGTCGGTATAGCTCAAACTGTAGAGGTAGGTTCCTGCAGGCAATAACTCCCCCGTTCTGACATGTCGTCCGTCCCAGCCCGTGAGCGGTTCGGTTGAAATGAATACCAGATTGCCCCATCGGGTGAAAACCTGCAGACGGAAATCCTTTAAAATATCTACGTCTCCAAGGGCGAAGAATTCGTCATTGACGCCGTCTTCATTTGGGGAAAATCCCCCTGGAATGTAGATTCGAATCACCGGATTCACAAACAAGTTCTTGGTCTGTTCGTCGCTGCATCCAGTTAGGGGGTCGGTTACCCGGAGGTAGATGGCAAGATTCCCGGTGTCGGGTAGCGAAAAAGGCACCCGGCGAATGGAGTCCAATATTTTACGGTCTGTGCGCCACAGCAAACGAAGGGTGTCCGGAGCTGCGCTCTCTAAAATGACGGTTTGCCGCAGCTTCAAATCGGTATTGGGGGTCACAGTGAAATCGGCTCGTGGTCCGGAGCGAACGGTAAGGTCGGGCGTCAGAGATAGTCGGCGGACGCATTTCCCATTGCCCCCGTCTAAAGTCAGGGACACTTTAAAGGTACCTTCTCGGGAATAGGTGTGATTTGCGGGCAATAGGGTGGACGTCGTACCTTCCCCGAAATCCCAGCGAAGGGCTAGTCCGGAAAGGGAAACGCTCGGGTCGACACCAAAACGCAGGGGTGTTCCCAGGCAGGCTGCGGCTGGTGTTACTGAAAGCGATAGGTTTGCAGGTATCGGGAAATAGGCAATCTGTTGAGTGAGGCTATCCCGGCAGTTTCCAACCCCGGTGACCAGCAGGGAAACAGGTTGATTCCCTGCAGTGGTAAAACTAAAGTTGGGATCCCTATTCGATGAACTGCCCTGAGTACCAAATTTCCATGAATAGGTGGTAGGCTCCCCACTGCCGGTAAAGCGGAAATTCAAGGGATCCGATGCGCAGGAATCCCCACTCACAGTGAAACCCGCTGTCAGGATTGGTGGAATTTCCACGCGCAGGGCCAGAGAATCCCTGCAGTTTCCTTCCGGATTGAGCACCATTTTACCCAGGTAAGTTCCTGGCTTAAGGAAATCAATTTGAGGCTGCCGCCCGGAAGCAGTGAAGATTTCACCAGAGCCCTGGGAAGTAAATCGCCAGGAATAGGAACTTATAGCCAGGCTGTCCTGACTCCTATTGAGGAAGGTTACGCGGGTATCGCCGCAATTCCGGATGGTATATTCCGCAGAACCCGAAGCAGGCGGTAGGGCTTGGGGAAGGGAGGCTTTCACCCGGGCATCGCAGGTTCCGGTATTTACCTGAAAATCACGCCGCAGCGTGTGGAGCAATTTTCCATTGCGAAATCGCCTTACCGAAATGCCCAAAACGAACTGTCCCATAAGGGCCGCTTTTCCAGACATAATGCCTGTTCGCGAATCTATTGCGAGGGTGCTTCCAGCACCGAGAGGTTGCCCGGATGTAAATCCTGGAGCCAGATACTGCACCTCGGAATAAGGGGGAGGCAGGTCTGGATCGGGAGCGATCCCGCTTGCAGATCGGAAATTGCGATCATCCGGTCCCCCGCCGGCAAATGGGCTTGCCAATGCATAGACCACGCTGTCTCCTGCATCGGTAAGGATGGAAAGATCAAAGGCAAAGGGTTGGCCCACGCAGAGAACAGCGGGGGGCAGTTGCCGGAACTCCGGGCTGTTCAACCGTGCTTTCTGAGCGTCGGAACCTATTTCCACAGAAAAGGTCGCCCCGGTGCGCGCCGGTTCCAGGAGATTGGTTATGGAGGCATTGCGGCAGCAGCGCTGGTAACTAACCACATACCCCGTGTCTATTACGGGCAGGTCCTGCTCAATCTCGTAAATACCCTCTTCGACGCAGACATTTGGTGGAATTTTCAGGCAATCATTGCCGGGATTCGGATTAATGGACCGCTTGGTAGGTTGGGAAAGAATGAGATTCTTAACCGGTATGATGCGGTTATCCAGCCGATAGATACTGATGGTAGCCGCTAAGGTTCCGGCAGGATCGGAATCGAGCGCATCGCCAGAACCCTGGCAATCGCGGTAAACCTGAAGGGTGAAGCGGTAGCGAAGGCTCTGCGATGCTGGGTCATTTCCCGTAAAACCGAGGATGCGGTAGCTCATCAGTCCGCCGATAAGGTGGCCTGCTTGTACCTGCAGGGATCCTAGTCCTGCCAGAAACAGGAGGGAGAGGATAGTTCTGCCGAATTGCTTTACTTTTGCGCCGCTTTCCATGAATTAGTCACCATGATTCCAGAGGATTCCCACGCCATGACTTCCCCGGATTCCGCCCTGGTTCCTGCGGTGGAGGCGCTGAGCGCCGGAAAGATCATTTTGATGAGGACCCAAACGCTTTGGACCTTAGTCTGCCGATTGGACGACGAGGCGTCTTTCCAGCAGCTGCTCCATTTCAAACGCGAAGATTATCGTTTTAATTATGAAATTCTCGTCGATTCGCCCGAACTGCTAAAAAAGTACATACCTGGACTTTCACCCCGACTGGAAACCCTCCTCTACTTTCACCGCCGGCCGCTGGCTGTCCTTTCAGATTCCCCCTTGCTTCCTAACCATCTACAGGAATTGGGCGTTCCGCTGGCGTTTCGTGTAGACCGCACCGAGTGGGTTGCTGGGTTAATCAGGTTCCTTGGCCAGGGTCTGTGGACTACTCCTGCCTTTGGAGAAGGGGAGCCCCCATTGGCTTGTGGACTTGAGTCCATCGGGATAGAAGCCAGGAACCTGGCTGCTATAACGCTTACCGCAAATGATTGCGCATCGTACTTCGGCGAAGAGGCCGTTCTGGTAAACTTGGATGAGGAAAATGAGTTGGTGTTCCTTCGAGAATAATCAGCCAGGAAATGCTTCAATGACCATGGCGCTTGCTCCTCCTCCACCATTGCATACCGCAGCAAGTCCATAGCCTCCTCCTTGGGATCGGAGCGTGTGCAGCATAGTGACAATAATCCGAGATCCTGAGGAACCCAGAGGGTGTCCCATAGCAATAGCCCCGCCCCGCGGATTGACTTTTTCTAAAGGGAGGCTGAAGGTCTTGGCAAAGAGCAGGGGCACGACAGCAAAGGCTTCGTTGATTTCCACACAGGATATGTCATCCCATTGGAGGCAGGCCTGAGTAAGGGCCAGTGGAGCCGCTTTTATCGGAGCGATGGTGAACCATTCCGGGGAAACCTCGGCATCAGCAAAAGAAACGATTCGGCCAAGGGGTTTAAGGCCCATGTCTTCTCCGGCAGTCCGGCTTCCAAGCAAGACGGCCGAAGCGCCGTCGTTCAGGGTGCTGGCATTGGCGGCGGTCACGGTACCCTTGGGTGAAAATGCCGGTTTGAGAATAGGCATTTTGGCGAAATCCACCTTCCTGAATCCTTCATCTTCCTCCAGCAGGCCAGGGTCGCCCTTCCCCTTTTTCACGGGCATAGGGACTATTTCGTTGCGGAAATGACCCGACTCCGTGGCCCATGCCATGCGCTGGTAGGATTGCATAGCAAACTTATCCTGTTCTTCGCGAGTAATCTGGTACTTTTCTGCTGTGGCATCGCCACAACGACCCATAGGTATCCCCTGGTATGCATCGGTAAGCCCATCCCGACTTAGGCCATCTACCATTTCCGCCGATCCGTAGCGATGTCCCCAGCGAAGGGCGGGAAGATAATGGGGTACATTGCTCATGCTTTCCATGCCCCCGCAGACTACCCAATCCCTCATGCCGGAATTTATGGTCAAGGCCCCAAATTGAATCGCTTTCATGCCAGAAGCGCAGACCTTGTTGACCGTGGTGCAAACAACCCCCTCAGCTAAAGCCGCCCCTAAAGCAGCCTGCCGGGCTGGAGCCTGACCGAGGTTTGCCGAAAGCACATTGCCCATGAATACTTCGCCTATCAAATCCCTGACTGTTGGCAAATCTTGAAAAAGTGCGTCTATCGCTCCGGAAGCGAGCTCGGTGGCCGACAGGGCCGATAGAGATCCACCAAAGCTGCCAGTAGGCGTCCTGCGCGCCGCGTAGATATAGGCTTCCATGATATTTTTATTCGAGAATACTTTTTTTTGTGGAATAGTTGACTTGCACTTATTCTTTGTTGTATATTTGCAAAACTAAACCGCGGTGTGGAGCAGTTGGTAGCTCGTCGGGCTCATAACCCGAAGGTCGTAGGTTCAAGTCCTGCCGCCGCTACATCATAGGGAACCTGTATTTAGGTTCCCTTTTTTTTTAAGTTGGGCCAATGCTAGCCAACAAGCGAACTTCGGGGAAATCTGCAGATTTCGCCGCCCTCTCTGACGATGCAGATTTTCTCAAATGGGTCGCGGACTCTGGTCACCTCCTGAATCCTGCCAAATTGGTTTTCAAAACCCTGGCTCCAGCACTTACCTGGGAGTATTACCAAAGAAATCAGGTTTCCCTTGCACATCGGGGTGTGGGAAACCTGCAGGTGGGGTATCCCATCCTTGCTTTTCGAAAGGATGGGCAAGTTTTATCCTTGCCTCTTTTCCATTGGGAAATTAATCTGGAGCCTGTGGACCAAGAGGGTCTGCGGTGGATGTTTTCGCGCCTAGCTCAACCTTTGCCCCAATTGAACCACCAATTAATGCAGCTTCCTGAGCTGAATCCTCTGCTCCAGCCATATGTCGGACAGGGCTGGGAAACAGATTTGGACAGCTTTCGCCAATGCATTCAAACCCTTGATTCCTCCTCTGTGACCTGGGATGCCATTCTTCCCCTACCGGATGCTTCTTTCCTGTTGCAACCCATGGAATCCTGGCGGGTCTATCCTTCAGGCGTTTTTTATACAGCGGAGGAAACAACCGAGGATTTATCTGAAAACCTTAATCAAGATAAGCTTCCGGTTGATGAGTGGGTAGTCCCCGAAGGTCATCATCTTGGGGCGGGTATCCTATTTCCCGAACAGGCTACTGCTTTTCACGGCGCTCTTGGTCACAAGGGTAGTTTGATTATCGGCACCGCAGGAACAGGGAAGAGATTTTTACTCCGCTCCCTGGTCGTAAATGCCCTATCCAATCAGCGGACCTGTCTCATCCTTTCCCGTTCCACGCATTGGTTTGCCGATTTAAAAACCTACCTGGCTGGAGAGCAACTGGGAAATCTGACCCTATTTCCTTCGGGGCCCGAAGCCGGGGCAGAATTTTTAAAGAAGCTGGGGGATTTGCTGGAGTCGGAGCGAAAAGAACCCGATTTTGGGATAGATGCTTTCAGGGATTTAATGGTATCCTGGCAGAGCCAACACCAACAATGTATGGCTGCCTACGAGGCATCTCGAAATCCAATCTTTGGAAATCTGACTTGGTGGGAGGTCTGCGGGCTTTTTCTGGAGAGTGTCCGGGAATCTGGTGGCCCATCTGGCATTTTCCGGTTACCAACGGAGGGGTTTACTTTCCAACCCGAAGAATTCGAGCATATCCTTGCGGCGCTCGGGCCGCTGCAGAAACTATTCCATGGCGTCAAAACCCTGCAACATCCGCTCATTGACCTGAATCCGGACCGGTTCCAAGATATGGGTATCGATGAGGAAAGGCATGGGTTGGAAAAAGAAGTGGAAGGAGAACGGCAACGTTTTCGCCGGTTGCTTGCTGACTACCTGGACGCCCGCTCCCGCTATGCGGATGAACTGAATCTCATCCTAACCGGAAAAATACAGGAAATCCAGGTAACAATAAGCTCGATAGAGGCAAAATACCAGTCGGGATTGGAAACGTTTGGTCGTGATTTTCCGCTAACCAGAAAATTGTCTTTGGCACTTTACAGTCGGGTGTCTCCTCGTGGCAAAAGGATAGAACTGGCCCGCCAAGATTTGGAGCAACATGTAAGCCACCTGCTTTCCATCCTGGAAGGGCAACGGGACTGGGTGTATCCAGTCCCGCCATTTAGGGCCGACGAGGGCCAGCTCCCCCAATGGATGGCCTACCTTGCCCAGCTGAAGGTTGCGGCTTTGTCATGGCAAGCTACGCTGCCTGCCTTTATTCAGGAGGAGGTCCTACGAGCCTCTTCCCAACATGTGCATCCCCAGTCTGCCCTTTTGGAAGATTTTCGACAGCTTGAGAATGCGATGGACGAGGGGCTTAATGCCTTCAACGCTGGTCTCCTGCTGCGTGAGCCAGTCACCCATCACGCCCTCACCTTATCCAACCGGCAGAAATGGCTGGAGGGGCATCTAGGTAAACTGGACTTGGTTTTTCTGAATTTGAGGGACTTTCCGGCGTTCCGAAGCTGGCAAGGTGCATGGGAAAACTTATCCCCGACGCTTCGGTCCCTCGTTCGTACCCTGGCCACCGTACAGGTACCAGACTGGGTAGCCAGCTTCCGGTATGGCTACCTCCATCAAGTATTGCTTCGAAACTTTCGCCACCAGCTCCCGGATTCGCTCCTGCATTTGGAGGATGCTGCTGCAGAGCAGGAAAAGTTGCAGCAGCAATTGCCCCAACAGATTCAAACCATTTGGCATTTCCGCCGCAAGGATTGTATCAAGCGACTTCGTAGGGAGGATAAACGCACGATGCGCATGGTGAGCCATTGGCTGGAAAAAGAGGGGGAGTCGCCTCACCGCCTGACAGATAGTCTCCGCGCTTGCATGTCCCTATGGACGAGTTGTTTTCCAGTGGTGTGCCTGACCCTGGACCAAGCAAGGGAAATTTTCCGAGATCATAAGAAATGTATCTTCGATAATGTTTTCTGGGGAGATGCCCAAGACCTTACGGAGAAGAATTTGTTCCGTTTTCTGGATTGTGGACGGAGGCATACCTGGTTTTTCAACCCTATTTCCGGGGGGTCACCCGTTTTGAAACTCCTTGCTGACCGGTATCCTCAATTCCCATTGCACCATGTCCATCATTTTTATCCAGGAAATCCCTGGCAGGCCTGGCATGCCGGCGACCGGACGGGGTACTCCCTTCGCGAAGCTGCCCTCCGCTTTATTCGTGTAGCCGGACAATTCGGAACAGATGGTATCAATGGGGAAGAGGCTTCGCACCTGCTGCAGGAGCTTTCTGGCCTCCAACCTGATGCAAACGGGCAATTTCCCTCGGTCGGTGTGGTATGCCTCAGCGAATCACAACGCAATTTTCTGGCTATGCTCCTGTTTCGGCTGGCGCGGGAGGAAGGCCCCCTGCGGGAACATTTTGGGCTTTTATTTCGCTCTGGACTTGAAATCCTGGTGCCTGAGGAATTGGCTTCGGCCTATTTTCAGCAATTGTATTTACTCACTTCCTTTCAGACTCCCGATCAATTAATCGAAAGAGGAAGTTTTCCCTCTGGCTGGATAGAAAGGTTAGCAAATGCCGGTCAGGTCCAAGTCAGCGTGCTGACTAGTATCCCCCGAATAGCGTTCATCCAGTGGGAGGCGGAAGAAGGGAGCCAGGAAGATGGCTTATTTGCCTTTCTTCAATTGGCAGAAGCAATCGGAGAGAAGGATTGGATAACCCTCGAACAGGTTTTTCAACAGTTCCAGCCCGCTGGATTTTCGCTGGCTTCAGCCAATTCGGGGGATATTTTCTGGCGGGAACTTCGCTTGTTGCTTTCCGATTTGCCGGAGGAATGGGAATGTCGCGATCACGTCTTTTATGGAAAGGATTTTCTGCCATTTATTCTGGAAAGAGGGCCTTCCTCCAGGCGTAAGTTTTTTTTATTGGATGGATTCCATGCGGTGACCCCAAAGACCGACTTGCGCTGGGAGCTATTCCAGACTCGGCGTTGGCAAAGTGTGGGCGTAGATTTCCTTCCGGTTTGGACGGTGAATTGCTGGAAAAATGCGCCGCTGGAGTCCCAGCGCATCTTGGAGTCACTGGCCTGAATGCATGCTGGCTAATCCGCTGGCCCAAACAGGGCATTATTGGGGATTTTCGGTTTTCAACGCTTCAGCAAACCACTCAGCAAGTACCTGTCGGTTGGCATGAGGTAGGAAGCGTTTTTGGTCAAACGCATGGTGTAAATTGCCTAGCTCGATGTACACTGCCGGTATTGGAGAGTGGTCCAGGGTGAAAAGCCCCCGGGCTGAAAGGGTGCCACGGTAATTGCCGTCTTGTCGGTGCCTGCGATATTTAGCGCGGAAAGTATCCCATATTTTTTCCCCCATAGCCTTGGAACTATGGTTTTTTTCCTGATGATAAATATAGAGGTCAACCTGTTCCTTCTTCTGGCGGGAATCAATGTGGAATTCCAATAGAAATTGTCCTTTCGGGGCTATGGCAGCATTTTTTCCCACCAGTTCCCGGACCCTGTCCATTCGCTGTTGCAGTCTGGCCCTATGGCCGGCAGGTATGGCGGTTCCCCCCCAAACCGTCTCATCCCTGTCGCAAGGGAGATAAGTGGCATCCCGGATTCCATCGTTCCCGTCGCGGGTAATCATGTAAGCCATGGCGCCGTTGCGGATGAGCTGCCGGCAAAGACGCAATGCCACATCATAAGCATATTCGTCTTCACAAAGCCTTTGGCCATCGAGGGTAATCTGGGCTCCGGGGTCAGGACCACCATGTCCGCTGATGAGGTAAAAGACTTTCCCCCGAAGGATGTCCGTCTCTATTGGGGTCAGGGCGTAGGATCCAAAAATTGGAAAGCGCGCCTCGGGTTTTGGTCCTGGATTGGCGTATCTGGTTCTTTCCAGATGCCAAGGTACCCAAAGTATGCGGTCACTGTGGTAGCCCGGGACCTTCTGTCCGGATGCCAGAAGCAATCCGTTGAAATCTTCAATTGCTTTTGCCCGGGAGTAGTCGGTCATGCCTAGAGTACTGCGGATAGATTTTCCGTCGAAAGGCTTATTATATACGGGTAGCCTGTATGCCCTGCCTAAAACCAAGGGATCCTTAGCCTGTAAGCGATTGAGGGAAAGGAACTTGGTGAGGTTCTCGGGATGTTCACCCAAATGATATCGGGCGAGAAACCGTTGGATACCTTCGCCCCGGATGGCTTCCTTTATTACCCAGGTCGGCTCGGGTGGTGAGGATTGGCTAGAGACAGGAAGCGAAAATAGCCACAGTAAGCTATATTTGCAGGCGTACCATGGTATGCCCCACAAGGGTGACCCACCTCGGCGAAACATGAAGGATTTGTATGCCATAGGCCTGCTCTTGCGGAAGGAGTTTTTGCTCGAGTTGAGGACAGGGGCTGCGATTGCAGGGATCACTTTATACGTCGTTTCCACCCTTTTTGTGGTTTACGAAATGTTTGTCAGGATACAACCCAGTGTTTGGAACACCCTTTTCTGGATTGTTTTCCTTTTCGTTTCGGTGAATGCCCTTGTTAAAAGTTTTGTCAGAGAGAAGGGAGATCGCGCCTTGTATTATTATCACTTGCTGAATCCTTCCCACGTTCTACTGGCGAAGATAGGGTATAACATGCTGCTAATGTTTGTTTTGGGGCTGTTAATCTGGGGACTGTTCATCTTCTTTGGCGACAATCCGGTGCGGGAACCCGGTCTCTTTAGCGGGGTCATCTTTTTAGGTAGCGTTGGTTTTTCCGTGGTGTTCACCTTTCTTGCCTCTATGACTGCACTGGGCAATCAGAGTGCAACCCTCCTTGCAGTACTGAGTTTTCCTCTGGTCATCCCCATGATTCTATTGTTAGTCAAAATATCAGCCCACGCGCTGGGACTGCTTCGAGACACGGCAATTGGCGGCGACATAGCTGTGTTGGTGGCCATTGAGTTATTGTGCGGGGGACTTGCCTTGATTTTGTTCCCCATCTTGTGGAAATCCTGACATGATAGCGAAAGGACGTCTCTGGAAAATCGCGGGGGTCATCCTCCTGATTTATGTCATCCTGGCCGGTATGCTGGTGCCGCTAAAGCCAGGAATTGAGGAGGTTAGCCCGAGTTCCGGCAAATCCGGAGAAATGCTGCATTTGGAGGTCACCGGCTACAATGTCCATTTTCTTCAAGAAGCCTCCTCCCTACGAGCCTGGCTGAAGTGGCCAGATGGCAGGGCCCTGCGTGCATCAGGTGTTCAGGTACTTTCTGACCGCCAGGTTCGTCTCGATTTTTCTATTCCGTCCCAGCTGCCCGAAGGACCGGAGGTTCAGGCAGTCACGCTACTTGTGGACCATCCTTCCGATGGTACGGCGGTCCTGCCCACTGCGATTTTTCTGACCCAGGAGGAAGGAGGGGAAAACCTGGATACAGGAGTCTGGGAAAAACCGGCAAACTTTTCAAAAGGCCCTTTTTTTACTTTTCCCTACCGGAATATCCTGGCAGAAACTGTGCGTAATACCTATTTCCACGTACCTCTTTGGTTTGGTATGATGTTCCTATTCTTAGCCGCCGTCATTCATAGTGTCCGGCATTTGCGTTCCGGGGGCAGGCATTCCGACCAGAAGGCCGTCGCATACACCCTAACGGGTATCCTCTTTGGCGTACTGGGATTGCTTACCGGTGCGGTGTGGGCAAAACACACATGGGGAGCCTATTGGAGTTGGGATATCAAGCAGAATATGACCGCAGTGGCGCTACTCATTTATGTCGCTTATTTTATTCTTAGAGCCTCTGTAGATGACCCGGACAGGAAGGGCAGGGTAGGCGCTGCTTACGGTATTTTTGCTTTTTCGACCCTGATTCCCTTGTTGTACGTTATTCCTCGACTCACCGATAGTCTTCATCCAGGATCCGGGGGCAATCCTGCCTTTGGGAGCCAGGATTTAGACCATACCATGCGACTAGTTTTCTATCCAGCCATTATCGGGTGGACCCTATTGGGTTTCTGGATGGCCAGTTTATGGTATCGCTACCTTAACCTGCGGGAGAAAGTGGAGGATTTTTCCTGACGCCTGCAATAACCTGCTAAATTACTGGCCATGGTTTCTAGAAACTTGCCGCTTTTTATCACCTTTTGCTTTTTCTTTTTTTGCAGTATCCAGCCACTTGCAGCTGCTGACTTTATGCGCAGTATTGGAAAGATTTATGTTGTAACCGGCGTTATGCTTGTGTTGCTTCTTGGCATTGCCGTTTTCCTGCTCGTGCTGGATCGCCGATTGACCCAACTGGAAAACCAAATAAAATCAGATGAATAACCAAACCAGCTTTTTTGAAAGCGTAAGCCGCTATTTCGATCAGGCGGCCCGACACACCGGTCTCCCTGAAGGACTACTTCATCAGATTAAGGTGTGCAACGCCGTTTTCCAAATGCATTTTCCTGTAAAAATCCGAGGGGAAGTCAAGGTCATCGAGGCTTACCGGGTACAACATAGCCACCACCGAACCCCAACAAAGGGAGGTATCCGGTACAGCAATCATGTGAATCAGGATGAGGTGATGGCCTTGGCATCCCTTATGACCTACAAGTGCGCCATTGTGGATGTACCCTATGGCGGGGCTAAAGGTGGAGTGAAAATTAATCCTTGGGAATACACCGAGGATGAGTTGGAAAAGATTACCAGACGCTATACCACCGAACTTATCCGGAGGAATCTCATCGGGCCATCTATAGACGTCCCAGCGCCCGATTACGGAACTGGTCCCCGGGAAATGGCCTGGATATTTGATACTTATCGCACTTTCAAAGGGGAAGAGCTCAATGCCGCAGGCTGTGTCACAGGAAAACCGGTAAACCAACAGGGTATTCGGGGTCGGGCAGAAGCCACCGGAAGGGGCGTTTTTTATGGAATCCGCGAAGCCTGTTCCTTTTCCCAGGATATGGATGCCTTGGGATTGACTTCCGGGGTCGAGGGGAAAACTATGATTATCCAAGGTCTGGGTAATGTAGGCTCATTCACGGGCATGATTTCCCAGGATGAAGGGAAGGTGAAAATTATTGGCGTGGGTGAGGCAGAAGGAGCCATCTACCATCCGGAGGGAATCGATATTCACGCCCTTCTTGCCTTCAGGAAGGAGAAAGGAAGCATTATTGGATTCCCCGCCTCCCGCACCTTTGCCAAGGAGGACCGGGAACTCATATTGGAACAGCCCTGCGAGGTGTTGGTGCCGGCAGCGCTCGAGAATGTCATAACCGAGGAAAATGCAGACCGTATTCAGGCTCGCATTATCGCTGAGGCTGCTAACGGTCCGGTAACGGCAGGCGCCCAGGAACGCCTGTTAGCCAAGAATATGTTGATTATCCCCGATGTATATCTCAATGCCGGCGGTGTGACAGTGTCCTATTTCGAGTGGTTGAAGAATCTGTCTCATATGCGTTTTGGTCGCATGGAAAAGCGATTCAATCAGAACCAACTTACCCAGATTATCCACCTCGTGGAGGAATTGACCGGCCGAAGCGTCAACGAGCGGGATTTTAATCTCATAGCCAGGGGCGCTGACGAAATTGATCTGGTGCGATCCGGACTGGAAGAAACCATGATAAATGCCTACCGGGAAATACGGGAGGTAATGAAAGGGCATCCCGATATCCAAGACCTGCGAACGGCCGCCTTTGTCAGCGCCATAAATAAGATTAGCAGCGACTACACCTCATTGGGTATTTTCCCTTGAGCATACCCTAAAATATAATTAGGTTTTTGCACCTATTGGGGCTTACATTTGCAATATTATTTGTTGTGTAGCGTGTTTCAGTAAATATAACAAACCCTATGAATTCACCGGTAACCCAAGATATTTCGGAAAAGTTGGACAAAATTGACCTGAAAATCCTTCATATTCTCCAGGAAAACAGCAAGATTACAAACCTTGATTTATCCAAGAAAATTGGTCTTTCCCCTGCTCCCACGTTGGAACGGGTTAAGAAATTGGAGCAGTCAGAAATTGTCGAAAGTTATCACGCCAAGGTCAACCAACAAGCCATCGGTCTTAACGTAAAGACCTTTGTGCAAGTCTCACTGGCCTGGCAAAAAGACAACGCCCTCAACAACTTTATTGCCAAGGTTCAAGAAATCGAGGAGATTGTAGAATGCTATATTATTACCGGCGAGGCGGATTTTCTCATGAAGATTATTTGCAAGGATATTCCTACCTACGAACAGTTACTGTTCAAAACACTTTCCCAAATTGAGGAAATCGAGCGTCTCAAAACCCTCATGACCCTTTCCACCATTAAGTCTTCGGCCGTATTGCCCTTCAAATACGAATAGGGAACCATTCCTTACGGCGGGCAGTCTTGAACATTTAGGAAAAGGGAGGCAGACTTAAAAGCAAAGAATGGCCGGAGGGTGGCCTTGTCGATGTATTTAAGAATAACATACAGCTCGTAGCTTCCTGGCCAGGGTAGGGGCACCGCCCTGCTGTCCACGGGAGTGTGCCAACTCCGGAATCCTTCCCGGTGAACAGCATACCAGGTGAAAACGGTGGCAGCATTGTCGGGAATGCGGATATTTGGCACAGCAGCGATTTTCAGGAGCGCTACATTGCGGGGTTCAAAGCCAGCACAATAAGTTCTGTTTTCTCCTAGCTGGATGCGTACAACCTGGGCAGCTGCCGGTAAGGAAAGAAGCAGGGCGAATAGGCATTGAATAATACGTGCCATGAGCCTTTGTTGATATTACAAATATAATGAATATTTGAGTACATGAGTAATCGATCTATACTGATGGCATTATCGCCTCTTTTTCCCAGGGAGTGGCACCTGGGTTTGCCAACTGTGGCCTTCCTATTGGCCGCTGTACTTCTTTTTTCCTCCGGTTTAGGCTCGCTTAGGGCTCAATCAGATACGATTCTTTTGCCGGAAATAGCCCTCACCGCTCCCAGATTGGTGGTGGAAAGCCGGCGTATTGCGCAAGCGGTGACGGTACTTGGCGAGGATATTCTGGTAAAAGGGCAGGCTAGAATTTCCCTTCAGGATTATGCCGCTTATGTGCCCGGGGTTTTTGCGCAGAATGCCGAAAATTATGCGCAGGACCTGCGCCTGTCCATCCGCGGATTTGGTTCACGCTCGGCCTTTGGTATCCGGGGTATTCGCATACTGGTAGACGGTATCCCTGAGACTACCCCGGACGGCCAGGCCAATGTGGACAATATAGACCCGGCTTTCGTGCAATCCATGGAGGTCATCCGAGGGGTGGCCACCGTCCTCTACGGCAATGCGGCTGGTGGGGTACTGGCGCTGCACTCTCGGAATCCGGACAAACTGTTTGCGGGCGATATTGGGTTACTTACCGGCAGCAACGGATTGCGCAAGGTCGATTTTTGGGTAGGTGGGCGAAGGCCCCGGGGGGCAATAAGCCTTTTCGGTAGCCACCTGTTGCATCGGGGATTTCGCCGTTGGAGTGAAACCCAATCCAGCCTTCTCAACGGGAAATACGAGTTATTCCTACCGCGGGGAAAGCTTCGCATCCTTATCAATGGGGCCTACAGCCCCCAAGCTAATGATCCCGGGGCTCTCCAGCTTGCGGAGGTAGGAAAGGATCGCCAGGCTGCCGCGGCCCGCAATGTCCAGTTTCTCGCTGGAGAGGAACTATCCCAGGTCCGGGTAGGAACTACCTGGGATCAGGAGGTAGGGGAGCAGCTTAGGTTGCAGGCGTATGCTTTTTACGCCAGAAGAGATTTCGACAACCGGCTTCCCTTTGAAGCAGGGGGCTGGGTGACTTTCCTGCGTCATTTTGCCGGTGGTGGGCTTTCCCTCCAGCGGCGCGGCGACCGCTGGCAATGGCTGCTGGGGCTGGAACACGGGGACCAGGCCGACTTGCGCAAACGCTATGCCAATCGGAATGGCATCCGGGGTAGTTTAGGGTTGGACCAGACGGAAAAATTCCGCGGTACAGGCCTTTATGGCCAGTTGCGCCGAAAGCTGACACCATCCTGGGAAGCCATTCTGGGCAGCCGCTTAGACCGTATGGGGCTCTCCGTTCAAGATGGGTATCGAAGCGATGGAGATGATGGTGGCCAGCAGTCCTTTCTGCGTTGGAACCCTTCCTTGGGACTTTGGTTTCAGGCGGGAAAGGGGGCTGTCTTTTTCGGTGACTGGAGCCGACATTTTGAAACGCCGGCGCTTACCGAGCTCAGTGCCAATCCGACAGGCCAAGGGGGGTTTAATCCGGGTCTTCGGCCACAGTCTTCCGCCCAGTTATCTTTTGGTTACCGCATGGACCGACCGAGGCTATGGCGCACGGAGATTTCCCTCTACCGGATTGCCATGCGGGATGAGTGGATCGCCTATGGCCTGCCTGCTTTTCCTGGACGTACTTTTTACCGCAACGCTGGCCGTTCTCAGCGCCATGGTCTGGAGTGGTCGGGCCACTTTTTACCCGAACGTTCGGTGAACCTCTTCCTTTCCTGCACTTGGTCCCGTCATCTTTTTCGGGAATACCGATTGGGAAACCAAGATCTTACAGGGAACCGGGTGCCAGGATCTGTGCCATTCCAAGGGTTTGGGGAATTGCGCATGCAACTGCATCCCGCCTTGTATACGGCTATTCAGCTCATGCTTACTGCCGAGCAATATGCCAATGACGACAATTCCGTCGCGGCCCCGTCCTACACTTTGCTGGGTATGCGCATGCAGTATCGCCCGGCACCTTTTTGGGAGTGGACAGCGGGGGCAGGGAATATCCTAGGTGCTGCTTACTACGGTAATATTCGGGTTAATGCTGCTGCGGGACGGTTCTTTGAGCCGGCTGCGGGCAGAACCTTTTATCTCGCATGGCGATTCTTTTTGGCTGGATCTGGCCGCTCCTGAACCTCCGGCCCGGGTAATTGTTTGACTATTTCAAATCTACGTTGCATGGGGCGTTTTTGGCAAATTTTGCTGTTATCATCTTTTATTGCGGGCTCGGGCGCTTCTGCGCAAACGGGTGTTATTCGGGGAAAAATCACCGACAAAACGACCAATGAACCGATCGCCTTTGCTACGGTGGTCATCCCCGAGACCAACAAAGGGGTCACTTCCGACGAGGAGGGTCGTTTTGAACTAACGGGGCTTATTCCCGGATTGTACCAGCTCACTGCCAGTTTCCTGGGATTCCGCGATGCTTCGGTTTATGAAATTCAAGTGAGCACCGCCCGTCCGGCTCAGGTCGATTTCCAGTTGGAACAATCCGTGGAGGAATTGCAAGAGGTGGTGGTGCAAGCCAGCCCTTTCCGAAAGACAGAGGAAAGTCCGGTTTCCCTGCGGACCATCGGCATTGCTGAAATCCAGCGAAATCCTGGCGGAAATCGGGATATATCGCGGGTTATTCAATCCCTTCCCGGAGTAACCACCTCGGCTTCCTTCCGCAACGACCTCATAATTCGAGGTGGCGCACCCAATGAGAATCGCTTTTTCCTCGACGAGGTGGAGGTTCCGAATATCAATCATTTCGCTACGCAAGGCGCCTCCGGCGGGCCGGTTGGGCTCATCAATGTCAATTTTATCAACGAGGTGGACTTTTTCTCCGGGGCGTTCCCGGCAAATCGGGGCAATGCCCTGAGTTCTGTGTTTAACTTTCGGCAAAAAGACGGGCGCAGTGACCGGGTTGGGGGCAACTTCATGGTAGGTGCTTCGGATATCGGTCTCACCTTGGAGGGGCCATTGAGTAAAAAAACGACCTTTCTGCTCTCCGCCCGCAGATCCTACCTCCAGTTTCTCTTTCAGCTCATTGGCCTCCCTTTCCTACCCACCTACAACGACTTTCAGGCCAAGATAAAATACCGGCCTGACGACCGGAACGAATTCACTTTCATCGGCCTAGGAGCCTTGGACCAGTTTTCACTAAATCTGGAGGCCAACGAGACGGAGGATCAGCAATTTCTCTTGGATCAGCTGCCCACTACCCCGCAGTGGAACTACACCAATGGATTGGTATGGAAGCACTACACCCAAAACGGCTTTTGGACTTTTGTCCTGTCTCGGAATATGCTGGACAATAAGGCCATCAAATATGCTGGAAATGACGATTCCCGGCCGGAAAACCGAATTCTGGACTACCAGTCCCAAGAGATAGAAAACAAACTCCGTGTGGAGAGAACCTTGCGCAAGGGTTCTTTCAAATGGACCTACGGGGGTGGCTACGAATTTGTCCGGTATAACAACAACACCTTCAACCGGATTTTTACAGGATCGGGCGCCCAAACGGTTGATTACCGCGCCGCCTTCAACATGAGTAAATACGCCTTATTCACCCAAGCAAGTCAGCAGTTATTGGGTGAGCGGCTGGTCCTTTCAGCGGGTCTTCGCACCGATGGCAATTCGTATAGTCCGGAAATGACTGATTTGCTTCGCCAGCTTTCCCCTCGCCTTTCGCTGGCCTATTCCCTGAATCCCAGACTTTCCGTCAATTTCAACACCGGAATCTTTCACCAGTTGCCCCCCTTCACCATACTGGGCTACCAGCAAAATGGGGAGTTCGTAAACAAGACCAACAAAATCCGGTACATTACCAATGAGCAAGTGGTCCTTGGACTTGAGCTGAATACCTCCTTCAACGCAAAAATTACCCTGGAATCTTTCTACAAGCGCTACCGCCATTACCCATTTTTGCTTCGCGATCGGGTGACCCTGGCCAATCTGGGCGGCGATTTTGGCGTCATTGGTAACGAACCAGCCATTCCGCGTTCGAAAGGAAGGAGTTACGGGCTGGAATTTCTTTTCCAGCAGCGCCTCTTCAAAGGATTTTACGGTATTCTGGCATACACCCTGGGTTGGAGTGCCTTCGAAGATAAAAATGGCCAGCTGGTTCCTTCTTCTTGGGATGCCAGGCATATTGTCAGCCTGACTGCAGGGAAAAAATTTGGGAATAACTGGGAAATCGGCATGAACTGGAGGTTCCAGAGCGGCTTGCCCTTCACCCCATTTTCAGATGCCTCCTCCTTGGTGGCCAACTGGAATGTCAATAATCGGGGGATTCTCGATTACAATCGCATCAACACGTTGCGCCGTGGACCTGCGAATACCCTGGACCTTCGAATCGACAAGAAATGGTTTCTTAAAAAATGGAGCCTCAACCTTTATTTTGATGTTGAAAATGTGACCGCCAATGCCATTCAGAGCAATCAACTTATCCTCGACCGCAAGCGTGATGAAACCGGCAAGCCTATCGGCGGTGGGGTTATCGTGAATCCCAAAGCACCTATTGCCGAGCATCGGTACCTTCTCAAAACCATAAACGATGCCCAGGGTACCTTGCTGCCTACTATCGGCATCATGGTAGAATTTTAACTTGAATCCAAATTCTTTGATTACATGCCAATTACAGAAGAAGAATGGTTCGTTTGGAAATATCCCGTCGGCAAGTTTTCCTTTCCCGATCAGGTCAGTCTGGCCGACCGGCAGGCTTGGTTGAACGTCCTGGAAGCTTTCCCGGGTCAGCTGGAAGCTACGGTAGCGGGTTGGAAGGAGGAAAAATGGGATACGCCCTATCGTCCGGAGGGATGGACCGCAAGGCAACTCATTCACCATATCGCCGATAGCCATGTCCAGGCCCTCGGCAGGGTCAGGCTGGCACTTACGGAGTCGGAACCGGTCATCAAGCCTTACCATCAGGACGGATGGGCTAAACTCAAAGATAGTCTGGAGGCACCTGCTTCATGGTCTTTAGATATGCTTCGTGGGGTGCATGCACGCTGGCACTTTCTGCTGGCGAATCTGGAGCCCGGTGGCTGGGAGCGGGCTTTTTACCATCCCGAGACGAAGGTGCGCTTTACCCTGGAGCGTGCCACTGCCTTATACGCCTGGCACTCCCGGCACCACCTCGCTCATCTGGCCCGCATGAACGGAAAATAGCCGGCAGGTCCTTATCTTCGCCCGTCAAGGGAAGGGTTCATGGAGCAGGACGATTTTGAAACGGTCATTGGGCTGGAGGTTCATGTGCAGTTAAGTACTGCCTCCAAAGCATTTTGCTCCGACGCGGTATCCTTCGGTGGCGTGCCCAACGCAAACACTGGTGTGGTGTCCCTTGGCCATCCCGGAACGCTTCCCTACCTGAACAGGCAACACCTCCAATATGCCGTTCGCCTTGGTCTGGCCCTTCAGTGCCAAGTCAATAGGTACCATGTATTTGACCGAAAAAATTACTTCTACGCCGATCTGCCGAAGGGATACCAGATTACCCAGGACAAGGTTCCGGTTTGCACGGGTGGGACCATGCCCATTCGATTGGAAGGGGGGTGGAAAGAAATTGGCATTCATCATATCCACATGGAAGAAGATGCCGGAAAATCAATCCATCATGCCGATGAACTTTTTTCGCGCATCGATCTGAATCGGGCTGGCATTCCATTGATGGAAATTGTAACGCTGCCCGATTTGCGTTCAGGGGCCGAGGTGGATGCGTTTATGACGGGCATTCGGCAGCTAGTCCGCTACCTGGCTATATCCGATGGCAACATGGAGGAGGGTTCCCTGCGCTGCGATATCAATGTGTCGGTGAGGCCAAAAGGAAGCCAGGAGCTGTTCAACCGATGCGAAATAAAGAATGTCAATTCCATGAAATTTGGCCGGCAGGCCATAGCCTTCGAAATCCAACGGCAGCAAGCTATCGTGCGGGCTGGTGGTGTGGTAGCTCAGCAAACGCTCCATTTTGATGCTGACACCGGGGAGACTTCCCCCTTGCGCTCTAAAGAAGACGCACACGATTACCGCTATTTCCCCGAGCCTGACCTACCGCCTGTGCGCTTATCGCAGGCCATGCTCGATGCCGAGCGTGCGGCCCTAGTTCCTCTCCCTTGGGAAGCTTTTCACCATCTCCACCGAGACCTGGGTCTCCCTGTAGACGATGCGGTGCTTTTGTCTGAAAGCCGGGATACCTATCTGGCTTTTCTCCAGCTTGTCGACGCAGCCACCGAGGTAAAAACCCTGGCTAATTTTGTGGTGCAAAAGCTTATTCCCCATTTGCATAATACGGGTAATACCCTGTCGGGAAGTCTTTTGCCTGCTGCGGGAATTCACGATTTGCTTCGACTTATCCGAGAGGGAATCCTAAGCGTTTCCGTTGCCTATCAGCAACTTTTCCCCCTCTGGCTTACAGATCCGACGCGCCTCCCCTCCGATTGGGCAGCCGCGCAGGGTCTCATTCAGGAAAAGGGCAGCTTTAGCCTGGAAGTATTATTGCAAGAAATAATCGATGCGTACCCTGACAAATGGCAGGCCTACCGGGGTGGCAAAAAAGGGCTTGTCGGATTTTTCATGGGCGAACTGATGAAGCGGACATCGGGCCGGGCCGATCCCAGGGAAGCCCAGGCAATACTCGCTGCCTTGGAAAAAAAATAGTCATCCTAAATACCTAAAAAGCATGGCGCAATTAGACGATTTTACCCGAAAACTTCAGGAGGGTTACGCCTTTGCAGAAGATGGCATTACCCTTGGAGGAGCAGTTTTCGAGGGTAATGCGGTAAAGGGACTTCATGTGAAAGCCCCCTTGCGCATGTTTAATCGGCACGGGCTCATCGCCGGAGCCACGGGTACCGGAAAGACCAAAACCCTGCAGGCAATGGCAGAGGCGCTTGCCATGCAGGGTGTGTCTTGTATCCTCATGGATATCAAAGGCGACCTCAGCGGCATTTCACAGAAAGGTAGTCCCCACCCCAAAATAGCGGAGCGCATAGAAAAGACGGGGCTAGATTGGTCACCCGCGCAAATTACTACCGAGTTCCTCACGATCAGCCAAGAAAATGGGGTCCGCCTTCGAGCGACCATTTCTGAGTTCGGTCCGGTGTTGCTATCCAAAATTTTGGGCCTAAACGAGACGCAAGGTGGCCTTGTAGCCATGGTCTTTAAGTATTGCGACGATAAACAACTGCCCCTGCTGGACATCCCCGACTTTCGAAAGGTGCTGCAGCATATTTCCGGTCCGGCTAAAGATGAGGTGGAGAATGCCTATGGCTTGGTCAGCACAACCTCGGTGGGCACCGTCATGCGGAAACTACTGGAAATCGAGGAGCAAGGAGCCGAACGCTTCTTTGGGGAACCCAGCTTCGATGTGGACGATTTTGTGGAACAGGACGCTGATGGCCGGGGCAAAGTCTTTGTGTTACGGTTAGCAGATATTCAGGCTAAACCCAAGCTATTCTCCACCTTTATGCTTTGTCTGCTTGCCGAAATTTATGGGAAATTCCCCGAGAAAGGCGATAAAGAAAACCCTGACCTGGTCCTTTTCATCGACGAGGCGCACTTGATTTTCAATGAGGCTTCCGATGCTTTAATGGACCAACTGGAGTCCATCATCAAACTGATTCGCTCCAAGGGGGTAGGCGTATTTTTCTGCACCCAGAATCCAACCGATATTCCCGATGCCATTCTCAGTCAGCTGGGAATGAAGATTCAGCATGCGCTTCGCGCCTTTACTCCCCGCGATCGGGCCGCTATTCGCAAGACAGCCGAAAACTATCCTGAGACCGAATTTTACCAGACTGATACCTTGCTTACCCAATTGGGGATTGGCGAGGCACTTGTCACCGTCCTAAATGAAAAGGGCATTCCGACTCCTCTGGCCCATACCCTGATGATGGCCCCGCGTACCCGCATGGATGTCATCAGCACGGAGGAACTCAATGCTTGTGTCGCTGCCTCATCGCTTGCAGCCAAATACAACCGGGATATTGACCGGGAGTCGGCCTTTGAGCTTTTGTCTTCCAAGGTACAGACACAGGACGCTGCGAACGATTCGGAAGCGGACCGACCCTCGCGCAAGGCAGAGAAATCGGAATTTGAAAGGATTCTGGAAAGTAAGGCAACACAGGTGGTACTCAAGGAGGTGACGCGGGGATTGCTCGGTGTTTTGGGCGGAAAGACCACCCGGCGCCGTTCCAGTTCCGGATTGGGGGGTCTGCTGGGATTTTAAAAAGGAAAGAGTTATCTTTCCACGTTAAGTTATGATTACTATGCAGAAGCTTTTATTGCACTGGGGAATTGGCGCATTCCTACTCCCGATAGTCCTTTGTGGTCAGCGCGCTCCGAATTCTCGCTTTGGCGGGGTACAGGTTGGAGTTATCACCTATTCCTACCGAAGTATGCCCCACGACATTGACCAACTCATTGGATTTTGCCGGCAATCAGGGGTAAGTGCTGTGGAGCTAATGGGCGACGTGGTGGAGGAATATGCAGGAAGACCCCGGTCGGAATTTTCCTGGCGCAGCGGCCCTCGGTCTTCCATGACTGATTTGCAGAGGGCGCAGATGGCAACCTATCAGAAGCAGGTAGCCGCTTGGCGGGAATCGGTCCCCATGGATAAATTCCTGGAGGTACGCAGGAAATTTGATGCGGCGGGCATTCGGATTTACGCCTTCAAACCCGGGGCATTTGGACCCGGGAACACCGACGGCGAGGTATCCTGGGGCATGCGGGTCGCCCGGGTGTTGGGAGCGGGTTCCGTCACCTTGGAGTTGCCTACTGATCCAAACCAGACCCTGCGTCTTGCTCGCCTGGCTGAAAAACATAGCTTACGTGTAGGCTATCACAATCATACCCAGGCCCGAGATACCCTTTGGGATATGGCCCTGAGCCAGTCCCGCCGAAACACTATAAACTTCGATGCCGGACATTACCTGGCTGCTGGCGGGGCTAATACCGCTAGTTCTCTGCTTGCCTTTCTGAAGAAAAACCACAGGCGTATCAGCAGCATGCACCTCAAGGACCGGTCGACCCCAGCGCGCGGGGCGGGCAATCTGCCCTGGGGCATGGGAGATACCCCCATTGGTGATATCCTGCGCCTCATGCAAAGCGAACAGATGCGATTTCCAGTCAGCATTGAGTTAGAGTATGCCATTCCGGAAGGCTCGGACGCTGTGTTTGAGGTCAAAAAATGTGTCGATTATGCTCGGAAAATTTTGGAGGGAGCCTAAGCTTTCGCACCTAGCCGGTAAGGCCTGGTTTTTCCTGGCCCTGTTGCCCTTCATTTTGGGGGAAGCCAGGGCACAGTCCGATGCGGATTTTCCCGGGCATCTCATTATCGTTGGTGGGGGATCGATGGATGATTCCCTCTTCCACCAGTTCGGGCATTTGGCCGGCGGCAAAGATAAACCCATGGTCATCATACCCACAGCCATGAGTGATGAGGCCATCGCAGAGAATACCTTCCGCGCTCGGTTCGAGCGCCTTGGCTTTTCCCGGATACAGGTTCTGCATACGCGCAACCGACTGAAGGCAGGCGAACCTGCCCATGTGGCTATGCTTCGGGAAGCCTCCGGGGTCTATTTTTCCGGCGGACAGCAATCGCGCCTAGCCGATGCCTACCTGGGTACCGCAGTGGAAACGGAATTGAAGGCGCTGCTCCTTCGAGGAGGAGTGATTATGGGCACCTCGGCAGGAGCGACCATTATGGGAAGTCTCCTCATTGGCGGGGAGGCCCGAGCTTACCCTAATCTCAATATGCCTTATCCTCCGGCACTCAATCTGCTCGATGGGACAGTCCTGGATCAGCACGTATTGAAGCGCAATCGGCAGTTCGATTTGATCCCCGTGTTGGAGGCATATCCGCAGTATCTGGGTATTGCCATCGATGAGGGAACGGCTGCAGTGGTTACCGGAAGGCAGTTCAGGGTATGGGGACCCTCCTACGTTTTGGTTTACGATCCGGAGGATTGGCAGCGGCAAAGGAAGGAGTATGGCCGGGTGCATCGGCCTTTTCATATGTTGGCGGACGGTCAAGGGTACGATCTGGTTAGGCGAAAAGTCCTGCGATAAGCCCTCCAAGTAGGTTTCTGATTCTGCACAGATACCAACTTATGGGAAGTTAAAGCGGGGGTGAATAGCTATCCACCCCCTGCTCCAATAAATAGCTGCTTACCAAGAGCGGTTGATTCGCCTTAGGCGATAAATGTAACTTTTCCGTTTTCTACAGAATACATCCCACCCACAATTTTAATCTTTCCCTCCCGCTCACTTTCGGCAATAAGAGGGCTTTCTTTCCTTATCCGTTCCATGGTGTGCCGGACATTTTCCAAGGCTACTTTATCTACAAAGGCCGGATTGGTTCCATCCCTGCCCTCGGTCACGGACTGCTCCATTGCCATGGCTGGTTCAATTTTCTCAAGTAATCCGGTTAGATTCCCCAGTTTCACCCCAGAGCAGGCGCCCGCTATGGCCCCGCATTTGGTGTGACCCAGCACCAGCACCAACTTTACACCAATTTTGATGACCCCAAATTCCATGCTGCCAAGGATATCGGTATTGAGGATATTTCCGGCAATACGGACACTGAAGATGTCCCCCAAACCCAAGTCAAAGACGTGCTCGGAGGTGGTCCGGCTATCAATGCAACTCAGGACGATAGCGAAAGGATTCTGGCCAAATGAGGTGGCGTTGACCTGGTGTTTCAGGTATTTCTCTCCGACATCACCGCTCACGAAGCGGTCGTTGCCCTTCTTCAAAATATCAAGGACTTCGTCGGGGCTCAGTTTTTGCTGTGCTTCTTTATCCAGGACATTCACAAACTGCACATGATTCTTCAGTTCATATTTACCTTTCAATCCGATGACATTGAGTTTGATATCTTTTTCCGGTGAAATCGTTTGCCGGAACTCCTCGATATCCTCGATGATATCGTCATCCACAAAATCAGCATTGCTGGCATCGATGATGACTTTCCTGCCCGCAGGAACTCCCCAAAGGATTTCTTTTATGCTGGCCTTGGTCAGGAAGGATGCCTGATTGGGCAATTCCAGCCGTAAGGTCTCATTGTAATGCAATACATCAGTCTGTATGGTGAAGGGGTTGCGGAAGTTGCTCTTGAGAATGTAAAAAATACTTACCAGCAAGCCAATAACCACACCAATAAGCAGGTCTGTGAAAACAATACCCAGGATGGTGACGATAAACGGGACAAACTGCGCCATACCCTTGGCATACATCTTTCGGAACAATCCGAGATTAGCCAGCTTGTACCCGGTGAGAATAAGAATAGCAGCCAGCGAAGCTAGTGGAATGAGGTTGATGACCGGAGCTATTAGCAAAATACTTAACAACAGAAAAAACCCGTGGATGATGGCGGAAAGTTTGGTTGCTGCGCCAGAATTTATGTTCACACTGCTTCGTATAATAACAGAAGTCATTGGGATACCACCTACAAGCCCCGAAAGGGTATTGCCCACCCCTTGGGCGACAAGTTCCCGGTTGCTGTTTGCCTGGCGCTTATGCGGATCCAATTTTTCTGTAGCCTCCAGGTTGAGAAGGGTCTCAATACTGGCTACTAGGGCAATGGTCAACGCTACGGTCCAAACATCGATATTTCCAATACTGGAAAAATCAGGCATCTGAAGAATGGAATGGAACCCCTCGAATTGGGGTATGTTGACCAGATGGTCAGACTGAAGGGCCAGCGCTGGATAGAATTTTCCGAAGAGAAGATTTACCACAACCCCCAACACCACAACGAAGAGTGAGGCCGGCAGGAACCGAATCTTTTTTAGCGGGGTTCTGTCCCAGTACAACATACATAGCATGGAGATGCCAGAAATAATAACCGCTCCCCAGGAAATGTAAGCGAAAACGTTCACCAGTTCAGAAAAGGTGTTTTCCCCATCGGACTGCTGAAAGGACATATCCTCCTGCGGCACCACATCGTAACCCAAAGCATGCGGAAACTGCTTGAGCACCAAAATTATTCCAATGGCAGCCAATAAACCCTTGATTACATTGGAAGGAATGTAATTGGCAAGAAATCCGAGTTTGGCGAATCCAGCAATCAATTGCAAAAGTCCAGCCAATACCATTGCGAGCAGAAAAATCTGAAAATCTCCCAGCTGGGTAATGGAAGCAAGCACCACCGCTGCTAAACCCGCCGCTGGACCACTGACGCTCACATGGGAATCACTGAGGATACCCACCACCACTCCGCCAATAATGCCTGTTATCAGACCTGAAATCAAAGGTGCACCACTCGCCAGGGCGATGCCGAGACACAAAGGTAAGGCGACCAGAAATACGACAATACTTGCCGGCAAATCATATTTTAGCTTAGAAAACATCGGTTACCATTTAAAGGATTAAGGAAATGAGCCTAGCCTAACCCTTAATCTCCGGTGGAAGCTGGATGCATGCCGGTCCGGGACCATCATTATATCCCTGTGCATCATGGAAAGAATCATCCTTTTCTGGCCCTTGCGCCAAAACTTGCCTCCAGGAATGGGAAATAAGGCGTTTGGGTTCGTCGTCCGAATCTGCTGTCTTTGTACTGTCCACGTTTTCATCTAAACAACATTCCACTCCGACCAATTGACCCAAGGTGTGGGCATGGAATTCCAGCGAAGCCTTACTGAACAAGCATATGACCAAAAATAATCCCAGACGAAATTCCCGAAAACAAGCCATGGATAGTAAAACTATTACACCGGTAAAAATACTATTCTTGTCATAACAATCTTTTATATTTCTTTTTAAAAAAAAGTCATGAGATGGTTTCACATTTCTTTCCTGCTTTTACTCCTGGTTCCGGGAAGTGGCATTTGGTGCCAGGATTCTTATACCGCACTATTTCCTGCGGCATTGCCCGCTGAGGAAGGATTCCATGCCGGAAGACTGGCCCGCATCGACGGGGAATTGTCTTCCCTAATCCGGGCCAATCAGATTCCCGGTGCGGTGGCTTTGGTGTTGCGCCACGGCAAGGTTGTCTATGAAAAAGCGCTGGGTATTGCCGATCCTGCCTCCGGAAGGCCTTATCGGGTTGACGATATTTTCCGTATTGCCTCTATGTCCAAAGCGGTCACTGCGGCAGCGGCTATGGTATTGTATGATCAGGGGAAGTTCAATCTGGACGATCCGGTTTCCACATGGATACCTGCCTTTAAGGATATGCAGGTGATTGCCTCCTATAATCCGGCAGATACCACCTATACCACAGTTCCTGCCACGAGGCCCATTACGGTGCGGATGCTTTTTGTCCACACCTCGGGGCTCTCCTATGGCCGCATATCCTCCGATCCACGCTTCCACGCCATCGCAGCCAAAGCCGGGGTTACGGAACTTTACACCACTCGAGAGGTCGTGCTGGCCAACAATATCAACGCGCTTGCCGCCTTACCACTCATCGCGCAACCCGGTGAGAAATACCTGTACAGTATGGGGCTGGACGTCTTGGGCCGGCTTATTGAAATCTGGTCGGGAAAGTCCCTAGATGTTTTCTTCCGGGAAGAGCTATTCCAACCGCTAGGTATGCGCGACGCCGGCTTCTACCTGACGGCAGCTCAGGCCAGCCGCCTGGTACCAGTGCTTAAACCGGATGCCACTGGTAGGGGATGGGAAAAATACACCGGTACCTACTACGATGCCGACTACCCTGTGAAAGGAGCAAAGTCCTGGTTCAGCGGTGGAGCCGGCTTGAGCTGCACAGCTCGGGATTATGCGCTGTTTCTCCACATGTTGCTCCGCCGGGGTCTTGCCCCTAACGGGACCCGTATCCTGAGTCCCTATGCGGTACAACTCCTTACCGCAGCCAACGCCACTCCTGAGCTTACACCTACAGATAAAAGCGACCAATACAACAGCCTCGGATTTGGGGTCGTCGGAGCAACTGGCGAATCCCGTGGTCAGGGCTACCAGGGTCGCTTTTCTTGGGGGGGCTATTTCAATACCAACTACTGGGCAGATCCCCGCACGGGGACGGTGATGGTCCTCCTTAAACAAACCCGGTTTGCCCCCGACGGCGGTTCCTCTAACCTCCTGACGCGCTTGATCATGGCGGCTATGGAAAACTGATTCGCTTTCCTTGATTTCCATCCTGATCCCCACGCATCGAGATGATCCTTCGGATTTGCTGGATGCCCTGACACTGCAGGTAAGCGAGGCAGGTACGCCAGTGGAGATTATTGTTTGGGATGACGGTTCCGGGGAAGCCTTTCCCGCCCTCCTACCGAAAGTCGGGGTAACCTGGCGCAGTTCCCCCCACAGGCAGGGTCGAGCTGCAACCCGCATGTTGCTTGCCCGGGCTGCGCGCTATCCATTCCTACTGTTTTTGGATGCGGATGTGCTGCCAAAAGACGCCAGTTTCCTGAAAACCTATCAGGACCAGGTTGAAAGCCAAACGGTGTTGGTGGGGGGAATTGACTATCTCAGGGAACCCCCACCACCGAATCGAAGATTCCGCTGGACCTACGGACGGAACCGGGAGGAACGCGCCCTAACGGTGCGGCAATCCAAGCCTTATGACCATTTCATGACAGGGAATTTCTGTATTCCCCGGGAACTATTCCTTCGTATTGCCGACACGGCGCTTCATCCGGATTACGGGCATGAGGATACCCTGGTGGGTTTTCGGCTTGCGGAAGATGGTATCCTCATTCGGCATATCGACAATCCTGTATGGCACTTGGGTTTGGAGGAAAATGCTGTTTTCTGGGATAAATCGCGGGAAGCTGTGGCTTCGCTGGTGCGACTGCGCCGCGAGGGCCATCTACTGTCAACCCGCCTCAGCGATTTAGGTCAGTGCTGCCGGGCGCTTGGCCTGGGCTTGGTTATCCCTCGGTTGGCCAACCTGTTGGATCGGCCCTTTATGCAGGCCTACATCTTCCGGGGTTTTCCTGGCTCGCTTCTCTTTTTCGATTTTCTGCGTCTTTCCTGGTACCTGACTTTCCTCAGGCAAACGGAAAGGACTCCTGCAAAGGGGTGAGCAAGCGTGCTGTTTCTGACTCCCAGCATAAGTGCTGGGCAGCTATGGCAGCAGCTTCCGTCATTTTTTGGTACCTCCGTTCATCCATCCATAATTCCTCGATAAGGCTGATTAGGGCATCTTCCTCCAGTTTTTCCAGCAGAAGCATGGCTCCGGTTTCGCCGGCCAGCCTACGGTACTCGGGAAAATCCATATGCAATGCCGGCAAATGAGCCTGCAGGTAGTCAAAGGTTTTGTTTGCCAAAGATAGGTGATAACTCTGGCTGCGCTCCTCCAAAAGGTTCATTCCCAACCAGGCTCCCTCAACCCATGGCCGGAGTGCTTCTCCATCCAGCATGCCCAGGAACCACACCCGATTTTGCAAATGCAGGTCGGCAACAAGATCCCTTAGTTCCTTTGCCTTATCGCCATCTCCGGCCAGGACTAGGGTCCATTCCGGTAACCGGGAAATACACCGGATGAGGCATTCCAGGCCCCGGCCCTCATGGAGCATACCTTGATAAAATAGCTGGCGATTTTGCCGACGAAGGCTGGTATCGATGCGCATGCCGGCAACTCGGTAGGGGAGATTGCGCAGGATGATAAATGGTCTTTGGTAGCGAACTGTCAAATAACTGGCAAGGGATTCCGATACGGTGAAGGCTAAGGTGGCGCGAGGCACAGCCAGGGCTTCAAGGCGATTCCAAACCCATCTGGAAAAGGCCTTTTTTTTAAGTTCCGGTACCTGTGCAAACAACTCATGGGCATCGAAAAGCAGGGGCTTTCGGAAAAGAATATGATAGCTGAAAGCTGCCGCAAGGGTATCCGTATCTGCCGCATACACCAAAGCAGGCCGGCGGATGCAAAGCATGAGGAGGAAGCGCAGGTTAAGGTCGAGATAAAAGAGGGGTCCCCGGGCAAAAAAGCAGGTTACCCGTCTCGTTGCAAAAGGGTAGGGGGGCAGGGGTTGAGCATTCCGCTTCCTTCGTCCTGCCAAAAGTGGAGCCCAACCTGCTCGGTGGAGAGTGCCTGTTATCCGAAGCATGCGCTGATCATAGCGGATATCGTTGGAAACGAGCAGAATGATGCGCATGTCGTTTTGCTGCTTACGCAACTTTAAAGATAATTGTGTCGGATGCGTATCGGAAGGTTATTCCTTTTTTATTTTTTGCATAATCTTCCGTTTTTCCAATTTGGGGGGGGTGTTGATTAGAAATTCAGCCATGCGATGGAAGGATTTTTCATCGCGAATGATTATTCGCCCCAACGATTTCGCCAACCAAACACGACCTGGTTTGGACGCAAAATGGGGATAAAATACCATCCTGCCTGCGAATAATCGTATCCTTTCAGACAGATGGATTCGCGCTGGTGAATGGTCGGGTTATATGCCATAGACAAAAATCAATCGCTAGGTTCCCTGTCACCAGCACCAGCATCAATCCCTTTTTGCCCCTGCAGCTTCTTGGTTTGAATAGGTTTAGGGTCAGTTTGGGTGGTTATGGTGATGGTTGGCTTAAATGAACCAGGCCATCCTTTTCCACAATACGACCATCCTCCAACCAATGGTGGATAAATTCGATAAGCGCCTCCCTTGAGGCGCCATGCCAGGGTTCAACGAGCACGTGAATGGGCAAAGGGCCCTCCCTCAGTTGATCCAGAAGAAACTTACTCATGGCATCCATATTGGGCAGTTTCTTACCCCTGCGGTGCTCGCGGCAATGGTCACATCGGCCGCAAGGCTGACTGGTTACCTCTCCAAAATACATCACCAACTGTTGCATGCGGCACCTTGGCTCAGTGGCATAAGCGAGCATAGCCTCCAGGCGCAATCGGGCCCGGTCCCGGAGAAACTGATACCGCACGGTATCGATGTAAAAATTTTCGCCAACGGCTCGCTCGCGAAGAAATTGGAGCTGTGGTTTTTCCCGTTGCGGGCGATAGTGCAGAATTTGCTGCTGGTGAAGGAAGTGAAGTTGTGCCCGAACCTTTTCCACGGAAATACCAAGAAACTCCCCGAGTTTTCGCTCATGGACTTGGGCAAAATCCTGGAATGCCCCCTGACCCATGCGCAACAACGATTTAAGCAGCGGCTCCATCCCGATATGCCGCAGCTGGAAATCGTAGAGCTGCTCCCGATTCACCCTGATATGAAAACTCGCCGGGAGGTTGACACTCTCCGATAGGAAAAGCCATCCCTCCCGGGCTAGTAAATTCAGGCAGTTAAAGGTGATAACCTGTTCAAAACGGTAGGCTGCACAAAATGCCGCAAAGTCAAAATCGAAGGACTCCCCCGGCATACTTCCTGAAGCCAACTGCAAATAATTTGCAAGGGCCAGGTATACCTGCTTTATGATTGCCAAATCGGGATAGGCCTGGGCCAGGTACCGCTCCAGATGTTGACCATCCCGGGTCTGGAAAAGAAGCACGGCATAAGCGCTCTGGCCGTCACGCCCCGCCCGCCCCGCCTCCTGGTAGTAGGCCTCCGGATTATCGGGAAGTTCCCAGTGGATGACCAAGCGAACATCGGATTTATCAATGCCCATTCCAAAGGCATTGGTGGTGACCATCACCCTGACCTGATTAGCAATCCAGGCATCTTGCAACCTATTCCTTTCTTCTATTTCCAGGCCGGCATGGTAATGCGCAGCGGAAATGCCCCTTGCCTGCAGGTAAATTGCCAGCTCCCGTGTTTTTTTTCGGTTGCGCACATAAAGTATTGCTGAACCCTGAATTTTTTCCAGGATGCGGAGGCACTCGGTTTCTTTGTCTGTGGTATGGCGCACCACAAGGGAAAGATTTTCCCTTGAAAAGGAAGCTTGAAATCGGATAGGCTTCCGCAAGCCTAATTTCCCGGAGATATCCTCGGCGACCTCTGTGGTAGCCGTCGCCGTCAGGGCCAGGACGGGAATCCCGGGGAAATGTTCGCGCAGGGAAACGATGTTGAGGTAGGCGGGCCGGAAGTCGTATCCCCACTGAGAAACGCAGTGTGCCTCGTCCACCGCAATCAGATTGAGGGTCAGGGAGGCTAGGCGGCCTAGGAAGCGCTCTGTGAGCAAACGCTCGGGGGAGACATAAAGAAATCGGACTTGGCCGAAGCTGCAGTTGTCCAGCTGTCGGTCCATCTCCTGGGCGGAGAGGCCGCTGTGCAGCGCTACCGCATCGATGCCCCTACTTTGGAGCTGCCGCACCTGATCCTTCATCAAGGCAATCAAAGGACTCACTACCAGGCAGATACCCGGACGGCAAAGGCCAGGTACCTGATAGCAAAGGGATTTTCCACCGCCGGTTGGCAGGAGGGCCAGCACATCGCTGTCATTCAAGACGGCGTCTATGATTTCCGCCTGCAGAGGGCGAAAATGGGGAAAGCCCCAGTATTTCCCCAGTACCGCTGCCGGAGTTGGTATGATATTTGTTTTTTGCAAATTTACACGCCGGGGGACTTTGCCGCCCGGAATTCTTCCACGCCGGGGAAATGCTTTCATTTCTCCATAAAATTTTGGGAATGAGTTATTTTCTTTCCCTTTGGGCTCCGATTTCCCGGATGGGATTGCGGCTATGGTGTTTTCTAGTGCTCCTCCTGCCTGCCGTGGTACTGCCCGCGCAGGGCGACCTATTCACCATTCCTAAAGAGGCTGGTCTGCGTCATACGCAGCCGCTGTTGGACAGCCTTTCCGGCAAGACCCTGCTTTCTGCTTCTCGCGGTGGCATCCGGCGCATTCTTGCTGCGCAACCTGAAAAATGGCGACTTAATCTGCCCACCGACGAAGCTTCGCCCTGGGTGCTGGAGCTGGTCAAGGTTGATTTGTGGACTCCGGAGGCACGCATCGAGACCTCCTCCGGGAATCCAGCCGGGGCAGTGCCTCCTTCGGTTCATTATCAGGGTACCATCCTTGGGGAGGAGGGATCCCTCGCGGCTATTAGTGTCTATGAAAACGGCCTTACCGGATTCATCAGTTTTCCCAAACGCGGTAACTTTCAGATTAATCCGCTGCATTTTATTTCCCAGGCTCCCGACCTGGAGCATGTCTTGTATCCGGCTCAAGCCTTGCCCGTGCGAAAGGAATATACCTGCAGTACGCCGGAGGGCCCGCCTTACCGCCAAGAGGAAATACAATCTTTTGGGACCCTGCGGGCAGACCCAAAGTGCATCCGCGTGTACTTTGAAATCGATCACGACATTTTCTTGGATAAGGGGGGGACAACACAAACCCTTGCTTTTCTCACCGGGCTCTTCAATCAGGTGTCCACCCTCTACAGCAACGACGGACTGCAGGTGCGCCTTTCAGGGGTTCGAATCTGGGATACCCCAAGTCCCTACTCAGGAGCAAATGCAGAGCAAATGCTCACCCAGTTTGGGGAGGTGCGCACCTCCTTTAACGGAGATATCGGCCAATTGCTCTCCTATAGAACCTCGGGGGGCATCGCCTGGGTGCGCGGTCTTTGCGCCGCAGAGCGTTTTCGTCTGAGTTTTGCAAGTATCGATGGCTCTTTTCAGACCTTCCCAACCTATTCCTGGAGCGTGTTTGTCATGGCTCACGAACTGGGGCATACCCTGGGGTCCAGCCATACCCATGCTTGTGTCTGGAATGGCAACAATACCGCAATCGATGGCTGTTTTGCCACCGAGGGGGGCTGTTTCAGTTTTGGTCTGCCCGGAGCGGGGGGGACTCTTATGTCCTACTGCCATTTGCGCAGTGTGGGCATCAACTTTTCCCTTGGATTCGGCATTCAGCCGGGCAATGTCATCCGGAATACCGTGGCACAAGCTTCCTGCCTCACGGCCTGCGGAGCCGGTGATTTTGAGCTGGCCGCTTCGCCAACCCGCATGGAATTCAAGGCGGGAGGTGGCAAGCAATGGCTTTCCCTAACGGGAAATGCCAACTGGTCCCTTTTCAGAAATGCTTCATGGATTGGCCTGGAGCCTGCATCTGGGTCCGGAACAGCCCGCATTTCCCTTTCCACCAGCCTGAATTCCTCTTCCTCCGATCGCATCGATACGGTCTATGTATCCGGAGCCGGCCGGGTTATTCCCATCGTGGTTTTTCAGGAGCGTTTCCGGGTAGAAGATTGCCCGGTTGCTGTTCTCAAGGCCAATAATGCGGTATTCTGCGAAAACGCCCCGGTTCGACTGACTGCACAGGTGACGAATCCGGCCAACCATACCCTTAACCTTGTATGGCAATTACAGCAGGATTCACTAACTTGGAGTACCCTTTCCTCCGGACCAGACACTACCCTGTCGTTCAATGCGCAGGGTGGAGGGGATGCGACCTACCGATTTCTCATGACCGCGGTGGGCACTGTTTGCCCTCAGGTTGTTCCGGTGCCTGCTACCATTCGGGTCATCCAGCAACCCCGGGTTACCATAGAAACCAGCGATCCGACCCAGACATGCATTGGTGGGACGGTAACCCTGCAGGAGCGGCTCTTCGCACCCTGGTCCACCCCTTTGCTGCGAAGGCAATGGTTCCGTAGTGCGGATGCCCAATCCTGGGACAGCCTTCCTGCAGCAAGAGGAAGCAGTTATACCTTGCCGAGTGTAACGGGAGCTTCAGGATTTTATCAGCTTCGGATCCATGTGGAAGGTCTCTCTGGATGCCAACCCGCTCTTTCCAATACCTTGCGTGTAGATTTGCTGGATACCGCTCTGGTAAGTGTTGGAAGCAGGGATTCCCTGCTCTGTTTAGGGACACCCCTTCACCTAAAAGCTTCGTCATCTGCTGCGGGAACCATTGGCTTTGCCTATCAATGGCAGCGACAGCGAAGCGGCACCCAGCTTTTTGAAGATATTCCCGGCGCTATTTTATCCGAATACGCGGAGGCGGGACTTGCCGAAGGGAGCTACGTCTATCGCCTGAAATACCGGCGCCTGCTGGCTTCTTGTCCGGAACGCCTTTCTCAGGCAATTCCGGTGCGTGTGGTGCCTTTGCCTAGTGTGGAGGTGCTATTCCCAACGGCAAAACTTTGCCCCGGGGAGTCGGTCGCCCTGGCTGCAAAGGTTACCCCAGACTTGGCGGGAACCTATATTTGGCAGGAAAGCTCAGACGGTGTAGGTTGGAATACCCTGAAGGAGTCAGCCAATCCGGTTTTGGATTATCGCGTGGGCGCAAAGGGGAGGGTTTTCCTTCGGGTGCAGTTCCAACCCCAGGACTATGCCCGCTGTGGGGAGCTTTTTTCGGCTAGGGGGTTTTTGGAGGTGGACACTACCTCAAGTCTCTCCTTGCGCTTGCTCTCTTCGGATACTCTTTTCTGCCCCGGAGGAATCGGACGACTTTCGGTGGCAAGCCAAACGGGAATTCGCCTTCCCGACTTTACCAGCCTGCGTTTTGAAGTAAAACGGGACAGCAGCGCCTGGCAGCTAATCCGGGAAGGACTGGATACTACTGCCGTGTATAGCCCGCAAGCACAGGGAACCTACATCCTTCGTGCATCTCTGGAGCTACCGGGACTTACCTGCGGGCGAATTTTTTCCAATCAGGTCACCTGGAAAGTCGGAGAGCCTGCCCGTTTCTCTTTGCCCTACCGGCAGGAGGACCTTTGCTTGGGTAGTCCCCTGGTGCTGCGACCGACGGAAGAGCGCGTCGGTTTCCTTCCTGCCCGTTTCCAGTGGCAACAACGCCGGCAAACTGGCAGCTGGACGGATATTCTCGGGGCAGTCTCCCGCGACTATCCGGGAGGGGATACCCTGGCGGGCGATGTCTTTTATCGCCTGCGCTACGCCTTGCCCGCTCCTGGATGCCCTGTTTCCTTTACCGACAGTGTGCTGCTGCGCAAAAAGGATAATGCGGTCGTCAGGATTGGAGCAAGCTCCCTGAGCCCCTGTCCGGGGTCCCCGGTGCTTCTCACCGGCAATACCCTTTCCCCACTTTCCGGGCCCTTCACGTTGGCCTGGCAGCAATCGCAGGACAGTATCCGCTGGCGAACTGTGGCTTCCGACACATTCCAGTATCTTTTTTCCGGAAGTTTGGGGCCTACCCAGTATTTCCGGCTCGTTTTGAGGCGTATCGTCTCGGGATGCGACTCCAGTTTCTCCCAAATTCTCAAAATACAACCCGGGGGCGCATTTAGCGCTTCGGTTTCAGCGGGAAGAACCTTAATCTGCCGGGGTGACACCCTGCAGCGGGAGGCCACCTTTGGCGGTGTGGGCTCATCGCAGCTTAGCATGCGTTGGCAATGGAGCCGGGATAGGCAATTCTGGCGCGATATTGCCGGTGCCAACGGCCCCAGGCTCTCCTGGATTCCCGACAGCAGTGGTCTTTTCTACCTGCGCCTGTCAGCCTGGACGCTTCCCATTGCCTGCGATACGGTGTTTTCTGCCATACAGCAAGTCCAGGTATTCCATGCCCCGGACATTGCCCTCAGTCCCGCTTCGGGAACTTATTGCCAGGGCCAGGCTATCCTGCTGGGAGCCCGGCTATCCGGAAATCCGGTCCCCGTGCCGCTAACCTGGCAGCAAAGCCGCGATAAGGTACTCTGGACTACCATTCCCGGTGCGGATTCTATGGATTACCGCTTTCCGGCTTCTGAGCCAGGGCGATACTTTTTCCGGGTGCTCGCCAGCAGTGTGTCCGGAAATTGTCCGGCAGGAATTTCGGGGATTGCCGATTTAAACGTGATTCCTACCTTTTCGGTTATCGCCACTGCCTCACGGGCAGAAGTTTGCCAAAAGGATAGCGTGGTCTTACAAGCAAGCTGGCAGGATATTCCCGTACGCCCATTTATCCAATGGTATGTGAGCCGGGACGGGGTGCGCTTTGATGCTATCCCAGGCGGGGAAAGAGAGTCTTTAGTGGTTCGTAGCAATGATCCGGGGATTTTTCTTTATCGAGCGCAACTCACCGTGCCGGGATACTCCTGCGGTATTGTATTTTCTGGCAATGTACCGGTTTCCTTCCAGGGAGGCCTCACGGCTTCGATTACTGCCGATCAGTTGGTTTCCTGCCTGGGTACCCCGGTGGTCCTCACCGCACAGGTGGTTAATCCGGGGAATGCCCCCCTGCTGTACCAATGGGAAGCCAACGTCGGTGAAAACACCTGGGAACCTTTGCCCGGTGCTATTGGGACGACCTACACGGTCTCCGGCAATAGTACCTCCGACCGATCTTATCGACTTCGACTGACCGGAAATACGCTCAGTTGTCCTCTGACCCTTTCCGCACCGGTGCGGATTACCATCACGTCAGTGCCCCAGGTAGCCATTTCGGCCTCCCGCCTGACCGTTTGTGCAGGGGAAGAAGTGCGCCTGTTCGCAGTGAGCACGCGGAACACCTCCCTGCCTTTTAGATGGGAATGGTGGGAGCGCTCGGGCAGCGGCGCCTTTACGGCCATCCCAGGAGCCACCGACTCCTTTTTCTTCGTTCCCACCAGGCAGGTTGGAAAAAAGAGCTATCAGGTTCGGCTTCAGCTGGCGGATGCCCTCTGTGCGCGGGCTACCTCCTCCTCCCTGGAGATTGGGGTGAATCCAAACTTTAGCCTGAGCCTGGAGCAGGATGCGGGCGAGCGCTGCGTGGATAACCTCCACCGCCTCTTCGCAGTGGTCACCGGGGTCGCACGGGATTCCCTGAATTTCAGCTGGCAACGAAGTACCGATGGGCGAACCTGGGAATTTGTGGATGTACCCTCCTTCTTTCAATGGTATGCTCCCGTTACCGAAGCCGGGCTATACTATCGGGTGGGTGCCCGATTGCCTGGCAGCCAATGCGGCATAGCTTTTTCCAACTCCTTGCGGCTTACCGGGGAGAAACTGCCCACGGCGCGGATTCAGTCGGCCGTACGCTATGCCTGCCGGGGAGATCGGGTGGCTGTGACAGCTACCCTGGGCGAGGCTTCCGTGCCCGTACTTTATCGCTGGCAGTTCAGCCGCGACAATCGCACCTGGAATGCTATTGCCGAGGCAGGTTCCCTTACCGAACTATTTAACATCACTACCACAGGAACCTATTATTTCAGGCTTCAGGTCCTGAAAATAGGCTCAGCCTGTTTGGCTTATTCAAATACCATCGTAGTCCAGGGGGTAGCCCCCGGAGAGGCTACCATCACCTCGAGTCAGGGAAATCAGCCGGTCCTTTGCCCAGGGGTACCAACCACCCTTACAGCAAGCCTGGGGGGAAATCCCGGGTTCCCCATTCGGTACCGCTGGCAGTACGCTACCGATGGCAAGGTCTGGACCAACCTGGCCCAAACGGACAGGCAACTGACCGTGAGTCAGGCCTTTGGTGACCGTTCTGGTTATTACCGCGCAGTGATAGAAGTTGACAGCAGTCGCTGTGCCGGCGCAATAACCCCCTCGATGTTTATCCGATCTGCAGGCTTTGACGATTTCACGACCGTAGCACAGGATACCCTATTGTGCGCTGGCGCGAGTACCCTAATCGAGGCAAAGTCCACGGGCCTTACCCAGGGGCTGTCCTACCAGTGGCAACAACTCCTGTATTTAGGACCCTGGACAGATATTGCGGGCCAAACGAGCGCCAGTCTGCGGGTATCAGCCCCCGACCCGGGGGTTTTGACCTTCCGGCTTCGCCTAGGAGCGCCGGGTTCCGGCTGCCCTGAATTTCTGAGCAGGCCGGTGATCATCCGCCAACTAGGTACGGCGACGGTGGCCCTGAATCGCATCCAAGATACCTATTGCGAAGACGACCAGGTTGAGCTGGTTATGGCCTCCAATCTAACGGAGGAACGGGAGGTCCGATACCGCTGGTTCGCCGGTATAGACGGCCTGCGATGGGATTCTGTCCCTGGAGCCAATCAGCCCCGGTACCAGGTCCCTACCCGGCAGGCCGGGGTGGTATATTACCGGGGGTCGCTGCAGGCGCGGGGAGCAAATTGCCCGGAGACGGTCTCTGCGGCGACCCGTGTTATTCTCCTTCCAAGATACCGCGCCACCATAGCCCCTGTAAAAACCCAAGCATGTGCCGGGGAAGCCCTGGCCTTATTGGCACCTATCTCTCCCCGCTATGAGGGCACCGTCAGGTATCAATGGGAGATTAGTCCCGACTCGGTACGCTGGGAATCCTTACAAGAGGGAAATAGTCCAAGTTACCGCGACTTTGTGCAGCCGGGCGTGAACTTTTACCGCCTGACGGCGATGCTTCCGGGGTATCGCTGTGATACCGTGCAAACCCCTGGTCTAAAGGTTATTGGAATCAATCAGCCCGGTGTGTTCATTTCCTCATCCACCACAGAAAGCTGCGTTGGCCGTCTCTTTTTAGTCCAATCCAATCAGGCCAACCTTCCTGGCCGACGCTTCAGTTGGCAGTACAGCGTGAACCGCTTGCAGTGGTTTACCATCCTGGAAGCGGTGAAACCCGAGGAGTTTCTCACCGTGAGTACGCCCCAGCTATACTATCTGCGCATGGTAATGGAAGGAGGTAGCACCTGCGGTCAGGTATTCTCCAATTACCTTACCGTGCAGGGCCTATTGGCTCCGAAGGCCACCTTGCAAGCCAATTATCTTGAGCTGTGCACGGGGGCGCCCAATGTGCTATACACGACGCTCCGGCCCCAGCCCTTTACCGAACAGGTTCGGTACCAGTGGGAGATTCGGGACAGCCTTTCCGGCTGGCGACCGGTCCCTGGAGCCAACGGCGCTTCCTGGACCCATACAGCTGATACGGCAGGTCGCTATTATTATCGCGTAGGGGTCACCTCAAGGCTCTTCGACTGTGGGCCAACCTGGTCAGATACCCTGTCGGTTCGCGTTCGTTCCCTCCCCACCTTTTCGCTTATGCAGACGGACACTTTGGTGTGTACAGGGGCCGGATTATTCCTCGATGCCCGGAAAACGGGAGGAGGGGCGATTACCCGATACCTTTGGGAGAGCAGTGCGGATTCGGTGACCTGGACCATCCGTGAGGCAGAGGGGCTGAGTCGCTTTGTGGTGGGAACAAGTCTGCCCTCTCGCCTGCTTTACCGGGTACGGATGACCGATCCGCTACCCGGATGTGGCGTGGGCATCCCGCCGGCATTGCGGGCGGTGGTATCGGAACAGCCCCGCGTCGAGGTGACAGCCACCGATACCCTGGCCTGCGCCAACAGGCCGGTTCAGCTGCGGGTAAGCCGGGTAACTCCCGCCCATCCGCGCGCCCGTTATGCCTGGCAATCCCGCCTGCCGGGAACTTCCTATAGTTTCCTGTTGGGGGATACCCTCCCTGTCTATGAACCCCCGGCCACTCGACTGGGCAAGCGGGAGTATCGGGTGCAGGTTACCTTGCCTTTCTCCGGATGCCAATCTGTTTTCTCCCTGCCTGTTCCCGTGGAGGTGCGTTTTACTTGTGAGGGATTCGGGGAGGTTTCGCCGGCTGCATGGCCTGGGGGTGGGCGTTTGGATGAGTCCGGGGAGGTTTTGGGCTTGGAGTTATCGCCGAATCCGGCTTTTGGAAGGGTAGCTATTCGCTGTTATCTGCCTGAAGGCGGACCTGCTGAACTCGTTGTGACGGATCTATTAGGCAGGCTGGTTTGGCTTCGGCGCTTTGTGGCGGAGCGCGGCACCCGCTTGGAGACCTGGGAGCCGGAAGCCGAATTACCCGATGGGCAGTATGTGGCACAACTCCGTTTTGGTGACCAGGTCAAGGCTGAAATGCTGCAGATTTTGCGGAAATAGGGTAGGGGGATGCATTTTACTCCTTGACTTACCGCAGCGATGCCTGGCTAATCATCGTATTACCCCCCATCCGCTCAAAGCTTGAACCAAGAAGTTGCCTGGACGGCTTATCCAGGGTTAGAAGGTCTTTTGATCTGCCGGTGGCGCAATGAGGAGACTTTCGGTTAAAAAATCTATAAATTCGCCAAGCGCTGAAGAGGGTCTACCAATTATTGTTTTATATGTATTTTAGAATGATAGGATTTTAGCTTATCGCTTACCTTCTGCGCCAATAATGTTAATCTCATGCGGGAGATCACCATAGAGGAAAGTTGGAAGGAGGTCCTGGCTCAGGAATTCACCCTGCCATATTTCGAGGAGTTAGTGACCTATCTAAAAAGGGAGAAGGCTTCCGGAAAGGTCATTTATCCTCCCGGGGGAAAGATTTTTGAAGCCTTTCGCTTGACACCATTCTATGGGGTTAAAGTCGTCATCCTTGGCCAGGATCCTTACCATAATCCCGGTGAAGCTATGGGCCTTAGTTTTTCGGTACCTCGCGGAGTTCGTATTCCACCATCCCTTCAGAATATCTTCCGGGAACTTTCTCGCGATTTGGAATTGCCCATGCCTGGTCATGGCGACCTCACCTCCTGGGCTGCACAGGGGGTTTTACTGCTCAATGCCTGCCTGACGGTGGAACATGGAAAAGCTGCTTCCCATCAGGCGATAGGCTGGCAACTTTTTACTGATGCTACCATCCGGGAACTATCTGTTCGTCGGGAAAATCTGGTTTTTCTCCTTTGGGGAAACCACGCACGTCGAAAGGCTGCTACCATTGATGGGGAACGGCATCTGATCTTGGAAGCAGCCCATCCCTCGCCATTGGCTCGAGGAGGCTTTGAGGGAAATCGCCACTTTTCAAAAACAAATGCTTATCTTGTAACGCATAGTCTTTCTCCTATTGACTTCAATTTATAACTTATGGAAACTTATGGTCAGGTTTTAATTATGGCCATTCCGGTTTTTCTGCTGCTCATCACGTTGGAATTTGCCTGGCAATGGTGGCGGGGCGATCCATTGTCTCCAGCCATGGATACCATTTCCAGTTTAAGCTCTGGCTTGACGAATTCGGTTAAAGACGTGTTGGGCCTGAGTGTTTCTATCCTGAGTTACGATTATATGGTGAATCATTTTGCACTGTATACCATTAAAACTGGGTGGATAGTCTATGTCATTGCATTCCTAGTCCTTGATTTTCAGGGATATTGGGAACATCGACTCAAACACCGGGTGAATATTTTGTGGAATATCCACGTCATCCATCATAGCAGCGAAGAGTTTAACCTTTCCTGTGCACTCCGGCAGAGTATTTCCTCGTTTGTCCAGCTTTTTACCTTTTTTCTCTTGCCATGTGCTTTGCTTGGGGTGGAAACTAAGGTCATTGCAATAGTGGCTCCCCTTCAATTTTTTGTGCAGTTTTGGTACCACACCCGATACATTCGGACCATGGGCTGGCTGGATTATGTCATTGTCACTCCTTCCCATCACCGTGTCCATCATGCGATTAATCCTGTCTACGTTGACAAAAATTACAGTCAGGTATTTATTTTCTGGGATAAACTCTTTGGCACCTTTCAAGCCGAACTAGATAGCGAGCCCCCGGTTTATGGGGTATCCCGTCCCGTGCGTACCTGGAATCCCATACGCATCAATTTTCAACACTTGATTTCCCTGTTTCGCGATGCCTGGACAACCCGACGACTGTTGGATAAAATAACCCTTTGGATTCGTCCGACCGGTTGGCGGCCCGCTGATGCAGCTGCAAGGCACCCCATTCCAGCAGTTGGTGTTATTCAGGACTATGTCCGGTATGCGCCACCTGCTCCCAAGCCTCTTATAGTTTGGTCCTGGTTCCAGCTAGGGGTATTGATGGTAAATACCATGTATTTCTTCGCTCATATTGGCCAAATTGGTTCCCCGCTCTTGTTTTTTTATGGGATATACGTCTTTCTTGCCGTTTATGCGTATACGGAACTCATGGACCGCAATCGGAATGCGCTGCTTTGGGAATCCTTTCGGGTGGTCTACGTGGTCCTCATCATGTGGCAAACCGGTTCCTGGTTTGGGTTGGAAAAGGTGATTTCCCAAGGAAATCTTGTTGCGGGAGTCTTTAGCCTGCTGTCATGGATTGGTTGCCTGTACTTCACCTTAATAACGCCGAAGGATCTCCATCAGGAAAGTAGGAAATTCAGTTCGCTTCGATTGAGTTGATGCGTGCCTGTGCCGCTTAGTATATCCTCAGCGAGTTGGCTTTTCTTTTCCTGTAAGTGGAGTATTTTCTCCTCAATGGTCCCCCGGGTAATGAATTTTAGGGCCATAACCGATTTGTCCTGACCAATGCGGTGGGCCCTGGCGATAGCTTGTTGTTCGGTGGAGGGATTCCACCAAGGATCTAGGATAAAGACATAATCGGCAGCGGTAAGATTTAGTCCTGTGCCTCCGGCCTTCATGGAAATAAAGAAGGCCTTGACATCCGGTTTGTCTTCAAATAGTCTTATTTGTTGTAACCTTTCTTCCCGGGTTTGCTGGCCTGTTAGCCAGGCAAAGGGCGTTTCCGTTTCAGTGAACAGGGTATTGAATAGTTGAAGATGTTTTACGAACGAGCTGAAAAACAAAACTTTATGTCCAGATTTTCGCACTTCCTCCCACTTGGCACAGATATCTTGAAACTTGCCGCTTTCTATGGTGGAGTTTGGGTCCAGCATGCGGGGATGATTCACCAGCTGCCTAAGTTTAGTGAGGGTTTGGATCAGTTCCATGCGGAAACGGGCGTCACCTTCCTTGAATTGGTCAAGGAGGTAATTTCTTGCAGCTGACTTTTCCTTTTCATACCATTTTTTCTGGTCGGGAGTCATTTCGCTTAAAAAGACCTGCGTAGTCAGGGGAGGAAGGTCGGCAGCTACTTCCTCCTTGGTGCGTCTAAGTAGAAAGGGATTCACGAGACTTTTTAGCTTGGCCTTACTATCTTCATCGCCAAGACGCTCGATGGGAAGGATGAATGTCCGCTTGAAAAATGAAAAGCTCCCCAAAAGGTCTGGATTGATAAATTGCATCTGGGACCATAGGTCCGATAGCGAATTTTCAATAGGGGTGCCGCTCAGGGAAATGCGGTGGGCCGCCTCCAGGTCGTGGATGGTGATGAAAGCGGCACTGTCCTTATTCTTTATCTGTTGACTCTCGTCCAGTACAATATACTCATAGGAAATACCGGAAAGTAGGGCGGCATCTCGGATTACCGTGTGATAGGTAGTCAGGATGACGTCGAACCGCTTAAGAAGCCTCATGTCGCGATGGCGCTTAATTCCTGTGTGTCGATAAATGGAAAGAGTGGGAGCAAATCGCTGCAGCTCATTTTCCCAGTTGAAAACCAAACTGGCCGGTAGGACTACCAAGGCGTTTAGGGGAGCAAGGCTGTCGGCATCGAGTGCCGTGAATAGGTCAAGTTGCCTGCCTGCCTGTTGTTTTTCAAAGACCTTGCCTGCTTCGGTTTTGCGTTCCTTCGCATAGAGCAGGACTGCGATGGTCTGGAGGGTTTTCCCTAAACCCATATCGTCAGCCAAGCAGGCTCCCAAGTTGTGGTGATGAAGTTCTACCAGCCAGCGGTATCCTTCCAGCTGGTATGGGCGCAATTCCGCTTTCAGGTATTTGGGTAAAGCGTGCTCCAAATGGGTTGGCATGGCCTGCTCGGGAAGCTGGATGCCTGCATGCTCCATGAGGGTGAATTGATTTTTATTTATTCGCAGAGACTGATCACCTGGCTGTGCAAACCGGGTAAGGTCTGCATACCGACTCATCCATTCTGCAGGGATGACAAACCATCGCCCATCGGGAAGTGGAAAGAGTCGGTCATTTCGTCGAATATATGGAGCCAATTGCCTGAAAGGGAAAGAAAGGCTGCCGAGACTAACTGTCCCGTCAATGTCGAACCAATCATCGCAATGTTTGGAATGAAGCGAAAGGGTGGCTAAATCCAGAACCAGGTCAGCTCCTGCTTCCCGTATTTCCCCCATGGTAAAACCTGCTTGCAGGAGCCTAGCCTGATTTCTAGCGAGCCATTGGACCAATGAATAGGGATCAGCTGGGCTTTCCTCCTCCTCCAGTTGCCAGACCCCAGTGCCTTCCAGAACCTTCAAGCCCAAGGCGCAGAGCTTCTCTAGAAATACATTTTCTGCATCAAAATTTCTTGTAATCTGTGTAACAGTTACTTCCTCTCCCTGAAAACTTAGTCCGGCCTTTTTGTCCCGCTTGTCGTACCAGCTAAATGCCGCTTCTGCATACATCATCTTGACTTGCAGGACTTTTCCTTCGCCAAAGAGATGCTCTGCCAAGTCCAGCCTGCAACCCGTCAGCCGATCAGATTGCAGGACAGAAAAACCAGTTGCCTCAAAATCAAGCTGACCGGCGACCTTGATGATGAACTTCTGAAAGTACGACTTCACGGATTTAGCTGGAATGCGTATTTCGTCTTTGGTCAGGAAGGGTTTGACCATGTTTCCGTTAATCTGGGATAGGGGGTAAAGCACATGGTCCACTAAAAGCCAGCCGGGGGTATTGGAAACTGGGGTTATCTCTCTCTTCTGAATCAGAAAAGCTTTGCCATTTGTCGAAAGGGTCAGCCGGTAACGCACCCCGGCTTCATCGCGGTGAAATGCCAGATGGGGTTGTAGGGTCTCTTGACCTAGTTTTACAAGAAAATCCTTGACTAATACCCTCCGATTGATAGACCAGGTGAGCAAAAGCCGGTGCTGGCAGACTAAGCGCAACAATTCATCCATTCGGCGCTGGACAAAATGCAATATTTGAATTTGTATTTCCTCCTCTTCCCAAAGAACCTCAAGGTCTTTCCCCTTTTTTCGAGGAGGTGAAAAGCGCTTTTGAAGGTTGGTCTCCTTCATCTCCTCGAGCAACTGGAACAGCCTGACCTGCGTCTCGTGAACTTGCAGATTAAAACTGCCGACCGTTTCCGGGGTTGCCCGCTGGAGTATATGAGCAGGCATTCCTAGTTTGTCCCGGTTCACCAAATAGGCATTGGCCAGATAGAGACCGGAAAGGGATTCGTAGAGATTGTATACGATATCTACACCGGTGTCCAGTTCCTTAGTCTCAGTCCGCATTGATTTCCAAATTGAACCAATGCGCTAGCTTTTCAGCCATGATGCGAGCATGCTGATTTGAAGCTTCTATGGAGAGACCCGCAAGATGGGGATTCAGTACCACGCGGTCAGATTGTTGCAAATACCGAAAGGTTTCCGGGAGTTTTGATAAATCCAGCTTATCAAAGGACCCCTCCTCGTATTCCAGCACGTCCAAAGCAGCCCCTCGTACTTTACCTGATTGGAGGCACTCCACTAGGGCGGCAGTATCCAGGATGCCCCCGCGTGCGGTATTAATCAGGATAAAATCCTTGGCGAATCCTTGCAGCCAGCTATGGTTGGCGAAATAATGATTTTCCCTCGTGTAGGGAATATGTAGGGAGAGGATATCTGTTTCTTGTTGAAATATTTTTTCCTCAACCATTCTGCCGAAATCGGGCAGTGGGTCGGGCGTCACGATGTCTCGGATGAGGAGATTCACTCCAAAGGCAGTCAGTCGCTTGGCTACGGCTCTTCCCATATTTCCATATCCCAGGATGCCCACGGTTTTACCTTTGAGTTCTGTGCCCTGATTAGCCTTTCGTTCCCAAAGGCCTGCCCGTATTTCTCTGTCTCCTTTTCCCAGGTTGTGAAGCAGCATCAACATCAATCCTATGGTATGTTCTGCTACCGTGTCACAACTTGCTTCCGGTGTGGTGAAAACCGCAATCCCCCGGCTCTGGGCTAAGGCCATATCGATATGTTCAGTGCCCACTCCAAGGCGCCCGATAAACTTTAAGTTTGGGGCAGCTTCGAAGAATGGGGCCTGAAGACGCCATCGGCTTCGAAACAGAATTCCCTGAAGCGAGAATAGTTGCGTTACCAAGTCCGCAAAGGTAGCTTCGGTTTCTACCCATACCTCAAAACCTTTATCCTGCAGGAACTTGAGTAGGTAGGAATCGGGGCGATCCAATACAAGGACACGCCCCGGGAAAATCGGGGAGGTCATCAGTTATTTGTGATAAATGCCTGAAATGATAGCCACTGCCTGATTAATCTCCGATAGCGTGTTCAGGTGTGAAAAGGAAAACCGGACATTCACCCGGTCACGCCCGGGATACATGGCTCGAATAACATGGGATCCGGCGTCTGATCCCGAGGTGCAGGCACTTCCCCCGCTGGCGCTAATCCCAGCAATATCCAGATTGAAGAGAAACATGTCTGTGGCGGCATTGTGGGGCAAGCTCAGATTGAGGATCTTGGGATGGCCATCCGCCAATTCCGGACCATTGATTTCCACATCGGGCAGCGCAGCGCGCAATCCATGGAAAAAGTGCTCTTTCAGGGATTGGAGGTACTGGAGCCTGGCTTCCCGGTCTACAAGAGCCAAATCCAGCGCCAAGGCCATACCGGCGATGCCTAGCAGGTTCTCCGTGCCACCGCGCATGTTGCGCTCCTGGGGCCCTCCCCACTGAAGGGGTGGAATACCAGTACCTCCCCTTACCAGAGCAAAGCCTACTCCCTTAGGACCGTTGAACTTGTGCGCTGAACCAGTTAAAAAGTGGACCGGTAGTTGTTGGAAATTGAGGGGATAAAACCCTACGGATTGCACGGAATCACTATGGAAATAGGCTCCGTGTTCCAGGCACAAGGCACCTACATTTTCCAGCGAAAGCAGGGCTCCTGTTTCGTTGTTGGCGTGCATGAGTGACACCAGCACCCGATGGCCATGGAGTTGAGTGAGATGGTTTTCTAGGTCACGAAGGACCGGTTGGCCCCGGTGATCCACCGGAAGCAAAAGCACCTTTACGACACCTCCCTCTTGCAAAGTCTCCAAGGTATGCAGCACAGCGTGATGTTCGGTGGGTGCAGTAATGATGGTGTCCACCCCGAGACCCTGTACAGCCCCACGAAGGATCATGTTGTTGGATTCGGTGGCGCCAGAGGTAAAAAACAATTCTCCGATGGCACAATGGAAATGAGCTGCCATAGACTTGCGAGCCTTTTCTAGCAAGGCTTTGGAAGTGCGCCCCTCTGCATGGATTGAAGAAGGGTTTCCCCAGGTATCCTCCATCAGACTATGCATGCGGGCAATCACCTCAGGAAGCATGGGCGTGGTGGCGGCGTGATCCAGATAAATGCGGGTTGGCATCAGGGCAGGCTTGCGAACAAATTCTTCATATGAGCAACCCTTTCCTTAGCTGCCTCCAGCGAGGTTGCTTCGGCGTATATCCGGAGAATAGGCTCTGTATTACTCGGTCGAAGATGTACCCAGGATTCTTCCCAGTCTATCTTTAGCCCATCGAGCGTTGTTATTTTGCCGTCGGGATAACAGCTGGCCAATTGACTAAGCCGTGCCTGCAAGTCAGTACCGTGCGGAAGGTCCAACCTGTCTTTGACCATGTGGTAGCCGGGATAGGTCCGCCTTAATGATGTGGCGGAAAGTTCTCGGGAGGCCAGTAGGGAGAGAACCAGGGCGATACCAATGAAGGCATCCCGGCCGTAGTGAAGATCCGGCAAAATAACACCACCATTTCCTTCTCCGCCAATGACCGCCCCAGTGTCTTTCATAGCCTTTACCACATTCACCTCGCCCACTGCGCTCGCCATATACATGCCCCCGGCGGCTCGGGTGATGTCACTCAGGGCGCGAGTAGAGGAAAGATTGGAGACTGTATTGCCCTTGCGCTGCGACAGCACATAGTCCGCCGCAGCTACCAAAGTATATTCTTCTCCGAAAAGGGTTCCGTCTTCAGAGACTAATGCCAGTCGGTCCACATCCGGATCAACCGCAATGCCCAGGTCGGCTTTTTCTGCGAGTACCAAACGGCAGAGATCTCCCAAATGCTCAGGCAAGGGCTCCGGATTGTGAGCAAAATTGCCATGTGCCTCGGCGTGCACCAAGGAAAGGCTGCAACCTAATGCCGCTAAAAGTCGGGGCACAAAAAGGGCACCCGTGGAGTTGACCGGATCGAGGGCTATTCTGAAACGTCTGGCTCGAATGGTTTCTACGGCCACCAAGGGGTGCGAAAGGATAGCCTGAAGGTGGTAGTCAAAATGTCCGTCTGGATAGTGCGTCAACCGGCCCAATTCGTCAACAGAAGCATAGACAATCTGCTCAGGGTGGTCTGCGAGTAGCAGCATAGCTTCCCCCTCTTCCGCAGGAATAAACTCTCCCAGGTGGTTGAGAAACTTCAGGGCATTCCACTCTTTTGGATTATGGCTCGCCGTGAGAACAAGCCCACCTTTGGCTTCCTCTTTTTTCACCCACATAGCTACCGTCGGGGTGGTGGATAATCCAAGGTCAACCACGTCAAAACCCATAGCCTGAAGCGTGCCCGTCACCAGTCCGGAAAGCATGGCGCCGGAAAGGCGGGCATCGCGGCCAATAACAAGTTTTCCCCTTCCACGTTGATTCCGAATTCGTTGAGCGTAGGCTGCCGTCATGAGCACAGCATCTAAAGCAGTAAGGTTACTGCCAGCCACCCCACCAATAGTACCTCTTGATCCGGAAATAGATTTGATAAGGGTCACCCCGCCCAGGTTTTGCCGCGAATATACGAAATGAGAGGCTTCCCCTATATTTGAGCTTAAAAGGCTTGCAAAAATTTATTGAGGCAGACAAATGGCTATTCCTGTTCATCCAAGAACATGCGCATTCCTCAGTTCTGGATGTTGTTATGCCTCCGTTGCGGGAAAAATTTTTTTGGATTCCCCTGTATCTATTGGTATTATGGTTTAGCTACCGGCAAGGCCGCAAATTCTTCGTTCGCCATACTGCTTTTCTGCTTGGTATGGTGGCTTGTACAGATATCCTCAACCGTCGGCTGCTAAAGCCTCTTTTCCAGCGTACCCGCCCCTGCAATGATTTGGATATCCAAACACCATTCGAGGCCTTGGTACCTTGTGGCAGCGGACTATCCTTCCCCTCTAGCCACGCGCTAAATCATTTTGCAATTGCTGCCTTTTTGTACCTAACAGCCCATTTTGTTCCCGTGAAATGGCGATTTATCTGGATCCTTTGGGCAGCCACCATTGGGTTTGCCCAGATCTATGTCGGGGTCCACTATCCGGCCGATATTCTGGGGGGGGCATTGCTTGGGATATGTTTTGGCAACATTGTTGCAAAAATTTATCTTTGTGCCAATCAATGAACTAGGGTAATGGCTCCTGAATGGCTGATGTATGTGGGACTTGCTGCCGTGGTATGGTTGGGAGCCATATTTCCTTTTATCTGGAAGCGAGGTCCCCGGTATTTCCATACAGTCCTGCTCTTCAGCGGAGCTTATCTGCTTGGAGTTGCCCTGCTCAGCCTTTTACCCGCGGTATTGGTAGCAAGTTCCGATAATGCACCCTGGATTTTAGCTGGTTTCTTCCTCCAACTCATTGGGGAGCGAATGTCGGGTGGGAGTGAGCATGGGCACATCCATGCTCCGAATGGGCAGACTATACCCCGGCAGGTGGTTGTTCAAGTATTATTGGGACTTAGCCTGCACGCCGTCATGGACGGGGCAAGTGTTGGGGGGTATTCAGCATGGAGCCAGGGACATGCTCATGGGGATGTTCATGGAAATGCCTTTGTTGCGGGTATTCTGATGCACAAAATCGGGGAAGGATTTGCCCTGGCCTCCCTCTTCGTCTTGGCCCGAATTCGCACCATGGTGGCCGTTGGCATAGTGGCTATTTTTTCCTTTCTTGCCCCTGGTGCGGCTTGGTTTATGGCTTATTTGCCCTTTTCTCCCAGCTTGCTGACCAGCATGATGGGCTTGGTAGCTGGATCCTTTCTGCATATTTCCGTAAGCATCCTTATTGAGAATGCCCGGGAAAAACGGGGGCAACCTGAATTTGCCTGGCAATGGGGAATAATCCTAATGGGGTTCCTTCTGGCTTGGCTGAGCACCTACAGATAAAAAAAACCACCATGGAATGTTCCATGGTGGTTTAGAATTCCTAAAAATTTAGGTTTACATCATACCCGGCATACCTCCGCCGTGCGGCATAGCTGGAGCCGGAGCATCTTTCGAGGGTTTTTCGCTGACCACGCATTCTGTGGTGAGCACCATACCCGCAATAGAAGCGGCATTTTCCAGTGCAATCCGTGCGACTTTGGTTGGGTCGATGACACCAGCCAATTTAAGGTCTTCGAATTTGTCCGTACGGGCATTATAACCAACATTGCCCTCAGCATGGAGCACATGTTGCAAAACGACGGATCCTTCCACACCTGCATTTTCTGCAATGGTGCGCAGGGGAGATTCGAGGGCTTTCCGAACGATGTTTACCCCGATGTTTTCATCTTCATTGATTCCCTTGAAATCCTTCAGGGCACCAATGGCGCGGACTAGGGCTACACCGCCACCGGCTACAATGCCTTCCTCTACTGCAGCCCGGGTGGCGCTTAGGGCATCGTCAACGCGATCTTTCTTTTCTTTCATTTCCACTTCCGTGGGAGCACCCACGTAGAGAACAGCTACACCACCAGCTAATTTGGCAAGGCGCTCCTGCAGCTTTTCCTTATCGTAGTCACTGGTGGAAGCATCAATTTGCTGCTTGATTTGCTGAATGCGCCCCTTGATTTGAGTCTCGTCACCTTTGCCATTGACGATGGTGGTGTTGTCTTTGTCTACCGAAATTTTCTCGGCGCTTCCAAGATGCTCCAGGGTGGTATTTTCCAGCTTGTAGCCCTGCTCATCGGAAATGACTGTTCCACCGGTGAGGATAGCAATGTCCTCCAACATGGCTTTGCGGCGGTCACCAAATCCTGGTGCCTTCACGGCCACGACTTTCAGACCGGCGCGCAAGCGATTGACCACAAGCACCCCGAGTGCCTGGCTTTCAATATCCTCGGCAATGATAAGCAGTGGACGACCCATGCCCACCACCTTTTCCAAGATGGGAATGATATCGGCCATATTGCTAATCTTCTTGTCGTATATCAGGATAAAGGCATTGTCGTACTCCGTCACCATATTTTCTGTATCGGTAACGAAATAAGGAGACAAATAGCCCCTGTCAAACTGCATACCCAGGACCTCTTCCATGTAGGTTTCAGTACCCTTGCTTTCTTCAACAGTGATAACGCCGTCCTTGGATACACGCTTCATCGCTTCGGCAATGAGTTCGCCTATGGCTTCGTCATTATTAGCAGAAATCCCAGCGACTTGCTTAATTCGCTGAAAGTCAGATCCTATATTTTCCGACTGAGACTGGAGGAAGGAAATAACTTCCTTTACAGCTTTGTCGATTCCGCGCTTCAGGTCCATGGGATTTGCACCTGCGGTGACGTTTTTAAGACCTGCATTGATGATAGCCTGAGCAAGCGCAGTAGCCGTGGTAGTGCCATCTCCGGCGATATCTGCCGTTTTGGAAGCTACCTCCTTAACCATTTGGGCACCCATGTTTTCGATGGGATCCTCCAGTTCAATTTCTTTTGCTACGGTAACGCCGTCTTTGGTGATTTGCGGAGCACCAAAACTTTTTTGGATGACGACATTGCGACCTTTAGGGCCGAGTGTCACCTTCACGGCATTGGCCATGGCATCGACCCCGGTGCGAAGTTTTTCCCGGGCGTCTCTGTTAAAACTGATTTCTTTAGCCATTTGTCGAAAGACTTTTGAATGATTGGAATGGGGGAGTTCAGAGGATAACCAGGATGTCGTCTTCTCGCATGATCAGATAATCCTGACCTTCGTGATTCAATTCCTGACCGGCATACTTGCCATAAAGAACCGTGTCGCCCGCCTGCACGGTCATTAGATTGCCGTCTTTTCCTGGACCGACAGCGACTACTTCCCCGCGCTGGGGCTTCTCCTTAGCGGTATCCGGAATGATGATGCCCCCTTTGGTCTTTTCCTCAGCGGGAGCAGGCTTTACCACAACGCGATCGTTGATAGGCCTCATAGTGAATAGATTTTTATTGGTGGATAATTAATACTTCCTTTTTCTATCACATTACGTGCCAATTCATCGTTCCTGCCAAAATTGCAGATATGGTCCATAATCTGTCAGCATGAAGGATCAATTCGTCAGGGATGGGACGCATCAGTACCCCCATTTCGCACAAAATGGCGTTCCCCGGCGCGAATTGCTAGCTTGAGATGATTTTCCTGGGGTGGAATCGGGCAATTAAAGCCGTCGTTATAGGCGCAATAGGGATTATAGGCCTTGTTGAAGTCTAGGGTAATCTTTCCCTCCCGGGCATCGCCTGCCCTGATATCCATGTACCTCCCTCCACCATAGGTTGAGTGGCCATTGGTGGGATCGCGAAAGGGCAGGAAAAGGTAATCCCTATAGCCGGGTTGCCTAATCAGGGAAATATTTTGGTAAAGAAATAGGATGACGCGTTGTCCATGCTGCTTAAAGCTTACCCTGGCGTATTTTCGGTATTCCCGCGTGATGCCGCTGTAGGTGGGCATCTGAAGGACAGGCTCATTTTCCAGAATTTCATACCTAGCCGAAATACGCCAACCCTTGCGGATGGGAAAATAGCGCAAGAGTTTTTCTTCCCCTGGACCCAGGGGCTTGCGGGGATCGGCAACCAGGGCAGCCAGATGTTTTTCTCGGTAGGCAGTAACGTCCGTATCTAGTTGGGCAAGCAGGGATGCACAGGCACCTACGAGGACATAGCTAGTAAGCAAGAACTTGCCTAGATTATGTGAGGAATTCCAATTCATCGGGCAACAAATACAATATAGTTTTCGTCGGGATCGGTCTCTAACCTGGAGATATTACGGATGGGATACTGCGAAAAATCAGCTATCATCTCCCATCGTGGCAAACGAATGGGATGAAACTGGAACACTTTATTATCGGCAGCCATGAGTATGGTTCCATCGCGAAGCAGGGCAAAATCTTCCTGACCTGATAGCGGTTCAGTGAGGGGAATCCGTGGGCTTTCGGGGGTCCAGGCAGCACGGGTCTTATATAAAAAGGCTTGATTGCCAGGGCCTGCACGCTGCAAATAAATAAGGTCTCCTTGTCCACCCAGTCGGAAACAGCGTCCAGGATTTCTCGTGATGGGTGAGGAAGTTATTTCCTTGCTCCTTCGGTACCACAAACCGGCAGATTCACCCAGTTCGAAGGTAATCCATTCCGAGGGGGACAGGATACGGAAATACCCCACTTTGGTTCCCGGAAGAGACCGGGGGCTACCTTGGTGACCACCGTCCAGAGGAATTTGCCAAATGCGCTGCAGGGTATCGCTTTGTCGGGGTTCCTGTCGCAAAACCATCAAATAATAGGATTCCGGGAGCATGGCACTTTGGTACTCCCCTTCTGCAGTAGCCGTAACGGGTACGAGAACGCCGCTGCGCAAATGGAGCCGCCAGATATCTGGATGGGCCATTCCCGGAGCTGCACTGCTGAAAAACAGCAGGCTGTCAGCTGGTAAATGCGGGTGATTGTTGTAGCCACCCGGATTATGGGAACTAAGCCAGGTAAGTTGGCTTAGTCGAATATTTCCCGAAACATCTCGTTTCATGTTGACCCGATACAGTTGGCTTGGTGGCAGTTGTCCGGGGAGTAAATGGCAAAAAGTCATTCCGACAACGAGGCAAAAACCAGCGCTGGAAAGGGGAGGCTTAATGCTTTGGAATGGCATGGTAGGGCAACTTTGAAAAAACAAGGCTGAAAAAATCGCTATCAATTAGAGAAACTATACAATTTTCCTATTTTTACGTTTTAATCAGCACCATGCAAAATAAGCGTTCCTACTTTTATTTCCCATTTTACTTTTACGGACTTCCGTGAAGGGACGCTGATTTTGCCATTTTAAACCCAGCAAAAGAAGGTCCCGGATTCGGGACTTTTTTTTTGTGCAAAAGTGAAGGATGATTGCCAAGACACTCTTGGAAACCAAACGTCGGGAATCACACCAGCTTGGGATTGCCATACAGGGCATTCCCGGGGCATTCCACGATATCGCTGCCCGCCAATGTTTTATTGACCAGGATTTGGAGATTGTACCGGCCATTACCTTCGATGATTTGGTGCGGGAGACACAACGAGGGGGGAAGGTGGATATGGCCCTGATGGCCATAGAAAATAGTATTGCCGGTACCCTGCTGCCCAATTATAAGCGGGTGCATGACTCTTCCCTCACCATTGTAGGTGAGGTTTATCTCCGCATTGTGCAAAACCTGATGGCGCTGCCTGGTCAGCGCATAGAAGACCTAAGGGAAGTACATTCTCATCCTATTGCCCTGGACCAGTGTCGGGAATATTTCCGGGACCATCCGCATATCCGGCTTGTGGAAAGTGAGGACACCGCGTTGTCGGCCAAACAAGTGCGCGACGGTGGCACGCTGGGAGTAGGAGCTGTAGCATCCAGCCTTGCGGCTCGGATTTACGACCTGGAAATCCTGGCTCCTGGGATCGAGACCAATAAAGCCAATCATACGCGCTTTTGGGTGCTCCAGCATCGCGACCTCATCGAACCAGATCCGGAGGCAAACAAGGTCTCCCTCACCTTTTCGGTCGACCATGCTGTCGGCAGTCTCTACAAAGTACTTGCCGTCCTGGCTGCGTATAACATGAATCTTTCCAAAATCCAGTCCACTCCTATTCTTGGCAGGCCCTGGGAATATCAGTTCTACGTCGATTTTCTGTCCGATGGGCAAATGCCGGTATCAGCTGCCATCGAAGCGATTCGACCCTTGGCTAGGGACCTGCACATTCTGGGTATTTACCGCCAAGGCAATCAGGAGGAACCATGAGTTGGACGCCTGTAGTCGTTGCTGCCTCACGAATGGGGCAAGTGGAAGAGTACTACTTTTCCCGTAAGCTCAAAGAAATTGCGCGCTTGCGCGAAACGGGAAATGTAGTGATTAATCTGGGTATCGGCAGTCCCGACATGGATCCAGACCCTGAGGTGACCGAAGCACTGGCCGCGTCCTGTCGGCAGTCCGGCGTACATGGCTACCAGTCTTATTCTGGCCAACCGGCTTTGAGGCAGGCTTTTGCCCGATGGTACCAAACCTTTTTTAGTGTGGAACTCCATCCCGACAAAGAGATCTTGCCGCTGATGGGATCTAAGGAGGGCATCATGCATATTTCTATGGCCTGGCTGGAGTCGGGCGACGAGGCCCTGGTTCCAGACCCGGGATATCCAGCCTATGCGTCGGTTACCCGCCTTACCGGGGCCCATTGCCGAACCTATCGACTCGAAGAGGGGCGTCGTTGGCAGGCCGACTTGGATTTTCTGGCTTGTGCCGATTTGTCGCGGGTGAAATTGATGTGGCTAAACTATCCGAACATGCCTACTGGGGCTCCTGCTGATCCGGGATATTTTGCTGACTTGATACAATTCGCCCTACAACACGGCATCCTTCTAGTCCATGACAATCCTTATGCTTTTGTACTTAATCCCAAGCCCCTCAGCCTGCTTTCCCTTCCTGGTGCTATGGAAGTGGCACTGGAATTGAACTCTCTCAGCAAGGCCCATAATTTAGCCGGGTGGCGGATCGGCATGGTTGCCGGTGCGGAGGGCTATCTTACAGAAATTCTTCGGTTCCGCAGCAATATGGACTCAGGCATGTTCCACGGTCTCCAGCAGGCCGCAGTGAGGGCCCTAGAACTACCCCCTTCCTGGTATGCGAAGCTCAACGAGACGTATGCTTGCCGCAGGGAAAAAGCTGAGGAAGTGATGAAAGCTCTCGGATGTCAGGTGGCTCCGGGTCAGGTGGGTATGTTTTTGTGGGGCCGGGTCCCCACCCGGTTTGCCAATGCCTGGGATATGGCGGATGCGCTCCTCGACGAAACCCGATTGTTCATCACGCCAGGAGGTATCTTCGGGGAAGCTGGAACGCATTACCTGCGTATTTCCCTTTGCAGTCCGGTGCAAGATTTTAGGGAAGCGTTGGAAAGAATTCGTCAATCTAATCTTCATTTCCAGCCATGACCATCGCCATCATAGGACTCGGTCTAATTGGGGGCTCCCTGGGACTTGCGCTGCGCCAGCTGGAAGGTATTAGTAAAATTTTAGGTCTGGACGCCAATGCCGCACATGCCGCAAGAGCCTTGGAACTTGGATTGGTTGATGAGGTGGTTGGTATAACCGAAGCCCTGGAACAGGCCGATCTTTTTTTCGTGTGCACGCCTATGGATAGCCTGGTCCGCATCGTTCCCGATTTGCTCTCCTCACTGCGGAATAGCCAGATTGTCGTTGATGCCGGCTCAACCAAGTTTCAATTGGCTGAAATCATTCGCGACCATCCCATGCGCTCACGCTTTGTGGCTGCGCACCCCATGGCCGGAACGGAGTTCTCAGGACCGGAGGCGGCCTTGCCTCAGCTGTTTGAGGGGAAATATGTGGTTTTGTGCGATATAGAGCTCAGCAATCCCGATGCGCTAAGTGTAGTGAAGGACCTTTTTGAGAAGCTGGGTATGGTGATTGTTGCATTGGATTCTTTATCCCATGATGTACACACGGCCTATGTTTCGCACATTTCGCATATAAGCTCTTTTGCATTGGCACTCACCGTATTGGCTAAAGAGAAGGATGAAAAACGCCTTTTCGAACTTGCTGGATCGGGTTTCAGCAGCACGGTGCGCCTGGCTAAATCCGCTCCGGAAACCTGGATTCCTATTTTCAGGCAAAACAGAGACAATGTGCTCGATGTGTTGGACGAGCACATCAACCAGTTATCCCGGTTTCGCAGCTTGCTCATAAAGAACGATTTCGACACCTTTTATAATCTCATTGAAGAGGCCAATGCCATTCGGCGCATCCTCTCCTGAACCCAAAAACGAATAGCCATGGAAATGTCGTTTCACCCTATGCTGGAGCACCGCGGTTCCAAGCCAATTATTATTGCCGGACCCTGTTCCGCCGAATCGGAGGAACAGGTTTTGCAAACAGCCAGGGAACTGGCAGCCCTGGGGAAGGTGGACCTTTTCCGGGCTGGCATTTGGAAGCCCCGCACCCGGCCAGGTGAGTTTGAAGGGGTGGGAACCATTGGTCTGCCCTGGCTAAAGAAGGTTAAAGCGGAGATAGGCCTGCCGGTTACCACCGAGGTCGCCAACACCCAACATGTTTTCGAAGCATTGAAATATGGGGTTGATGTCTTGTGGATTGGCGCCAGGACTACCGTCAATCCTTTTTCGGTCCAGGAGGTAGCAGATGCACTGAAGGGAGTGGATATCCCGGTCATGGTCAAAAATCCGGTCAATCCCGATCTCAAGTTGTGGATAGGTGCCATCGAGCGCATATATAAAGCCGGCATTCGGCGAATAGCCGCTATCCAGCGCGGATTTTCCCATCATGGCGAGTCAAACTATAGAAATGTCCCCCGTTGGCAAATTGCCATCGAATTGAAGCGGCTGTTTCCCGGCCTGGAGATTATTGTAGACAATAGTCATATTTGCGGTCGCCGGGATACCCTGCTTACGGTAGCGCAAAAGGGGTTTGACCTTAATTTTGACGGCCTTATGACAGAGGTGCATCCGAGGCCCGACGAGGCTTGGAGCGATGCGGCCCAACAGGTTACCCCAGAAGTCTATGGTAGGGAAATATACGGGAAACTGCAGTTTCCTATGCCTAGCACCGATGACCCTCGGTATCGGGAAAATATCAATCACCTTCGCCATGAAATTGATGAGATTGATGACGAGCTGATGGCCTTGTATGCCCGCCGCATGAAACTGGTAGAGGGTATTGGCCGGTTCAAAAAGGAAAATAATATCGCTATCCTGCAGACGAGCCGATGGAATGAGATTCTGGAGCGTGGACTGGAGCTGGGACGAAAAAAAGGCCTCAGTGAAGAATTTGTGGAGACCACCCTTAAGGCCATTCATCAGGAATCCATTAATCACCAAGAGCGGATTATGCGGGGTCAGTAGATCTAGTTTCTGCTGGCTTTAGCATAGGGGTGTGACGAATACCGTCTTCCAGGTACGATTCCCCCGATGGGTGGAATCCCAGGGATTGGTAGAACCCCTCCAGGTAACTCTGTGCTGCAATCTGAATAGGCAGATTTCCAAATAAGTTCGCCAATTCCCGGATGGCTATCTGCATCAGTTGCCTGCCAATGGACTCCCGACGGCGGTCAGCTGCTACAACGACCCTTCCGATGGAGGGCTTTGCGGCAAAGAGTACGTCGGCTGGGATGAGACGGGCATACGCCACAAGCCTTCCGGAAGCATTCACTAGAAGAAGGTGCCAGGCCTCCATGTCCACGCCGTCTGCATCCAGATAGGGACAATCTTGCTCTACAATAAAAATTTCTTGCCGCAGGGCCATAATCTGGTAAAGTTGGCTTGTCGTTAGTTGGCTAAACGGCAAGCATAGGAAGTTGAGACCGGCGCTAAGAGTGGACGAATGGGACGTATCGGAGGACATCTACTTTTTAGCTGCAAAATACGAATCGGTTAGTTGGACTGGATGTATAGCGGGAGATGGCGGGTGAAACAAGGCAAGAAGGAGTACTATTGCTTACCTTTGCCGCCAAGCCGGAACTACCATGAGGCCATTCTGTCTTTCTCCTTCCTTGTTGGCTGCCAATTTTGGGTGCCTTGAGCAGGAAGTTACCTTCTTCGATCAAAGTCAGGCAGGCTGGCTGCACCTCGACGTTATGGATGGTCATTTTGTGCCAAATATCAGTTTTGGGGCCCCGGTTATAACGGCCATCCGGGCCCTAACCCGAAAGGTGCTCGATGTGCACCTCATGATTAGCCATCCGGATACTTACCTTAGGGCATTTCGGGATGCCGGAGCCGATCGACTGACCGTTCACTACGAAGCTTGTCCCCATTTAGTGCGGACATTACAGGCCATACGAGACCTGGGAGCCAAACCCGGAGTGGCGCTGAATCCCCACACCCCGGTCAGTTTACTCGTTGATGTGCTACCATATACCGATTTGGTCCTGCTTATGTCCGTCAATCCTGGTTTTGGGGGACAGTCCTTCCTGCCGCAAACCATAGGCCGGGTCGCTGCTTTGCGGAAAATAGCAGACAACTTACATCCAGACTTGATTATTCAGGTAGATGGCGGGGTCGATTTGATCAATACCCCGGACCTTTTGGAGGCCGGTGCAGACAATTTGGTCGCCGGCACCTCCGTCTTTCAGGCAACGCATCGAGAATCGGCCGTGAACCAGTTTTATGCGTTGGCAACGGCTTTCAATCTTAGAAATGCCTAGCCTATGGGACAGCGGATGGCCTTTTTTTTGGTTTTGCTTACCTGGTTGAGCACCCATGCTTTGGGTCAATCCGGGCTGAAAGCCAGGGTGAGCGGCCTGGTTCTTGACGGACTGAGCGGAGAACCCGTTGAATTGGCTACTGTGTACATTCAGGGTACCGCACAGGTTGTTGAGACCGATGCAGCGGGTCGCTACCTGCTTGAAGTGCCTGCCCAGCGGGCATTTGTTCTGCTTTTTACGCGGATCGGATTTAAGGAAGTTTCCTTTGCCTGTGAGGCTATGCCAGAGGGAAGCAACCGCCAGGTGGACATTACCCTTGCCCCATCCGATTCCGATTTGGAAATAGAAATTAGAAGTTCCCGCATTCAGGAAGCAGGGATGGTTCGGGAGGGCTTGGAGCAATTGCGGTTGCTTCCCAGCACTTCGGGGAATTTGGAAAGCCTTTTACCTCACTTGGCGTTGGGTGCAAGTTCCGGCACAGGAGGGGAATTGAGTTCACAGTACAATGTGCGCGGAGGGAACTACGACGAAAACCTGGTGTATGTAAATGACTTTGAGATATACAGGCCCCAGCTAATCCGGGCTGGTCAGCAGGAAGGCCTCAGTTTTGCCAATACCGACCTGATTCGCGATTTATCTTTTTCCTCAGGAGGATTTGAGGCCCGCTACGGCGACAAACAGTCCTCGGTGCTGGATATAAAATACAAGCGGCCGGAGGGTACGGCGGGGTCATTTTCTGGTAGCCTGTTAGGTGCCACGGCACATCTGGAGGGTAGTTTTTCCCTGGGAAAAGGGGGCTTTCGCAAATGGCGATACCTGGTGGGCACACGGTACAAGACCAATCGTTACCTGCTAGGTTCCCTGGACGTCAAAGGGGAATATGTACCCGATTTTGGGGATTTGCAGGTCTATCTGACATATGATTTGAGCAAAACCCTTCAGCTCGGTTTTCTGGGCAATTACAACAGCGCTGCTTATGGCTTCAAGCCCCAGACTCGAAGTACGGCATTTGGCCTGATTAATTATGCCCTTCAGCTGTATAGCGTCTTCGAAGGGGAGGAGAAGAATCGCTTCGTGACCGGCATGGGAGGAATTTCCCTTACATGGCTTCCTGAGAACCGTCGCAATCCATTGTTTATGAAATGGCTAATGTCCGGATTTGGATCAGCGGAGCGGGAATCCTTCGACATCTTGGGACAGTATAGTTTGCGCCAGATTGAATCCGATTTGGGCAGTTCGCGATTTGGGGAGGTTCTGGAAGAATTGGGCAGTGGGACCCAGCACCAATATGTGCGCAATTTCCTCCAGACGCAGGTAGGTAATGTGGAGTGGCGGGGTGGCTTGGAGATCCTTCGTCCTGGGGTGGAGCGCCGGGAACATTTCCTGCAATGGAGTTTGCGGTACCAGCGCGAGGACATCCGGGACCGCATCAATGAATGGGAGCGGATAGACTCGGCAGGATATTCCCTACCGTATGACCCCGATTTATTTCGGGTATCCCAAGTATTCAAAACCGAAAATAGCTTAATCTCCGCCCGTTGGAGTGGTTTTTTCCAAGACACCTACACCTACCGAAATCCTGGAAAACAGGAGTTGCGCCTCTCCCTTGGACTTCGGGCTAATTACTGGACCCTCAATCGGGAGTTTTTGGTTTCACCTCGCATGCAGCTTTTATACAAGCCTTTGGGTATCCGCCGAGATATCTCCTGGAAACTCGCAGCGGGTTATTACCTGCAGCCCCCATTTTACCGGGAACTGCGCCGGCCGGATGGCTCCGTCAATCCTGGGGTTTTGGCGCAGAAATCGATTCATCTACTTGCTGGATTTACCTACGATTTTTATTTAGGCAAGACCAATCCAACGAAATTTCGTCTCATTGCCGAGGGATACTATAAGAATCTTTGGGATCTAGTATCCTATGAAATAGAGAACGTACGCATTCGGTATTCGGGGGAAAACGATGCTGTAGGTTACGTGACAGGACTTGATTTACGCTTAAATGGCGAGTTTGTTTCAGGAGCTGAATCCTGGATTAATCTTTCCCTTTTGCGGGCCAGAGAGCGCCTGCTGGGCGTCACCCATTTAGAGCGGGCGGTAGGCAGCAAGGAGGCAACTTCCGTAAAAGATGTTCCTCGACCTTCGGACCAGCTGCTCACCCTGGCCCTGTTTTTTCAGGACTATCTGCCCCGGAACGATCGTTTCCGGGTTCATCTTAATTTCACCCTTGGCACTGGCCTGCCTTATGGGCTGCAGGGCAGTAATCGGGTCTACCGAAACACCTACAGGCTGAATCCATACCATCGGGTGGATATTGGATTCTCCTACCAGCTATACGACCGGGCTGTGCAGGGGAAAACGCGGCCTGATCACTGGCTCCGATTTAGCAAAAAATCCTGGCTTAGCCTCGAAGTTTACAACTTATTGCAGGTTCAGAATCAGGCTGGAAATACCTGGATTAAAACCGTTTTTCTGCAACAATACGCCATACCCAACTACCTTACCAGCCGAAGGGTGAACCTGCGCCTCCGCTGCGAGTTTTAAGCCGGCGTTTGGAAATGTATCGGAAAATATTACCTTTGCGCCGTTAAAACCTGTCCGGCACTTTGGGTGCGTAAGGCAGGGTGTCTTTCACCTTAATTTTTGACAAGTGGCCGTCAAAATCAGACTCCAGCGTATGGGGCGTAAAAAAGCCCCGTTTTATCACATCGTCATTGCCGATTCACGTTCTCCTCGAGATGGTCGTTTCATCGAGCGGATTGGCAGTTATAATCCCATGACTAAACCTGCTACGATTGACATCGATCGGGATAAGGCATTGGGTTGGTTAGAAAAAGGTGCCCAGCCTACCGACACGGTACGAGCCATTCTTCGTTTCAAGGGGGTTCTTTACCGTAAGCACCTTCTTCGTGGTGTCAGTAAAGGCGTGCTTACAGCAGCTGACGCAGACCAGAAACATGCGGATTGGGTGGATAAAAAAGAAACCCGCGTGGCTGAGCGTTTCGAAAAATCCAGGCAGGATTTACTCGATTTTCGCGCCCAGGTTTCCGGTGTTGCCGCTCCGAAGGCTCAGCCAAAGGCAGCTGTTGTTGAGGCCCCTGTCGAAATCGTAACCGATGAGGTGGAGGCAGAAAGTGTCGCCCCAGCTGCAACGGAGGCGATTGCTGAATCTGCCGTCACACCTGATGTGTCTGCGGAGTCCGAAGAAGAGGTGGCTCCTGAGGTTGGGGAGGAGGAAGCCGAACAAAAGGACGTCGAAGGGTAAACTACCTTCCGGCGCTAATTGTGTGCCATGGAACGGATAATGCTGAGGTTGCGTTTTTCCGCATCCATACAACGAGTTAGCCATGTATGAGTTAAATGCTGCGTATATAAACCTGTTAGAGGAGCTTGCGGTCCAGATTCAGGAATCACAGGAGTTGGCTGCCTATCAGGATTCAGAAGAGGAGGAAGATTACATTGCCTTTAAGAATGCCTTCGAACCGCAGATTGCCGGTATATACCATCAGGTTGCGCATCAGTCTCCCCTGCAGTTAGTTGCGCTGGAACAGGTATTGATGGACACTGTATTTGAAGGACTTTTCCTTCCCAAGATGCTCGGCTACGTCGTTCTCCGCGGCACAATTAACAAAGAGTATAAATATTTGAGGCCTCAAGAGCATTTTAGGGAGCTCGTTCTTGCCATTTCTGCCTCCCCCAATTTTGAGTTGTTGCGCAAGCGCATTGGTATGTCAGTCCAGGTTGGCTTTTCCCTATGTAGCGACATATGGATTACCAACTTGTTGGAGGTCATTGAGAACCGCAAGGTCAGGGCTTTTTTCCAACAGCAGAAAAACGAAAAATTTATACAACTTTCTGAGCGGCGGACGGCCTACCAGCGGTTTTCCCGGCAGTTTCAGCATGAAGTATTCCTTTCTGCGGAATTCCCTACAAATAACCAGGAGTTGGTGGTTCTCTTCCCGCATCTGAAGCGGTTTTTGCTCTCTCGGGTGGAAAAATCCCTCCCTAACGAAAGTCTTTACCAACCACTTTCTGTTTTTGTGGCAGAAAAATCCTTTCAGGGCACCCCAGAATACGAAGAGATTTTACTCCTCTACGGATTATTTTTTGACATGCCGGAGTCTGATCGGATTGCCTTGCACAAGATACTTGAGAAAGTTCGCTCCGCCCAATCAGAAGTTTTTGTTCGAAGAGCCTTTGGATTATTTTTAGACTATTTCCGGGAGGTTGGTCACTGGCTTTCTCCGCAAGCAGATGCCCGGTTGTCCGGAATCCTGGACAAATCCCGCAAAGATGACCTCAGCGATTATTATCGACTTGTGGACCGTATACACAAAGATGGCATAACTGAAGAGGCCGTGCAAGAGGTCATCCTGGAGTTTCACGCCCAACATGATGGGTTGTCTGACGTCAATGAATGTGTGCGGCTTACCATTTCGCGCTACCTCACCAACCATATCGGCCAACTTAGTGAAGCAGATTATCCCGAATTTTTCGCGATCTTTACCCAGTTGTTTCCTGTCTATCGGCGAATTTTTAATAATGAATACTTCAACTTGCGCATCCGAGAAGAAGCCATGGCCTATCTCAATAAGCTGCTGGAACATTTCACAGACAAACGGGGACGAGATTACCAGGACATCAAGCGATTTGTGGGTCACACCTTTGTGGAATTGAAATTACTGACCTCCAAAGAAGTACTCGAGCGTTTTAAGACCCCTCGAAAGAAAGATTAGGGCATCCGGGTTAACTCCTATAGATCGGGTTAACTGGTAAATCGGTAACCGACTCCGCGAATCGCTTGGAAATGAACCGGTTCCTTGGGGTCCTTCTCAAAATGACGGCGGAATTTCAGGATAAAATTGTCAATGGTCCGAGTACTTGGGAATACGTCGTATCCCCATACTGCCTGCAGGATTTGCTGCCTGGAAACTACTTGGTTTCGGCGATCGATGAGCAATTTCAGCAACATAGCTTCTTTTCTCGTTAGCATGAAATCGCCCGCGTTTCCACTAGCTTCATAGGTAACAAAGTTTATCCTGTAGCTACCGAAATGAAAGATAGTGGCAGGATGCCCGGGATCCACCACTTTACGGCGGATGAGGTTCTGAATTCGCAATAGCAGTTCTTCGAATATGAAGGGTTTTACCATATAATCATCGGCGCCATGCCGCAGTCCTTGAATTTTGTCAGTCGCGCCGTCTTTGGCTGTCAGAAAGAGAATGGGAGTCTGCCAGTCTCGCAGACGTATTTGTTCGCAGATTTGGAAGCCATCCATCTCCGGTAGCATCACGTCCAGGATAATGGCATCGAAATGCTGACCGGAAAGACACTTCAAAGCTTCCGGGCCATTGGAAAAGGCCACTACCTCAAATTGTTCCAACTCAAGGTTAAGCCGGAGCAAGTTGCGAATGGTTTCCTCGTCTTCCACCAACAGAATTCGGCTCATGGTGCACAATTCATTTAGGAAGGCAAGGGTAAAATCACCTCAAAAACTGATCCTTTTGGGGAGTTAGACCCTACGCTGATTTGCCCCTCGTGGGCGCGGACCATCTGGTCGACAATATAAAGACCCAGTCCTGTACCGCGGGTTTTCCGCACATCCTCATTACCTAAGCGGTAGAATTTGCGGAAAATGTTACGGGTCTCCCCTGGCGGAATGCCCAAGCCCTCATCGGCGACCTGAAGGTGGTAATGGCCATCGGCTAACCGAAGGTTCACATCGATTGAGGCAGGGGCAGGACTATATTTCACGGCATTCTCCAGCAGATTCATGATCACAGACCGCAGGGCAGTCATGTCTGCAGAAATGTCAGGTAAATGGTCCGCAAAGTGCTCCCGGATAGTAGCTTCGGGGAATTTTCTTCGGAGAAGCGCGGTACATTCTGACAATAAGGAGGGAAAGGAAAAAGAGGTTCGGCTAAGCTGAAAAGAAGATTCCAGTCGAGCTGAAAGGAGAAGGTCCGAGACCAGATCGTTTAGCCGGTCCGTATCGGAAATGGCATTGCTGACAAGCGTTTCCGCCTGCTGGGCTGAAACCTTGCGGCGCTGGAGGGTCTCAAAGGCTAGGCGGATGCCCGCTATGGGTGACTTTAGCTCATGGGTCACAGAGAGAAGAAAATTGCGGCTTTGCCTGGCTGCCTGTATTTCCCGTCCGTATCCCCGGTTTATTAGGGAGACGCCAATCAGCAGACTGACAATAAACACACAGGCCTCGCCGATAATCATCCACTCCTGTCGTTTGTAAGCTGACTCTAGTTGCAGGTAGTCTTGGGTGTGCAGGAATTCACCTTCTCTTGTTACCTGCTGCCTGGCGATGAGGGTAAGCTTGAGGATCTCGGTTCGCGCCAAAAAGGCGTCTCGGTTTTTATTGTGCAAGAGAATAGTCCACCAGCCAAATGCCAAAAGCATATAGCAAATAACCAAATAGGACAAGATGCGCAAAGATCGGTCTGTCATGGTAAAGGTTAGCTGAACATGCTATCCATGGCCCAACAAATGATGGAAGCAGCCTCTTCGAGCACTTCAGGGGTATGCGCCGCACCGACGAACCCCACCTCATAGCCAGAAGGCCCAAAATAAACCCCATTTTCCAGTAGCTGGGCATGAAGGGCCTTGAAAAATCGCATGGAGGCCGGATCTATTTGTTCAGCCTGGCGAATGGTCTGCTGGCTGAAGGCAATCCAGAAGATGGAGCCAATGCGGGGGAAGGTGACCGCGTAACCATGCTGTCGAGCGTGACCTGCCAGCTTCTCAGTAAAGGTTGCCGTAAGCGTTTCAAGCCGTTGGTAGAAACCGGGAGCTAATAATTGTTGGCATGCGGCTAGTCCGGCGGCCATAGCCACTGGATTTCCGGAAAGAGTGCCTGCCTGATATACTGGGCCGTCGGGAGAAACCATGGCCATAATATCCCGGCGGCCTCCATAGGCGCCTACGGGCATACCTCCTCCGATAATCTTGCCATAGGTGACGAGGTCCGGGATAATGCTATAGTATCCGGCGGCTCCACCAAAATGGACCCGAAAGCCGGAAATGACTTCGTCGAAAAGTAGAAGGATGCCCAATGCACGGGTCCGCTCACGCAGGTAGGTGAGGAAGGATGGTTCCTGCAGAAGCAAGCCGTTATTTGCCGGAATGGGCTCGATGACCACGCAGGCAAGTTCCGCCCCATAGCGCTCCAGGGCCTCATCCAGGGCTTTATAATCAGCCAAGGGAATAACCAGCGTTTCCGCTGCAAAACTTGGGGGAATACCGGCGGAGGTACTCTCCCCAAAGGTAACCAGGCCTGAACCTGCTTTGACCAGCAGGGAATCCAGATGGCCATGGTAACAGCCCTCGAATTTGAGAATCCTTGATTTACCCGTGAACCCCCGGGCTAGTCGCAGGGCCGACATCACCGCCTCAGTACCCGAACTGACGAAGCGCACTTTTTCCAGCACAGGATTATTAGCCACCAACAACTCCCCCAACTCCAGTTCAGGCAGCGTAGGGGTACCGAAGGAGGTGCCCTGGGTTACCGCTTCCATAATTTTTTCGCGCACGAGCCCGTTGTTATGCCCCAAGATGAGCGGACCCCAGGATGCACAAAAATCGATGTAACGGCTGCCGTCCATATCCCAGACATGGCAGCCATCTCCCTTTTTCATGAAGAGGGGAGGGCCACTTACCGACTTGAATGCCCGCACGGGTGAACTTACCCCTCCCGGAAAAACAGCCTTTGCTCGTTCATACAACTGCGCAGACTCTTTTCGCCTCGGAAAGTTTAGTATGTCTTGCATGATGCCTATGTTTCTTGCTTTTTGAGTTGCAAAATTACGAAGAGCATACCTCCCGTTCCACTATATTTGTTAGCACTTACTTTTCAAACCTTGGTATGGAACATGATCTAGCCCTCTTGCTGAAACCCCTGTATGGCAGGGACAGAGTTCTTCATTTACCGGGCCTTGGAACTTTTTCCGAAAAACACCTGCCTGCCCGCAGGGATTCCATAAATGGCACCCTGAGCCCTCCAGAGACCCTAATTGCATTTAGTCCAGGTGGAAATGGAGATAGCGAACCGCTGCTCCGGGAGGTGTGCAAAGCCTTTGGCATGGAGGAGACCGCTGCCCTTGCGCTCATTAGCTCCTTCGTTCGCTCGGTCAAGGACGACCTGCGCGCAAACCGCAGTGTGGAAATTCCGAAGATGGGCAGACTTTACACCGATATGAACCAGCAATTGGTTTTTGCAGCCAGGCACAAAATTTTTGACGATAGCTTCGGATTACCTGATGTGAACGTGCCCCCACCTCCTCCTCCAGCATCTCCGCCTCCAGTTTTTGGACGCCCAAGGGAACCTTTGCCCAAACCCTCCTCCTCAGGTACTATGCGTAGATTTATAGGGATTAGTCTCCTATTGGTTGTATTGGCCAGTGCAGGATATTTCACTTACCGCGAGGGATGGCACCGGGAAACGTTGAATTTCCTGAAAGGTTTGGTGGAGCGCATCCCTTCCCCAAGTGATGAATCGGATGCTCCGGTGGTTACCGGAGACGATAACCCAAATCCTGTCGATTTTCCGGAACAGGAAAATGAGGGAAAACTAGCTCAGGAGCCGGAAAACGAGGCGAATACGGCTGCTGCAAATGAAAAGGATGCTACCCCCGTTACCGTGCCAAGCGAAGAGGTTCCCATTAAAACGCAACGGGAAAAAAAGGATGAGCAGTCTCTACCCTCTCCGACTCAGCTTTTACGGATAGGGGTTGGGGTTTATGGGAGTGCTGAGAACGCGGCGAGGCGCATGGAAAAAGTGAAACAGGCAGGATTCACCGCCCATTCCGAGAAGGTAGGTCAGCTCATCCGGGTGGAAGTCAGGGCAAATTGCCGGTCAGAAGCGGAAATGGAGGAGGTAATTCGAAAGGTTAGGGCAACCGTGGAACCAACAGCCATCCGGCTCCGCTAGACCGCCTTCAACTTTCCCCAAAAATATTCCTATAAATCCCAAGTTTCTATTTACTTTTGCGCTTTCTTCAGAAACGTTATGAAGAATTCGGGGAACTTTAGTATTCGGCTGCAAGGCTTGAAAGAAGGGGTTCATCATTTTGCATTCGTTATTGACAAGCATTTTCTTGCTACCTGTCCCCAAGCGCCTCGTGAGGATGTGGATGCAAGGGTTTCAGTCTGCATGGACAAGCAACCTGGCTTGATGGTTTTGGATTTCCATCTGCAGGGTGTGTTAAAAACTCCTTGTGACCGTTGCCTTGCTGACATCCGCATTCCGCTGGAGAATCAATACCGGCTTTGGATTAAGGCTGGTGATCCTGCAGCAGACGCCCTGGAGGAAGATGTCCTGGTGCTTCATCCGGAGACTCCGGTCTGGGATGCCACATCGGTTGTACTTGAAAGCCTACTTTTGGCTATGCCTTTGGTGAGGCAGTACGACTGCAGTGCGGAAGAGGTACTTCCATGTGATCCGGCTATGCTGGCTCGGATATCGGGAGAAAGCCAGGGTCAAGCGGAGCAAGAATCTGCCAAGGCCAATTCACCATGGCAGGTTCTGCAGAAGTTTGCTGAATCCGAAAATTCTTAAATCATGCCGTTTTTTCGGCAGCTAAATATCTTAAAATGGCACATCCTAAGAGCAGGATTTCCAAGCAGCGCAAAAACAAGCGGCGCACGCACGACAAGGCTGAAATTCCGACCCTGTCTACCTGCAAGACTACCGGGGAAACGCACCTGAGGCATCGTTCCTACAGCGACGCGGCAGGTAATCTTTATTATCGCGGCCGGCTTTTCAGCCCGGTTGTTGAGAAAGAGTAAGCGGATACCCCGTTTCCTTTATGGAAAAGGCTGTCATCCAAAGTCCCCATGCTCCTGCACCTATCGGACCCTATAATCAGGCTGTTCGGTATGGTGACCTGCTGTTTGTATCAGGGCAAATTGCCCTTCATCCGCAGTCAGGGGAATTGGTCCTAGGTTCGATTGAAGAAGAAACGACGCGGGTAATGGAAAATCTAGGTGCCATTCTCGCTGCGGGAGGTCTGACTTTCGGGCACGTACTCAAGTGTACGGTTTTTGTGACTGATATGAACGATTTTTCTCGGATTAATGCCATTTATGGAAAATATTTTTCCGAAGGGTCTGCCCCAGCCCGCGAACTCGTTCAGGTAGCTTCGCTGCCGCGCGCCGTACATGTGGAAATTTCCCTTGTGGCAGCTGGCTAAGTCATAATCTCTCCCGTACCGTCCAAAAAAAATTACTGCTGTGGCTACCCAGACGGTTCTTTCTTGCATACAACCCACCGGAGATTTGCACTTTGGCAACTATTTCGGTGCCGTTAAAAACTGGGTGGACATTCAGGCCCGATATCGTTGTTTCTATGGTGTGGTCGATTACCATGCTATGACCATGCCCTACAGGCCCCTGGAGTTGCAGGAAAATACTTGGGAATTACTCTTTAACCTACTGGCCGCCGGTATTCATCCGGAAAACCTTTTCATCCAGTCTCTCGTGCCGGAACACGCCGAACTTTGCTGGATTTTGAATTGTTTTGCCTCCTATGGGCAACTCACCCGCATGACCCAATTCAAGGACAAAACGCAACAGGTTGAGGAGGGTAGCAGTGATGGTTTCATTTCGGCGGGACTTCTGGACTATCCCGTGCTGCAGGCAGCAGATATCCTCATGTATCGTGCCGATTACGTTCCTGTAGGCAAGGACCAGGAACAGCATCTTGAATTTACCCGCAATATTGCTTTGCGCTTCAATCAGCAAGTAGGTCAGGACTTCTTTGCCCTTCCCGAGCCCTTATTCACGGAGACGCCCAAGGTTATGTCTCCGGCAGACCCCTTGCGGAAGATGAGCAAAAGTGCAGGTGAAAAGCACTTTATCGGCGTTTTTTCCCCCGCGGAAAAAATCAGAAAACAGATTCGTTCGGCCGTCACTGATACCGGAGATACCCCGCCCGGGTCAATTTCCCCAGGTATATTTAATCTCCTCGAGATGCTTAAGGCCGCTGGAAAATCAAAGGACTATCAATCCCTTTTGGCCGATTACCAAGCGGGTACCCTCCGGTATGTGATGCTCAAAGATGCCGTAGCCGATGCCCTCACGGAGATTAGTACCGGCATGCAACAGCGCCGCCAAGAGCTCGATGGCCGCGGGAAGGAGGTTCGCGAGCAGATTCGGGATTCCTCGGCCCGCATTCGAGAAGTTGCCCGGGAAACTTTGCGCAACGTTAAGGATTTGTCTGGCCTAATGAATGTGTAGCCCAAATTTTAAGTTGTGAAAATCATCTGTATAGGCCGCAATTACGGCGCTCACGCCAAGGAGTTGCAACACGAGATACCTGAAGATCCTGTGGTCTTCATGAAGCCGCCGACGGCCCTTCTCATCGACAATAAGCCTTTTTATTATCCCGACTTCACCCGTGATTTACACCATGAGGTGGAGGTGGTGCTGAAAATCGGGAAGAACGGCAGGCATATTGAGCCCGAATTTGCCACCTCCTATATTGCTGCCATCGGATTGGGCATAGATTTTACCGCCAGGGATTTACAAGCAAACCTGAAGGCAAAGGGTCTTCCCTGGGAAATTGCCAAAGCTTTTGACCACAGTGCGGTGCTGGGTGATTTTTACCCGGTGTCCGCTTTTTCCGACCCTTCCAGCATTCCTTTTCACTTGGAAAAAAATGGGGTGAGGGTGCAGGAAGGAAATACAAAGGATTGCTTGTTTTCCTTTCCAGTGCTACTAAGCTATGTATCACGCTTTTTCAAGCTCCAAATGGGCGATTACCTTTTCACCGGTACGCCAGTAGGTGTTGGACCGGTCGTCATTGGGGATAAGCTGGAGGGACGGATAGAAACCCGCGATGGATGGCAAAGCGCCTTTCAGTGCCAAATAAAATAATTTCCCGACATTTATCTTCAAATGATTCCAATCTCTACATCATGGCCTATCTCTTTACTTCTGAATCTGTATCTGAAGGGCATCCAGACAAAATAGCCGACCAAATCAGCGATGCGCTGGTTGATCATTTCCTAGCATTTGACCCTCAGTCTAAGGTAGCCTGTGAAACCTTGGTGACAACCGGGCAGGTAGTTCTTGCCGGTGAAGTGAAGTCTAAGACCTATTTAGACGTGCAACAGATTGCACGCGATGTCATTCGCCGCATTGGTTATACCAAATCGGAGTATATGTTCGAAGCCAACTCCTGCGGTGTTTTCTCGGCCATCCACGAACAATCACCAGATATCAATCAGGGAGTGGAACGGGCCAGGGACGAGGACCAGGGTGCGGGTGACCAGGGTATGATGTTTGGCTATGCGACCAGCGAGACGGAAAATTATATGCCGCTTGCCCTGGATTTAGCTCACCGTATTCTGCTTGAACTTGCGGACATTCGAAGGACAAGCACCTCCGGCGGTGCCATGGATTATCTTCGCCCCGACGCCAAATCGCAGGTTACCATTGCCTATGACGACCACCATCGGCCGGTTCGGATTGATAGCATTGTGGTATCCACGCAGCATGACGATTTTGATACCAATGAAAGGGCTATGCTGGAAAGGATTAAATCGGATGTCATTAACCTGCTCATCCCCAGGGTAAAATCTAAACTTAAGCCAGAACTGCAGGCCCTTTTTACAAATGATATCACCTACCATGTCAATCCAACCGGAAAGTTTGTTATCGGAGGCCCACATGGTGATACCGGGCTAACAGGTCGGAAAATTATCGTGGACACGTATGGTGGGAAAGGTGCCCATGGTGGTGGAGCCTTTAGTGGCAAAGACCCCTCGAAGGTAGATCGCTCGGCGGCCTACGCCACGCGCCATATTGCCGTAAATTTGGTAGCGGCAGGCGTGTGCCGGGAAGTGCTTGTGCAAGTTTCTTATGCGATTGGGGTTGCCAGGCCAACCAATATTTACATAAACACCTATGGAACTGCTAAGGTCGGAAAAACAGACCCTGAAATAGCCGATTTGGTTTATGACCTTTTCGACATGCGGCCTTACGCCATCGAACAGCGACTTAAGCTGCGAAATCCAATATATAGCGAATCAGCTGCCTATGGCCACATGGGTAGAACACCGGTTACCAAGGTGCTCAGTTTTCGCGACGGATCGGGTAAGGTGGTATCGCGTGAAGTGGAATTGTTCACCTGGGAGAAACTGGATTTTGTAGACCGCGTCAAAGCGGCCTTTGGCGTGTAAGACCTACTTTCCGCTCCCCTGGCGAAGGACGGTTAGGGTGTAGAATATTATTTTGAAATCCAGCGCTAGAGACCTGTTCTCCACGTAAAGGATATCGTATTTTAGACGTTGAACCATTTGGTCCACGGTAGAAGCATAACCGAATTTCACCTGTCCCCAGGAGGTAATTCCTGGTCTCACGGTAAGGAGATGTCGATAATGTGGCGCGGTTTCTAGGATCTGTTCGATATAGTATTTCCGCTCCGGTCGGGGACCAACCAGGCTCATTTCTCCCATTAGCACATTCCAAAATTGGGGTAGTTCATCCAGCCGCCATTTTCGCAGAAAAGCCCCGAAGGGTGTGCATCGTTCGTCTGCCTCCCTAGATAGCTGGGGTCCTTCTGATTCCGCGTCCTCAATCATTGACCGGAACTTGAGGATGGTGAAAGGTATGCCCTGGAAGCCGATGCGTTCCTGACGGTAAAGGACAGGTCCTCGGGAGGATCGCCTTACCTGCCAGGCAATGTAGAGGAATAGCGGGGAGAAGAGCAGCAGGCAGATTACGGACACCCCAATGTCAATGATGCGCTTAATCAAGGTTTGCCAAGCTGGCATAATTTCCCTTCGAATCTCGATGAGGGCTGCTCCAAAAACTTGCGACATCTTCACGGAACCCACCATGATATCATACATATCAGGGATGACCTTGATGCGCAAAGGGGGGCGGAAATCGAACAGGGCAGTCAACAGATTGCGCAAAAGAATATGCTCGGAGGTACCCATAGCTATGATTACCTCCACCACCTGATTTTCCTCAAGTATGGCCTCCAGATCTTTCAGATTCCCCAGGTAGGGTAGTGCCTCCGCCAAGGGGGAACCCTTTTCCTTGTTGCTGCGGATGAATCCAACAAATCGATAGCCTGTTGGGCGTTTCAGGTTCGTTATCTCCCGGTACAGCGCCAGTGCCTCGGCGTTTCCGCCCAGGATAAGGGTATTAAACTGGACAATCCCCAGACGTACTCTTTTTATTGCAGCCCCAATAGCCACGAGTCGAAGGGAGACTGTGATGAGAAAATGGGCACCGAAAAGGACTAGAAAAGACTGGTAATAGGTCCGGTAATTCGTTACCAAATCGTCCAGGATGAGGGTAAAAAAGAGTACTAAAACACCAAAAAAGGAAAGGAAAAGGGTTTCCGACAGCACCTTAAGCCGTGAAACCCGATGGATATCGCCGTATTGTTCGAATAAGGAATAGAGCAGAGTCCAGCCCAATGGGACGATGAACAAGCCATACCAGAAGTTTAGATCATAAAAAATGACCGTCAAATCCTCGGCCTTTTCTATCCAATGTTTCCGGTAAGCAAAAAAAAGACCCCAGGCGACCATAGCCCCCAAAAAATCAGCCCATCGGTATATCCGCATGTAGTAATCCTTCCTCTTCTCCATGACTCAGAGGGAAAGGAGTCGAATGTTGTCCAAAAGCACCACCGCCCCGTCCTTTCCCTCAGGAAGTGCAGGTTGGAGTACTACACTGTAAAACGCGGAGCGCCTGGCGCCGAGAGCTGAACCCAAATTAAAATAGATTCGCTTCCACCCTGCGGATTCCCGAAAGCCGGCTACCGGAACCACAAGCCCCGGATCCTCAGGATTCTCTGTTTCAAAAAACTGAATGCCCACCATGCAGGGAGCTTCCGAGCGGTAGTCGAGCTCCAGGAAGACCGGTTGACCGGCTTGGAACGTATTTCTAAATTTCATGCTTGTGCGGACAATTACAGGGCCAGCAGTCCGGGTAAATTGCAAGCGACCTGCATACTTGCCTTCCACTACCTCGGGTCCTGCATATGGCAAGACCCGGTTTTCCGGCAATCCGCTGACTATACTCGAAAAAATAGAAGTATTCGCTTCAAAATGTTCCTGGAAATGAAACCGCGTACCGGCCACATAGGTCGTGGCCAGGTTTAGGGTATCAGATTGCATTTTCCGCAATATGACTCGCCGATCCATAGGCGAAAAGAAGGGATAATTGACTGGCGTAGCGCCAATACCGTTTTCCTTAACCCCTGCCTGAAAGGACAGATTTTGTTCGCCTTCAAGTAACAAGGGAATTCTGGCCGGTAGGGGAAACATGCCCAGGAACTCGGTTTCTCGGAACACCCACACATCCGTTATCCGGTGGGAAGCACTACCCTGGGCGACCGTGGTGCGTAAATCGATGGAGCCAATCTGCAAGTAAGCCGCAATTGGCTCGTCCTGATTCCATAGGGAACAAGAGCAAAAAAGAAATATCCACCAGAAAAAATAAATTTTAACCCCTCCCATATTACCAATATCTTGATAAAGGTATCACCTTGCAGAAGAATAATCTTGGATATCTGAATGCGTATGAAAAAGATAGCCCTTCTTTTAGTTGCCTTTTTCCCCTTTGTTTTGACCTGCGGCGGACAAGGGCTTGAGCCTGGTATGTGGCATGATTTCCGCGGAACCCGCGGCGACCAAAAGTTGCAAGTTTCTTTGATAGTCCGTGAAGATGGGACCTTGACCGGTAGCCAGTGCCTCCTAACACAGGACCGCAAAATTACCTTTTCCGGCCGCCGGGAGGGAGGGCAAATAATCCTTTCCTTAGCGGACGGGGAATATAGGGGGATGCTCGATGCCCAGGACGTTTTCCGGGGAACCTGGAAGGAAATTGCGGGAGGAAAATCCCTTCCCTTCCAAATGACCTTGCAATCGACTGTGGCGGGGAGTCCCGAAAAGCGATACGCTTTTATGGGCGGCACGGATGCCGAACTGGAGCGCTTTGTTCGAAATTTGAAAGCAGCCTTGCGAAATGAGGACCACGAATGGGTGGCCCGGCAAGTGAGTTATCCCTTGCGCGTAAATAGCAGTAGCCAGCGATCTCAGATGATTAAGAATAAGGCGCAGCTAATCGCGTCCTTTTCAAAGGTGTTCTCCCCAGCCCTAAGGAGTCGCCTAGGGCAGGATTGTTCCTGTCATCTGTTTCACAATTACCAAGGCGCGATGCTCGCGGAGGGGATGCTTTGGATAGGCGATATGGCGCAAGATGGACAGAAAGGTCCTGTTTTTCGCATTTTCTCGGTAAACTTACTATGAGTCCTTACCCAGGCAACGGAAAACGGGCAGACATCCTCTTTTAATTAATGGGGCTGCGGGATATCGATATCCTGCTGGTAGGCCAGGGGATTGCGGGGACTGTGCTTGCGCACACGCTGGAGGACGCCGGATTGGATTTTCATCTCCTTCATACGGCACGCCCCGGTGAATCGTCTCCGGTGGCCGCTGGCATTATGAATCCGATTACGGGCCGGCATTTTGTAAAATCCTGGTTGGTCGATGCACTACTTCCTTTTGCTGAGCAACAATACCGCCGATGGGAAAACCGCCTGGGTAGTTCCTTTTACGCCTCCCGCCAAATTCACAAAGCTCTCCCAGGGCCCTCGGAGCAAAACGATTGGCTCGCCCGGTCGGCCGATCCTGAGGTTTGTCACTATACTGGAGAGGTACAGATGGTTTCCCCTGCACCCTCCCTAAAGCCAGTATCCATGGGATTTGGGAAAATTGTGGGCGCAGGGCAACTGGATTGTCAGGAATTTCTCAACCGGTCCAGAGTGTACTGGGGGAACAAGGGTGCCATGACCACTGGTCTCTTCGACCCCGGGAAGTTGGTGTTTACGGAGGGTGGGTTGGTCCATGGCCATTTGCGTGCAGCCAGAATTATCTTTTGCGAGGGCTATTTTTTAAAAGAAAATCCGTGGTTCAGCTACTTGCCAATGGTTGGGACTAAAGGAGAAGCCCTTCGAATAAGTAAGCCGGACTGGCCGTCGGATGTCCTGGTAAAACAAAAAATCTACCTGGTTCCATTTGGTGCGGAAACCCTTTGGGCTGGTGCTACGGCCAGCCGTAGATTCTCCGGCATCCATCCTGAAACCTGGGCTGCCGACTACCTGAAAGCAGAATGGCAGCGCATGATGCAAGGGGAGCCTGCCGTGGTGGCGTCGCTCGTTGGAATGCGGCCTGCCGTCCGAGACAGGCGGCCGCTCATCGGGCGGCACCCCGTTCACCACCAGCTTTATGTTTTTAATGGCATGGGTTCCAAGGGAACCTCTCTGGCCCCTTATTGGGCTAAGCATTTTGTATCTTTCTTACTGGGGGAAATCGGTTTGAGCCAGGAGGTTTGCATTTCCCGTTTCCCTTTTCAATAAGGGGTATCCAGATTTCGTTTTCCTACAAAATAAAAACTATGTCGCGTATCCTCTGTGGTTTATTCTGCCTGATGGTCGTTACCCTACGAGGTGGAGTAGGCGTTTCCCTAGTCGTCTGCCCTGGTAGCAATGAATCCTTGGACGAACCACCTTATTACCGGGATGCCTGGAAACGGGTTGATTCCCTCAATCGAAATGGCCTGTTCCGTGAGGGAATGGGCATGGTGGAGGCTATTCGCAATCGGGCACTTGTTGAGCGCAACGCTGCCCAACGTGTAAAATCCCTAACATACTTGGTGCTGTACCTCGAAGAATTGGAGGAAGAGGGCTCGCTATTGGGTTTGCAGCGCCTTGAGGAAGGACTGCCTTCGGCCATTTTTCCGGAAAATGCTATCCTACATAGCCTGCTGGCCCAGGGTTACGCCAATTACCTGCGCAGGGAAAGCTGGCAGATAATGGACCGCCAGGAAGTAGTCGGCGAGCGCCCGGCAGACAGAGAAAGCTGGACTATAAGGCACTTTGAGGAGGCTATTGCTATTCATTTTATTCAGAGCCTGGATTATCCCGAAACCAAGACCTATCCACTCATGCGTATGGCAGGTCTGCTTCAAGATGGACAGCGCAGGCACTGGGCATTTCAAACCCTCTACGACTTATTGGCTTACCGGGCGATAAGCTATTTCAGTACCCATGCCGGTGAGTTCTCCAAACCTGCCGATGCATTAGGGTTGCAGGATACAGCGGCCTTTGCCCTGGCAACGCAGTTTGTTAAACATCAATTTTCCCAAGTCGATACGACATCCTTCCTGCTGTTGACCCTCAGGCTTTTTCAGCAGGTTCTAAGTTTTCATCTCGCCGATACAGATCCGGGGGTTCAGATTGATTTTGACCGGCAGCGACTACTTTTTGTGCAACGGTATTGGGAAGATGAGGAGCGGCCAGACCTTTTCATCCTTCGTCTCCAGCACTTGTTGCAGCAATTCCCCAATCATCCGGGTAATGCTGAAACGCTTTTCCTGCTTGCCAAAGAGCGGTTAAGGCAGGATGACCTCACCGGGGCTTCCCGGCACTTACGGCAAGCTATTGCTCAATTTCCCAATGCCTTTGGCACGCAACTTTGCCGTAAAGAGCTAGCCGACTTGGAAGCAAAACAATGTGGGGTGACCCTTGAAGCCAGTTACCTGCCCAATCGCTTGATGCTAGCCAAAATTGGCTACCGGAACGTAAAATCATTTCAGGGAGGTATTGTACCCCTTTCGCCCGTTGAATACCGGCGAGTGAGGCAGGGATTCTCTGGTAAGGAAGAAGCGGCGTTCCTTGCAGGAAAGATACCGAGTATGACCATTAAGGAAATCCTACCCCAGGACGGCGATTTGCGATACCACGAAACGGAGATAGCACTAAAAGGCCTTCCATTGGGTCAATATATGCTTGTTTTTCAGGCCGATGATTCGGATTTTTCCCAGGTGAGTTTTCAGGTGACCCGGTTAGGAGCCTATGTCAGGCAGGGTGATGGGCAGCAGGTATCCTTCCAGGTTATGGATCGAGAAAATGGGGCTCCACTTTCCGGCGTGCGCATCGAGGCCATTCCGGTAGAACGAATCTATCCTCCCCGAGATCAGCCTCGTTTTACCTTTGGGGGGAATTTCCGGGAGGTTTTGGCAGGGGGGAGCCTGGATTTTCCGCTGCCTACCGGGGCATATACCTTTCGACTAGGTCGGGGAAAGGACACTTTTGTAATGGATGAGGTCGTCTATGTGGGCGAGTCTTTGAAGGAATCGCCCCAGCGCGTTTTGAAAAGTCAGTTCTATACCGACCGCCGAATGTATCGTCCAGGTCAAACGCTCTATTGGAAAGCACTCCTTATGGAGAAGGATGGAGAGCAAGCAGCCAAAGTTTCACCCAATACGGAGGTCGTTATTTCCATAAATGACGCCAATGGTACGCTTATTACCCAGCAGCGGACCATTTCTAATGCCATGGGATCGGTCCATGGCCAGTTTGACCTTCCTCAAGGATTGCTTCGAGGTGTCTATTCGTTGGTAAGCTCCCATGGTGGGCAGGCGACGTATATCCGGGTGGAGGAATACCAGCGGCCAGGATTTGAAATTGTTTTGGATAAACTGCCGCCCCAGGTCCTTGGGGACACCCTTGCTTTTCGTGGAAATACGCTTTTTTACACCGGACTTCCTGTGGTAGGATCTCGGGTGCGCTGGGAACTCCATGTCATACCGGAAACTCGAGGAGTTATGTCGGTCGGTATTCCGCGTGGCAGGAGACAATTCCTGGTTGCAGGGGAGGTACTTACCGACAGCAACGGGTCTTTTAACCTGCAACTTCCAACTGCCGGCGCAGGAATCACAGGTGATTCCGGATTTAAAGTCTTTGAAGTGGCCATGGATATTACAGCGGCTTCCGGCGAAATGCAACAGGAGAAAGCCAGTTTTCGGCTTGGAACGAATCGGACTTATCTCCAAGCCGAATGGCCTGATTCGTGGGACCGTGCATCGGGTTCACCCAGCCTAAGCATCGGTTTGCGGGATGCCAATGGCGAAATAGCTGAAGGGGAGGTCCGGGTTAGCATCGCCAAACTTTCCCCTCCTCGCAGGACGTTTCTTCCCCGCAAATGGGCCTTTCCCGACAGGCCGATATGGAGCCGGGAGCAATATATCGCCCGCTTTCCCGCGCTACCTTACCGGGGTGAGGAAAGCCCAGACAGCCTTGAGATCCAAGAAACACTTTCGGAGCAACTGCTGCTTGTTAACGGATCCAAAAAGCTGGAAATCCCTGTTCCTACCGATGGTTTCTATCGGATTACCCTTAGCACAGCCGGCGACGGAAAGCGTCAGCAACAGCTAATCTTGCATGGTTTTGTGACCGATACCCGCATGAAAAACGTAGCATCTTCAGAGCCCTTAGCGATATTTCCCCTTAAGACATCGTATCTCCCGACCGACACCCTTTCCATTATCCTGGCGGCATCTCCCCAGGTTAATCAGGTTCTGGTTTTGCTTAACTCCTCGGAGCAGGCATTTCGCATTTGGATGGACTTAAGCCAGATGAACCGCCTTCGTATTCCCCTTGCTGCTTTTGGCACCGGTCCAGCGCTCTTGGAAGTGCTGAGCTATCAACCTGAGGGGCCAGTGGCGCTGCAGCGGCAGTTCCGTATTGACCTACCGCCTCAACGGCTGGCTGTTAGGTACACCCGGTTTACAGAAAAGGCGAGTCCAGGTCAAAAGATATCTTGGAAAATAAATATTGCTCGAGAAGGTGGCGGTAGCGGACCAATTGAAGCAGTGGCCACCCTGTTTGACGCGTCGCTCGAGTCCCTGGTCCCACACAACTGGAGCCTGGATCCACCGGAAACCTTTAGCTTTGGATCATCCCCTTGGGAAGCTGCATCTATCTTTTTGCGAGAAGGTTACGCCTTGTTTAAACGGAAAGAGGATAAAAACAAAGGAATCATCAAGATTTATCCCCTGCTGAATCCCTTTTCCCTGCGTGAGGAGACAACCTTCTCGAGGAGAGTGGGGAGAGGAATTCCAGCACCACCTGTGCTGATGCATGGCGCTCCACCGGAGGCTGTGATGTCCGCGGCTAATCTGGACCGACAACAAGTGGGATTAGCAAAGCAGGCTGCGGTAGGAAGCCAGGTTCCGGAGGATATACCCCGGATTAGGCAAGATTTTTCGGAAACCGTCCTATTCCTTCCCCAGCTCAAACCCGATGCAGCAGGAGATATCGATATCTCCTTTACTATGAAGGATGCGCTAACTCGTTGGAAATGGATGATTTGTGCTCACGGAACGGATCTCGCCCAGGTGATTTCCGAGCGAACCGTGGTGACCAATCTGCCTTTCATGGTACAGCCTCAGGTTCCTCGATTTCTTCGGCAGGGGGATGTCCTTAAGCTCCCCATAGTCCTAAGCTCGACGGGAGTTGGAACATCCAACGGCCGGGTAATGCTTCAGGTGCGGGGTATGCGGGATGGTATGGACCTGACTCCGGTTATCGTTCCAGAAGGAGCAATTCGCGAGGTGGAACTGGTGGGTGGTAAACCCCACACGCTGGAAATCACACTGAGCATCCCGACAGATATAGAGGAAGAGGGGCTGGAATGGCTGATTCGCCTGGAAATGCATGGTTTTTCGGATGTTGTGCGAGAGCTGATTCCAGTTCTTCCCAACCGCATTCTGGTCACCGAATCAACGCCCTTCCTGTTGCGTCCGGGAGAAAAAATCAGTTTGCCTTTACCTGGAAAACGGTCTTCCGGGACCGATTCCCTCCATTCCTTTGCTTTGGAACTGACGGCGAACCCTGTATGGACGGCATTGAAGGCCCTGCCTTTTCTGATGGAAGGTGGACAAGAAAGTAGTGACCAGCTTTTCCGACGATTGTTTGCCAACGCTCTGGGAACCCATCTATTGCAACAATACCCTGGCATTGGCCCAATCCTTGAGAGCTGGCGAGCTGCAGGGCACTTGGATGCTGAACTGAACAGGCAACAAGAACTTAAATCAATTGGGACGGCGGAGACTCCCTGGGTGCAGGAGGCAGCTGACGAAAGGGCGCAGCGGGAGAATTTGGTGCGCTTTCTTGACCTGGAAACCATGACGCGGGCACTCGACCAAGCTGGTCGGCAGTTGGCTGAGCGCCAGGCTTTCGATGGCAGTTGGAGCTGGTTTCCCGGAGGCAGAGGAAACTGGTTTATCACCCAATACATCCTGGCTGGCTGGGGTAAACTTCGCCAATTGGGTATCGTGGCTTCGGGTAGTGATGGGGCTATGGTGGATCGGTCCTTCCGGTTTTGCGATGCCCAGGTGCGAGAGGCTTACCAACGCGACCGAAGGAGAAAGCGAATGGAAGATTTGCCGGATTTGTTGGTCCACTATCTTTACACCCATAGCCTATTCCCTGGCCGGATTACCGATGCGCAGACGCGGGAAGCGATAGCTTTCTATGCCGAAACTGCTCGTAGGGTGTGGTTGAAGGGGAGTATCTCCCAACATGGGCAACTTGCCTTGTTTTGGTTTCGAAACGGCGAAAAACCCCTTGCTCTCCAAGTTATACGCAGCCTTAATGACCGGGCCATTCGGTCCCGCGAACTCGGTATGTATTGGAAACTTCGCGGGGATTACGATGGCTATGAACCTCCTGTGGAGACCCAAAGCCTGCTCATTGAGGCCTTCGCAGTAACGGGTTTCAATCCTCCGGCTCTGGCAGAGATGAAACTCGCTCTTTTACGGGAAAAACAGGTGCAGCGTTGGGGGACCTCTATGGCTACGGCTGAGGCCGTTTACGCCATCCTCTCTGGGGGTAGCGAACCACTGCCCATAGAGGATGCTTGGCCCTTTAACCTCACGTTTGCAAAGGGTGGGGAAGGCTTTGTACCTATAGACAAGGCGCAACAGGCTTCCGGAGAGTGGCAAAGACGCTGGCAGGGCGACGAGTGGCCGAATCTCGTCGGGGATTTAAGGGTAGAAAATAGGGGAAAGGGTGTTGCCTGGGGAGCCTCGCATCGGCAGGTTTTCCGAGAAATCGGACAGATGAAGGAATTCCTGTCCCCACAGTTTTCCCTTACCCGAGAATACCTCGTGCGTCGTGCAGATAAAACAGGTGTACGGAGTGTGCCCCTGCGGGATGGAGACCACTTGAGTAAAGGGGATAGACTCACCGTTAAACTAACCCTTCGGTCCGACCGAGACATGGCATTTGTGCACTTACGGGATCTTCGGGCCGCCGGGTTTGAACCCGAAAAGGTCCTGTCGGGTTATGAGAATTATGGAGGCATTGCTTTTTATCGGAGCAGCGGAGATACGGGGACAGATTTTTTCTTTGATACGCTGCCTAAAGGGACCTACGTATTGGAATATGGTTTACGCGTTGAAGCCATTGGACGGTTTTCAGTCGGACCTGGCACCATACAATGTCTCTATGCGCCGGCATTTGGAAGCCACACCCGTGGCGTAACGCTAAACATAGACAAATGACAACCCCACGTCGGAAATTCTGGGAAAAAGAGGGAATCCACCCTATCTTAGGGTTGGTAAAGAAAGCTGGAAAGATGTATTTGTATGGATTGTCAAAGCCAACAAGCATGAATCAGGACAATGAAAAGGGTAGGCATGCCGAAACCATTATTCGCAATCACGTCATTTGGTCCATGGGAGCCGGGTTGATTCCCGTGCTTATCGCTGACATCTTTGCTGTTTCGGCACTGCAGCTGGACATGATTCGGCAACTCTGCAAGGTTTATAGCATCGACTTTGCGGAAACCCAAGGGAAAGCCATTGTCACCTCTCTCACCGGCTCTACGCTGGCCCGGCTTACTGCTGGGAGTGTGGCCAAACTGGTTCCTGGTTTGGGAAGTGTGCTGGGAGGATTCACGGTCTCCATATTTGCTGGAGCTTCCACTTACGCCCTGGGCCAGGTTTTCCGGAAGCACTTTGCCGAAGGGGGCACCATACTAGACTTTGATCCTGAGCGGCTCAGGAAACTTTACCGCGAGCAATTCGAGAAAGGGAAACAAATGGCTGAGGAGTGGAAAAAGAAAGAAACGGAGTCACCTGCTTCATCCTATGCACCAGGTGCCTCAGCAAATCCCGCAGGTTCCGCAGAAGGAGACGCTATTCAGCGGCTTCGGGATCTGGCAGCCTTACGCGATCAGGGAATCCTCACCGATGAAGAGTTTCAGGCCATGAAGCGAAAGATTCTGGAATCCTAATTCTTAACTGAGCGGAAACCTTGCCAGTGGCTCTATTTCCTGGGTAGCAAATTCCCCATTCAGGTACTTATAATGTGCTGCGATGCCTATCATGCCGGCATTGTCAGTGCAAAAAGCCATATCGGGAATGTAGGCATTCCATCCCCTTTTGGCGGCTGTTTCCTGGAAGAGGTTTCGAAGTCTGGAATTTGCCGATACCCCGCCGGCAATCGCCAGCTCCTTGATTCCTGATTCAGCAGCAGCCGCTTCGAATGGAAGCAATAGGGTGCGAACGATAGCCTCTTGCACGGAAGCACACAAATCGGCCAAATTTTCCTCCACAAATTGCGGATTTCGTTCCTTTTCTCTCCGGAGAAAGTATAAGACCGAGGTTTTAATTCCGCTGAAACTATAATCGTAGCCCTTCAGCCGTGGCTGAGGAAAAGGAAAACGCACATGGCCTTTACGGGCGAGGCGATCGATGAGGGGTCCGGCCGGATAGGTTAGGCCCATCATTTTTCCGGCCTTGTCGAATGCCTCACCTGCGGCATCGTCCCGAGTCTGCCCAATAACCTGCATAACCAGGTAATCGTCTACCCGCACAATTTGGGTATGCCCTCCGCTGACGGTCAGGCAGAGGTAAGGGAATGCCGGATAGGGCGGGCTAGCAAAATGAGCCAGGACATGGGCCGCAAGGTGATTCACTTCGATAAGCGGGATATTTCGGGCCAGTGCGAATGCTTTGGCAAAGGAGACGCCCACGAGGAGGGATCCAAGTAGACCTGGACCACGGGTAAAGGCCACGGCATCGATTTGTTCCTTTCTAACCCCAGCCTGTTTAAAGGCCTCCTCGGTCACGGGTATCAACTGCGTCAGATGAGCCCGGGCGGCTACTTCAGGAACAACACCACCATACTGCAGATGCATTTCCTGTGAAGCTACCACATTGGAACGTACAACACCATCACAGACGATAGCCGCCGAGGTGTCGTCACAGGAGGATTCTAGTGCCAGAATGATTGCCATAATGGGTCGCTTGGACCCAAAGGTAAACGGAATGGAGGGTTTGTTACTGGTTTCCTTCGAGGGACTGATTTTTTGAAAAGTTATTTTTCCTGAATTTTCTGTATCATTGCGGAAAAACAAGGTCTTCCAATGAAACGATTGATTAACCTGGTTCTCATTGCCCTTGTGGGCGTACTCATCTATGCATTGTACGATAGCATCCGGGAGCCCATTGCTTTCAAAAACGCGAAAGAATCTCGGGAACAAGTTGTTCAGGAAAAACTAACAAGAATCCGGGTAGCTCAGGAAGCTTTCCGTGACATTACAGGCGTTTTCGCATCCAGTTTCGATACCCTGGCCCAAGTGCTCAATACGGGTAAATTCACTATAATCAACGTGAATGGGGACCCCGACGATCCGAATTTCACGGGAGAAGTTACCTATGAAACTATTCTTCGCCCAGCCAAAGACTCCATGCTGAATAAGTTGGGTGTCAGTGATTTTATGTCATTGGCCACCGTGCCCTTTGGTAATGGAACAGCCTTTGAAATGGAGGCACTGGAAATTGAATATCAGGGAACCAAGGTCCCTGTTGTGCAAGTCAGTACCCCTTACGCAACCTTTATGGGAGAGTTTTCCTCCCGCAGGTTCACCAAGTACGATCAGAAATACGACCCTTCTAATCCGCTTAAGTTCGGAAATTTAAACGCTCCGAGTCTGGCTGGTAACTGGTGAGCAATGCCAGAATTCTTGGCTCCTGAATGGGAGGCCGGTATGGCCCGGCCCTGCAGACTGTCCATCCTTTGCGGGATGGACAGTTTCAGTTTAGGACTCATTAATCGGCATCAGGTATTGGTTGCCTATCGGGAATACCCTTATCCTTCCTCGGGACTGGAAGAGGCTAAAGGATGGTTGGAGGAAGTCCAGCGCGATTCCTTATTAACTTTTTCCTCCGATGAACGCACCTTTCAGGTAATGTCGCCGGTGTTTACTTTCATCCCCCGCCGGTTGTACCATGAAAACAAGGTAGCATCCTATCTGGCGCACCTTACAGATGCCGTAGCTGATGCCCCCCTGGGAACCTACACGTTTACCTCTTGGGATATGTGTATGATTTACCGGGTAAGTCCTTGGCAGGCTACCTTGGCTGAATCACTTTTCCCCGGAAATATCCCGTTACCGGCATTTGCCCAGGTTTTGCCATTTCTAGGGAGACAATCTTCAGAGGGCGTGCAGGTTTTTGCCCGCCTCGGCCGGGAAAATGCCTTATTGGTGGTCTTCCGGGATGGTTTATTCCAGTTTGCCAACACCTTTATCTGCCGACAGGACACCGACTTTAGTTATTTCATTCATCTGGTTTGTCAACAGTTTCAGGTGAATCCTCTCCACGAGACCCTTTACCTATGGGGGGAATTGGAGGAAGAAAGTGAGCTGCTTGCCAGCTTGCGACAGGAGTTTTGCCGGATTAAATTCCTTGAAGCCCAGCCCATACGCAGACCGGAATCTCGCACGCGAATTGTTCAGGAGTGGCGGGTTCTAGAGCATTTGCTAGAGCCACCGGTGACCTAAAGCCAATAATGCGGATCATTTCAGGCCGATTTAAAGGAAGGCGGTTCCATCCTCCAGCCGGCAAGTGGCCTACCCGGCCAACCACGGATATAGGTCGGGAGGGATTATATAACATTCTAGCTAATCTTCTAGATTTTGAGGTTATCCGCTGCCTTGATTTATTCGGTGGAACAGGGAGCCATGCCTTTGAGTCGATATCTAGGGGATGTCAGGCTGTTACCTACGTGGATCGCCATGAACCTTGTATCCGTTTCGTGCGGGGAATGGCCCGAGAGTTGGCCATCGAGCCATGCGTTCGTATCATACGGGACGATGTGTTTCGGTTTCTGAGCAGCTGCTCGGAACGCTTCGATTACATTTTTGCAGATCCCCCATACGGACTTCCCCGAGTAGGTACCTTGCCAGATCTGCTTATTGAGCACGGGTTACTGGAAGAAGACGGCTTGTTTGTGTTGGAACACGCCGGAATCCATCGCTTTGGGGAACATCCGCATTTCTTGCAGGAACGACGTTATGGGGAGACATGGTTTAGTTTTTTTCATTCCGGTAAGGGGAAAAAAGGCTAAGTTTGAGGCTGTTTCGGATCCTATGGAAGATGCCCTTTCGCTGATTCAGCGCCATCTTAAAAGTGCTGCCAAGGAATTGTACGGTGAAGAACCTTCGGAAGATTTCGTCTTGGCGCCTACTCGAAAGGAATTTACTGGCGATTTCACGGCCGTCACCTTTCCACTCACCCGAATGGCTCGCAAAAAACCAGAGACTATCGGAGAAGATCTGGGTCGGGTGCTTCGCCGCGATTTGCCAGTCGTCAGCGATTGCAATGCCATCCAGGGTTTTCTTAACATTACCCTTTCTGCTCCATTCTGGACTGATTTCCTGGTGCAGGTTGCCAGTGATACGGAATACGGAAATCTTCCGCGAACAGGGGAACGGGTACTTGTAGAATTTTCTTCTCCGAATACCAACAAACCGCTCCACCTAGGTCATGTCCGAAATATACTCATTGGATGGTCGGTCTCCAGAATCCTGGAGGCTGCAGGGCACGAGGTGTTTCGGGTCCAGATTATCAACGACCGGGGAATAGCCATATGTAAGAGCATGCTTGCCTGGAAGATATGGGGAGGTGGGCGGACACCGGCCACAGAAGGCGTGAAGGGAGATTTTTTTGTGGGTAATCACTATGTCCTTTTTGAAAAAAAGTTCCAAGAGGAATATGCTGTCTGGCAGGCCTCACCCGAAGGTCAGGAGCAGTTCCATGCCCGGCACGAGGAGGGGCAATCTCCAGAGGTCTGGTTTAAGGCTTTCCGCGACCAATATTTTAATGCGTACAGCGACCTGGGTAAGCAGGCAGGAGCCATGCTTCGCGATTGGGAGGCGGGTGACCCGGAAACGCTCCGGCTTTGGGAGGAGATGAACACTTGGGTCTATGAAGGATTCGATGAAACTTATCGCCGTCTTGGCGTGCGTTTCGACAAGCTCTATTACGAATCCGAGACTTATCTTCTTGGTCGGGACATTGTCCAACAGGGACTCGAATCTGGAGTTTTCTACAGGGAGAGCGACGGATCGGTATGGATTGATTTATCCGATGTACAGCTGGACCGGAAGGTTGTCCTGCGCAAGGACGGAACCTCAGTCTACATTACGCAGGACATCGGAACAGCTGCCCTGCGATATGCCGATTTCCATACTCCTAGGATGGTTTATGTGGTTGCTGATGAGCAGAATTATCATTTTCAGGTGCTTTTTGAGATTTCCAAACGACTGAAGATGCCTTACGCGGATGGACTATACCATCTCTCCTATGGAATGGTGGATTTGCCAACCGGCAAAATGAAGTCCCGAGAGGGCAAGGTGGTTGATGCCGATGACTTGGTGGAGGAGGTTATTGCGGAAGCCCGTTCAAATTGCAAGGAGCGTGGAACGCTGGTGGAATTGCCCGCTGAGGAGCGGGAGGAAATAATCCGAAGAATTGGTTTGGCTGCCCTTAAATTTTTTATCGTCAAAGTACAGCCGCGAAAGAGGATGACCTTTGATCCCCGGGAATCAGTGGATTTGCAGGGCCAGACCGGGCCTTATATCCAGAATGCCTACGTTCGAATCCGATCAGTGCTTCGAAAGGCGGGTACCTTTGCCAGGGAACAAGCCCGTGGATATGCCAACTTTACCATGGAAGAGAAGGAATTACTTAATCATTTATACCAATATCCTGGGGTTATCCGGGAAGCGGCGAGGCAAGCTGACCCCGCTGCTGTGGCCAACTTTGCCTATTCCCTGGCAAAGGAATATCACCGGTTTTATCACGAGCATAACATACTTGGGGCAGAGGATATATCTATGCGGAGCTTTCGGCTTTGCCTATGCGAGGCAGTGGCCAGGGTATTGACGCACAGCATGGATTTACTTGGGATTGCCATGCCTGAAAAAATGTAATGCGACATGTCGGAAACGGAGGAAAAGTCAGCTCATTTTATTGAACAAATTATCCAGGAGGACATTGCATCCGGGAAACATGGCGGTCGGCTTCAGACCCGATTCCCTCCCGAACCCAATGGTTATTTGCATATAGGCCATGCCAAGGCAATAGTGGTGAATTTTGGCCTCGCACGGCAGTACGGTGGGCTGTGTAATCTTCGTTTTGACGATACCAATCCGCTTACTGAAGATACCCTCTATGTGGAGAAAATCAGGGAGGATGTGGCCTGGCTGGGATATACGTGGGCGGCAGAAAGATATGCTTCCGATTACTTTGAACAGCTTTACGCTTTTGCTCATGCCCTTATCGATAAGGGACTGGCCTATGTGGATGATTCTTCGCCCGAAGAAATAGCAGGCATGAAGGGCAATCCGCAGGAACCTGGCACCGAAAGCCCTTTTCGAAAGCGTACCATTGCAGAGAACAAGGCGCTTTTTTCTGCCATGAAGGCAGGTACTTTTGCTGATGGTGAAAAAGTGCTGCGGGCGAAAATCGATATGCATTCGCCCAATATGCACCTTCGTGACCCCATTCTTTACCGGATTAAGCATGCCCACCATCATCGGACTGGCGATACTTGGTGCATTTATCCCATGTATGATTTCGCTCATGGGCAGAGCGATGCCATGGAGGAGGTGACTCATTCCCTTTGCAGTTTGGAGTTCCGGCATCACAGGGACCTTTATGACTGGTTCATCCGGGAATTGGGGATTTTTCCTTCCCGGCAAATAGAATTCGCCCGGATGAATGTCGGTTACATGATTACCAGTAAACGCAAACTGTTGCGCCTGGTAGCGGAAAGGTATGTCTCTGGCTGGGATGACCCTCGGATGCCAACTATCGCCGGAATGCGTCGCCGGGGCTATCCCGCCGCTGCTATTATTGCCTTCTGTGAGCGGGCCGGCGTGGCCCGGAGGGAAAATCTCATTTCTCCAGACCTCCTAGAGTTTTCCGTTCGCGAGGTGCTTAATCAATCGGCCTTGCGGATGATGGTGGTCTTAGACCCACTGAAGATAACCATTACCTCCATGCCTGTAGGAGAGACCGAGTGGCTTCCTATGGAGAATAATCCGGAAGATACCGAGGCTGGTAGCCGCCAGGTCCCTTTTTCCAGGGATTTGTACATCGAGCGGGAAGATTTTTCACCCAATCCACCTCCAAAATATTTCCGGCTTGCCCCCGGGCAGATGGTAAGGCTGAAAGGGGCTTATATTATCCGGTGCGAGGAATTTGAATTGGATACGGAGAGTGGGCAGGTCCGGACGCTACGTTGTATTCATATTCCAGAAAGCCGCTCTGGTCAGGACACCTCAGGTCTTAAGGTAAAGGGCACCCTGCACTGGGTGGAGGCGCACCATGCCCGGCAAGCTGAAATCAGGGAATACGAACGCTTGTTTACCGTGGCAGAACCAGCCTCCTCGGAGGAAGTGGATTTTTTGGAATACGTGAATCAGGATTCCCTTCGGATAAACCACCAAGCTGTGGTGGAGCCTTCCTTGGCAAAGTCAAAGCCGGGTGATACCTTCCAGTTTCTTCGTCATGGCTATTATTGCATGGATCCCGACAGTAGCGATACCTTGCCTGTTTTTAATCGCACGGTGAGTCTAAAGGACTCCTTCAAGCCCTAATCTATGGAAACCAGGGATACCGGACGCTTGATTCTCGACGAAGAGCGGTTTTCCCTTACCGTAGAGTGTCTGGCACAGACATTGATGGAGGCATTTGATGCGTTTGCCGATGTCGCGGTAGTGGCAATCCAGCCCCGTGGGGTTTTACTTGCTCGGCGTTTGGTGGATCGCATCGCCAAAGAGCCCGGAATGCAGGCTCCGCTTTTAGGCACATTGGATACTACATTTTATCGTGACGACTTCAGGCGCCGCGATAAACCCCTTGAAGCGCATGACACAGAAATGCCCTTCCTCGTAGAGGGAAGACAGGTGGTCCTAGTGGACGATGTCCTCTATACGGGAAGAACGGTTTTGGCTGCGCTTACTGCGCTTAACCATTTCGGCAGACCAGCAGGAGTATCCCTCCTGGTTTTGGTCAACAGGCGATTTAACCGTCATGTGCCCATCCAGCCTGCCTTTTCGGGCATTCAGGTGGATGCCCTGGACCAAGCCTATGTGCGAGTGGAGTGGGCCGAAGAGGGTGGGGTTGATCGCGTTTGGCTATATCCCGACAAAAAGTCGTACAAATCCTAAATATGTCCGACAACAAGGAATCGACGCTTTCCGTAGAAAGTCTCTTAGGGATAAGGGATTTACAGACCCGGGATGTGCAACTCATTTTCCAGACCACGGATCAATTCAAAGAGGTGTTGAGCCGGCCCATTCGAAAGGTACCATCCCTCCGGGATCTGACCATTGCCAATTTATTTTTTGAAAATTCCACCAGAACACGGATTTCTTTTGAATTGGCGGAAAAACGACTTTCGGCTGATGTAGTCAATTTCTCAGCTTCCTCCTCGAGCCTAAAAAAAGGGGAAACCCTTCTGGATACAGTCAATAATATTTTGTCCATGAAGGTAGACATGGTGGTAATGAGGCATCCCGCCCCCGGAGCCTGTGTTTTTTTAGCCCAATACGTAAAGGTTCCGGTTATTAATGCAGGTGACGGAACCCATGAACATCCAACGCAGGCCCTGTTGGATGCTTATTCCCTTCAGGAAAGGTTAGGGGACTTGGCTGGCAAGAAAATCGCCATTATCGGAGATATTCTTCACTCCCGGGTGGCCTTAAGTAATATCCTCTGTCTAAGGAAGCTTGGTGCTGAGGTAGAGGTTTGCGGACCACCGACGCTCATTCCGCCACATATCGGAGCATTGGGTGCCCGGGTTTCTCATTCTCTCGACAATACACTGGCCTGGTGCGATGCGGCCAATGTCCTCCGCATCCAGTTGGAACGGCAAAATACCCGATTTATCCCGAGCCTTAGGGAATATGCTGCGCACTATGGCATTAATGCTTCCCGCCTGGCAAAGCGGAACAGCGAGATTCTCATACTGCATCCCGGACCGATTAACCGTGGGGTGGAGATAACCTCCGAGGTGGCCGATTCCCCGCAGTCTATCATTTTGGATCAGGTGGAGAACGGGGTTGCTGTGCGTATGGCGGTATTGTACCTGTTGGCAGCAAAAGGTTGAAGGCAGTTCATACCTAAAATTCCCCGGCTGCGTTTCTATATTTGCGCCTAAAAAGGAAACGAATGCGATTTAAGTCTCGTTTTTTTTCACTCATAGCCCTTGTGCTGACGATTCCAACGTTAACCATGGCACAGCAGCGGGAGGGTTATGGCATCCGGATTGCCATCGACGGCTTGCAAGGAAATGAAATCTACATGGCTTACCATCTCGGTGAGAAGCAGTACATCAAGGACACTCTCCGAAGGCAAGCCGATGGTCATTTTATCTTCCAAGGGAAAGAAACCTTAGAATCTGGTATCTACCTGGTGGTTGTTCCCCCGGATAACAATTATTTCCAGCTCGTCATCGAGAAAGGGGACCAGCACTTTTCAGTAAAAACCGATGCAGCAGACCTTTCGAAGAATCTCTCGATTCAAGGATCACCGGAGAACCGTTTGTTCTATGACTACATGAATTTCCTGAGCCGGAAGAGGCCGGAATCTGAAGCGCTTTCCAAGCAGGTGAAGGAGGAAAAGGATTCCGCAACTATCCTCCGACTCAATGCCGCAATAGATCAGATTGACAAGGAGGTGCAGCAATTCCAGCGGACTTTTCTAAAGGAAAATGCGCATACCTTCACCGGAGCCATCATTCGAGCTAATACGCCCCTTGATTTTCCAGACTTTTCGGGCGACGAGGAAGAGCAACAACGTGCTGTTTTTTACTACAATAGGGACCACTTTTTCGATAACATGGACCTGAGTGATGCCCGTTTCCTCCGCACTCCTTTCCTTTTTGAAAAGGTGAATACCTACGTTACGAAAATGCAGGTTCAGTTGCCGGATTCGCTAGCTTTGGCAATTGATCTGGTACTTGGGAAAATGAAGAAAGCACCAGAGTCTTTCCGGTATTTTGTCGTACATTTTTTAAATGAATACGCCAATTCCAAGTTTGTCGGGATGGATGCCGTTTATGTCCATCTGGCAGAAAAGTACTATGCTACAGGGCAAACGCCTTGGGTGGACTCAGCACAGCTTGCTAAAATTGTGGAAAATGCCGCCGCATTGAAACCCATTCTAATTGGAAAATATGCCCCGAATATCCGCATGCAACTGCGCGACGGTACCCCTGTCTCCCTCTATGACATCCGCTCTCCGTACACCGTTCTCTACTTCTGGCGATATGACTGCGGTCACTGTAAGGAGTCAACTCCGGACATGAAGGCTTTCATCGAGGAGTACGGATCCCGGGGGGTCAAACTCTTTGGGGTTTGTGTCAAGTTTAATGAGGAAATCGGGGATTGCTGGAAGTATATCGATGAGAATAATCTGGATGGTTGGATTCATACGGTTGATCCTTACCTGCGGTCGAAATTTTACTCTTTATACAATGTAAAGACCACACCGCAACTATTCATTCTCGACAAAGACAAGAAAATTGTCAGTAAGGGAATTGGAGCCAATCAACTCAAGGAGGTGATGTCGAAAATTATTGAGTTTGACCAAAGCCATCCTGGGGAATGACACCAGGAAGAAAGGAACTTTTTCTCCTTCGACATGCCGAGGCTATTCCTGCATCAACAGGTATGTCCGATTTTGACCGTCCGTTGTCGGAAAAGGGCTGCAGCGATGCTCGACGGATCGGTCTGCTCATGAAAGAACTTTCCCTTAATCCCGAGGTCATTTTTACAAGTACTGCGCTTAGGGCTCATACCACCGCAAACCTAGTGGCAGAGGTTATCAATGGCCAGGACAAGTTGGTTCCTTTGCCCCGCCTTTACGATAGCACCTTGATAAATCTCCTCGTTCTGATTGGAGAGACTGATGCCAAATTTCAGCGCATCATGCTGGTTGGTCATAATCCTACCTTTGCTCAGTTTGTCGATTTTTACGCCGCAGAGGGTTTGCGGCAATTGCCCCCTGCCGGCCTTGTTCACCTGGCGGTCTATCCAAGCAAGGGGTGGTCCGGACTGATAGCGAAGCAGGGAATCCTTTTGGGGAAGTGGTCACCCTAGGCATAATCCGAGGATTGCTGGCGATGCTGCCTGCACTTTTCCTTACTGGTTGCGGACCGAAGGAGGCAGCTTTCCCCATATCTGATACCGAATTAAAGGCCCTGCTTCGGGATATTCACACTTCCGAGGCGGCCTTGCAGTCTGTTTTTAGCAAGAGGAAGGATAGCCTTCGTACCGTGTATATGAATCAGATTTATCGCATACATCGTACCGATTCTGCCAGCGTATCAGCTATCCTTTTCCGGCTGCGCGAGGATCCCGTGCGCCTTGACCGTATCTACCGGGAAATGCTGGATGAAATGGCCGATATTCCTGATTGAGGGATTTAACATTCATTTAATGCTTGATTGCCGGAATAGACATTTGGTAAAGTTAGATTTATATATTATTGTGTAATTCAAGGTAATGGAACCTACCAAAATTTTGATCGTCGATGACGAACCGGATATCATCGAATTTTTAAAATATAACCTGGAAAAGGAAGGTTTCAAGGTAATCACGGCTGAAGATGGAAGAGCGGGAATCCAACTGGCGAACCGGGATAAACCGGACTTGATTCTCTTGGACATTATGATGCCGCGGATGGACGGTGTGGAGTTTTGCCGGCTGATTCGAAGTAACGAGAATCTAAAGCACACGCTGGTTACCTTCCTCACGGCCCGGGAGGAGGACTATTCCCAGATAGCAGCGCTTGACGTGGGTGGGGATGATTATATCACCAAGCCTATAAAACCCAGGGTCCTCATTTCGCGGATTAGGGCCTTGCTTCGTCGAAAGGCGATTCCCGGATCGACTGCCGATGAGGACAAATGGTTGGAGTTTGGCGATTTAAAGATTGACCGGGAAAAGGTCATGGTCATTCGCCAGGGCAATAAAATTGGCTTGGCAAGAAAGGAGTTGGAATTGCTACTGCTGCTCTCTTCCAAGCCAGGTAAGGTCTTTACCAGGGAGGAAATATTCAGCAAGGTTTGGGGAAATGACGTTATTGTGGGGAATAGAACCATTGATGTCCACATCCGAAAGATTCGAGAAAAGATTGGTGAGGAGTACATTCGTACAATCAAGGGCATAGGGTATAAATTTGATTTTTGATGCTGAAGAATCCGACGCCCCACCAGGTTTCCATTCGGGGTGCCCTGATTACTTCCATTTTTCTCCTGCTGATACTCATCTTATTCCAGGTGATTCCAGGATGGGGCTACGAACATGGGGTACTGGCATTCGCTGGCTTTGTGCTTATTGCTGCCTTGGCGAACTATCTGGTATTTCGATATTTTGTTACCATTTACTTGCAGCGGAAGATTAAGCTCATTTATAAAACCATCCGCGCGGAAAAATTGCCAGCATCGGAGAAGCGGAAGCCTTTTCAGGCTCAGGCTCCGATTTTTGAAGAAATTGAATCCGAGGTCGCAAACTGGGTGGAGGAGCAGCGGCTTGAGATGGAACGCCAGCGGGTGTTAGCCGAGTACCGCCGCAATTTTATGGGGGATATTTCCCATGAACTGAAAACGCCACTGTTCAATATCCAGGGATATATTGAAACCCTTTTGGATGGTGCGGTGGACGAACCGCAAGTGAACCGTAATTTTCTGAGAAAGGCATCCAAGAATGTAGAGCGTCTGCAAACGATTATGTACGACCTGGATACCATTTCCAGGCTTGAATCTGGCGAATCCCTGCTGGAGTTTACGGTATTTGAAATTCGGGAACTGGTTGAAGAGGTTTTCGAGGAGTTGGAAATAAAGGCTTCTACCCGCAATATAACGCTCATGTTTAAGGAGGGGGCGCAACAGGGTTTCAAGGTGAAGGCCGATCGGGAAAAGATTCAGCAGGTCCTTATCAATCTTATTCATAATGGCATAAAATATGGAACGCCAGATGGATACATTAAGCTTTCCTTTTACGATATGGAAAACCATATTTTAGTGGAAGTTGCCGACAATGGCTTAGGCATTGGGAAAGAGCATCTTCCCCATTTGTTCGACCGTTTCTACCGCGTAGAGAAAAGCCGCTCCCGTCACGCCGGGGGAACTGGCTTGGGGTTGGCCATAGTCAAACATATCCTAGAGGCTCACCAGCAAACTATTCACGTTCGCAGCACGTCGGAGAAAGGCTCTACCTTTGGATTTACCCTTGAAAAGGCCTAATCAGCTTTTTTGCTGCATTGTCCTATATTTGCGGCCAAAAATCGAGATTCTCTTCCTTTCTCATGATTAATCTATCCAATATCTACGTCCAGTATGGCGACCGGATTCTATTGAACCGGATTAATCTGGTGGTTGGAGAAAAGGACCGGATTGGCCTTGTCGGGCGCAACGGGGCCGGTAAATCCACCCTCCTTAAAATTATTGCCGGGGAACTTACACCCCACGAAGGCACCCTTTCTCGGCCTGCCGCAGCCACCCTGGGTTATTTGCATCAGGATATGGAGATACCTCAGGGAAAGAGTGTCCTAGACGAAACCCTCACAGCTTTTGAAGAGGTCAGGGAACTGGATGCTGCCCTGGTCTCCATGAACGAGGAAATGGCACGACGCACCGATTACGAGTCGGATTCTTATTTCAAGTTATTGGAGGATTTTGCCCGCGTGAACGATCGATTTCACTATTTGGGTGGCGAATCGATGCAGGCCGATGCGGAAAGAGTGCTAAAAGGACTTGGTTTTACACCAGGGGACATGGGCCGCCTGACAGATGAGTTCAGCGGGGGTTGGAAAATGCGGGTGGAACTGGCTAAAATGCTGCTTCGGAAGCCCGATTACCTCTTGCTTGACGAACCTACCAATCACCTGGACATCGAATCCATTCTCTGGTTGGAGAACTTTCTTAGTAGCCGGTCAGGGGCACTCCTACTTATCTCTCACGACAGGGAGTTCCTCAACCGGACGACAAACCGCACCGTGGAAGTGGAATTGGGGGTGCTTCACGATTACAAAGCATCCTATAGCGGGTATGTCCTTCAACGGGAAGATCGGAGGGAAAAATTGAAATCAGCCTTTGACAATCAGCAACGAGTTATTGCTGATAAAGAGCGGACGATTACCCGTTTTATGGCGAAATCCTCCAAAACCCGCATGGCCCAGTCCATGCAAAAGCAATTAGACAAAATCGAGCGTATCTCCTTGGACGAGAGTGATGTAGCGACAATGAATATCCGGTTTCCCCCAGCCCCCCGCTCTGGTCAGGTGGTGGCCGATTTGGAGGGTCTCGGTAAATCGTACGGCAGCCTGAATATCCTCGATGATATCCAGCTTCGTCTGAATCGAGGCAATCGGGTCGCTTTCGTCGGACAGAACGGACAGGGGAAGACGACGCTGGCTAAAATCATCGTAGGGGAACTTCCCCATACCACGGGCTCCCTGGTTTTGGGCCATAATGTAAAAACCGGGTACTATGCGCAGAATCAAGCTGAGGCAATGACCGGCTCGCGGACTGTGCTACAAACCATGGAAGATCAGTCCCCTCCGGAGATGCGTCCCCGGATAAGGGCTATTCTCGGGGCATTCCTCTTTTCCGGTGGCGATGTGGATAAAAAGGTATCGGTATTGTCAGGAGGGGAGAGAGCCCGCCTGGCCCTGGCCTGCCTCTTGCTGAATCCTTTCAATCTCTTGGTTCTTGACGAACCTACCAACCACCTGGACATGCTTTCCAAGGATGTGTTGAAGAAAGCGCTCCTTGAGTACGATGGTTCGCTTGTCGTGGTCTCTCATGATCGCGAATTTCTGCAGGGGCTCACCGATATCACCCTGGAATTCCGAGACCGGAAGCTTTTCGAATATCTCGGCGATGTCAATTTTTTTCTGGAAAAACGCGCCATGGCCAATATGCGGGAGGTGGAGCGCATTGTCCCTGGAAGCCGTCAAGAGAAATTGCCGCCAACTCCGGTTTCGCGAGACGAAAAGAAAAAGTTGCAGCGCAATGTGCAGCAGTCTGAGCGAAAAATTCAGGAATTGGAAAAGGATATCGAAAAGATGGAAAAAGATATGGCCGATCCCGACTTTTATGGTCGCCCGGATGTGCAGCGGCTTACCGATGCCTATCAGGCGCGGCGTAAGGCACTGGATTCCGCGCTCCGCGAATGGGAATTGGCCGTTTTGGAATCGGAGGAAGCAGGAGTTACCCCGGATTGATGCCTTCAACCATTCCAGCATGTTTTCGCCATCGGATACTTTGAAACGCACATCGTCGTTACATTTCAAAAAACAAGCCATGTTCCTGCGCAACTCCCTTAGCCTATACCTCTTTGCGGGGGTTCTATCGGTTTCCTTCGCACAATCTACCCCGATCATCCTCAAAGTAGAAAGTAAGGAATCCCTAGCTGGTGAGGTCATCTGCCTTCATATCACGGGAACCAACTTCCGGCGGATTTTATCCACGCAATATTCTCTGCAATGGGACCCTTCCGTCCTTACTTTTGCTGGGCTTACCAATTTTAAATTGCCTTTTATGAATAAGGAGAATTTTGGAGTCCAGGCGGTGGACAAAGGGGTGCTGACCTGCATGTGGATTGACAATTCGCTTAAAGGAGTCAATCTCGTGGACGATTCTCCGCTTTACCAGATATGCTTCCGGGTCACCGGGCGGTCGGGTGCATCCTCAGCCATAAAGTTTACCCAGAAACCAACCCCCTTTGAGTCGGTCAATCTGGAAGAAAGGCTGGTGACCATCAATCCGGTGGCTGGCAATATAAAGGTCAGGTAAGGATTTTTCTGCTAAGGGTTCAGACTAACTACAAAACCTTCGATGCCGTATTTTTCCAGCAGGCTGCTCCGGTAGGCTATGGCTTTTTCCCGAGTAGCTTGGGGTCCGAGCATGAGTTTGTATTGGAATCCTCCTTCTGGCAAGGCATCTACGCGAAACATCACTTGCCTGAACCACCTGTTGTGAAGACGGGATAATTCCTGCCACATTCCTTCGATATTTCGGTAGGTGCCTATCTGGACCGCGTACCCTTTTTCCCGAAAGCCCTCCAACTGCAAGCGATAGATGCCCTCTTGCAAGGGTAATGGCTTTGAAACTGGAAGAGTAGGGCGCTGGGTGGTGTCCGGATTTTTTTTCCAGGTTGGCACCGAACTGGGATTACTACCAGGCTGAAAAAAGGGAATCACCGGCCTAGGCAGGGTGTCTTTGCGCAGGGTATCCGAGACCTGCAACGGGGGTAGCACCACAATCCGGACCTTCGTGGGGCTATTTTTCCGCACCCCAAGTGCCATAGCTGCAACCCTAGAAAGGGCAAGGATTCTTCCCGGGGTAAATGGTCCCCTGTCATTAATGCGAACCGCGATGTGCCGTCCGTCGTCGGTTCGAGTTACAGAAACACGGGTGCCCAGCGGTAGGGAAATATGGGCAGCTGTCCAATCATTTGGGTTATACCATTCGCCGGAGCTTGTCAGTCGTCCTTCATCCAATTCCCGGTAAGGAATCGCCAGACCTTGGAGTTGACCCCGGGCGGGTACCAGGAATAAGGTGGCGAACAGGGCTGAAGCTACGAGAGGAAGATAAGCCATACTCTTAGCCAATCTGCGAGGCAAGATCAAAAAGGAAAATGCGGAATATCTGAAAAAGACCCAACATCAAGAATAAAATGCCTATGAATCGGGGTAGGAATCGGCGGAGCTTACCCAGTTGCGGATAAAACCAGCTGGCCAGCAGGGCATAGGTACTTAAGGTGATGAGTTTACCCAGTGCTGCCGCAGTAATAAAGGTTAGGTTGAATATCAGGGAGTCACTTTCGAGAAAATCGAACCATTTCGCCGCGCGGAAATAGGCAATCATACCTATCCAAAAGGCAATGGTTGGCAGGTTCATGGCGGAAATAAAGATTCCCTTTACAAAAGGTTTGAACTGCCATGTTGTCCAAGTGCCTTCTGGCATCTTTGTCTCCGGCTTTTCCAACAGAAACATGATGCCAAGCACAACGAAAAACAGGGCCGTGGAGAGAATCGTCAGGGGATGATCCAAAAAAGGAACGAGAAATTCTGGACTTATCCGAAGGGCTATGGATGACTGGAGCAATTCGATAATAGCCGCCCCAGCAGCGAAGATTAATCCAGCCCTCCTATTGCGTTCAATTGTTGTGTGTATTACATGGAGATTGATAGGTCCAAAAGGAATAGATGCCAGCAGACTGGTCAGAAAGGTTATGGAAAAGAGGAAAGAAACTTTAATAAGCATACGCACAAATATAGGGCAATCACCAGGAATGCGACCTAAGCGAAAAAGGGTATATTAGTCAATGGCGATTGGTTATTAAACTAAAGGTTACCCTATGCGAAGTATTGCAATCCTCCTTTTTTATGTCGCAGCTTTTTCCCTTCGTGGGCAGATGACAGATTCTCCCCGCATAAAGGAGGGGGAAGGACCTTTTCCCCAGCTTATCATTCGCGGAATCACGCTGATTAACGGCAATGGGGCACCCCCCGTCGGTCCGGTGGACGTTGTGGTTGAGGGGAATCTTATCCGACAAGTCAGGCCAGTGGGCTATCCCGGGGTACCTATTTCGGCTGAAGGCCGGCCAGTCTTAAAGCAAGGCGGGAGGGAGCTGGATGGGACTGGCAAATACTTACTGCCTGGTTTTGTGGATATGCATGGACACTCGGGTGGGGTGGCACAGGGCACGCCCCCAGAATACGTTTTCAAGCTGTGGTTGGGACATGGTATCACCACGGTCCGTGATCCTGCAGCGGGTAACGGCCTGGAGTGGACCTTGCGTCATAAACGATGGAGCGAAACAAATGCCATCACCGCACCACGCCTTTTTGCTTATACAGCTTTCGGATCCGGAGCTAAAGAACCTATATCGACGCCCGAACAAGCTCGTGCTTGGGTCAACGAGAATGCTGCCCGGGGAGCCGATGGCATCAAGTTCTTCGGAGCACCACCTGAAATCATGGAAGCTGCACTTAAGGAGAATAAGCGGATAGGCTTGCGGTCAGCTTGTCACCATGCGCAGATGGACGTGGCTCGCTGGAATGTACTTAAATCTGCCCGAGCAGGTCTGACAACAATGGAACACTGGTACGGTTTACCCGAAGCTTTGTTCCATGACCGTACAGTGCAGGACTATCCAGCGGGATACAATTATCAGAATGAGCAGGACCGGTTTACCGAGGCGGGAAACTTGTGGAAACAGGCAGCCCCGCCATTTTCCACTCATTGGCATAAGGTCATGGATGAACTGCTGGCGCTCGACTTTACGATAGATCCCACGTTTAATATCTATGAAGCCAATAGGGACCTGATGCGGGCGCGTAGAGCCGAATGGCACGAGGAGCATACCTTACCGTCTCTCTGGCGTTTTTACCTTCCTAGCCGTATTTCCCACGGATCCTATTGGCATTCCTGGGGAACTGAGCAGGAGGTTGCATGGCGGGAAAACTACAGGCTTTGGATGACCTTTCTGCAGGAGTTTAAAAATCGCGGTGGCCGGGTGACGGCAGGATCAGATTCCGGGTTCATCTTCCAGCTCTATGGCTTCGCATATATCAGGGAATTGGAGTTGCTGCGGGAAGCAGGTTTTCATCCGCTCGAGATCATTCGATCCGCAACCCTTAACGGGGCAGAAGCCTTGGGCCTGGCTAACAAACTTGGAAGTATTGAGGTGGGTAAACTGGCAGATATGGTCATCGTGGATGAAAATCCCCTGGAAAACCTGCAAGTGCTCTATGGTACCGGCGCTATTCGTCTCAATGCGGACAATCAGGTGGTCAGAGTAGGTGGGGTAAAGCATACCATTAAAGATGGCATCATCTACGATGCACCCAAACTCCTGGCTGATGTGCGTGCTATAGTCCGGGCAGCTAAAGAAAAAGAAGATTACGATATTAGCCAGCCTGGTGTGCCGCTGAAAAAGGATTAGAGGTCAAGTAGCCCTGCAGGCAAGTCCATGAGGATTTCTCCTTCCCGGACGACCAATAAGAGACTTTCGTGCAGGGGGATGAGTACCTCGCGTCCGTTGTAATTTACTTGAGCGGCAACATGGCCCGGCAGCATCAGCACCTGTTCGACAACGCCGATTGGGCCAGAATCTTTGTCGATCAGGAGGGAGCCGGCAAAGCTTGAAAAATGGGCCTCTTCGTTTTCTTGTTCGATGTCCGGTTTAGGGGAAATATCTTCCTCCCTGAGGAAAATGGGTTTACCTGCCAATGCCAGGGCAGCTTCCCGACTATCGGTTTCCTCCAGTTTAATCAGTAAGCGATTTCCATGACGTACGGATTCCACAAAGTAAGGCATTGCCCGTTCGGGGTCTCCAAGGAATAGCACACGAGCTTGGAACAGATCTTGTAAGAACACATCGTCAACAAATCCGGACAGGGTTCCGTCCAAACCGTGGGGTTTCCCAAAACGACCTATGGTTATCATGCCTCTGGGAGGTAACTCCGGAAGATAATCCCCCCGCCCACCAGGTCCTCGTCCTCATAAAACACCGCCGACTGTCCCGGAGCAACACCGCTAACTGGCGTTAGAAAGTCTATGCCTAAGGTTTCCGCACTAGTCTGGTGTAGGATTCCCATGGTGCCCGCATCCTTGTACCGAACCTTGGCAGTTACCTCCAGATTTGGGGGGACTTCAGCATATTTTTGAAGGTTGGCTTGTCCGACTCGAAGTCCGTTACGTAACAGTTCGTCCACCGGACCAAGAACCACTTCATTGCGCTCAGGATGAATTTCAGTTACATACATAGGTTCCCCAAAGGCTTTTCCCAGTCCTTTGCGCTGACCGATAGTAAAGAAGGGGTAGCCGGCATGGGTGCCCAGGAAATTCCCGGCCCGATCGATAAAATGCCCCCCTTGAACCTTTTGCTCCAGGCCTTTGACCTTCCGCTTCAGGAAGCTTCGGTAATCATTGTCCGGCACAAAACAAATTTCGTAGCTCTCTGCCTTGCGAGCCAGCTCGGCATACCCGGCGTCTTGGGCAATCTGGCGAACGGCTGGCTTCGTCAGGTGGCCCAAGGGAAACCGACTCCTGGCAAGAGCGTCCTGGGATAACCCCCAGAGCACATAAGACTGGTCCTTGTTCAGGTCATTGCTTCGGGAGACATAGTACCGACCAGCGCTATAGCCCGTTCTGGCATAGTGTCCTGTAGCTATGAAGGCACAATCCAAGGCATCGGCTCGTTTTAGTAAAGCATTCCATTTGATATGGGTATTGCAAAGGACACATGGGTTTGGGGTTCTTCCTGCCATGTATTCGCTAACGAAATCGTCGATGACGTAATCGCCAAATTCCTCGCGGATATCCAGAATGAAATGGTGAAAGCCCATATCCACGGCGACCTGACGCGCATCATTAATAGAGTCAAGACTACAGCAGCCCGTCTCTTTCTTTTCCCCTCCAGATTGGGCATAATCCCATGTCTTCATGGTAATCCCGATGACCTCATAGCCTTCGCTGTGCAGCAACATTGCAGCCACCGTACTATCGATTCCACCGCTCATAGCCACCAGAACTTTTCCGTGCTTACTCATGGCCCGGTTTTCAGGACTTTCTTGCAATGTCTGCCCCAATTCGTAGAGATTCCCGAATTAGGATTTCAAAATCCTCCCGCTGACTTCGTTGATTGACATTAGCTACCCGAATGACAAAATCTTCCCCCAATTTGGTGGAAGAGGGAGCAGCGATTCCCTGTCGCTGGAGTTCAAGGAGCAATCGGCTGTTTTTTTCGTTCTGCTGCTCGGTGTCTGGATTTGGAAATTGATACCGGTAGCATACAATATTCATGGGTACGGGTGCCATGAGTTGCAATGGCGGGCTTTCCCTTATGCGGTCTGCCAAATAAAGGCATTGTCTGCAGTTCTTTTCAATCATTTTCTGGTAAGCCTCCATCCCCAACTCTTGGATACTCATCCAGATTTTAAGCGCCTTAAATCCGCGGGATAGCTCTAAACCAAAATGGCTGAATGGCTCGGGGCCGTCGGCAAGACCCCCTTTGGATGCTTGAAGGTAAGCGGGGCTGAGAGCAAAGGCGTCCCGGTGTGCTTTTTGGTCACGGATCAGGACACATCCCGCTTCGTAAGGCATATACATCCATTTGTGGAGATCAAAAGCCAGCGAATCAGCTTCTGCCATTGGCCGAAGAGCGTCCTGAAGCCATGGAACCCCTGCAGCCAGTGCACCGAATGCACCATCGACATGAAACCACATGTTTTCTCGACGACATAAGGAAAGTATATCGCCTAGCGGATCGATGGTTCCTGTATTCACTGTGCCTGCATTACCAATCACGCAGAAGGGATGGAATCCTTCCTTTCTGTCGAGCGCCAGCTGCCTTTCCAGGGCTTCCATATCCATCTGGTAATGGGTATTTACCGGAATGGTACGCAAATGGTCAGATCCAATGCCAAGAGCCTCAATGGCCTTTCGATTGCAGTTATGTGTTTCAGTAGAACAGTAAGCAACCAGGGGTTTTTCAAGAGCATGCAGGCCCCGGGTGCGCACTCCGCCGGCAACCGCCTGATTCCGAGCAACTGCCAGGGCCGTGAAATTTGCCATGGAGCCTCCACTGAGCAAAATCCCGGAAGATCCTTCCGGAAATCCTAGATACTCCCTAAACCATTCAATCACCTGTTGCTCGACGTACATGGCTGCATGATTGCCGATAGCCAGGTTTGGATTCATGGAAGCTGCCAATAACTCAGCATATACCCCCATGAGAGTCCCAGTACCCTGCACAAAGGCAAAGAATCGGGGATGAACATTCCCTTTATTGTAGGGCAGTATCTTTTCCTTGAAATCCTGGTACACAGCTTCCGCAGATCTTGGGACCGCAGGCATAGGTGAGCGAAAAAAGTCACGAACCTCCGAAGGAACTGGTCGCCACACAGGGTGTTCACGGATGCCGGACAGATAATCCACCACATCATCTACCATACGACGACCCAGGCGCCGCATGTCTTCCCAGTCGCCAGGATCTAGGGTTTCATCCATCAGATCGAACAGATAAATCAGTAATCTGCCCCTGTATCCCAGCAACCCTGCAATGCCCCGTCTGCTGAAGGCCCACGCATTGCCACAGGAGCAATGGGTTTTGGATACTCTCCTTTCAAGATAAGGTCGGCTCGTTTAGCAAGGTCTTGATAATGGGCACGGGTCAGATTATCTGCTAAGGTAGCTGCTTCTCGTTCAGAAGCAGCTTTAATTCGGCCTACCGTCCTTCGAGCTAGCGTAGGTATATCCGATTGGGAAACGTCGGCATTGTCGAGGGTGAGTAGGCTGGCCATGCGGTCGAGATATGCCCGGTGAAGATTACGACGGAAAGCATCTGGCAAGCTGTGGGAGGCTAGTTCCCGGAAAATGTTATTGCGGCTGTCATCAAACAGGTCGTCCAGGGAATAGGCTTTTACGCCGTACCGCGCAGTTTGTTCCGCCAGACGCTTCATGCGGTCCGAAGCGAACAATGCCTGCAGGGTAGATACTTGCATGGACCGAATGCGGTCCAACGTGCCTGTCCCCTCGATTCGTGCAAGTAAATCTTCCTGAATCATCCACTTTGGGGTGGTAAACAATTGGCGATCAAGAAACTGCATAGCTTGAACCTGGCGAGCTCTTGCCACGGGCACATACACTGCACCCTTCTGTTCGCCCGATTTGTCAAATTCGTACACCCCGCCTATCTGGCTTACTACGTGTCCCATATAGCGCCGGAACTGCCCGGCAACATTGGTGTAGAGCTCGGAGAGTTCGGCGAAATCTTCCCCGGGAATTACCGTCCAGTCCACCAGTTTTCCGGTGATTCGTTTTAGATTCTCAATCCCTAAATCAGAGGCTTGTACGGCATCTTCGCCGACATCTTCAGTTTGCCCACTCGGATCAATGGTTGCAAACTGCTGCTGACCATAACGGTAAACGGGATTGCCAGCTTTTTCCAGAATCCACTTGTTTAGCATGCTCTTTTCTGAATCCGGATCTATAGCTCCCTTGACTAGGCGATACCCCCATTCGATGGACCATTTGTCGTAGGGTCCTACCATGGGCATAAATCCAGCACCCTTGTCCTGAGGTTGGGCTACGTAATTGAATCGGGCATAGTCCATGATGGATGGTGCAACCCCCATGCGCTGGACAAAACCTGGGGCACGCAGGGAATCTACAGGGTAAGCAGCACTCGAACCCATATTGTGCGGAAGGCCAAGGGTATGGCCCACCTCGTGAGCTGCTACAAAACGGATTAGTTCCCCCATAAGCTCCTGCTTGAAGCGCGGAGTCCTGGCTTCTGGGTTAGCCGCTGCAGTTTGGATAAAGAACCAGTTGCGCAGTAGGTTCATGACATTGTGATACCAGAGGATGTCAGCCTCAATGATTTCTCCGGAACGTGGGTCATGGACATGGGGGCCCACGGCATTCTGAATGTCGGTGGTAATATACCGGATGACCGAATAGCGGACATCTTCAGGCGACCACTCCGGATCCTCTGCCGGACTGGGCGGATCTTTTGCGATGATGGCATTTTTGAATCCGGCTGCTTCGAAGGCTACTTGCCAATCCTCAATTCCTTTCTTTAAATAGGGCCGCCATTGCGCTGGCGTCCCAGGATCTATGTAATAGACGATGGGTTTTACTGGTTCCACTAATTCACCACGAAAATATGCCTCCGGATCACGAGGTTCCAGTTTCCAGCGGGTAATCAGTGTTTGCTCGGCTGCTTTTTGTTCTGAAAGGCCATAATTCGTGCGGGACAGGGAGAAGTAACCCACCCGGTTGTCCATGTACCGGGGTTGCCAGATTTTCTCTGGCAATAAGATGAAAGATTGATTCATCTCGATGCTTAGGGTATTGGTCAGCGCGTTGTCTGGTAGATTGTTCCCGTTAAATGTGAGCACATGCCTAACCTCCGTATTTTGCGGATAACTTTTGGCGGAGGTAATGTACGAGCGCTTGGCGTCCAGACTGGTGATTTCAAAGGACCGGCGTTCGGCCTTAGAAAGGGGTCCAAGCATGGGGATATCTGTGTTAAACAAAGCGCTGGCATCAAACACTAGGCCACTGGAATCCTTGGAAAGTGTAGCCAAATCGAATAGAGCGATAACGGGCTCGAAGTTGTTTCGCTTCACCGATTCCGATACGGGTAGCGCCGGGTCAGCAACCGCATCGTATTGCACTGATCGCAGGAGTACTTTATCATCCTGCCATTGCCAACGGACTATCTGCTGGGGTCGGGAGCGCATTCCTGCTCCGCCGAAGTTGAGGCCCTTTACGTGGCCGGAGATAACACTGGCGACTAGGATGTCCCGATTAAGCAAGGCCTTGGGAACCTCGAAAAAATACTTTTGCCCCACCTTATGGATAGTAAATAATCCCTCATCCGTGACGGCATCCGCAGGAATAATATCTGCAAATGTTTTTGCCTTTGCGGGTTTACGGGCACCCTCTGGGTCTTTGGAAGGGGCATCCTGACCAACAACAGAAAGGGCAATTTGGCAAAGAGGCAAGAGAAAAAGGAATCTTTTCTTCATGGTAATTCGAATAGGAGCAGTTATTCTTTTGCCTTGGATTTTTCCTCTCCTTTAGGCGTGACCTTATTCAGGCGCAATTGCTCGCCCACTTGGGAGGATGCGGCAAAAGAGGTAATGGTAGAATTGAGCATTTCACTGGCAGCAGTCGGTGTATTGGGCAGGAGTATTAGATTGCTATTCACCTTGTCGCCAAGGGATTGAAGGGTGTCATAGTGCTGCGTGACCACAATGAGAGCGGAGGCCTCCTGAGAATTAATACCCACATTGTTAAGCAGATGAACCGACTCTTCAAGGCCCCTGGCTATTTCACGGCGCTGGTCGGCGATACCTTGCCCGTGCAGCCGCTTGCTCTCGGCCTCAGCTCTTGCTTTAGCTACTATTTTGACCCTTTCCGATTCCCCCTCGTACTCGGCAGCAATTTTTTCCCTTTCTGCCGCATTAATGCGATTCATGGCATTTTTCACCGCGTGATCCGGGTCAATATCCGTAACCAGAGCCTTTACGATGCCGTAGCCGTAGGTATTCATTGCCTCTTCCAATTCCCGGCGGATGGCTACCGCGATGTCATCTTTGCGTTCGAATACATCGTCCAGCCGCAATTTGGGTACTTCGGCCCGAACTGTGTCAAAAACATAGGCTGTGATTTGCTCAGTGGGATTATCCAGTTTGTAAAAAGCCTCATAGGACTTGTCTTCCAATACGCGAAACTGCACTGATACTTTTATTTTGGCAAAGACGTTATCCTTGGTCTTCGTCTCCACATTAACATCCAACTGCTGGATTTTAAGAGAAACCCTCCCTGAAATCTTGTCCACCAAAGGAATTTTAAAATGTAATCCCGCTTTGCGAATGCTCAGGAATTTTCCGAAACGCTCTACAATAGCGACATTTTGCTGTTTCACAGTAAACATGCCTGACATGAAAAAAAAGATTCCAATCAGGACGATGAGGTAATTGGTAATTATCCATTCCATATCAAAGAGTTTTGATTTCACTACTCAGCTTGCCAAGGACGTCCTTGGCATCGCCAAACAACATGCGGGTGCGTTCGTGGAAAAATAGGGGGTTTTCGATTCCCGCATAACCCGATCGCATACTCCGTTTCATGACAATGACCGATTTGGCGGTCCAGACCCGAAGCACAGGCATACCGTAAATGGGGCTTCCCGGATCAGTCTCTGCTGCGGGATTGACTACGTCATTGGCACCGACAATGATGGCCACATCGGCCGAGGCCAGGGCCTGATTAGCTTCATCGAGGTCCAGCAATTTAGGATAGGGTACGTCGGCTTCCGCTAGCAAGACGTTCATGTGGCCGGGCATGCGACCTGCCACCGGATGAATGGCATATTTGACATCTACCCCATTAGCACTTAACTGGTCATCGATTTCCTTGCATATCTTTTGAGCCTGGGCCACAGCTAGGCCATAACCCGGAACAACCACCACAGATTGGGAATAGAAGAGTTGGATGGCTGCGTCGTTGAGCGATAACTCCCGGACAGAGCCCCCGGTGGCTGAGGCTGCCGAAGCGGTTGAGCCCCCGAACCCCCCAATCAGAACGTTCCAGATCGACCGATTCATGGCATTGCACATCATGACGGTAAGGATAGTACCAGAAGCGCCAACCAAGATTCCTCCCACGACCATAAACTGGCTATCCACTAAAACACCTGCTGCAGCACCGGAGAGTCCTGAAAAGGAATTGAGCAATGCGATGACAACTGGCATATCTGCCCCACCAATTGGGGCGACAAAAGAGATGCCGTAGATTAAAGAAACCACCATGAAAGCGATGGCTGCCTCCTGGCCTATGTCTTCCCCGCGCATCAATAGATATCCACCCAGAATAATGAGCCCAAGCAACATAACTAGGTTAACCAGCGTATGTTGCGGCAGGGTTACCTTCCGGTCGTCCACCAAATCTTCCAGTTTAGCATAGGCAAAAAGGCTTCCCGTGAAGGCTACACCCCCGATGAAAAGGGTAAGCAGCACCGTGAGAAATCCAGCCGAATCTACCACCTTGCTCCCGTCATAGTAATGAAGCACATCTGCAAGACCAAGGAGGACAGCACAGGCACCTCCCAGGCCATTGAATAGGGAAACCATTTGCGGCATAGCAGTCATGGCGACACGCACGGCAGCAAGGTATCCAATGACCGTCCCAACCGCTATTCCAACGGTTATCCAGGTGTAATTGTTAGGCGGGTTTTCGCCAAGGGGGACAACTAATACGGCCACAATGGCCAGCGCCATTCCGATGCCGGCATATATATTTCCCTTACGCGCTGTTTCCGGACTGCTCAATAGGCGAAGGCCCCAAATAAATCCAATGGAACCAAGGAGAAAAAAGGCTTCAGTTAGGAATGGTATAATCATTTTATTTCTTTTTCTTCCGGAACATTTCCAGCATGCGATCGGTCACCACAAAACCACCCACGGCATTGATGGTTCCGAGTATTATTCCGACAACCCCAAAGGAAAGAGTAAGGACATCTGAAGGGTCAGTCCTCCGAACTAAAAGGATTGCTCCAATGACAACAACCCCGCTAATCGCATTAGAACCCGACATCAGTGGGGTATGCAGGACAGTAGGGACCTTGGCAATAACCTCAAACCCAAGTATGATGGTGAATACCAGCAGGTAGATGAGCAATAGATTATCCAAAAAGAAGGAAAAAAAATATTCCATGGCAGGGAGGATTAATCAGCTAAATCGTTCAGGAGTCAGGCAGGCCCCTTTGACAATTTCATTTTCAAAATCGGCTTTAAGGACACCGTCCTTTACTATCGTTTTAAGGAAATGCCACACGTTGTTGCTGTAGAGAAAACTAGCATCTTGGGGCATCTGGGCAGCCAATTGGGAGTTTCCAATGATGCTTACCCCATTAACCACAATGGTCTCGTTATCTTTTGTCAATGCACAATTACCACCTGTTGATGAGGCAAGATCTACAATGACTGAGCCTGCACGCATCTTCCTGACCGTTTCTTCCTCTAGGAGAATGGGTGCTTTTTTTCCCCGGACCTGGGCGGTGGTGATAATGATATCTGCCTTTACAGCTCTGGCTTGAACCTCAGCTCGTTGCCGGGCCAAAAACTCTTCCGATTGCTCCACGGCATAGCCACCGGCGCTGCTATCGTCTCTGGCACCCTCCACTTCCACAAACTTCGCGCCCAGACTCTGCACTTCCTCTTTTACCGCTTGCCGGGTATCGAATACTTCTACCACAGCACCGAGCCTTTTGGCCGTGGCAATGGCTTGAAGGCCTGCCACACCAGCCCCCAGAATGAGCACCTTGGAAGGTTTTATGCTTCCAGCTGCCGTGATGAGCATGGGCAGGTACCGAGGTAATTTTGTTGCAGCAACCAGCACTGCCTGGTATCCGGCGATGGATGCCATCGAGGATAGGACATCCATGGACTGCGCCAGGGTGGTACGGGGAATCATGTCCATGCTGAAAGCTTTCCGACCCTCTGCATTTAAGGTTTCAGTCACCGTAGCGTCGACAAATGGAGCAAACTGGGAAATCAGTACTACACCAGCCGCGGTTGCCTTTCGGTCTTCGGCAGGAAGGGGATTGTAAGTCACAACGATGTCTGAACCGGCCAATACCTCCTTGCGCCCGGTTACTTTAGCACCAAAGTAGTCGGCATCGAAAAAAAAGGAATCTGCCCCGGCTCCCGATTCCATAATGACCTCCAATCCCAGCGCAGCCAGACGAGGCAAGGTATCTGGAACAATGGCTACTCGTGGGTCATTCCCCTCCTTTACAATTCCTAGCTTCATATGCACCTTTTAATGGTCGATTTCCCCTTCCTAAGGCCGAAATTTCGGCTTGGCAAAAATGCATCATTTTAAGCAAAAGATTGTCCAGAGTCCAGGAGGTGTCCAAATTTTTCCCGGACCTTATCCACCTTTGGACGCACCACCCAGGTACAGTAAGGATTTCGATCGCCAATTCGACGGTAGTAGTCGTTGTGTTCTATCTCGGCAGGATAAAACGGAACTACCGGTTCTACCGCTGTGACAATACCATCTCCCCAAAGTGGTTTGGCAGATTCTTCGATGGACTGTTGTATAATCCCTTTCTCCTTTTCATCCGCATAGTAAATCACGGACCGGTACTGAGGCCCTTTGTCATTCCCTTGCCGATTTAGGGTAGTGGGATCGTGGATTTGCCAAAAAACTTCCAGGATGGTCTCTAAACTGATTTCTTCCGAATCGTAGGCGATAAGAACAACCTCTGTATGCCCTGAATTTCCAGAACAGACTTGTTTGTAGGTTGCGGTAGCTTTTGTCCCGCCTGCGTAACCTGATGTTACCCTTTGAATACCCTTTAATGGCTGAAAGGATGCTTCAAGGCACCAGAAACAGCCGCCTCCTAAGATTATTTGGTTCATAGCTGGCGAATTTTTTCCCAAAACAACTGCATCCCCTCCAACATTTGCTCATCGAGGTGGTAGTGGATATGGTTACGGAAATATGCCGCCAAATCGAAATCAGCCTCCACCTTGGGTAAAAGGAGAAGGAGCTCCGGAATGGCGTCCAGGCCAAGTTCCATCGATTCGTTAAAAGCTTTCACAAAAGTCGGATTAAGTTCCTTTCGGCTAACCCAGGCGGCAAATACAAAGGGGAGGCCCGTATGTGAACGCCATGCCTCTCCCAAATCGTAAAAGAATGGGTATTTTTCATGAAGTCCCATTGTCTGGTCCCCGATTATCAGTGCACCACATTCCATGGCGATTTCCATGTCATGATCAGCGCCAGCTTCGACAAGGCGAATGGGTAAATTCCAGTATTCCTTTAACAAGATTTTCAACAGCAATACCGAAGTCCGAGAGTGTGGATCCAGACTTATTGCTGTGAGATTCTCCAAAGGCTGATGGGCGAATATTCCCACGGTTTTGACCCTATTCCGGGAGCCTATGCAGAAATTGGAAAAAACCTGAGCTGAGGGACATTGCGGAATCACCCCAGTGGGTATAAGTGCCATATCCACACTTCCCTCTAGCAGTCGGCGGGCACATCCTGCTGGATAATCCAGTTCGAGTCGAAGACACTGCGCTAATGGACCATGGAGCAAGCCGTAAAGAAGCGGTTTGGTATTCAGATAGCTGACCGCAGCCAGCGAATGGGTTTCTGAATTCCCCATTTTTTAAAATCCGGCAAAACCTTCTAGATGGCTAGTATCATTCATCAACCGAACCGAGTAATTCCCTGGTTCGCCGTTAAAGTGAGTCAAGCCAGTATTCTTGTGCGTGAACTGCTCCATCTCCGAGAGGGGAAGATGGAGAAACCTCGTCATCATGCAGCGCATGGCTCTCCCATGGCTACATATCAGGATGATGGACTCGGGCCGGGTGTGAAGCCAATCTACAAACCAGGAAATTCTCGCTTCCAGTTCTGCAGCACTTTCCCCCTGCTCAAGCCGTGTATCGTATTTCCCTTTTTTCCAGTCAGCAATGGCCTCCTGATAGGCCTTTTCCATCCAGACGACGTACGATTTACCCTCGTGTATGCCCCAGTTCATCTCATTGATTTGCGGAAGCTGAATCCAGGGGATACCCAAATCAATGAAAGCCTTGACGGTCTGATGGGTTCGCTGTAGCGAGGAGGTCACAATCAAATTGAAGGTATGATTGCGGTATGCTTCAAAGAAGGCCTTCGCTTGCTTTTGCCCTGTTTCATTTAGGCTACCATCAATACCAGAACCTTGGACGATTGCCAGCCGATTATTTTCGGTTTCGCCGTGACGGAGCACAAAAATATCCCGAGGCATGGGTCAAGAATTAAGGACCGGAAGCTCAACGTAGCCCTGGAAAGTATCTTCTCCGGGAAAAATCTCGTCGGTGTAATCGTGCAGTGTATGATATAGCGTATCGCGTTCGACTGGCTGTCTGCCCACCGCCCGGATAAGGGTCACCAGATCTCGGGTGGAAAGGGTGGGGTGTTGCTCCTCGCTGCCGGCCATGCTGTAAATGCGCGTAGTGTCGTCGATGGTACCGTCGATATCATCGACTCCGAACGACAGGGATAGCTGAGCCATGGTACGGCCGATCATGGGCCAGTATGCCTTAATATGAGGAAAATTATCCAAGTATATCCGGGAAATTGCGTAGTTACGCATGTCCTCTACCGAGCTGACCTCGGAAAGGTGGCTCAAAGCATTGTCCTTATTTCGGAATTTTAAGGGAATAAAGGTTTGGAAACCTTGCATTTGGTCCTGTAGCACGCGCAATTTTTCCAGATGATCAATCCGATGCTCATATTTTTCAATATGACCGTATAGCATGGTGGCGTTCGATTTCCTACCCATTTTATGCCAGATACCATGCATCGCCAGCCACTCCTCGCCACTGCATTTACCGCCGGCAATCTGATCCCGAATTTCCGGATGAAATATTTCCGCCCCCCCGCCGGGCATAGAATCGAGGCCGGCTTCAGCCATACCGGCAAGCCCTTCAGCATAGGACATTCCGGCTTTCTTGAAGATGTAGTGATATTCGACCGGGGTGAGCGCCTTGATATGGAGACCTGGTCGGTGCGTTTTAATCTGACGGAATAGTTCGGTGTAAAAGGCATAATCATACCGGGGCAGGACTCCTCCGACAATATGGACCTCCGTCACGGGCTGATCATCGTAGCGGCGCACCATGGCCATAATATCCTCCAAACTAAGTTCCCACCCTTCATCCCGGCGTTTTATCAGACGGGAGTAGGAACAAAAGGAACAAGTGTACAAGCAGACGTTGGTGGGTTCAATATGGAAATTGCGATTGAAATAGGTCTTGTTTCCGTTAAGTCTCTCCCGTACTTCATTTGCGAGAGTACCAAGGAATCCCAAGGGGGCAGATTCATATAAAAATTGCCCCTCCTCCGGTGAGATGCGTTTTCGGTCGAGAACCTTTGAGGCTATGGCCGCCAAGCGGGCATCTGGATGCTGGCGGGCGAGCACACAAGATTCGGATTCCATTATCCTTATTTTGGGGTAAGAACACCAAAAAGGGCCGCCTCGTTCATGTACCAAGCAGGAATGGGCATACAAAAATTTCGTACCTCAGCTTCGGGCCACTTCAGCAGCTGTTCGGTCCCCTATTTCTTTACAGCCGCAGCGGTTCGGTAGATGAAGCTCCTCGGTGCCGAATCCCCCTTCCAATAGGGATCGTACAGCCTGACGAACCGTTTCGGCCTCCGTGCTCAGGCTAAAGGCATCAAGCATCATGGCGGCTGAAAGGATGGCCGCCATAGGATTGGCTATGTCTAATCCTGCTGCCTGCGGATAGGAGCCATGGATGGGCTCATAAAGCGCATTTTTTTCACCAATCGATGCCGAGGGCAGCAAACCCATGGAGCCGGTAATTACGCTTGCTTCATCACTGAGGATATCGCCGAACATATTCTCAGTGAGCATGACGTCAAACTGCGACGGATGCTGTATAATTTGCATGGCCGCATTGTCTACAAAAAGGAAGTCCAGCGCTACATCCGGATAAGCAGTAGCTTCAGTTTTCACCTGTTCTCGCCATAACCTTGAGGTTTCCAGCACGTTGGCTTTGTCCACCAGGGTTACTTTTTTTCGCCGCATTCGCGCCGCTTCGAAGGCCAATGTGGTGATACGCGCTATTTCTTCACGGGAATAGCTGCAGGTATCAAAAGCGCTATCGCCACGCCTGCCCTTTTCTCCAAAATAGATACCCCCTGTGAGTTCCCGGTAAATAACGAAATCCACGCCTCGAATGCGTTCCTCCCGCAGCGGGGAAAGCGAGAGTAGGTTGGCATAGGTGGCCACCGGCCGGATATTGGCATATAGACCCAGGCTCTTCCGCAGGCGAAGCAGCCCCTGTTCAGGCCGAACGGGAGCAGACGGATCGTTGTCGTATTTCGGATGCCCAATGGCTCCAAACAATACCGCATCGCTTTGTAAACAAGTTTCTAGGGTGGTGGATGGTAAGGGATCGCCTGTTTCATCGATTGCTATGGCACCAACCAGCGCTCTCTGGACGTGGAAACGGTGACCAAATCGCTTTTCCACAGCGGCGAGCACTTTCAGAGCCTGATCCGTAACCTCCGGACCGATGCCGTCACCGGGTAAGACGGCGATTTTCCTTTCCATGGTCTTCAGGGATTGAAAGGATAATGCCTACCCCTTTCGAAGGCGAGGATAGTTTCTCGGCGGCTGAGCAGAAAATCAATATCGTCATAGCCATGGAGCAGGCATAGCTTTTTGAATGGATCCATTTCAAAGGAAACGGTTTCTTTACTATCTATGCATTGAACCGTTTGGGCCTCCAAATCGATTTGAACGCTGGAGGAAGGATCCTTCTCCAATGCTTGAAAAAGGTGGTCCAGAAAGGGTGCAGGAACGGTCACCGGAAGGAGCCCATTGTTCAGGGCATTTCCCTTGAATATATCAGCAAAAAAACTCGACACCACAGCCCTAAATCCATAGTCAGCTAAGGCCCAGGCCGCATGCTCTCTGCTAGAACCACAACCAAAATTCCGACCGGCTATTAAGATTTGTCCGCTAAACAAGGGATTGTTCAGCACGAAATCCTGCTTTGGAGTGCCGTTGGAATGAAAGCGCCAATCCCGAAAAAGGTTATCCCCAAATCCCTCCCGTGTGGTGGCTTTTAGGAAACGAGCAGGGATAATTTGGTCGGTATCCACGTCTTCAATCGGGAGCGGGACGGCCGTGGAGCGCAACACGGTGAATTTTTCCATTAGTCGAAACTTACGTCGGTAATCTTTCCGTGTATCGCGGCGGCTGCCGCCATGAGTGGGCTGGCCAGAATGGTTCTCGCTCCTGGTCCCTGTCGGCCCTCAAAGTTTCGGTTGGAGGTGGAGACACAATATTCTCCAGTGGGGATTTTGTCCTCATTCATCCCAAGACAAGCTGAACAGCCCGGCTCCCGGAACTCGAATCCGGCCGCCAAGAATAGCTGATCGAGTCCCTCTTTTCGAGCCTGCTCCTCCACTTGCTTCGATCCCGGAACGATCATTGCCGTCACATGGGCAGCCTTCTGCTTGCCCTCCACATAGCGGGCAACTGCCCGCAAATCTTCCATGCGGGAATTGGTGCAGCTACCGATGAAGACATGCTGAATTGTTTTGCCAAGCAAGGATTCTCCGGGGGAAAATCCCATGTAGGCTAGTGCTTTATCAAAACTTTGCCGGTTTTCCCCAGGTGTGGGGGCAGGAATGATTTCCTGCACGCCGATTCCCATGCCAGGATTGGTGCCATATGTCACCATGGGCGGAATATCCTCTGCGAGAAAAGTATGCTCAGCGTCGAATAAAGCTCCATTATCAGTGTATAGCGACTTCCAATAGGCTAAATAATGGTCGAAATCTGGTCCCTTTGGGGCATATTTTCGCCCCTGGATGTAGGCAAACGTCTTCTCATCGGGTGCGATAAGTCCTCCCTTGGCTCCCATTTCAATACTCATATTGCAAATGGTCATGCGCCCCTCCATGGACAAGTCGCGAAAGGCACTTCCGGTATACTCCACGAAATAGCCTGTACCACCGCTGGCCGTAAGACGGGAGATGATATAAAGGATGAGGTCCTTGGCTCCTACACCTTGCCGGAGTTTTCCTTCCACGCAAATGCGCATCTGCCGGGGCTTCACCTGAAGAAGGCACTGGGAGGCAAAGACCTGTTCAACTTGACTTGTTCCGATGCCAAAGGCGATGGATCCAAAAGCACCGTGTGTGGAGGTGTGGGAATCACCGCAAACAATCGTCATTCCGGGTAGTGTAATGCCAAGTTCCGGTCCAATAACATGCACTATACCTTGATGTGGATGGCCTAGTCCAAAAAGGGCAATGCCAGATTCCTTGCAGTTTTCGACGAGCTTTTCAACCTGAAATCGCGATAAGGGCTCCTGAATGGGTAAGTGCTGCCCGATGGTTGGCACATTGTGATCAGCTGTTGCCACAGTGCGATCAGTGCGAAAGACACTTACTCCCCGGCTTCGTAGACCATCAAATGCCTGCGGGCTGGTCACTTCGTGGATGAGGTGGCGGTCGATGTACAGAACGGCAGTGCCCCCCTCCAGGGTGGTCACCACATGATCATCCCAAACCTTGTCAAATAGGGTCTTGGCCATGATGCGGAATTCAGACGGGTGAGTTCACCCTCACTTTGGAGACAAGTTTTTCCAGATCGTCGTTGTGCACCTCCTTCTGGCTGTCTGCCACGGAGAGGAATAGGGAATAAACCAAATCCAATTCGTCTTTTGACAAATCGTAGCCAATTTGCTTACACCGGTAAGCAATGGCAGCTCGGCCACTGCGGGCAGTGAGGACAATGCGGGAGGTGTCTACTCCCACCTCCTGGGGATCGATGATTTCGTAAGTGTCCCGTTGCTTGATAACGCCATCCTGATGGATGCCTGATGAGTGAGCGAATGCATTATCGCCAACAATCGCCTTGTTGGGTTGGACGGGCATACCCATGGTTTCGCGGACCAGCTGGCTTATGGGATTGAGCAGCGTGGTGTCAATTCCCGTAGCAAGCTGGAGATAGGGGTGCTGCCGCAATATCATTACTACTTCCTCCAGCGCGGTATTTCCCGCGCGTTCCCCGATGCCATTTATGGTGCATTCAATTTGGCGGGCACCATGGATGACCCCGTAAATGGAATTGGCAGTAGCCAAGCCAAGATCATTATGGCAATGCGTAGAAAGGACCGTTTTATCGATGCCTTTGACATTAGCCTTGAGGTAGGCAATTTTCTGACCATATTCCTCGGGGAGACAATAACCAGTAGTATCGGGAATATTGAGCACGGTGGCACCAGCTTTAATGACAGCCTCAATGACGCGGGCCAAGTATTCATTGTCAGTTCGACCGGCATCTTCGGCGTAAAATTCCACCTCTTCCACAAAGGTGCGGGCATAAGACACTGCAGCAACAGCGCGCTCCAGAATTTTCTCCCGGGTGCTATGGAATTTATGTAGAATATGGGAATCAGAGGTTCCTATTCCGGTATGAATCCGCGCTCGCATGGCATGGCGAAGGGCTTCCCCTGCCACTTGAATATCTTTTTCCACTGCCCTAGACAGGCCACAAACAACAGGGCGTGTCACTGCACGTGCAATGGCCTCCACCGAGGCAAAATCACCAGGACTGGAAATGGGAAATCCCGCCTCGATGATGTCTACGCCCAGGCGCTCTAATTCCAAGGCAATCGAAACCTTTTGAGACATGTTTAGCTTGCATCCCGGCACCTGTTCCCCGTCGCGAAGGGTAGTGTCGAAGATATCCACGTGCTCAGCCATAAAATCTTTACCTTTAAGACGGGTAAAAGTATCCATACCCTCTGGGCGGGATGGCGAAAAATATCCAATTTACTACACCCTAAACGCGGGTTTTACCTGGAATAATCTCCTGTTCAACAGGGTATTGGAAAATAACTATCTACAATGCCCAAACAGAAAACTGACGATCTTCTTACGCTGATTAACTCCCTTTCCCGGGCAGAGAAGAGGCATTTCCGTTTATTCGTTAAACGGAATCAATCCTCCGAAGACATTCTTTTTCTTCAGCTTTTCGATTTTCTGGAAAGAAAAGGAGAATACGAAGAGGACCTTATTCTTAAGCGACTCCCAGATATTAAGAAGGCTCAACTTTCTAACCTGAAAGCCCACCTATACAGGCAACTCCTCACTAGCCTGCGCCTATTGGCAGTGCGAAATTCTGAAGAAATGTCCGTTCGGGAGATGCTGGATTGTAGCAGGGTATTATACGACAAGGGTTTATACAGGCAGGCGTTAGATTTACTCGATAAAGCCCGAAATCGGGCGCGGTCTTCTGCCCTCCATGGGCTTGCCCTGGAAATCCTGGAATTTGAAAAACATATTGAAGGTCAGTTCATCACTCGGAGTATCGAAGGCCGGGCGGACGAACTGGCGCAGGAAACAATGGAATTGATGGGCATTTTACGCGACAACCACGACTTCTCCAACCTTTCCCTTCAGCTATATGGTTTGTATCTCAAAATTGGTTTTGTGCGCAATACCAGAGATTACGATATGGTTCGGGCCTTTTTTCAGAGTAAATTGCCAACGGCGCCTTATCCAGCACTTGATCTAATCTCTCGAATCCATCATGATCAAGCCTATGTGTGGTTCCACTTCATGACGCAGGATTTCCCCTATTGCTACAAATATGCCACTCGTTGGGTGGAAACGCTGGAGGAAAATCCTGAGCTTATCCAACAACGCGGTATTTTATACATTAAGGGCTTGCACAATCTTTTGACCGCACTTTTCAACCTTGGGCATAACGAGAAATATACGGAGGCGCTGGAAAAACTTCTGGCCCTTCCAGGAATTTATCCCCTGGAAAGGGACAGAAACTTGGAGGGGAACTTTTTCCTTTTTAAATACAACCACCTCATTCGAAAACATTTTCTGGATGGGTCTTTTTCAGAAGGCCTGAGGCTGGTCCCCGAAGTGATGGAGCTCATTGAAACGGATCGCTACAACTGGGACAACCACCGGACCATGCTCTTTTATTACAGCATTGCTTGCTTGTATTTTGGTGCAGGGGATAACCGAAATGCCATAACCTACCTGAATTTTATCCTAAACGAACGATCACCGGACTATCGGACGGATATCCAGGTATATGCGCGAATCCTTAATCTCATTGCACATTACGAAATCGGTAATGCACAGTTGGTGGAATACCAAGTGAAATCGGTTTTCCGCTTCCTGGCTAAATTGGAGGAACTGGGTGCTGTTCATTTGGAAATATTCCGATTTCTTCGAAAGCTACCCAGAATGCAGGTCTCTGACGTGCGAAGGGAATTTCAATCCCTGAAGCATCGATTGGAGAAGCTGGAATTAGATCCTTTCGAAAAAAGACCATTTTTATACTTGGACATTATTTCCTGGCTCGACAGTAAAATCAGTGGCCGATCCGTACAAGAGGTGATACAGGCCAAAGCGCAGGATAGGTTGAAATTATTTTCCCACTAAGCATCTGTTTGAATTCCTTCTTTCTAAGCAACCATTTTGGATTTACCTTTGGTTTATGGAAGTAAGGGAAATGGATGATTCCTTCCTCAGGAACCTATCCTGCGCTGTATTGCTCGATGTGCGTAGTCCAGGGGAATATGCCCGAGGCCACATTCCTAGAGCTGTTTCCTTCCCTTTGTTCACAGACTCGGAGCGTGCTGAGGTTGGTACCCTTTTTATAGAAAAAGGAAAAAGGGCTGCGCTGCTGCGAGGTTTGGAGCAGGTTGGTCCCCAGATGGCCGATTTCGTGAGGCAGGCTGAGACTCTTGCTCCCCAGGGCAAGCTTGCCATTCATTGTTGGCGAGGGGGTATGCGCAGTGCCAGTTTAGGCTGGTTGTTGGAGACTGCTGGCTTCGACGTTCTTGGAATCAAAGGAGGGTATAAAGCCTACCGGTCGTACATTCATCAAAGCTTTGCCGATACGGCATGGCCGCTCCTGGTCCTTGGGGGAGAGACAGGATCCGGAAAGACTGCGGTGTTGCATGCCTTGGCAAAGGCAGGCGAACAAGTAATCGATCTGGAGCATCTTGCGCGTCATAAAGGTTCCGCTTTTGGTTCCCTGGGGGAGGAGCCTCAACCAACACCTGAGCAGTTTGAGAATAATCTTTATCATGAGCTATGCCACATGGATTCCCAAAGGCGCATCTGGGTTGAAAATGAAAGTCGTGCCATCGGCCGCGTTTTTCAACCTTCTGGATTTTGGGAACAATTCCGTAAGGGAATCTATGTAGGAATGGAAGTTCCTTATGCGGTCCGCCTGCGCTCACTGGCAGCTGTTTACGGGTGCTTCCCCAAGCCTGATCTTATAGATGCCTTTTTACGTATTCAAAAGCGCCTGGGCGGGCAGCATGTGCAGGCAGCCATCGCAAACCTGGAGGCAGGCCATATGGAAGCAGCAGCTGCCATTGCCCTGGGGTATTATGACAAATCTTATGCAATGAGCCATTTGAAATGCGCCTTTTCTCGCATCTTGCGCTTTATCCCGAATCCCGAAGCATCTGTAATGGAACAGGCTCGGGAACTCATCCGTTTCGCCGATGAAAACAAGCTATAAGCTAACTCAATACAGCCATGGAGCTGGATGTGGCTGCAAAATCTCTCCGGCAGTACTCGATAGCATCCTGGCCGGTAAAATTGCTCAGCACCCTTTTCCAGGGCTGCTAGTTGGTAATGAGGAACGCGACGATGCAGCCGTGCTGGATCTAGGCGATGGGACCGTCCTGATTAGTACCACCGATTTCTTTATGCCTGTGGTAGACGATGCATTTGATTTCGGGCGCATCGCCTCTGTCAATGCCTTGAGCGATATCTATGCCATGGGTGGAACGCCCATTTTAGCCATTGCTATTTTGGGATGGCCGATAGAAAAAATTCCCGCCGAGGTTGCCTCCCGGGTCCTTGACGGAGCTAGGGAGGTTTGCACTATGGCGGGTATCCCTTTGGCCGGTGGGCATAGTATCGACACCCCAGAGCCTATATTCGGATTAAGTGTAAATGGGCGTATGCCAATTACCCATCTGCGAAGGAACGGTGGCGCTAAACCCGGTGACTTCCTCTTTCTCACCAAGGGTCTTGGTATCGGGGTGCTCACTACAGCCCAGAAGAAGGGTTTGCTGCGAGCGGAAGATGCCCAACTGGCAATGGACAGCATGCTTCGCCTTAATGACTTCGGCACCCTTCTCGGCAGTCTACCTGCAGTTCATGCCTTGACGGACATTACAGGTTTTGGACTTGGAGGGCACCTCTGTGAAATGATGGCAGCCTCAAATGCTACCGCGCATCTAAAGTTTAGTAACCTACCACTACTTTCTCCGAAATCCCTAGGTTATTACCTAAAAGAAAACTGCATTCCTGGGGGTACTGCGCGCAATTACCAGAGTTTTGGCCACCTTCTCCAAGTGGACGACCCGTCGGTGATTCCTGTACTTTGCGATCCTCAGACAAGCGGCGGATTGCTCATCGCTGTGGATAAGGAGGGAATTCCAGGATTTCTTGAAACTGCACAAAAAGCAGGGTATCCAAGTCTTTATCCTATTGGCGAAGTGGGTCCGGAAATTTCACTGCGTGTTGTAGTTAGGTGATCAGGATACCTTGAAATAATGGAAGGATTTTTGTCCTTCTACCTTAACTTTCCCGATTTTTTTTTGCTTGAAAAGTTTGGTGAGTGAAGCATTAAGGCGCTGAAGGAGCTTGGTATCCCCTTCATTGGGAATGTATTGCTTTTCACGGGCCGTTTTAAGAACTTGCATCAAGTCCGCATTCGTCATAGGCGTTTCCCGGGTGCCGATATTATCAGAAATTACCAAATCCCATTGGGTGTTAAGGGGCGTACGTCCTTTGCGAGGGGCATCGCCACTTCGTTCTGCTTTTACACGAGGTGCTTTAGCTGCTTTTGCTTTAGCTGCTTTGGCAACTTTTACACGAGGTGCTTTAGCTGCTTTGGCAACTTTTACACGAGGTGCTTTAGCTGCTTTTGCTTTTGGTGCTTTTTCAACTTTTACACGGGGTGACTTAGCTACTTTTGCTTTTGGTGCTTTAGCCGCTTTGACACCTGATGTTTTGGTGCCTGCACTTGAAGCAGCAGCAGCTTTCTTTATAGCAGCTGGCCTTCCGCGTCCCGGGCCTTTTTTGGGCATTTCAACTTTGGCATTTTCAGCGGCAATTTTCAGTTTTCCAATTGCATCGCGGGTTTGCTCGACTTGGAATTCAAGCTTTCGAAGGTTAGAGTTGTACTGATCAATTAATTCCTGCGCATCGGAATCAGATAATTTCTTGGCACTCATTGGTTTTTTTTATTTAAAAATTAATCTTCTGCAAAATTAATAACTAAAAAATAAAAAATCGTAATTGTTTAATTTATTTTTAATTTTTATTCAAAAAAACATTTAAAACATGCGAAAGGGCATTTCTGCACTATTGTTGTTGATTATCAGCTGCGGACCAAAGGGAATCTTGGCTCAACAAGAGAAGTCATCCGACATTTCCGTTTTTTCTCCAATGAAATGGCGAAACATTGGCCCAAATCGTGGGGGCCGTTCCCTGGGTTGTACTGGCAGTCCTGGTCGGCCCTTGGAGTATTATTTTGGTGCAACAGGTGGTGGGCTATGGAAAACGACCGATGGTGGACAAGAGTGGGAACCCGTGACAGACGGACAAATTACCTCCTCTTCAGTGGGAGCCGTAGCTGTGGCAGAGACAAATCCGGATATCGTGTTCATCGGTATGGGGGAAACCCAGTTGCGAGGCTCTATTACCCAGGGCGACGGAATTTATAAGTCAGAAGATGGCGGAAAGAAGTGGCGCCACCTCGGATTAAAAGAAACACAGTCTATATCCCGCATTCGTATTCATCCTACGAATCCAGACCTTGTCTATGTTGCTGCACTGGGACATCCCTACGGAGAAAATGAGGAAAGAGGCGTTTTTCGCTCCAAGGATGGCGGGAATACCTGGAAAAAAATCCTTTATGCAGGCCCTGACGCCGGTGCCGCTGACTTGATTATAGATCGGAGCAATCCAAAGGTGATTTATGCTACCATCTGGCAGGTGTACCGCAAAACCTGGAAAATGTGGGGCGGAGGCGATAAATGCCGATTGTATAAATCACTCGATGGTGGGGATACCTGGATCGATTTGACGCAGAATCCTGGTATGCCGAAGGGGCCGCTTGGGAAAATGGGCATCACAGTCTCTCCAGTTAATCCCCATCGCCTTTATGCTATCATCGAGGCGCAGGATGGTGGTGTCTACCGCTCGGATGACGCCGGCTGGACCTGGCGAAAAATGAACGACGAGAGGAAATTGCGGCAGCGGGCCTTCTATTACTCCCGCATTTATGCAGACCCGCAAGACGAAAATGTGGTCTATTGCCTCAATGTCAACTTTTATAAATCTACAGACGGAGGCAAAAACTTTGCTACAGAAATTCATGTGCCCCATGGGGATAATCACGACCTGTGGATTGATCCCAATAATCCGCAACGGATGATTTCTTCTAACGACGGTGGTGGATGCGTATCCAATAACGGTGGCCTCAGCTGGACAGAACAGGATTATCCAACTTCACAGCTTTATCATGTCACCACTACCATGGATGTACCTTATCATGTTGCAGGTGCCCAGCAGGACAATACCACGCTTGCCATTCCAAGCGATGGTTGGGGATTTATGCATCTCAATGAAGGGAATAAACACTGGTTCTATGAGGTGGGTGGCGGCGAGAGCGGCTATATTGCACCTCATCCAACACGCCCTGACTTGTTTTACGCGGGAAGCCAAGGGGCCTTGCTAACTCGTTACGACAGGAGTAACGGGCAAATCCGGGATATTCAGGTGTATCCACGCTTTTTTTCCGGCGAACCTGCTTCCTCGCTGCCTGAGCGGTGGCAATGGACCTTTCCCATCGTTTTTTCCCCACTAGATCCGGGTACCCTGTACACCTGTTCCCAGCATGTCTGGAAGACCACCAACGATGGGCAGTCTTGGGAAAAAATAAGCCCCGACCTGACCTATGCCGATCCGGAAACTCTCGGTCCAACTGGCGGGGTCATCACCAAAGACATGAATGGGCCGGAAATCTATGCTACGGTTTTTTCCCTTGCCCCTTCGTTTCACGATAAGGAAACTCTTTGGGCCGGATCAGACGACGGAAGGTTACACCTGACCCGAAATGGTGGAAAGTCATGGACTGAGGTGACTCCCAAAGAATTGACCCGATTCACCACAGTGAGTATCATCGATGCATCCCGGCATGATCCGGGAACCGCCTATGTGGCTGCTTATCGCTATCAGCTGGATGATCGGGCTCCCTATGTATTCCGGACTACCGATTATGGAAAGACTTGGACGAAAATCATTCAAGGTATCCAGCCCGGTCACTTTGCCCGCTCCGTAAGGGAAGACCCCAAACGGAAAGGACTCCTCTTTCTGGGAACTGAAAACGGAGTTTACGTCTCCTTCAATGCTGGGGACATTTGGCAGCCGCTTCAGTTGAACCTGCCGGTTACACCAATAAGGGACCTGGTGATTAAAGACAATGACGTGGTCTTAGGAACCCACGGCCGTAGCTTCTGGGTACTTGATGATATCGCCCCGCTACGCGAGTGGTCGCCTACCCAAACAAGCCGCCCCGTTCATCTCTATGAACCCGCAAATCCTATTCGTGGCATTCAACCACTAACCCTCCAATATCACCTCAGCGAACGGGCCGACTCAGTGGAAATAAGGATTACTGATACCTCGGGGAAGCTTGTGCAGACTTTTGTAGGAAAGGATGAAATATTCCGACCGGATGATGCCGTTCCCCGTTGGGAAAGGGATGGCAATACGCGACCCACCACCGCAGCAGGGCTGAACCGCTTCACCTGGAACCTCCGTTATCCCGGAGCAACAGGCTTCCCCGGCATGATTATCTGGAGTGCCCGGCCTACGGTTGGACCAAAGGCCCCACCCGGTGCGTACCGAGTGACCCTGAGAGCACATGGGATGGAAACGACCCACGATGTGGAAATCCAGCCTGATCCCAACCTGAAAGACGTTTCTAAAGATGACTTAATCCGCCAGTTTCAGTTGGCCATGCAAATTCGGGACCTGGAGTCAGCTGCTAATGAGGCGGTTATCAGCATCCGAAAGACAAAAGATAAGCTCACCGAGCGCCAACGGCAGCTGAAGGATACCGCCATGCATGGGGATATTCGTGCGGTGTTGCAGTCCCTCCAGGTTGTCGAGGAGGCTTTATACCAAGTGCGAAACCAAAGCGGTCAGGATCCTCTTAATTTCCCAATCCGGCTAAACAACCGGCTTTCGGCCTTGCGCCGCAGCGTAGAAACGGGTGACGCGAGGCCCACCGACGGGGCATACCTCGTTTTGGCCGAACTCTCCAGGGAACTTGACTCGCTCTTGGAAAATCTCGACGGCATCTTGAATCGTAACTTACCGGCACTGGAAACCAAAATAGGAAGCCTGCCCCGGTAAATTACTTTTTGTACCATATTTGCATACCCTAATCCTCCGATATGGTTCGCATGCTGGTGCGCTGTAGTTTGCTATGCTTTTTTTCCTCCGCTTGGTCCCAGTCACCATTCAATGTCATAAAAAATAAAGGGATTCCGGCCGGAGCTGCAATCGCTAATATCCATATCGGAGCGGATAATCAGGTGCTTATTTCTGACGGCACCGATGTTTACCGGATATTGGGTAGCTCCCAAGCTGTAAAAATAATGTTGCCCCCAAACGATTTTTCCCTTCTTCAGTTGCGGGGTGGAAATGCAGATTTGCGCCTGGACTGGGAAAAAATACGAAGTTCCCTTAAGGCTTACCTTCAGCCTGAGGATACCTTCACCACAGCTGCGGCAAATCCTCAGGATGGCTCATTGTGGATTGGGACCGCCGAAAGTGGTCTTTTTCAAATGGATGCAAAGAATTTTCGACTAGTGCAAGCCTTTCAAGTTAAAAACGGGAAACTGCTAGCTAACCGGATTAATCTCATTCGTTTGGATGAATCGGGTCGCATCTGGGTAGCGACCGATTTAGGGATTTTTACCGGTAAAGGAGGGAAATACGAATTGCTAGAAAAAGATTTTTCCTTTTCTGATATCTCTATAGCTGGAAGAACAATCTGGTTGATTGGAGATGGGATGGCAGGCCCATTAAATGCTCGCAGGGAGTGGCTTCCTATCCTGATTCCAGAAGACAAAAAAGAGGGGGATCTTCAGGCAGTTTGTACCGATCCCCTCGGCAATGCGTGGATTGCTTCCGGGATTCTCAGTCAGTATCTAGTAGAATCTGATTCCTTTGTGTTGTATGGCCCGGCTCGAGATTTTACCTCTCAGGCTACTTCCGTATTGCAGGCTGACGCGGATGGCCGAATCTGGGTCGGGACGGCGGACAAAGGGATTTACGTAGTCCAGGAAAGCGAAATGCTCGCTGTAGGAATCCAGACTGTCAATCCCATTTCTTGTAACGGTATGGGAAGAGATGCTGCCCTTCAGGTTCAGGTAAATGGTGGGGAAGGACCCTATCAATATGTTTGGAATGCTGATTCCATAAAAGGGAAAACACCTGTAGGATTGGGTCCAGGCACCTATGAAGTGACAGTAACAGCCAGCGACGGCTCTTCGCGAAGCGCCTCAGTGGTAGTGCCAGATACCCGGGTTAAAGTGGATGCCCGAGCGCTTACAGCTACCAGTGCTCCAGGAAATGCGGATGCACAAGCGAAGGTCACAGTTTCTGGAGGTATTCCTCCTTACCGGGTCAGCTGGGATAATGGCAGAACGGGCATGGCAGTAGGTGGACTTTCCGGAGGACTGCATAGCGTTACGGTGGTGGATAGTAGGGAATGCGTGGGTGTAGCTACTTATGATGTAAACGAAAATCAGATGGCTATCGGGGTAAAACTGGAAATGCCAGTTGTCCCTGACTGCCTCAATCCCAATGGCGGTATCCTGGAACTTATTTATAAAGGCGGAAAGGCTCCACATACCTTCCGATGGAATATCCCTGGGGCTAGCGGGCCGCGTTTAACCAATCTTTCGGGTGGCATCTACGCGGTGACTATTACCGATAGTGAGGGACTCTCTGCCAGAGCTGCTGTAGAGATTCCCATGCCCCGGCTCATGGTGGCTTCAGGTAATTTCCTGAAGCCTGCCTCAGGCTTAGGCCGGGATGGCAGCGCTGTGGTTCGGGTGGAAAATGCCGTCGGCAATCCCACTTTTCGATGGGAGGATGGTCAGCAAGACTCCGTCGCAACGGGATTGTCAAGTGGATTCTACCGGGTCACTATAACGGATGAAAAGGGTTGTACGACAGTTCATCAAGTGGAAGTTCCTGAGGAACTCGTCGCCGTTTCCGCAACATTGGCTGAGGAAAAGTCACTGACCTGTCCAGGAGGATCGGATGCTGTGCTGCGGGTCATCCCCACAGGCGGAAAGGCTCCCTTTACCTTTCTGTGGAATACTGGGAGTAAGGAGCCTGTGCTCTCAGGGTTGCCTGCCGGCAGCTACTCCTTGACGCTGACTGACAATAAGATGCAGTCGCTTGTTTTGAACCGGGAAATTCGGGGTCTCGATCCGCTTGATTTACAGTTGCAAATCCTGCAACCGGCATCGACTAACCAAGCAGACGGCATAGCCCGGGTCGAGGCCAGTGGAGGTAACGGAGGTTACCGTATCACTTGGAGCAAGGGTGATGTTGCGGGCGATTTAACCGGACTAGCAGATGGGTCCTATCCGTTTACCGTCACCGACACCAAAGGTTGCTCCTTAAATAGGTCTCTTCGAATGACTGAGACTATCCTTCCGCTGCATCTGGAGGTGGTTACTATCCAAAGAGTGTCCTGTGCTGACCAGGAAAACGGTGCCCTTCGGGCCCTCGCAAAAGGTGGAAAACCTCCCTATCGCTTTCAGTGGAACCGTCCCGGCATGCTGGCAGATGCGCTTGAGGCTGTGCCACCGGGTTCTTATTCAGTTACGGTTACAGATCAATTTGGCGAATCCCGTTCGGTAAATGTGGAATTGGATAGTCCAGTTCCATTAAAAATAGAGGTCGAACTGCTCAGACCCGCCCCGGTAAATACCCAGGAGGGCTGGGCTACGGCTTTGGTTTCCGGAGGTGAGATGCCATATAGCTTCACCTGGTCTACTGGGGAGACCACAGATACCGCTTTTCAATTGGGCCCTGGAGCTCACATCTTTAAACTTACTGACTCCCGAGGCTGTAAAATGAATAAGCCTTTTGTTGTGCAGGAAGATATTCTTGAATTCAAAGCTTATGCCGTCCTGGTGAGGGAGATTCGCTGTGCAGGTGGGTCAGATGGACGTATCCAACTACAAATTGAGGGGGGTAAACCCCCATATTCCATTCGATGGAACACGCCCGGTCTACAGGGAACGGAAATAGAAGGACTTCGAAAAGGAAGATATGCCGCCTCGATTACGGATTTTCGAGGGTTTGAGGTTTCTTGTTCTTTAAATCTTGAAGAGCCAAGCCAAATGCAAGGTGTTTTTTCTGTGGAACGTTTACCTGATTTGGACAGTACAAATGGTCACTTATCTCTTGCGATAAGCGGAGGATCACCCCCTTATCAAATAGGATGGTCCAACGGCAGGGAAGGTCAAGTTGCTGATGCTATAGCAGGCGGTACCCAAAAGGCTACCGTCCGGGACAACCAGGATTGTCTAATGGAATTGACTTATGACCTTTCAGAGCAAATTCCAGATTTGATAGCAAGCTTGCAGGTGAAAAGGGAAATTTCATGTTTCGGAGACCAGGATGGTGAACTGGCAGCAGAAATCACTGGTGGAAAACGGCCGTACACTTTCCAATGGAACAATGCCGCTAGCACGCCATCTTTATCAAATCTCCCTCCTGGAAAATACAGCTTAACGGTGACCGACAGCAAGGGAAGTCAAGTCATTGCCGAACGTTTTTTGGTGGACCCCTTCCGTCTAGAGGTCAATACAACGCTTGTCCGTGGAGCCTCTGATGGACGGAGCGAAAACGGGAAAGCCAGTTTGCTCATAGCAGGCGGTTCTTTTCCATATACGATTCTTTGGGACAATGGGAATAATCAAATGCATGCGAAGAATTTAAACGCAGGGTATCATAGCGTTACCGTGACGGATAACCACGGATGCTCCGATACCAGTGCAGCTGACATTCCCGTGAGGCTTATACCAGGATTAGCTACTGATTCCTTCCAGGTTGAACAGATTATCCAGATGGAAAAACTCGTTTTTCAGGCCGATAGCACAAGCATGCCACCAGGAATCGATGATTTGCTGGAGGAAATTCTACAGTTTCTGAAAGATTACCCCCTAATGAAAGTTGAATTTGGGGGCCATACTAACAATATCGCCTCCGACGGTTATGCCGACGATATTTCCCTAAAAAGAGCCCGAACTATTGCCAATCATTTTATCCGAAGCGGTATACCCGAGTCGAGAATATCGGCCTTTGGGTATGGAAAGCGAAATCCTCTGGTCTCCAACGATACGCCGGAGGGAAGGAGAAAGAATCAGCGCGTGGAGCTGAAAATCGTCAGTGTGCGCTGACGATTAGCGGATAGGTTCTTCGTTCGACTGTTTCCATCGGCGGTGCGTCCATAACCAACGGCAAGGGTCGAGCAGGATTTCCTGTTCCAATAATCCGGCATAAGCCTGCGTGAGTTCACCCGGGACTTTACCAGGGGGGATTAAATGGAAGCGTAGCCGAAGGCCTTCCTTCTCCTGATTTTTTACAGATAGAAAGACAACGGGAAGGTCGTGTTTGCCAGCATAGCGCTCCACGCCGAACAGAAATGGTGTATCGTTCCCAAGAAAGGGGACATGATGAGACCGAATGGGGTCAGAAGGTCTTTGATCAGCCGGGACCAAATAGCAGTAAGGTTTTACCCCTCTTTCGTCCAGATGCCGGGCAAAATCGTTGCGAGCTATCAATTCTAAACCCAATCGAGTGCGGATTCGGCGCAGCAATTCCCCAAAATATCCATTGCGCAGCGGGGTGTGTACAAGACCCACCGGATGGGGAAGAATAGCCGGAAGCACGGCGAAGGCGCGTTCCCAAGGTCCACAATGCGAGGCGGCCACGATGACTGCGCCCTTTTCCCTGCTTAATAACTGCGGGAGTTCCGGATTTTCGCAGATTACCCTGGAAAGAAGATCCTCCTTTTTGCCGCGTAAAAAAGGTAGAAGGGAAACCAGATGGAGTCCCAGCTCTCTGAAGAACTCCCTTTGGAGCCGCTCCCGAGCCTTGTTAGAAAGGGTGGGGAAGACGCGCCGAAGATTCCCCTGGACCACTGCCTTGCGGTAGCTGAGAAAAGGGTAGGCGAAGTGGAATAGCACTAAAAAGACCCCACGGCGAAAGAACCTAGGCAGCGCACCAAGCAATAGAAAGGGAAGGTAAGTCAGCATTTACCGGATTCACCGTAAAAATGGAAAAAAAAGGCGGGGTCCGGTCCGCTATTCCCACCTAATCATTATTTTCATGGTTTCCTTTTTTCTTAATCAATTCGTATCCATGCGCATCCTTGTCCTCCTCAGTGCCGGCCTCCTATCATGCTGCACTCCTTTCTGCCTATCAGCTCAAAAGAAATCGAAACCGGAGCTTTCCCCTTTGCCAGCTCCTGCAAAGGTAGATTCCCGGCAGTTTCAGGCCCTTAAATGGCGGAACATTGGTCCCTTTCGCGGTGGACGGGCCAATGGCATTTCTGGAGTTCCTGGCAATGATCTGTTGTACTTCGCCGGTTTCACTGGGGGTGGGGTATGGAAAACGCAGGACGGCGGACTTAATTGGGCGAATATCTCGGACGGCTTTTTCCGCACGACGTCTATCGGTGATATCGCTGTGTCGGAAAGTGACCCCAATGTCATTTACGTAGGGACAGGCGAACACGCTGTGCGTGGCGTCATGACCACCTTCGGCGACGGGGTGTACCGGTCCACTGATCAGGGCAAAACATGGAAAAATGTAGGGCTGGAGAAGACTCGACATATTTCCGATGTGATTATCCACCCTAAGGACCCACAGATACTCTGGGTAGCAGCACAGGGAGCCTTGCATGGGCCATCGGAAGAGCGAGGTGTTTACAAATCCATGGACGGGGGAAATACCTGGAAAAAGACCTTGTTTGTGGATGAGGAAACGGGCGTTTCCAGCCTGACAGTAGATGCCTATAATCCCCGCATTCTTTATGCCGCCACCTGGGAACACAAAAGACTTCCCTGGCAGGTGCGCAGTGGTGGTAAAGGTTGCTCCGTTTGGAAATCTGTCGATGGGGGCGAGACCTGGTCCCGGGCTTCTGATGGCTTGCCCCAACAGATGGGGAAAATTGGTCTCTCTGTATCCCGCGCAGAACCCTCCAGGGTATATGCCATCGTAGAGGCTGAAAAAGCTCTCGCAGGGGTCTATCGAAGCGATGACGCTGGTAAATCGTGGAAACTGATGTCCAATGATCAGACACTTACGGCCAGATCTTGGTATTACATGGAAATATTCGCCGATCCCGTTCAGCCCGATGTCGTTTACGTGCTGAATGCTCCGGCCATGCGCTCGATTGACGGGGGACGAACTTTTTCTCCACTTCGGGTGGGGCATGGGGACACCCACGATCTTTGGATTAATCCGAGGGACCCAAACAACCTTGCCCTTGCCGATGACGGGGGCGCTGAAATTAGTTACAATAGGGGGGCAAGCTGGTCCACTCAGGGTAATCAGCCTACAGCTCAGTTTTATCGGGTCAATACCGATAATCGTTTTCCCTATACGGTGTATGGCGGACAGCAGGACAATTCTTCGGTCATTATTCCAAGCCGAACCAACGGAGGCGGTATCACGGATAAAGACTGGACCGCAGGACCAGGCTGTGAAAGTGCCTTCATCGCCTTTGATCCGGACAATCCGGCTTTACTGTTTGGTGGCTGTTACCAAGGGTATATTGAAGTCCTTGATAAGGCAACCAATGAGGTTAAGGACATTATGGCCTATCCAGCCTTGAACTTGGCTATTGCTCCCCGCGATATGAAATACCGATTCAACTGGAATGCTCCCATTGTATCCTCTCCCCACAACCGCCAGAAAATCTACCATGCTGGCAACAAGGTGCTTCAGACTCTGGACAACGGTATCAGTTGGACGGAAATCAGTCCTGACCTGACCCGTAATGACCTCGACAAACAAAGCGTAGGTGGAGGACCCATCACCAATGAGGGTGCTGGTGGGGAAAACTACAACACCATCACTTACCTGGCAGAATCACCTTTGGAGAGTGGGGTCATATGGACAGGGAGCGATTGTGGTCTGGTCCAACTCACGCGAGATGGTGGAAAAACCTGGGAAAATGTAACGCCTTCAGGCTTGCCGGAATGTCTCATCCAATCCTTGGAGATCTCCCCACATCGCCCAGGGACCGCCTATATTGCCGCTACCCGCTACAAGTTTAACGATTTCACCTCCATGGCATTCAAAACCGTGGATTATGGTAAATCTTGGATACCTATAAATCAGGGAATTGGCACGGACGATTACCTCCGCGTGATACGAGAGGATTTGAAGGTCCCTGGATTGCTCTACGGCGGGGCAGAGAGAGCATTCTACCTGTCCACCGATGGCGGACGGCAGTGGAGCCCATTCCAGTTAAATCTTCCCGTTGTAGGTATCACCGATTTGGCTCTGCGTGACAATGATCTCATAGCTGCTACGGCAGGTAGGTCATTTTGGATATTGGATGACCTAAGTTCTATCCAACAATCCGGTGGCTTTCCGGTCGGTGACGTGAAGCTTTATGCCCCTAAGGACAGCTACCGTTTTGGATCAGGAGGGGGTTACGGAGGGGGTACCAGAAATGTTGGAGAAAATCCAGCGGAAGGTGTGATGCTGGATTATTTCCTTTCCGCCAAACCAGATTCTTTAGGAGCTTTGCTTGAGATATTCACCGCTTCGGGCAAACTGCTGCGAACCTATAGTTCCCTAAAACCAACGCGCGTGGAAACTTATCCTGGTGGACCTCCGCCTCCTGTTGTTTTGCCCGCTAGCGAGGGGCTAAATCGTTTCGCCTGGGATATGCGCACCCAGACACTACCCGGTATTTCTGGTGTGTTTGTTCAAGGGGATTTGCGAGGGTATAAGGTGAGTCCCGGAGCGTACTTAGCTCGGCTTCAGGTAAACGGTAAGCAGTCGGAGGTTACCTTTTTTATTAAAGCTATCCCGGGATCTACGGTCAGCGTTGAGGAGTGGGCTGAGCAACAAGCCCTTCTTGAAAAATTGGATAAGGGTGTAAAAGAGGCCCATGAACAGGTTAATCGCATGCGCTTGGTGAAAAAGCAGATGATTTTGCAGGAGGAACTTCTTAAGGATAATCCCAATGGCCAGGAGATTATTGGCATGGGTAAATCCGTCCTTAAAAAAATGGAGGACTGGGAAAACCGGGTTATTGAAACCCGGCAGAAAAATTTTCAGGATGTTATCAATTGGCCCAGCAAACTGAACGGGGAGTTGCTGGATTTGAAAAGCCGCATTGATGCTCAAGACGCTAGGCTCACCCAAGGGGCCAAGAAGCGGCATGCCGATTTAGAAACTCAATGGATGGCCGACAGAGCTATACTGGAAAAGATAATTCAGGACGACCTGCCAGCTTATGCAAAAAAGTTTCAGGAAAAAGGCCTGCCACCACTGATTCTGGTGCAATGACCAGGGAGGTCTTGCCCGATGCGTTTTTCTGCTATGGGGGAAAGCAACGTGGCCGGACCTTTCAGGTATCACCGGCAAAGGACTTACTGGTGCTGCGAACCAGAGATCTACCCTTAGGTCTGCTTCGAAGCGCCCTCTCGCAGGATTCGGCTATTTTGATGGATCTGATTACCCTGCAGTTTGCATTTCCAGAGGTTGGGGTAGGCGTTTTCCAACTTCGCCATGAACCCCAGTTGGATCCAATTCGAGCCATCCTTAAAAAGGAACCCGCTGTCCGATTTGCCGGCAGGGTATGGCGGGAAAAACTCTCTGCTTGCCCTCTGGTTTATACCGAAAATCTTTTCATTCGCTGCAGGGCGGGCTATAGTGCCCTCAACCTGGAACGGTTGTGTACCTCATATGGTCTGCAAATCTGGGATAAGCTACCTTTTGCGGGCAATGCTCATTTTCTAAAAGCTCCCGAGCATACCGGTGCTGCGGTGTTTTCCCTGGCCCAAGTCCTGTTAAGCCGCCCAGAGGTACTTTCGTGTTATCCCGAATTAGTGGTTCCCCGAAATCTTCATCAAGTCGATGCTCGCCAGTGGTATCTTCGGGAAGAATCAAGGGAAGGAGCTATCCGACCCCGAGGGGTGGCGGTGGAAAGAGCTTGGAAAACCTCCCGGGGAGAAAATACAGTGGTCGCTATCATCGACGATGGCGTGGATTTAGGCCACCCTGAATTTCAACTAAAAGGCAAGGTGGTATTTCCACGGGATACCCTTCGCGACACTAACCAGGCCATTCCCTTAGTGCCTGATGACAATCATGGTACCTGCTGTGCCGGTATAGCTATTGCGCAAGGCAGCGATGCTGCTAGCGGGGTAGCGCCCATGGCCCAGCTTATTCCCTTGCGAAGCGGCGGATTGGGGTCGCTTTCAGAAGCTAAAGCAATTGCTTGGGCGGTAGACCACGGCGCAGATATCATCAGTTGTTCCTGGGGCCCACCAGATGGGATTTGGTACGATCCGGCCTCACCTGCCCAAAGAATAGCTTTTCCCATCCCCGATGGCACGCGATTGGCCCTCAAGTACGCCCTAAAAAAGGGACGTTTCGGGCGAGGTTGTATTGTCCTTTGGGCCGCAGGGAATGGCAATGAAGATATTCGATATGATGGCTATGCTTCCTTCCCCGGCGTATTGGCAGTGGCAGCGTGTGACTATCGGGAAAATCGAGCTCCTTACAGTGATTTTGGAAAAAATGTTGCCTGTTGCTTTCCAAGTAGTTCAGGCTCTCACAATGCCCGTCAGTATGTCGCAGATGGTATTTGGACCACAGACCGCATCGGCCAAGAGGGCTACGAACCTGGAGGGGATTATACCGGGACATTTGGTGGAACATCGGCTGCCTGTCCCGGAGCTGCCGGGGCAATAGCCCTAATACTCAGTCAGTTTCCTTGGTTGGAGACCAGGCACGTTCGGCCAATGCTTAGGTATTGCTGCGATCCTATTGGTGGTGATGCGGGTGGCTATTTAGATGGGCATAGTCCCTATTTTGGTTATGGACGTATTAACCCTGCTAAGGCTCTGATTCTTTTGCAAGAGGTATTTTTGCTGGAAACAACATGGGATAAACCTTTGGGGCAATCGATGGCGGCATTTCGCTGCAAGTTTCGCCATACTTTCTTGCTATTGAACCTCAGCTATGGCTTGGAGGAAGGTAAAGGGAGGCGATGTGCCGCTGGAGAGTGGCTTTACTCGGATGGGAAACCCGGATTTTTGTCCCGCATTTCCTTTTTTCTGGAAGGAAGGGATGCTTACCTGTTTCATATTAAACCCTTTGTGTCAAGGGACGGAAACGCTTTGACCGTGCGGCTTTTCTGGAAGCGAGTCGATGATGTATCTTTCCAGAAAAAATCGAACAATGCACCTTTTTCTCGCAAGCTGGTTCCTTCTGCACATGACTCCAATTCTTCAAGTAAAATGGCCCATTGACTGGCAAGGGCATCGGGGCGCCAGGGGACTTTCTCCGGAAAACACCATTCCATCTTTTCTCAAAGCCCTTGAATACCCGCAAATCACCACCCTAGAGCTTGATGTGGTTCTGTCTGCAGATGGAAAGGTAGTAGTCTCTCATGAACCTTGGCTTAATCCGCGAATTTGTAAAGACCCCCTCGGCAATCGAATCCCGGAGGAAGATGGCGAAACCTACAACCTCTACCGCATGCCCTACCGGCAGGTAAAGCAATGCGATTGCGGAAGCCTTGGAAATCCTGGATTTCCTCAACAGGTCCCTCAATTTGCTTGTAAACCCCTGCTCGGTAATGTGGTGAATGCCGTCAGGCGCCATTGCCGGCAAACTGGACGAAAGATGCCTCGATTCAATGTGGAAATTAAGGCCAATCCAGCGCATGACGGACTGCGCACGCCCCCTGTAGAGGCTTTTTCCGAAGCCGTTCGCCGGGAAATACATCGGTTAGGTATAGGAGATCTGACTTGTATCCAGTCTTTTGACCCCCGTGCCATCAGGTATCTTAAAAGCCGGGAGCCGTCCTGGACGCTAGCCTACCTCGTGGAGCAGGCGGGAAATATTGATAACCAGGTGCAAGCCCTTGGATTCAAACCAGCTATTTACAGCCCCCACTTTTCGGGCGTTACACCACAGTTGGTGATGGATTGCCATAGGCTGGGTATGAAAATCATACCATGGACAGTAAACGATACTGATCGCATGCGCGCTCTCGTGGCGATGGGTGTTGACGGAATCATCACTGATTATCCCGACCGGATTCCGGAGTAGGTGACCTGCGAGTGACGGTGTACATGCGCTAGTGCGTTCTATGCAAAGGGTGCTGGGTTACTAATGCCAAATGGTATCATTAATTCAATAATTTAAGTATATTCGTTATATTTTTCTAATTGATTTTGTGAAAGATAATTTTTCCATTCAGGCAGATAAATACGCCAAATTCCGTCCGGTATATCCCTCAGTCTTATTTGACCACCTGATAAAGGTTGTTCAGCGTAAGGGTAACGCTTGGGATAGTGGAGCGGGAAATGGGCAGATAGCCAGTGGTTTAGCTCGCTCCTTCGATGCAGTTTTTGCCACCGATATCAGCAAAAACCAAATAGCCAGGGGTCATCGGGCGGAAAATATTTTTTATTCCGTGCAGGCCGCTGAGCAGACCGATTTCGAGGACAATTTTTTCGATTTGATAGTGGTAGGTCAGGCGATTCACTGGTTTAATTTCGAGAAGTTTTATGCAGAGGTGCGGAGGACGGCGCGACACGGTGCTATTTTTTGTGCGGTGGGATATAGCCGGTTTCAAATCGCTGAGCCTATTGATGCACTTGTCGCAGATTTCTACAACCTCGTCCTTGGCGATTATTGGGATGAGGAGCGAAAATACCTAAAGGAGGAGTACAACAGCATTCCGTTTCCCTTTACTCCTTTAGAAGTACCCCAAATGTGCATCGACGAGTTTTGGTCACTGGATCACCTTATAGGATACCTGGCTTCCTTGTCAGCCGTCCGGCACTACATCAAGTGCCATGGTTGCGATCCGACACATGACCTTCGACCTGCCTTGCAGACGCTTTGGGGAGCTTCCCGAAATCGTCGGGTGCAATTCCCTCTTTATACCCGCTTAGGCAGGGTAACCTAATGGAAGGACATGCTTAGCCTGTCGATATCCTTTGTTTGCAAAGCATTTGTTCTTGGCGTTTTATTTTTTATCCCGGCACAGTTCAAGCATTAGCTCCAGTTGAAACGGAGCTTCTACTGCAAGAATATTCGGGGAATGTCTCGAAAAATAATCTATCGTAATATTGCGATAAAATGAATGGTCTTTTATGGGAGCCAGCAAATCAAGCGCATTTTCTGAACAGGACAATAAAGCGGCGAATTACGCCAAGGCGATGGCCCATCCGGCCCGAATTGCATAATAAAATTTTTGTTAACAAAGCAGGGCTATATTTGCGGTGACATTGTGGACGAACTGCCTCTGTCCCAAAGTACCGTTTCCCAGCATCTCAAAGAATTGAAAGAATCGGGTCTGATTAAAGGGGATATTGAGGGGGCAAGGGTTTGCTATTGTATTGATGGTCAGGAATGGGAGACAGCAAAACGTGCTATTATCTCCGTTTTTGATGGTCACCAAGAGCTTCCTTCCAATGGTTGTTGATTTAACTTGATTGACCCTACAGGTCTATTTCTCTTTAATAAAATAACTAATCGCCAAATCATGAAAGAGAAACTTCTCAAGGAATTAGTCCGACAGAAATACAGTGAAATTGCTTCACAAGACAAAGCTAGCATTCAATCTTCCTGCTGTGGTGCCGGGTGCTGCTCTACGGAGATTTATAATATCATGAGCGATGATTACAGTGATTTAAACGGTTATACCCCTGACGCCGATTTGGGACTTGGATGTGGGTTACCTACCGAATTTGCAAAAATCAAGGCAGGCCACACAGTGGTAGATCTGGGAAGTGGCGCCGGCAATGACTGCTTCGTCGCCAGGGCTGAAACCGGAGCGGAAGGAAAAGTAATCGGTGTTGATTTCACCCCGGCCATGATCGAAAAAGCAAGACAAAATGCAGAAAAATTAGGCTACAACAATGTGGAGTTCCGGGAAGGCGAATTGGAAAATATTCCCCTGGGTACAGCAACTGCCGATGTCATCATCAGTAATTGTGTTTTAAACCTGGTCCCTAATAAATTAAATGTGTTCAAGGAAATATTCCGGGTATTAAAACCTGGAGGTCATTTTAGCATTTCAGATGTTGTTTTAATTGGTGATTTACCGGATGTGCTCAAAGAAGCTGCTGAAATGTATGCAGGTTGTGTAGCTGGCGCTATTCCAAAAGAAAATTACCTGGGATTCATTTCAGAGAGTGGATTTACCAATGTTCAGGTAAAAAAAGAAAAAGTGATTCTAATTCCAAATGATATTCTGACTAAATACCTCGATAAGCAGGAGTTAATGAGTTATAAGGTTGGGTGTTCTGGCATTTTTAGTGTGACTATATATGCTGAGAAACCATGAAAATGGCATTGTTTGCAGATGTCCACTCCAATCTCCCGGCATTGGAAGCCTTTTTCGCCGATCTCGACACGCGCAAACCAGATGCCGTGTATTGCCTAGGCGATTTGGTCGGCTACAATATCTGGCCGAATGAAGTCATAAACGAAATATAAAAAAGGGGTATTCCTACCATAGCAGGAAATTACGACCAGGGTATCGGGCTTTTGAGCGATGATTGCGGTTGTGCGTACAAAACAGAACCTGAAAAGGATATGGGTAAAATTTCCATTTCCTAAACCAATCTTCTGGTCAGGCCCGAAGAATGAAGATATCTTAGGACGCTGCCTGCCCATATCAGGCTGGAATTCCAATTGAACCGGGATAAGCTCAACCTCCTGCTGGTACATGGCAGTCCAAGAAAAATCAATGAGTACCTGTTTGAAGACAGGGACGAAAAAAGCCTGCACTGGATTATGGAACAGGCCGATGCAGATATCCTGTGCTTTGGCCATATCCATAAGCCATACCATCGGGTCCTGAATTCCGGAACAGCTGCCGAACCCTATTTCCGTCATACGGTCAACATCGGATCGGTGGGCAAATCCAAATATGGGGACCTCCGGGGAGGATATGTTCTGCTTTCCTTCTCAGAAGACAGCGGCACAGCGGTTCAAAATAGTATTATGGTGGAATTTATCCGGTTCGACTATGATGTGGGACAAGCTGCACTGGCTATTGAAAAAAGCCCTTTACCAAATGCATACGCCGATTTGCTCCGTAAAGCCTAATGAATAATTTGATTTGACAGGGGGGGGTAAAAAGTTTGGGTTTGTATAAAAAGGGCATATTGTTATAAATTAAGGAGCCTAATATCCCTTTCATCGGTACAATAAGTCAAATCAAGGAGATTTCGGACACAGAAGCCCAGGCTATTCTTCGGCATTTCAAGTGTGAACAGCTTTCTGCCGGAGATTATTATGTAAAAAAAAATCAGACATCCGACTACCTTGGATTCATTGAGTCAGGTATGTTCCGCCATTTTTATCTGCAGGACGGGGAAGAGGTTACCTGTTGGGTGAGCCTGGAAAATGAATTCATTACAGCAATGGGCAGCTTAATATCCGGGGAGCCTTGTTCGCACTACTTGCAAGCTATAACAAATTGCCGGATCTGGACCCATAAAAAGGCGGACTGGACGGCGTTATACCAGACCCATGCGGCCATTAGCGCGTTTTGGCTGGGTGCGCTGGAAAAACATATTATGAGTTATGAAGATAGGGTATATCAGCAGCTTGCCGGTGATAAATTTACCAAATCGGCGGGGGCGGATAAGGCAATAATACTTTCCCGCAGTTTTTTCCACTATGGCATGTGACCCATCAACGGGAAATGCAAATTTTTGGTTTCCACTGATTCAATTTTAACCCACGTGATGGGTCCGATTCCTTGGAAATTTAAAAGGGGAATTTTTTTTTACTTTTAAGAAAAAATCAAGATTAAATGCATCAAACCCGAATTGCCGGTCTCGGATCTTATCTTCCCGAGAATATTGTTACTAACGACGATCTCGCCCAAAAAATGAATACCAGCGATGCTTGGATTCAGGAACGGACAGGGATTCGCGAGCGCCGCTACGCTTCCAATTTTAAGGAAACCACTACGACCATGGGAGCCAAGGCGGCTGCTCTCGCCATTGAAAGAGCGGGTATCCAGGCCTCCGAAATTGATTTTATCATCTTTGCTACCCTGTCTCCGGACTACTACTTTCCTGGTTGTGGGGTACTGGTACAGCGCCACTTGGGTATCACCTCAACGGAATGCGGCGCCCTGGACATCCGCAATCAGTGTTCCGGCTTCATTTACGGATTATCTGTTGCAGACCAGTTTATCAAAACCGGCATGTACCGCAATATCCTGCTAGTCGGTGCTGAAATGCATTCTATGGGACTCGATTTCTCCGATAAAGGTCGAAATGTCACGGTTATTTTTGGTGATGGTGCTGGCGCGGTTGTTCTGCAACCTGCCAGCAGTCCGGGTCAGGGTATCCTTTCGACCCACCTTCATGCCGATGGTATGCACGCAGAGAAATTGTGTACCATAAGTCCCGGCTGCCATGGCGGCTATCATGCGGATCGGCTTTCCGAAAAAGTGGATTATGGTTTTCCAGAAACCCCATTCGGAGGCATTTTCGTTACCCAAACCATGGTGCAAGACAATTTGGTGGTGGCGGATATGGATGGACAGTTTGTTTTCAAAATGGCAGTCCAGAAATTTCCTCAAGTCATTGGGGAGGCGCTTCACAAAAATGGTATGGACCCAAGTGCCATCGATATGTTTATTCCCCATCAGGCTAATTTGCGTATCAGCCAGTTTGTCCAAAAGCAACTTGGACTACCCGATGAAAAAGTTTGGAATAACATCCAGAAGTATGGCAACACCACCGCGGCTTCTATCCCTGTAGCCCTATGTGAGGCTTGGGAAAACGGCAAGGTTCGGGAGGGTGATTTGGTCTGTCTTGCTGCATTTGGTAGCGGTTTCACCTGGGGTAGCGCCCTCATCCGATGGTAAACAGAGAGCCTGGGTTTACTCCCTGGTGGCATCGTGGATACTGTTGCTAAGGTTCCTGAGAAAACCACCTCGCCTACCATTCACGACGGCCAGAATTTCCGCAGCAATGCTCAAGGCAATCTCCTGTGGGGTTTCTGCACCCAGTTCCAATCCTGCCGGGCCATAAATTTTTTCTAAATCGCTAGGATTTGGGTGCACGCCCTGGGCTGCTAGATCAGCCATCATGCGGTTTAGTCTCTTTTTAGGTCCTAGAATTCCAAGATAAGGCAAACCCTTGCTGAATAGCTCACTTAGTAAGGCAAGGTCGTATGGATAATTGTGAGTCATTAATACAAAAACCGTCTTTTCGTCCGTATCAAAATTTTCCAAAACCCGATCGGGTTTACTGACCCAAACCTGGCATGCCCCCGGGAATCGTGCAGCCTTTGCCTCAGTGTATCTGCCGTCCACCACATGAACCTCCCAGCCAAGAATACCTGCTATGGCCTGTAGCGGAATAGCATCATTCCCAGCACCGGCGATGACCAGTCGCAAGGGAGGAAGCAGGCAATGGTGGTGAGCATACATGGCCTCCTCCCCAGTGCCATAAATCCGTGTAATGCTTTGACGTAAAGTAAGCGCTTCGCGCATGTCATCATGCAACATAGAAAGCTTTGCCGCTTCAAATGTTTCATGGGTGAAAGTTCCCGCTTCATCCAATAGAAGGCAAGTACCCTGCTTCACAGCCGGATGATTGGATGGGGAGTAACAGGTGGTCAGGACAGCGCACTGCCGCCGGGATGCCGCCCGGCTTAACAGAGCTATCGCATGATCGGGAACATTGGACTGGACAGGTTCAAACAGTACCTGCACTATGCCTGCGCAGCCAAGTTGCACCCCCAGAGCTGCATCCTCTTCGTCACGGGTATCATATACTACGAGCCGAGGTTTCTGTGTGGAAAGGCAATACACCGCCTTTTTTAGGGCATCCCCTTCTAAGCACCCACCACTGATGCCACCTGTCATCATACCATCCGCTGAAACCAAAAGCCTTGCCCCTGGTCTCCGATAGGAGGAACCTTGAAGGTTGACCAGGGTTGCAAGGGCAGTTTGCATCCCCATCTTATTTGCCTGTTCCCAGGCATAGACTACGTCCCTTATTTCTTTCATCTTGCACAAATTATTTATATTTACTTGGAAATGACTGCATAAGCATGTCGGATAGTGATTTTTTGCAAAATGTACTGGCTCTGCGCAGGGAGCTTGATTGGTTTCGGGACTTTCTTGCAGCTCGGCTGGAGCGGTTTTTTCAGCCTGAGGTTGGTGATCCCTTTCAGCGGTTTCCTGCACCTGACTTAGATGATGGGGAGAGTATGTATGCTCTTTTTGTCCGTCATTACCAGCTTAAACCCGGGGAAAGGCTTGTTTTGCTCTTGGCGCTTATTCCTCATATCGAACCCGAATTACTCGATCCATTGCTGCTAAGGAATCAGGAAAATGCCAGGTTTTACACCCAGTTTGGTGGCCTGGCCGGACAACAACACAATGGTTTCCTGCCTACTGGGGAGACTGCTGTTTTTCTTCTTGCAGGGGCCGACTTGCTCTCTCGCATTATGGCTTCCCGGTTATTTGAAGAAACCCATCCCTTCCATATGTTCCAGATCTTAAGCCTCGAAGATACCCGACCTGGGGAACCCCGGCTAAGTGGCCAGTTGGTCCTTTCTGCAGAGGCACTTTCCCTGATTACTTCCGGCTATGCTTACCAGCCTCCCTTCAGTGAAAAATTCCCAGCCCGCCTGCTCCGTTCTCCCCTGGAATGGGAAGACCTCGTCCTTGATTCAGCTACCTTGGACGAGTTGGAAACCATACGGGTCTGGCTGGCAGAAAGGGAGGAGGCCGACGATAAAGCGCATATCCACCGGGGGTGGATGGCGGGTTTTAGGGTATTGTTTCACGGGCCGCCGGGAACTGGAAAATCCCTCACGGCTGCCCTCATGGGCAATATGTGCCGAAGACCTGTTTACCGAATAGACTTGTCGCGCGTTGTATCTAAATACATCGGGGAAACAGAGAAAAATCTCGCTTCGCTCTTCGCCCAGTCGGAAAATAAGGACTGGATTTTGTTTTTCGACGAGGCCGATGCCCTGTTTGGAAAAAGAACGGAGCTCACAGATGCCAAGGACAAATACGCCAATCAGGAAACTTCCTACCTGCTGCAGCGTATCGAAGACTTTCAGGGGCTTGTTATCCTTGCCACCAATTTTAGACCCAATATCGATTCCGCTTTTCTACGTCGGTTTCAGTCCGTGGTTTGCTTCAAACCACCCGGTGTCTCTCAACGGATTCGCTTGTGGGAAAAAGCGCTTGCCCGGATTCCAGGTTCCCATGCGGTAGACGTCTCAAGAGTAGCCACCGACTTTGAGGTTACCGGCGGATTCATCGCCAATGCTGTGCAGTATGCATGGCTGTTGTGCCGGAGAAATAAATCACCCCTCCTAACTCATGCGGATGTCCTTCAGGGAATCAAAAGGGAATTTGCCAAAGAGGGCCGGGTTTTTAATACCTAATAGGACCAAAATGACCCCCAAAATGCTACGCCGATGCCAATGAATCTTTTTGCATCTCCCGGAAAAGCTGAAAAATCCCGGCAACGTGGCCCTCAAGGCCTTAATCAGGCCGATAAAGATGCTCCATTCGGTGGACCGCAATCAGCAAAATCCGCTGCGAAAAACCCTGCAGCTGCTAAAACAGGATTAGCACCCACGACCCGTTCGGCTCCGACAAAAGCCTCGGGTGCTGGTCCTGCAGCCAACCCTGCAACTACTTCTGCCGTCGAGGGCAAACAGGAAGCTGCTGGAAAAGACAAAAAAAGCTTTGGGGCCAAATTGAAGGAAAATCTAATTGATAAACCCGTAGCCTACGTCAAATCGCTCTATAATCGCTGGTTCGGCAAGAAAGAGAAGCCCGCAGAAAAAGCTTCAGGACCAGAAACCGGAGATAAGAAACAGGATACCGGTCTAGCTCCGACTGATCCCCAGTCCACCGCCAAGGAAACATCTCAGGATAAGGGAACCGATTCCGAGGTCCCTTCTTCTCCAGAACCAGAAATGCTTCCCATCCTGAAACCTCCCGTAAAGCCCGAAGAGATTGCCAGGGCTCGGGAATGGATTTCTCGTTTAGCGACACTTGCCGGGCAAAAAGCTGCTTCCCCTTCTGCACTACTCGATGGCATGAAGGAGGGCAGTGGCATCCTCGGCGACATATCGACCTGGCAACAGGAACACGCCGATTCCACTCAGGAAGAGGTGACTTTGCTCCTCGCCGATCTGGATGCTGCCCGCCTTTCCCTTTCCTATCAGGCAGCATTTGCTGTTTCCGACCATCTGGCGGTGCAATTGACAGATATACATCCAAGCAACTACCATGCAGATTCGGATTCTCTAACGCTCCCAGAAGCAGCTATCCAACTAACCCCTCGCCACGAGAAACTCGCCTTCCTCAGCGGGACCTTGCTCAATGTAACCGGAATTACCTTTTCGCGCTCCGCCATCGATTGGGCAGAGGCAGCCATGCCCTTAGGAGGAAAAGTCCTTAGCCTTTCTGACAATATCCAGTTCACGGTTCCTCAAATTATCGTCAAAGGGAGTGCCGAAAACTACAACTTCGAATTCCAAGATGCCAAAGGAGAGGTTTCTGCCGGCGACTACTTCAAAGCCTCGGGTACCTTTTCTGCCCGCTTTGACAACGCCGCTAATAAGCTGGAACTTATGGAAGCCACCCTGGCACTGGAAGGGGAATCCCCCGAGATTCCCGGAGAGATTCCTGGGGTTTGGCCCCTGCAATTCGATTTTATTTTTCCCCTAGCGGCGGTGGGTATTCCTGCAGAAGCTGGTATTGGCATCTATGCTAATGGTCATGCCAAGGGCGGACTGTCCGGAGAGGTGACTTATACCGAGGGAGGCACCTGGGAGGTTAAGGGCCAACCTTCCCTTAGCGGAGAACTGGCTTTCGGGGTGAAAGCATCAGCTGGTTTAGGCTCAAGACTTGTGGTGTATATCGGCCTATTTCTCGCCGGTGAGGCTAAAGCGCAATTTGATGGCAAGATTGATCTTAGTGCCAAATTCGCTATGGATCCGGAAACCCATGAATTTGGAAAAATGGAGACCGATGCCTCCTATACCTTAGCTGCCAGCTTAATGTTGGCGCTGAAGGGTGGTGTTGAAGCCAAGGCACTCTACGTATTTGGCGGTACGCTCTATGAAATCGTATTTAAGGAATGGCAAATTGGCGAAACGGAAATTTCCGGTAAACTCCCATTGCTGGGATCCGAGGAACCCCTGACTATCGAGGGCAGAAAGGGTATGCTTTCAGGGAATTCAACGGCGTTCCGGGATCCGGCAAAGGCCGGAGCAGTCCGCTTATCCTCAAAGGCCGAGAAGGGGGCATTCGATACGTTGGCAGAAGCTACTGAACTCCTTGGGAGTCTGGGAGAAAAGGAAAAGATTAAAGCTTTTCTCGGAAAAAAGGGAAGGGTCTCTGAAGATGAAACAAAGGCTATTCAGGATAAAGTACTCCGCGTTTTCAACGCAAGCGCCACCACGGCAAAGAAAAATGTCACTGCGCTAAAAAAAGAGTGGGATGCCAAAAAAGCCGCTATAGACAAACCTTCCGTGGTTGCTAAGGTGGTTTCCAATCGGGCAGATAGACAGAAAGAAGCAGAACTTTCGGAGGGTAAATATCGGAGTGCCTTGGATGAGCTGCGCGTGATTGAAGAGAAATACGCTGAATTACAAAAACTTTACGGAAGTGGATCCGGTGTTCCCGCACGGCCTCTTCAGGTAGGGCCTCTGGCGGCAGTTAAAAAAAGATAGCGGAAATGACCCCCTCTATAGCCCGGTTGGGCACTTTTCTTTTTAGCCTGCTATTTTCCTCGGCGCCAATTTTTACTTGGAGTCAGTGCGGGCAGTTAGCACTGAATGCCGCCACTCGGAGTTATGAATCGGGATTACTGACCGAGGCCAAACAGGAACTGATTACCTGCTTTCGGACCACAAAGTTCGAAGACCTGAAGTTGACGCATGACGCCTTTCGGATGCTGGCCCTGGTAGCCATTGCTGAAGATTCCCTTTCCCTGGCGAATCGCTACATCCGGCGCATTTTACAAGCTGATCCAGACTACCAGGGACCGACCCGCCATTTCCTTTTTGATCGGATGGTAAAACAACAATTGGAGAAAAATCAAACCGTAACTGTGAGCGCCGTTTCCAAGCGTGCCGAGGATATACGCTCAGCCCCCGCTAGTGTGCTGTTGCTCCGAGGGGAGGAAATTCGGGAAAGGGGATATATGGATTTAATCGACGTGCTATCCAACCTACCCGGCTTCGATATTAGTAAATACTATGGAGTCACCTATGCGAATGTTTACCAGCTCGGTTTTCGGCAGGAGAACACAGAACGAACCCTTCTATTGATTAACGGGGTGGAGGAAAATGACAATTGGTCCAATATAGCCTATATCTGCCGGCAATATCCACTTTCTGATATCAAAGCCGTCGAAGTGCTTTATGGACCATCCTCGACTATGTACGGTCCCCGGGCTTTTGTTGGTGCCATCAACATCATCACCTACGATCCAGGTGAGGCCACTCCTTTTCCTCGGCCTAAAGCGGAGGAAGGGGAAACATCTCGAAAAAATCCGTTTTTCCTAAGCGGCCATTTGCAAGGTGGAAGTTTTCAAACTCGGGACATCGACCTTACTTTTGGGTTTCGCAAAGAGGCTGTCAAGACCTCAATCACCTTTAAGTCATTCGGCGGGAATCAACTTTACGATCAGCAATTCGATTTTTTCAATTACAAGCCATCGGATGTCGATATACTCAATTACGACCACCTCCATGTGGTGAAACCTGTGAGCCTGCATATAAATGGGGTCACAAAGACTTACACCCCAAATGACTATGCTAACCTGTTTGGCTTGGACCGGAGCACTCCCGATTTCACTTTGTTCCGTAATTCAGCCGGCTTGGTGGATAGTATCCGGTTGACAGCTCAGGGAATTACCAAGGCTCGTGAACTGGACCGTGCTGCCTACACCGGACCGGTTAACGGCTTTCCTTCCGGTCAGTCCAATCAAATGCGTGACGGTTTCCTGGGCGTGAAAATCAGCTTCCCCAATTTGGTACTGGGCATTCGGGCATGGACAACGGAGGAATCTTTCGGCTTCTATCAGGACCTCTATAATGCTGGAACACGCAACGGGAATCGTTGGGCCATTTCTAATGCTACATTCTATTCTATTTTTAGCAAATCATACAATCGGTTTTCCTTTTCAAATATTACCTCTTTTACGAATAATCGGCTAGACCAGAAGACAGCTAGGGTGAATTATTTCCTCCTGGGCAATCGATCTTTGCCCCTGCATTTGGCCCATTTCGTGTATCCCGATTCCCTGCTGCCCACAGCCACCTCCAGTCCGGCGCGCCAAGGATACGGGAATCTCTATTATTACTATGACGCTCAGCTTTTTCGAAACGATTTCCGATTCTTCTATACTAACGAGCGATTACAATTCATGAGTGGACTGGAGTTCCGGTTTAGCCAGCAGTTTGGAGATTATTTGTATTATCTCGATTTTCCACGGGAACAAAAGATCCTCGACGGGTCAAATACCAATGCTCAGGATAAGGGTAGTACGGTCAATCCCGACGGGGGCGGGAACATTTACAGTATTTTTGATATCGGGCTATATTTTTCAGGAACGTATCAACTTATCCCGTCCCGCCTGCAGTTGTCCTTTGGTAATCGAATAGACAACAACACTATCCGATCTTCTGGAGGCTTTGGCACAGAGTTCACTCCCCGACTGGCTCTTATTTTATTGGGCAAAGAGGTGTCGGCAAAAATGGTTTTATCTAGGGGAATCCAAAATGTCTCGCTCTTCCAACGCTATTCCACTGGGAATAGTCGCAAGCCCAATCCGAACCTTGAAACAGAAAAAGTTTACTATCTCGACGCTTCACTAAATGGGGTTCATTTCGACCAACGCCTGCGTTGGAATTTGATGGCCTACAATTTTTTCGTTTCAGATGCCGTAGCCTCTGTATCTATTAACGAGCGACCGTTCACCAATCAGAATCAGAATGTAGGCCTCTACCATGTTTTTGGAACCATGTTTGATGTCCAGCATGTTTTTCCAGACAAAAAATGGTCTGTTTTTTTTAATCACTCCCTTACTTTTCCCTATCAGGAACCCTCCCTGGCCCTGCGGAATAAGAGGTTAAGAATTGCGGATATCAGCACCCATAAGGCAAACGCAGGCATAACTTATCGCCAAACAACTAGTAACCATTTGCTATCCGGTCATTTTTTTGTGAACTTGGTAGGACCAAGACCCATTGGGATGGGTACCTCTGCTCCGCAAAATCTTGGGCTTGGGGGCGAGAAGTCTATACCGGCCTATCTCATTGGGCATGCTACCCTCAACTATGGGCATGCGCGGGTAAGAGGAATACTTTTCTCATTGACAATAAATAATCTTCTGAATCGCAATCTGTTAGATTCCAATCATTCGACGTATTTCCATCCAGGAATCCGGACTGCTGACGGGCAAGCCGTGCCAGGATTCATCAACCGATTGGCTCCGGTATTCCCCCAACGCGGCCGCCAGGTATTTTTGCGAGTGCGTATGCAAATCGGCGGAGATTAAATGTCTCAGCGCCACAAGACAACTAAGCGCTCAGTCATCCAGCTCATTTGAATCATCTGGATGCCCCAAGGCAGTGTATCCAGTAACAAGTCGTAGGCCTTTTTTTCCACTTGCAGTTCCCAGCGGTTTTCTAAAAAATACAAGGTGCCGTTCCGTTGGAGGAAGGTCTCCCGAAAGGTGTCTATGCGGGTACCTTTTAATTTTTCCCAATTGGCGAGAGCCCCTGCAAGCAGGGAATCACACAGGTTTAGTTCTTCTTGCGTGAGTGCTGCTTGAAAATCTACCTCAAAATCCTGCCCAGCCCCACACAACAAACGGTTGAGCGTTAGGTCATAGCCCGGCATTTCCGTTTGACCTGTAACCAGATACTGGGTGAGCTGTATGGCCCGCATACGACTCACCTCGTCTAAAAATTCCTTCCCTGTAACGAGGTTAAGCCGGCGGAAAAGGCGACCTAGGAATGGCCAAAGTAAAACCAGCCCGGCATTTCCCACCGGGATGCCATTCTCAGGATATCCTTCTCCCGACGGTAGTGACTCCTTCTGTTTCACCTTTTCTTTGGTGGTATCGCGGCTATACCGACGAAGGTCTTCGATGAGCCGTGCCTGATCTTGCCCCATGGTGGAAGCCTTCTCTTGAAGTAGAGCCAGCAGAACTGGAGCCGGCATACGTCGCTTTTCGGAAAACGCCGTGAGTGCCTGGTAAAGCAGGGGTTCAGCCCCTGGCTGTAAGCGGGGCATTCTGCTCCATAATGCCAGAAGAAAGGTAACCTCACCAGTTGTATGCTTTATCCCCAGCCTGTCTTGCCAACTTTCACCTACCGCCGCTTGGATGGTTTTTCCAAGGAGTTTCCATCGTTCCCAAAGCCGATCATCTACTAGGGCTAACAGGCGAATCAGAAGCCTTTCCGAAAAAAGGGTTGTGAGCCGATGCAGCCGATACAGACTCCCAGACCAGCCGTGAAGCCGGAGCAAAAGGACACGGGGTGACTGAAGCAGTAGCCTTTCCAGCAGGTCATCCCAGGCGTCGGAAGGTATGGCTGGCTCATCAGCCGGCACGGAGCCATAAGTAAGATAGTAAGCCAAAAGCCCCATTTCTTTTTCCAACCCTATGGTCATGGATTCTGGTCGGTTGGCCGCAGGAGTAGGAGCAGGTAACTCCGGAATCCTGCCCGATAAATCCTGCCGCAGCAATGGATCTATAGCTTTTCCCGAAGGAAGATCAAATAGGACAATCCTAACTAAGGCCTCCATCAGGAATTGAAAAGGCGCTCCAGCCAACGGGCTGCCGGTATCCAATAGGTAGCGATCTAAAAGTCCGTTGAGGAGATCTGAGTTCAAATGCTTTAGCTGAATGATGCGCTTTAGGAGCAATCCAAGTTCCCGCCGGGGATAAATTTCACTCCAAAGCAGTCGATGGAAGGAAGCGAAGCGAATATTTTCCGCTATTTCCAGCCACACTTCGGGTCGTTCGCGTAATTGCGTCCTTACAAAAAGGAAGTAATCTGTCCTGTCGATGGCCTCGAAGCCATCTGGCCAAGTTCCAGTCTCCAGGAACCAGGCTAACCAGTCCATGGTGTATGGGATGCCTACCAGGTTTACCGTGTTCCACTTTAGGCCATAATGACCGGCAAGTGCCTGCCCAATGACTTCCTGTTGCAGGGTATTCAGTCCGATGGCCCACAAACGATTTAAAAAATATTGTTTGAAAACCTGTTCCTCTATATCAGGAGCATCAGCGATACGTGGAAATGTTTCCCTAATTTTTCCAAGCAAATCTCCAGATAAGGCCCGGGGGTAAAGGCGGGGAATCAGGGAAATGAGCATGGCACGCGAAGCCGTATCCATAAGCTGCCAAAGGCGATCAACCATTTGGGTAGTCCAAGTCTGAGCTAAAAGGCTTTTCAATAAGCCCATCCTAGGTGTTCGAATTGCTTCCCTAAGCCAGTGGACAATGTCCGCTCGTTCGAGATAGGGATTGGCAAGCCATGACTGGATTTTCCCTGTGCGGAGAAAATGCCATACCACATCGGCATGGAACTGCAGATCCCTTACCTTTTTAGGTGTTGGTATCCTATCCTGCCCGGAAGCAAATAGGAGGATTTCCTGTTGGAGGGAATTTGGTAAGCCCGACAGGGTTTTATCCAGTGCTCGTAAGGGGAGCAGCCTGCCGGCATGTAAGCGATCGAGGAGAAAAGCAAAAAAATCTTCCGTCTGGAAGGGTTTCATTCCGAATTGCAGAAGGTACTGGAGGGATTGCAGTCGTAGCCAGGATTCCCGGGTGTTGCCGGGAAGTTTAGCTAGAGGCTGGCGCCTCAGCCAGTTGGAAATGGCTTCCTTGGCTCCGGCAAAGGACGGATAATTTGTCCCGGCAAGTTGCCGCTCAAGGAACTGCAGACCTTCCGCGTCCAGACTACCGGCAAGCAGTACAGGAAGTTCCTCATGAAATCGATATTCTTGCAGGCGTTGCAACAAAGGAAGCTCCTGCATCCATATGGCTTCTAAAAATAGACTTGCAGGGTCGGGAGGCGTACCTGCCGCTTCTTCCTGGTCTGAATCATCCGTCAGCCCGAGTAGGGAAAGCCATTTTTGCCAAAGGGCTTCCGAGCGCTGGATTTGCCCCTGATATCCCCTTATTTCTATCGGACCGGATGGTAGTTCCCGTCGGATTTTTTCAAGGATTTGGGTCAGGTTTCCCGTTGTTGCAGTTCGTGCATGCCAAAGGGGCCTGAAGAAGGCTTGGATATTCATCCCTGTCCGATGTGCAAGATGCTTCATCAGGCGAAGCAGGTGGATTTCAGGACGGTTTCTGTCTGAGGGGTATAGTT